>SL_8KL_010_SEDDRAFT_10002066_pt1 | contig 17263 bp, 11 predicted proteins | sample SodLakKL_010_SED_4_FD_11160 | JGI IMG/M metagenome (IMG submission 11160)
TCACGGTCGGGGAATTGTCGACCATTTTGAGCTCCACGGTCAGGTGGATATTGAAATAGGAACTTTTTCCAAGGCCTTTGGCACCATGGGAGGCTGTGCCGCCGGCAGTAAAACTCTGATTGAATATCTGGAGCAGCAGGCCCGACCCTTCCTTTTCAGTTCGGCGGTAACTCCGGCTGATGTGGCTGCCACCATTAAGGCTGTAGAGATTCTCCAGCAGGATGACGAGCTGGTGCAGAAGCTCTGGAATAACAAGGAAATATTCCAGGAAAAGATGAAGCAGGCCGGTTTCGATGTTGGCAAGACCGTTACCCCCATTACCCCGGTAATGATCGGTGATGCCAAGACAGCCCAGAAATTCAGTGCAAGACTGATGGAAGAGGGCATTTTTGCAACTTCTATCGGTTTTCCCACTGTACCCCGAGGCAAGGCCAGAATCAGAGTGATGCTTTCTGCCACTCACAGCCAGGATGACCTGGAATTTGCTCTGGATAAGTTCAAGAAAATAGGCCGGGAGCTGGAGTTGATTGAATAAAAGCTTTCCGGCTGACAATAAGTTCTCCAGAGAGTGTTTTTCAGAAAAGATACATTTAAGATTTTCTCTGTAAGATTTTCCCTGTTTAGAATTTAACCTGAAGTAACTCAAGGTTTATTCCGATTAATTTAAGATTAATTTAAAAAGCAAATTAAATCTTATAACCCCCGCAGACAGGAGCGGGGGTTTTTCCCTGACTTTTCCCTGAAGAGATATTAGCCAGTTTTATTGAATATTTATTAGATTTTTTGGTATATATACTTCAGGACCCCGAAAGTATATTTTTTTGAAATTTTATTTTTGTGAGGTTGCTGTAATATTAGCATTTAATAAAGATAGTTAATTAGATTATAAGATGTTCACATTTTGTTTTTTGCATTTGGAGAAACATATAAAGATTAATAAACTAGGCTTTATCATTCACAAATAGTAATTAAGTGTTGCAATTTGCCTAACATGAAAATTCTAATCTTTAAGAGCCCTGTATTTTGTTTTATAATATTTTTTTTCAATAGTACAGATTTCCCAAATAATAAATAAATCTGTTGCTGCGAAACTCAAAGAGCCCAAGATATCTGTTGCTGTGAAAATCAAAGAGGCTGAAATAACTGTTGCTATGAAACTCAAAAAGACTGAGGTAAAATCTAAAACTCATAGTCGAAACTGTCGCCCTGATGCTTCAGCTCCGGGATCCAGCTTGAATCCTCAGAAATTTTTTCCTTAAATCTGGTTATAATCTGATAATCATCCCGGAAATGGAGCGGCACAAAGACTTCCGGTTTTACCTCAGAGATAAAATACTGACCGGCCAGATGGAAGCTTTCTCCCAGTCGGGGATCTACCGGTACAAAGGCCAGCTGCAGCTTGTGATTTTTGACCTGGCTGACCACTTCTTTGTACTCTTTTTCTTCTCGGGATCTTTCCTCTGGAGCGAAATTACTCCAGTCCCACCAGTTAAGGTCACCGGCATGGAAAAGATTCAGATTTTCATCCTTTACATAAAAGCTGACACCCTGGTCAGTTGTTTCATAGGTTTCCAGATAAATCGATTTTAGATTCAGCTTTTTTTCACTGGCAACAAAATAATAATCTCCATCGGACAGTTTTCTTCTAACCCGGGATGTTTTCACATCGCTGCTCAATATATAAGTAGTTTCAGGAAATTTATCCTTCCAATCAAATATCATTGAGCTGAAATGATCCTGATGGCTGTGGGTTACAAAGAAGAAGGCTTTTTTTAGATCGGGAAGTTCCTGCCAGCATTCGGGAAAATCCGGAGAACGGGGATCTTTCGGATGCTGATAGTAATCGAAAACTAACAAAATCCCGGTATTCCTGTGATAAACAGCAGTAGAACTGTGGTTAATATGCCAGCATTTTATCTGATTATTTGCCATTGAAATCCCTCCTCTGTATAATTATAGCATCAGCTTTAAACTTTAGCAATTTATTTAACGATCCTTCATTAACATCTTTTGACAATTAGTCATTTTCCCCTGAGAACCGGGATATTTTACCCTAAAACCATCTGGTTTTATATTTGGTTGATAACCCCGGGCTTGATTTTTATTTTTCAGCTTGATTTTACTTTCGGCAACTATTTATCTCAGAGCAAATTTACTATAGAATAGTTGTAAGGATAGTCGTAAAAAAGTTTTTTCCTGGCAACCTTAACTTAACCTCTTTTAAATGTTATAATGACTAAAGTAGATTAATATTAAAATAGATTAATATCGACTTAAAAAATAGGAGTTCTGGAAAAGCTGTATTATCAAATCCAGAGGTCTAGAGCTACCATCAATCTGATAACCCAAAAATTTATAATGAGCACAGCTGGGATAACAGCATTATTATCAATATTATAATAAGGTCAGAGGAGCTAAATAATAAGGTGAGAGGGGCTAACAGCAGGTTAAGCGGTATTACTGAAATAACAGGTGGTGTTTGTCATTAACACTAACACATCCAGTCAGGTAACCGGTGTTTTTGAAAAAGCCCGGGCCAAAATTAACCTGGCTATTAATATTGTGGGTCTTTATCCCGATGGCTACCATCAGGTAGAGATGATCATGCAGTCAATTTCACTGGCTGACTGTCTTAAACTTACCGAAATCTCTGAGGGGCTGGAACTGGAAATTGTCAGGGGAGAGATTGAAAATGATCTTCCTGAGGACAGCAGCAACCTGGCCTGGCAGGCCGCTTGCCTGCTGAAAAATAAATTTCCCCAGAAAATTTCCGGGGTGAGGATAGAGCTTGAAAAAAACATCCCGGTGGCTGCCGGTCTGGCTGGAGGCAGCAGCGATGCTGCGGCTGTACTGCGGGGATTGAATAGATTGTTTGGCTTGAGTCTTACCCGGCTGGAACTGGAGAAACTGGCAGCTGAACTGGGCATGGATGTGCCTTTTTGTATAGCGGGAGGAACAGCCCTGGCCCGGGGGCGGGGGGATAAATTAAGACCTCTCCCCGATCTGCCGGCCCATAGAATACTGCTTGTCAATCCCAAGGTTGAAGTTGCAACAGCTGAAGTATATAATCTTTTTGATGAACTGGTTTATCACGGAGCGGAGAATGATAAGGCATTTCCCGATTCTGGACCTGAGCTTGAAAGATATTCTCTTGAGAATCTGCTGGAGCTGATTAAAGGCCAGAAGCCCATCAGCTGGCAGGAGGGCTGGCATAACATTCTCCAGCCGATCACCTTCAGACTGGTCCCGGGACTGGCAGAACTGGAAGATAGGCTTTATAATTCGGGAGCTGTTCATGTGCAGATGACCGGCAGCGGCCCCACCCTGATTGCTTATTTCAGCAGGGAGAGCCAGCTGGAGGAAACTTTAAATAGCTGGCAGGGCCCGGGAAATGTCATTCCAGCCAGATTTTCCGGAAGGTATTCACTTGAATAATAACTAGTTAAATGAATAATAAAATGAGTGCACTGCATAAAGTCGTTATTGTCGAATTTCGTAACTATGACCCTTAGCATATCAAGGATCCTGTCTAACAAATTGGCAGTAAAACGACTTTTCGTAGTGAAACCATGAAATGAGTTAATGATAATTAGTTGAAACAAATAGCATAACTGCATGATCAACATAATTTTAAGTTAAACCTTCATGCCCTTAAGAGAACAAAAGGATATAAAAAATTTTCCTGCTGTTTTTCAAGGTAAACCGCCATGCCCCTCCGGGGCACAACAATAAATGAAAATAATATGGCGTATTTTCAAGGTAACCCCAGTTTCCTTATGAAGGCGAAAAATCAAAAAATAATTTTAACTGTTATCCTTAAGAAAAAAAGGAAGCGAGTGAACTTGATATGGAGATTGGCAAACTTTCAACCGCACGGCTGGAGAATACAGTTCTGAGCAAAATTTCCCATCACCGCAAGGATATTCTGGTTAATTCCGGGGTAGGAGAGGACAGTGCCGTGGTAGATTTTGGAGAAGAGGTGCTGGCCATTTCCTCCGACCCCATCACCGGGGCCGGACAGCAGGCTGGTTATCTGGCCGTGCATGTAGCCTGCAATGACCTGGCAGCAGCTGGAGCTTCCCCAATCGGAGTCCAGGTGGTGCTGCTGCTACCTCCAGATTCCACCGATGATATGATTGGAGACTTAATGACAGAAATAAACGAAACCGCCTGTAGTCTGGGTATTGAGGTTCTGGGCGGCCATACCGAAGTCCTCAGTGAGGTCAGCAAAACTATTATTGTGGTAACTGCCATTGGCCGGGCCGACAGGGATAAGTTTGTGGCAACCGGGGGAGCCCAGCCGGGTGATAAAATACTCCTGACCAAGGGAGTGGGGCTGGAAGGAGCCTTCATCCTGGCGGGAGACTATCCTGATTATCTCTCAAAAGAGGGTGTCAGTCCCGAAGCCCTGAAAGAAGCGCTTGGTTATCAGGAGGAACTTAGTGTCCTGCCCGAAGGTCTGCTGGCAGCTGATCATGGTGTTAACTCTCTTCATGATATTACCGAGGGCGGCCTCTATGGTGCCCTTCAGGAAGTTTGTTCCGCCTCGGGTTGCGGCTTTCATTTAAAGCCCGTTTCAGAAATCGTCAGGCCGGCGGTAGCCGAGATCTGCTCCAGACTTGATTTAAATCCCCTGGCTCTAATATCATCCGGCAGCATGCTGATTACCCTGCCCGAGGCTGACAAACTGCAGCAGGAACTTTCCCGGGAGGGAATTGAGTCCTATCAGGTTGGAGAAATTGTGGAGGAGAGAGTCAGCCTGATACAAGCCAACGGGGATTTACAGCCGCTGGAATGGGATGGAGAAGATGAACTCTGGAAGTTTTTAGAAAAAATATAAAAAAGAGACTTGACTTTCCTATATTTACCAAATATAATTAATATATTACATTTAAAGGGGGTAAATATAGGATGGAAATAACCGAGGTCAGAATTTTTCCTTTTCAGGGTAATGGCACACTCAAGGCTTATGCTTCGCTAACCATTGAAGATCAGGTGGTTGTCAGAGGTATCAGGGTCATTGAAGGCCGTAATGGGCTTTTTGCCTCAATGCCTTCCCGCAAATGGAAAGATGAATATTATGATATCTTCTTTCCTATAACTGCAGAAATGCGGGAAGTGATCCAGGAGAAGGTCATTGAAGCCTATCAAAATCAGGAAAAGAAGGCTGTCTAGAGATCAGAAATTAGGGCGGGCCGGCAGAACAGTTCAGGCAGAATAATCAGGCAGGAAGCGATAGGCAGGTCAGGTTAATGGAGTGGGAAAGTTACCAGANAAACGAAAAGTTTATGCGGGAGTTTGTAAGAGCTAAAAATCTGTTAATATGGCCCAATATGATTTGAAGAATGGAGGCCGACCGCAGTAGCTATCCAGGCAACCTAGAGAGCGCATTATTTTCCAGCCTCAGGACGGTTTTGCAAGAAATAAGCGGCCAGGTAGGACTTCTGCGGCCGGCTCCTTTCTTGAAACTTAAGTTGAAATTAATCCTGATAAAAACTTTAACTCTGAGCATTTTGAGCAGGGGGCAAAATAAACTCCTGAATAGCTGGTAATTGGTAGCTGGTAATGGGTTAAAGAGTATAAGCTATGCTGTATAATTATGCTGTTTAACTGTATAATAATTGTTTTTAATAACTATAGGTAATTATGATTGCACTGCATAAAGTTGTTATTGTCAAATTTCGTAACTATAATCCTTAGCATATCAAGGATCCTGTCAAACAAATTGGCAGTAAAACGACTTTTCGTAGTGAAACCAATTATAGGTTAGTTGTAAAATAAGGTTTAGTCATAAAATAAGGTTTAGCCATAAAATAGGTTTAGCCATATTCATTATGTGATTTGACAGCCAGCTATTTTTTGACAAATTTTCCGTTATTTTGATTCATCCCCAGGAGGTATAGCAATGACCGAGGTTCTAACGATAATACTGGCCGCCGGCGAAGGTACCAGGATGAAATCCGGCCGTAATAAGGTACTTCATAAGCTGGGCGGAAAACCGATGATCGGGCATGTGGTGGAGCTGGCTGCCGGGATAAGTGATAGGGTAGTCTGTGTGGTGGGCCACCAGGCCCGGGAAGTCAAAAAGACAGCTTCTCGCCATGCCGAACTGGAATTTGTCCATCAGGAAAAGCAGCTGGGCACCGGTCATGCCGTTCAGCAGGCTGAAAATTACATAGCTGAGCATCAGGGATCGGTCCTGATATTATATGGCGACACCCCGCTTATTAAGACCAGCACCTTAACCGGACTGATGGCCGGGCACCGGAACAGCAGTGGCGGGATGACAATTCTCACAGCTGAGATGGATGATCCGGCAGGCTATGGTCGAATTATCAGGGATAATTCCGGCGGTATTAAAGCTGTGGTGGAAGAACATGATGCCGATCCCGAAACAGCAGCTATCAGGGAGGTTAACAGCGGCATTTACTGCTTTGACAGCCAGCTGCTGCTGGAAGCTCTCAAGCAGCTGGATAATGATAACCAGCAGGGAGAATACTATCTCCCTGACACCATGCATTATATTTCAAAGAAGGCTCCTCTGATTCCTTTGAAAGCAGATGATTCCCGGGAGATTCTTGGGATAAATGATCGGGCTGATCTGGCAGAGGCCGAAGGGATTCTTCAGGAGAGAATTCAGCAGAAACATCTGGCTTCTGGAGTAACCCTGCTGGATCCTGCTCGCACTTATATTGAATCCGGGGTGGAAATCGAGCAGGATGTAATAATCTATCCTGGCTCCTACCTCAAGGGCAGCACCTGGATAGGCAGCGGAACTGTCATCGGACCTATCTGTCAGCTGGATAATGCTGAAATAGCTTCTGATGTCAGGGTCAGGCAGGGCAGTATAATTTTACAGAGCCGGGTAGATTCCGGTTCAACTGTTGGCCCCTATGCCTATCTTCGCCCCGGCACCGAAATAGCTGAATCCTGCCGGATTGGCAACTTTGTTGAGCTGAAAAAATCACGGGTCGGCAGGGGCAGTAAGGTCCCCCATCTCAGCTATGTGGGAAATGCCACCATCGGTAAATCCTGCAATGTGGGAGCTGGAACTATTTTTGCAAATTATGATGGAGTGAATAAATATCAGACTGTTCTGGAAGACGAGGTCTTTGTGGGCAGCAATACCACCCTGGTGGCACCGGTGAAACTGGGCCGGGGCAGCAGCACTGGAGCAGGCTCGGTGGTAACAAAGGATGTGGAGGAAAATTCCGTGGTTTTAGGTGTACCGGCAAGATTCTATAAAAAGAAATAACCTGGGAGGCCTGGGAAAATAATGACTACCTATGGTGAAAAGATGAAGATTTTGACAGGTAACTGTCACCCGGAACTGGCCGGTGATATCTGTGATTATCTGGGTACCGAACTGGTCAGCAAGGAAATTGGCAGGTTTCAGGATGGAGAAATTTCGGTTAAGATAGAGGAAACTGTCAGGGGAGCGGATGTTTTTGTAATACAACCGACAAGTCCCCCGGTTAATGAGAACCTGATGGAGCTGCTGGTTATGATTGATGCCCTGCGCCGGGCTTCAGCCCGGCGAATAACAGCAGTGGTACCCTATTATGGCTATGCCCGCCAGGATAGAAAGGCCCGTCCCCGGGATCCCATCACCGCTAAACTGGTTGCCAATTTACTTACCACCGCCGGGGCCCGCCGCCTGCTTTCCATTGACATGCATGCCCCCCAGATTCAGGGATTTTTTGATATTCCGGTTGACCATCTTTATGCCTTCCCCATCATGGTGGAATATTTTGCTGAAATGGACCTGTCAAATTTTACCGCAGTTGCACCTGATATCGGTTCGGTTCGCCGGGTGAGATCCTTTGCCAGGCACCTCAATATTCCCCTGGCTATCATTGATAAAAGAAGGCCCCAGGCTAATGTTGCCGAGGTCATGAATATTATAGGCGAAGTTGAGAACAAAAATGTAATTCTTTTTGATGATATAATTGATACAGCTGGAACCATGACAGCTGCAGCCCGGGCACTTAAAGCAGCCGGAGCGGACAGGGTTTATGCTGCCGGTTCCCATGCCCTCTTTTCCGGTCCAGCTGTTGAGCGGCTCAGGGCTGCCCCTCTGGAGAAGATAGTGGTGACCAACAGCATTCCCCAGGATAATCATGGTGAGGAACTTAACAATCTGGAGGTACTTTCCATTGCTCCCCTGTTAGGAGAAGCGATTGATAGAATCTTTAAGGATGTTTCGGTCAGCGTTCTCTTTAAATAGAGCTGTCAGCTGCCGAATTTCACTACCCTCAGGCAAATCCGGCAGAGGAATTGATTAACAGCAGAATTGATGTTATAATTATTAAGGTTAAGGTCAAATTTTTGAGCAGATAATTCTGTTCTCCGGCTGGATGTCTGCTGGATAACCTCCAGAATTGCATTCAGCTTTAAATCCAGGCCTTCTCAAATCTGGTTTACCAGATAGATGTAAAAAGTATGATTTTACCTGGCAAAAAATAATTTGCAGAGAATTTTTCAAGGAGAGGATAGTTTATGGATAGGTTAGCAGTAGAAGCACAGGCCAGAAAAGAAACCGGTAAAGGTGCAGCCCGCCGGATCAGACGGGAGGGCAAAACGCCAGCCGTAGTTTACGGCCGGAATCGAGACCCTCAGCCTCTGATTGTTGACCCGCTTGATCTTAAAGGCAGTCTGGACAGCAATGCCATAGTAGAGCTGACGATCAAAGATGGGGAGGAAGAGGTTACCACTGAAACGGTGATGATCAAGGACTATCAGAAGCATGTAATTAAGGAGATGCTCATGCATGTCGACTTCCATCAGATCTCAATGGATGAAAAAATTGCTGTTACCATTCCCATCAAGCTTGTCGGCAAAGCTTTTGGTGTTCAGGAAGGCGGAGTTCTCCAGCAGTTGATGCGGGAGATAGAGATTGAATGTCTTCCCGGTGACATTCCCGAAAAGGTAGAGCTGGATATTTCTGAACTGGATGTGGGAGATTCACTGGCTGTGGGTGACCTTGAAATTGGCGAAGAGATTGACCTGATCAGCTCACCCGATGATGTAATTGTCACCATTGTTACTCCCAGTGAAATCACTGAAGAAGAGGAAGAGGCTCTTCTCGATGTTGAAGATCTGGAGCCTGAGGTTATTGGTGAAGAAGCAGAAGAACTGGAAGAGGAGCTTGAGGAAGGCGAAGAAGAACCTGAAGAAGAGGAAGAAGGACAGGATAAAAGAGATTATATGTAAAAAAGAATAAAAAAAGAAATTAGCAAAAAAGTATTTATTAAAAAAAAAATTATATGTAAGCATGTCAATTCCGGAAGATATCGGGAAGGCAGCCTAAACACTGCTGAGAGACAGATAGCTTAGAGTTTAAAGCCTGCCTGATTATTTCTCTCAGAAGAAATTTGCAGCAGGAAAACTTTACAGACTGAAAAGATTAGAAGTTCAGGCAAGAAATGAAATCGAGAAATGATATAATGAACTGTAATTCAGCAGCGTAATTCCGGGCCCGGCGGGCCGGGGGTTGCGCTCGCCTGTTATTTTACCGGTTCTGGTGGTGAAATTTTCATGAAATTGATTGTTGGTCTGGGTAATCCCGGCCGGAAATATGCTCGAACCCGCCATAACGTGGGTTTTCAGGTGATAAAAATCCTGGCTGAGGAGCATGATTTTAACAGTCCGGAAAATCAGTGTCAGGCATTGACAGCCCGGGGCACCATCAATCAGCAGGAAGTGATCCTGGCCCAGCCCCTGACCTATATGAATAGAAGCGGCCGGGCGGTAAGCTGTCTGGTTCGCCACTATGAGCTTACCGGTGAGGATCTTCTGGTTATCTATGACGATCTAAATCTGGAACCGGGCCAGCTTCGATTGAGAAGATCCGGCAGCAGTGGAGGACATAACGGCATGAAATCCATTATTGACCGGCTGGGAAGTGACGGATTTCCCCGCCTGAGGATTGGTATAGGAAGCCCGCCGGGAATCTCTGCCACGGCCTATGTTCTGGAGCCCTTCTCTGCCGAAGAAAAAGAGATAATTAAGCCGGCCCTCAAGGAAGCAGCCCGGGCAGTTGAAGTCTATCTGGCAGAGGGTATTACCGAGGCCATGAATCAGTTTAATTAAATCCACACCCCAACCTGGCCCGTACTAATCGAGTAGGGGTCATTTTGGTATTTTACCTGATATTATTTAATGAACCGGGCACAGAAACAGACTAAAACATCAGTGTTAAGCAGGCTGGAGGTTGCTTTATTTTATGAAGATTTACTCCCGGAATGACAGTGAAAAATTAAACAGGCTGCTGCAGGCTATCCGCCAGCAGAAAAAATTCAGGGTAGCCGGGCTGAGAAATTCCCGGCTGGCTTTAATTCTGGCTCTGCTGGAGCAGAGTCTGGAAGAAATCTTAATTATACTGACTCCTGATGAATATCGGGCTGAAACCCTTTATGAAGATCTGCTCCGGCTGACTGGAGAGGAAAACATAAAATACATGCCCCATCAGGATGTTTATCCTCACGAAGAGATTCCTCTGGACCGCAGTAAAGAAATAAAGCGGCTGGAAGTTCTCCGGGATCTTTCCCGCCGGCAGGAGGGACTTTACCTGATTCCGGTGCAGTCCTTTTCCCGCTGCTTATCGCCGGCCTGGCGCTGGCAGGAATTATCGCAAAAAATAGAATTGGGAAAAAATTATGATCTGGACAGGCTTGCCGCTCTTCTGATTGAAGCCGGTTACAGCCGGGAAGCTATGGTGGAGTTCAGAGGTCAGTTCAGTCTCAGGGGAGGAATTCTGGATGTATTTCCTCCGGGCTGTCCTCATCCCTACCGGATAGAATTTTTCGGGGATGAGGTAGAATCTCTTCGGAGCTTCACCATTGAGGACCAGCGCTCGGTGGAGGAATGCCGGGAGGCACTGCTCACCCCGGCCCGGGAGCTACTTCTGCCCGAGGATCTGGCAGCCCGCATTAATTCTATTGCAGCCTCCCTGGATAAGAACCATTCCCGCTTTCTCTCCCGGGGGGAGGAAGAGGCTGCCGGGAGAATCCAGGAGAAGAAAGAGAGGCTCTTAAGCGAAGGCAGGGAACAGCAGAATCCCGCTGTTCTCCGGGAATATCTCCCCTTCCTTTATAATAACCTGGCCTCCCTCTTTGATTTTTTCCCCCGCCGTACCCGGCTCTTGCTGGATGATCCCGAGAAAATCTTTCAGAGCTACCGCCGGTATATTGAGGAAACTGGAGAGCTTTTCAGCGAACTACTGGAGCAGGGTGAGGTGCTTTCCTATTATTTAGATAATTTCCTCCAGCCCGAGGAGCTGGAGAGTGCAGTTTATTCCAGGCATCATATAGAATTTATTTCCCGAACCGGTCCCCGGACCGAGATTGACCTGGAGTTTAAGGGCCAAAGCCTGGAGCCCTATCATGCCAGATTTGACCTGCTGGCTGACAGAATCAGGGAACTGCACCGAAAAAATCTGACGGTGCTATTGACTTTCAGCAGTGAGAATAAAATGGTCAGGGTGACTGATCATCTTCATCAGGAACTGGATATCATCAAGGTTACCGAACTCAATATCGATCAGCCTGGAATCTATGCTGGCACCGGGACCCTGGCCGGGGGTTTTATCCTGGAGGATTTTAAACTGGCGGTTTTTACCGAGAAGGAAATTCTGGGCCGGAAAAAGCGCCGGAAGAGAAAGGTGGAGGAGCTGGAACAAAGCGAAAAGATTTCTTCTTTTACCGACCTTACTCCCGGTGATTTTGTTGTCCATGAAAATCACGGTATCGGCCGCTATCTGGGGATTAAAACCCTGGAGGTTCAGGACCAGCAGCAGGATTATCTGCTGCTGCAGTATGCCGATGATGATAAGCTTTATGTTCCCACCGATCAGATAAACCTGGTGCAGAAATATATCGGCGGCGAGAGCCAGCAGCCCCGGCTTTACCGGCTGGGAGGAAGTGAATGGCAGAAGGTCAAGCAGCGGGTCAGATCTTCGGTCAAGGAGCTGGCCATCAATCTGATAGAGCTCTATGCCTCCCGGGAATCAATTCAGGGCTATTCTTTCTCTGAAGATACTGTCTGGCAGCAGGAATTTGAAGATGATTTTCCTTTTGAAGAGACCCCGGACCAGAAGCAGGCCATTGCCGAGGTTAAGGAGGATATGGAGAGCCCCCATCCCATGGATCGGCTGCTCTGCGGGGATGTCGGTTATGGCAAGACCGAGGTTGCCATCAGGGCAGCTTTCAAGGCCGCCATGGATGGCAAGCAGACTGCCATGCTGGTGCCGACCACCATCCTGGCCCAGCAGCACTATAATACATTCCGGGAAAGACTGGAGGACTATCCCCTAAAAGTAGGTATGATAAGCCGCTTCCGCAGTCCGGCAGAGCAGAAAAACATTAAGAAACAGCTGGTTTCGGGCCGGATCGACATCATTATTGGAACTCACAGGCTCTTTTCCTCTGATATCGAATTTAATGATCTGGGTCTGCTGGTGATAGATGAGGAGCAGCGTTTTGGAGTGGCTCATAAAGAAAAATTGAAAAACCTCAAGAAAAAGGTGGATGTCCTGACTCTGACTGCCACTCCTATTCCCCGAACCCTGCATATGGCTCTGGTGGGAGTGCGTGATATGAGCGTAATTGAGACCCCGCCGGAAAACCGCTATCCCATCCGTACCTATGTCAAAAAATTCAGCAAGGAGACTGTTCGGGATGCCATCAGGCGGGAGCTGGCCCGGGATGGTCAGGTCTATTACGTTCACAACCGGGTTGAGGATATTGACAGCCAGGCTGAAATGGTCCAGGAACTGGTTCCTGAAGCCCGGGTTGCCATAGCNCACGGCCAGATGCGGGAGAGCAAGCTGGAAAAGATTATGATGAATTTTTATGATAAAGAGTATGATGTGCTGGTCTGNACTACCATCATTGAAAANGGACTGGATATTGCCAATGTCAACTCCATCATCATCAATCAGGCTGAGAGGCTGGGTCTGGCCCAGCTTTATCAGCTCAGGGGCCGGGTTGGCCGCACCAACCGGGTNGCCTACGCCTATCTGATGTATCAGGAAGATAAGATTCTGCCGGAAGTTGCCGAAAAGAGGCTCCAGGCCATTAGGGAATTCACCAGTCTGGGCTCCGGTTTCAAGATAGCTATGCGGGACATGGAGATTCGAGGAGCCGGCAATATTCTCGGTCCCGAACAGCACGGTCATATTGCCAGTGTGGGATATTCTCTTTACTGCAAACTGCTGGAACAGGCTATGGAGGAATTGAAGGGTGAGGAGGAAGAGGAGAAAGTGGAAGCCGAGGTCAGGCTCAATCTCGACGCCTTTATCCCGGAAGATTACATTCCTGATTCCAGTCAGAAGATAGATATCTATCAGCGGATAATGGCCGCCGGCAGTGATCACAAATTGGCAGATATTAAAGCCGAACTGGAGGACAGGTTTGGAGATATTCCGGAAGAGGCTGCTAACCTGCTCTTTATCAGCCGGGTAAAATTAAGGGCCAGCCGGCTTAAAATTACAGAAGTTAAAGAGGAACAGGATAGAATAAGCTGTTATTTTCAGGATAAGAAGAGCGTCGACAGCGAGGCTGTCATGAAGCTGGCCCGGGAATATCCCCGGGAAATCAAGATCCGATCGGCCAAAAAGCCGGTAATCGGCGTAAGGAAATCTGGCAAGAGAGACAAGAAAGAACTGCTGCTGGCTGTGCTGGATTCTCTGCTGGAGTTTGTTTCCCGGCCTGCTGAGCTGGAAACCGGGAAAGTCGGTGATGGGGTTGGAAGCTAAGAAATCGCGGCATTTTGTGGCAGGAGCTGCCATCCTCAGCGCTGCCGGGATTCTCTCACGGGTTATGGGACTGGGCTACCGGGTGGTGCTGATCCGTCTGATCGGCGCTGAGGGTATGGGCCTCTATCAGATGGCCTATCCTCTCTATACCATTATGCTGGTTGTCTCCCGTTCCGGAATACCGGTGACTCTGGCTAAAATGATCTCAGAAAGAATTGCCCGGGAAGAGAAGAAGGATGCCTATCGAATTTTTACTATAGCACGGATTTTGAGCGTTGTTATCGGACTCCTGGCAGCCCTGACCATGGCTCTGATTGCCCGGCCGGTGATCTCCCTGCTCCGTCTGGATCCCCGGGCCTATTATGCTTTGCTGGCGATTTCTCCGGCTATCCTGGTGGTCTCGATTATGGCCAGCTTTCGCGGATTTTTTCAGGGGCTGCAGGATATGAAGCCCACCGCCATCTCCCAGCTGATTGAGCAGTTCGTTCGGATGATAACCATGATATCGCTGGCCTACCTTCTGCTGCCGCTCGGTTTAAGTTACGCAGCTGCCGGTGCCTCCTTCGGGGCTTTTACCGGTGCGATTGCTGGACTTTTGCTGGTAATTTATATATACTATAAAAGAAGAGAAGATATTTTTGCCTTTCTGGCTGAAGATCGGGCTGTTTCCAGCCTTAAGGTCCGCCCGGTTCTGCGAGAATTTTTTGGGCTGGGAGTACCCATCACCCTGGGTGCCCTGGTAATGCCGTTGATGAGCTTTGTGGACTGGGTTTTTGTTCCCCAGCGTCTTCAGGCAGCCGGTTTCGTTATGGAGAGGGCCACCACCCTCTACGGTCAGTTCACCACGGTGGCTATGCCCCTGGTTCATTTCCCCACCATCATTACCGTTTCCCTGGCTACCAGCCTGGTACCTGCCATCTCGGAAGCCTTTGCTGTCAGAGACGAAACCCTTATCAAGAAGCGCACTTCCACCGCCCTGCGGCTGACAGTCATGCTGGGTATTCCAGCAGCCATCGGCCTCTTTGTGCTGGCTGAACCCCTGACCGGGGTGATTTTTGCCGAGCCTCAGGCTGCCAGTATTCTTCAGATTACTGCTCTGGGCGTCATCTTCATCACTTTACAGCAGACCTCCTCAGCTATCCTGCAGGGAATCGGCAGGACCGATCTGCCTGCTAAGAACCTTTTTCTGGGCGCAATCTGTAATGCCGTCATCAATTTTACCCTGACGGGAATCCCGGCTTTTAACATTCACGGAGCAGCCCTGGGAACGGTAACCGGATTTGCCGTTGCCGCAGCCCTGAACATAATTTATGTCAAAAAATTAACCGGAACACTTGTTGCCTCCCCAGCCCGGGTCGGTTACCCGGCCCTTTCAGCTCTAATCATGGGTATAGCAGTATACTTTTTTCATCCCCTGATGCTTTCCCTGTCAGCCGATATTTTCAGACTTTCCGGTCTTGTGAGCCTCACTGCTGCAGTGGGGCTGGGAGTACTTCTCTATGGCTTTCTGCTTATTTATTCTGGAGAGGTTGGAGCTCAGGAGCTGAAGCTGATACCGGGTGTGGGTGCCAGAATATCAGGAAAACTACAGGATTGGGGTGTATTATAACAGCTTATGGAGGAGTTTATGAATAATCAATCTATTGATAAGGATATTTTATGTCAGGAAGTTGAAAAACTACACCAGGTTATGGCCCGCCTCCGCTCTGAGGAGGGCTGTCCCTGGGATCGAGTTCAAACCTATAAATCCCTCAGGCCCTATATAATTGAGGAAGCTTATGAAGCAGTGGAGGCTATTGATACTGGCGATCCGGACCTGATGGCCGAAGAGCTGGGGGATCTGCTGCTGCAGGTGGTTTTCCAGGCCAGAATTGGAGAAGAAAATGACGACTTTGATCTGGTGAGTATTATCAGCCGGCTGACTGAAAAATTGATCCGCCGTCATCCTCACGTTTTCGGGAATGAGAGAGCGGATACTCCTGAGGACGTTAAGCTGACCTGGCAGGCTGTCAAGGATGCCGAAAGAGAAAATCTGGTCAGCAACAGCACCAGCAGCACCAGATCTGCCAGTGGCAACAGCGAAGTTTGCCAGCAGGATGAGAAGAGAGGCAAGCAAGACAGCGAAGAGATGAACGAAACAGGAGACAGCCGGGAAAATGGCGGCTTAGCTGCAAATGCTGACAGCCCTTCGATTCTGGCTGACTGCCAGAAAAATTTACCTGCTTTGCTGCAGGCCCGGGAAGTTCAGGCTTTAGCTGCTGAAGTGGGCTTTGACTGGGAGGAGATTGAACCGGTTTATGATAAGGTTGGAGAAGAACTGGAAGAGGTGCGCCAGGCTGCAGAGCAGCAGGACCGGGAGCAGATTGCCCGGGAAGTAGGAGACCTTCTTTTTGCAGCTGTCAATCTGGCTCGTTTTCTCGATGTTAATCCCGAAATTGCTCTGCTGGGCTGTGTTCGCCGCTTTAAAGAGCGGTTTTCCTTTATAGAAGAGAAGGTTCAGTCTCAGGATCTCAAACTGACTGAAATGTCTCTGGAAGAGCTGGATGCAATCTGGGAAGAGGCCAAACTTGATAATGAAGGTGATGAGTAGATGCCAGGTAAAAATTTAGCAATAATTTTACTTACTGTTCTGCTGGTTTTGAGTCTTAGCTTTTCTTCCGGAGCTCTTGAAACCAATGATCTTTCAGCAATTCTGCTGGATGCCGAAACCGGACAGGTGCTCTATGCAAATAATACCGATGAAGAGCTGCCTCCGGCCAGCATCACTAAAATAATGACAGTTCTGCTTACCATGGAAGCCATTGAAAATGGTGAGCTGGAACTGACCGATTCCACCACCATCAGCAGCGGGGCTTCTTCCATGGGGGGCTCCCAGATATTTCTTAATACCGGCGATGAAATTACAATTGAAGAACTGCTCATGGCTGTTATCATCTCCTCAGCCAATGATGCCAGCTATGCCCTGGCTGAAGCTGTAGGGGGGCATTATGATTACTTTGTGGAAATGATGAATGACCGGGCCCGGGAACTGGGAATGGAAAATACTAATTTCACCAATCCGCACGGTCTGCCTGATTCCGACCATTACAGCACCGCCCGGGATATCAGTAAAATGGCCCGGGAAGTGGTTCAGTACCAGGAAGTTTTGAACTGGAGTCAGATCTGGCTGGAATATCTGGAACTCCCGGACCGGCAGGCTATGCTGACCAATACCAACAGGATGATTTTGAATTATTCCGGCATGGACGGTTTGAAAACCGGCTATACGCGGATTGCTGGTTTCTGCCTGGCAGCCACCGCCAGACAGGGAGATTTTCGCCTGATATCTGTTGTGCTGGGGGCTGATTCCCGGCAGCAGCGGGAAGAATTGACCGCCAGAATGCTGGATTACGGTTTTGAAAATTATCGTCAGGAAATTCTGCTGGCCAGGGATGATGAGATTGAAGGAATTTTAGTTCCTGAAAGTGAGACTGAATATGTCAGCATCCGTCCGGACCGCGATTTAAA
>SL_8KL_010_SEDDRAFT_10002067_pt1 | contig 17263 bp, 12 predicted proteins | sample SodLakKL_010_SED_4_FD_11160 | JGI IMG/M metagenome (IMG submission 11160)
TACAGAAGGCGATTATTAATCGTACAAAACTTAACCAAATAACGAAGTAAACACGATAGCAATACAGTGCTGCAAAGATATAAGGATAAACTGTATTGCTAAAAATAAAGGGCTAAAAAGGAAATCCTCGTCTCGGTCTCGTCGAGTCCGAAACAAAGCAGGAATACAAAGAAATACAAAAAACAGATCCAAATCATAAAAAAGGACAATTATTCAATCACATAAGAGCAGATCCAGAGTTCAGTTTAATTATACCTGGCTATTAGTCGGGTTTTTTTATTTAGGGAGGGGGTAGCCAAAGTCTAAGGCTAAAGAGCTATATACCGCAACGGCAGGCAGAGCTGTACGCTGTCAATAAAGGGGTAGGGGGGTTAATTTAGTGGTTACACCAGAGAAAACACGCCCACAGCGGCGTTTTATGCTTCATTCCTGGGGTATAGCACACAAATTTTGCTCTATATGCTTGATATACTATGGATTAGACTAGTTTTGCCCTCTTTTTTATTAAAAAATATGGCGGTCAAGTTTAATATATTACTGCCAGCTATATTCTGGCCTGGGGTGGGGGGCTTTTTTTATTAATATAGTTTTATGTAAATAATTAATAATAGAAATAGTTATAAATAGCTATATTGCATAGTTAGCAGGCAGCAGCTCCAACCACAACAACAACAAGTAAACACAACAATAAGTAAGCACAACAACAACAAGTATAAAGACTTTATTAAAAAGAACAGGCAAACAAACATAACTTATTAGCTAAAAAAAGATAACTGGAGTTTTTGCAGCCCCTAAAAAGGAGGGGTTATTATTCCACACCTGTAAAAAAGCTGTGAAGGAATTTAACAGCCTGTAAACAATTATATTTAACAGAGGGAATTAAAACAGGCTGGAGGCTGATATATCAATGAAAAAAGTTAGCGAAATAGCAGAGGAAATTGGTTGCTCCAGAACTACAGTTTATAACCATTTGAACAGTTTGAATGAAGAACTTGAACAGCATATTTACAGCAGGGATGGCGTTAAAGTTATTGATAGCAAAGGGGTTGAGCTGCTTAAACTGTCAATTGAAGGCAAAGGAATTGAACAGCAGAGCTTAACAGAGGCAGGAAAAGAGCAGGAAACAGAAGGCCTTACATTACTGGAAAGGCAAGCATTACAGCAGCATATTGACAGCTTGAAACAGCAGGTTAACAGGCTAGAAAACCAGCTCCAGGAGAAGGACAGGCAGTTAAGCAGGAAGGATAAGCAGGTGGAGAATTTTCAAGTTTTGCTGCAGCAGAGAGATCAGAAGGTGGAGCAGCTAGAGGGTGAAGTTTTGGAACAGAAAAAAGGCCTGCTGGATAAGATCAAGGGTTTTTTTACAGGAGATAAGGGCTGAAAGTGTACACTTTTGTAAAACCTAAAAAGCATAATCATAGTAATCAGAGGCCTTTTAAGAGGGTTACACTATATGGTAAAACTTCGCCAAACTTTTATTTTGCGAAGGAAGTTTTTTCCAGTTAGCTTGATAGCAGGAGAATATTAAAGAATAACAGAGTTTTAGGAAGTTTTTTAACTGGAGAAATAGGGGGTTACATAACAGCCTAATCGCTTGTAAGGGGCTGACAGGATAAATAATCAGCTCATAGGGCAAATAATTGGATAAAATTTAACTGACTAAAGTTTTTTAAGGTTGCAGCAGAAATTTATCCAGCATCATTTAAACTAAAAAGTTTTTTGACTAAAAAGTTTAATTGTTATAATATTACATCATAGGAGGCGTTTAAGATGAAAAAAGAACAGGTGCATTTATCGGGAATTATATCAAAAGATCTGCATAGAAAGCTAAAAGTGCAGCTGGCTAAAGATGATCTGACTTATCAGAGCTGGCTGGAGAAAAAAATAAAGGAATATGTTGGAGAAACAGGACAGGACAAAAAAAGACAGGCCATTGACAGCCTGGAAATAGACCAGGGTTAGCAGGTTTGGTAGATGCAATAATTGTTTTATAATGGGGGGTGTTAGTATGGGAAATGGTATAGCTATATTTCTTACAATACTAGGATTATTATTAATAGTAGGCGGTTTTTTTGTTGGTGTTTATATTGCTGAAGAAACAACGGTTACTGGCTTTAATTTTGAGCTGGCAATTGTTTATTGGATTTATGGATTATTAAGCGGTAGTTTTTTTATAGGCCTGGGAAAAATTGTTGACCAGTTGGCACAAATCATCGAACAAAACGAAGAACAAAACGAATAATATCAGGGTTTGACGCATGGTAAGGCTAATATTATTGACAATACGGAAACGAAAATAGGTGGGATAAAATGAAAAGAAAAATCATATTAATAACACTTATTTTCTTAATGTTTTTCTTTATGAAATTCGAGATTATTGCAGAAGAGTACAAACCCCAAATATTTTATCTTGACCAAGAAGTAACTGAAAAGCTAGAGTTTTATGGGCGTTCATTTTCCAAGTTGTCTATGATTCGCCCTACTGGTCTTGAGTGGCTTATGGGTTATGAAGAAGACTTTTTAGTTAATTTTGAAGATATTAGCAATATGTTAGACCTAAATATTGAAGTTGATAAAAATGACGATTATATATCTATAAAAGCGTATAATGACAAGCACAAATTTTATTTAGATAATAAAGACAATACAACTTATTTGATGTTTAGCGAGAGCATTTCTAGATATGCTGAAATTAATGATGAATATATAATTGAAATTCGCAAAGATTTCTATAATAGTGAAAAGGATATGAGTGCTTTAAGAGAGGATTACAGTATTGTATATTATATATTGAATGAAAGTGAATCAAAAGATGGGAAAATATATATACCAATATTGAATTTCTTGGGTTTATTAGAGTATGAGCTGAATGTTAATATTAATGACGATGATAAAGCTGATATTATTAATATTAAACATATTAAAAGCGAAAAAATCAGGGAAGAAATTAAAGATAGATACGATACCATTTTTGAAGAAGTTATTAATTCTCCCGACTTTAACTATAATAGAGCAGAGAGAGTATTGGAATACCTTGAAAATAAACAAATAACTTTAAATGATGACGAAATTAAAAATATGTTTCTTGGAGATATATGGTTTGGAATGACTAAAGAACAGTTTAAAGTTATCAAGGGAAAACCTAATCAAATTAACATTATTTATCATACTAAAGACACCTTGCATGAACAGTGGGTTTATGGTGTGACTAATATGAGGTTTTATTATTTCGAGAATGGTATTTTAACAACCATACAAAGATTTTAAGCTTCAAAATAGAATTATGTTAGCGAAACAGGGCAAGATAGTAAAGACAGGCCATTGACAAGCCTGGAGATAGACCAGGACTGACAGCAGAGCTGCAGGGGGCTGTAATAGTGTTATATTGGCCAGCCAGGCACAAAGGGGGTCTCCGAAGGCTAAAAGCCTGCTAAAAGGCTTGTGAGGGCTTTATATGAGGGGGCAAAATAAATGCCTGAATGAAGTAAAGGAAAAACTGGAATTACAGCTCTGTTCCGGGCCGGAAGTAAGCGTCAGTCCTTTTATTTGTTTGAAAAACCAACGAATAACCATATAGACTGCTTGACACACTTTTGACACATTCTTGACACATGTGTGTTATAACAGGTATAATAAAACCCACAAGTGGGAATATCCTACAAAATAAAAAGGGTGGTGATAGTTAATGACCGACAAAATAACTGTCAGAGTTGATTCTAAGGGCAGAGTTACCCTTCCTAAAGAAATAAGAGAAAGCGCCAAAGTCAAAAAGGGTGATGTGTTTTTTGTAGATATTGACCGTGGCCAAATTAAACTAACTGAGGCAGTAAAAGATCCAATGGTTATGCTTAGAGAATATGGCCGGGAAGAGTATAGAAAAGGCAGAACGAAAAGTTTGCGTGATTATGCTGCTGAGAGAGGAATAGAGCTGAATGGATAGTTATTCAGTTGAGTTGCTCAAAACCGCAGAGGACGACCTGGATAATTTAAAGCACAAAAGAGATGAGGCTGTAGAAAAATTAAGGGAGTTAGAAAAAAACCCAAAAGAAAAGGCCTCTACTTTATCTGGCCATGATCTACAGCCTCTTTACTGTTATAGCTTTAACTTAAAAGGCTCAGGTTCTTATAGGGCAATATTTGATTTGCTGGAAGAGGATAAAGTTTGTCTTTTGTTGGTAATTGGCCCCAGGGAAAATTTTTATCCTAAAGCAAGAAAAAAAATAAAGGATCTAAAGAAAAAGGGTTTAATATAACTGCATTTTCCTGATATTATCAAAAATAATAGCAAAAGAAAAATGCCCCTGCCAGCAGAGCAGAGGCAATCAACAAAATCCATCACTTACATAAATCATAGCATATATATAGATAGCTGACAAATGATTTCTGTTGATTGCTAGCCTGCCAGGTGGGAAAAATTCACTTTGGGAGGCTTTTATTATGCCTATAATCAGGGTAGAGAAAAAGCAAAATTTTGTAGTAATGGATAAGACCAGCCTAGAGGATCCGAAGTTGTCATTTAAAGCTAAAGGTATGTTGGCTTATTTGCTTAGCAAGCCTGATAATTGGTATTGCTACAGCAAGCACCTGGCAAAAGTTGGCCCGGATGGTATATCTGCAGTTAAAACAGGACTTAGGGAATTGAGGGAGGCCGGATATTTAGAAAAAAGACCGATCAGAGGTAAGGATGGGAAAATTGTAAAGTGGGAAAGTATAATAAGAGAGCAGCCGAAAAGCCCGGCAGAAAGGGAAGTTGACCAGAAGGCCGAAAATCCACCCTCTGGAATATCCAGCGACAGGAAAACCGGCCCACTTAATAAGTACTTGAATTTAATAAGTAATGATCTTAAAGAATTAGAAGAAGAGGCTCAGGCTCTGCAAGAAATTGGAAAAAGATATGAGCAGCTATTTAATAGAGAGTTATCAGCTGACTTCCTGGAAAAGATCTTCTCCATATGTTCAGATACCGATATTATATTGAAGGCTCTGGAGGTAGCAGAAGGCAGAGGGGATAAACCTATATATTTGCTGAAAATACTGGCTGATTGGCAGAATAAGGCCCTGAAATCGGTTCCTGATATAGATGCTTACCTGGAGAAAAGGAAAGCCAGCAATGGCAGCTACAGGCCTGAAACAGGGGATCTGAATGAGGCAGCTATAAAATTACATGAAGTCAGGGAGATGGAAAAGCAGGGTTGGAACTGATTTAAACAGCTGATAAAGTTGCTAGTTATATTGGCCTTTTAATTTTGCGGTCTGCACTATTACTATTACCTATACTTTTGCTTTATTTGCCTGCATCAAGTGGTTGTTTTGTATATTCCCAACCATAATGTTCAAAAATTACCATCTGTGTGATACACTAAGCTCATAATAGTCATAACCTCCATCATAAACAGGAAAAATTGTCCATTCAAACACTTCACCATCAGGGATATTAAATTCATTTGTAGCGCCACTAGCAACTCTAACATCACCTTCATCGTATAATTTTACAGAAATATTTACAGAAGAGACTTCCCGCCCCGTTTGATTTTCTGCTTTTCCACTAACTTCTATATAACCATATTCTATTCTATAAACTTCAACATCAAACAAAACAACTTCACCATTATTGGACATATCGCAAGCTGACAAAGTTACTGTTAAAACAATAGATAAAATAAAAATACCTAATACCTTGATCTTTTGTGAATTCATTTTATTACCTTCCCTTAAAAAAGTTTGAAGCTTCTGTTATTTATCTAATTAGACATAAATCAATATTCTCCTTTGTTTTTGCCATATTTGGCCGGGAGCTGTCAGCTGAAATGTATTTAAAACTGCTGCAGATCTTCTCTGATAATAAGATTATATATAAAGCCCTGGAAGTTGCAGAGGAAAATGGAGATAAACCAGCATATCTGATTAAGTTACTGGAGGACTGGCAGAATAAAGGCCTTAAATCAGTTGCAGAGGTGGAAACATACCTAAAGAAAAGAAAGGCCAGTAAAGGGAGCTATGAGCCTGATCTGAATGAAAGGGCAAGGGGTTTGCACAACATCGAGGAAATGGAAAAAGCAGGCTGGAATCAACTTTAAGGATGGGATGATTATTAGAGAAACTGGATCTAACAGAATATCATTGCACAAGGTGCTGGATTTTTGCCTTGAGCTAAACAAAATAATAAGCGATCAGAAAAACATATCTATCAAGACTTTGGAAGTGTACTTGCGGATTGCTGCGGATCCTTATCGAACACTTGGAGAAATCCAAGATGATGCTGGAATGTCACAGTCACAAATGTACAGGATAACTAAGAAATTTGAGAAAGCTGGTCTTGGAAATCGAGAAAGAGATCCGGAAGACGGGAAAAAAATTTCAGTTTGTATTGTCAAAGAAGGGCAGAAAATTAATTAAGAAGATATACATATAAAAATCATATAAATCTAAAGATAAAAACTAGCCGATGTCAAGAGTTAAAATTTAATATTACTTATACAGCCAGCTGGATTAATTCCGGCTGGTCTTTTTAAATCTTTATCCCCTATATATAGGGGGCTATATTATAAAAACCCCCTATATATTGCGTTATTTGCCGCTAAAAAACTTTTGTTTGTATTAATATTATGGTATAATAAAAGTAAGAAAAATAAGAGAATGAAGGAAAAAAACGGGGCAGATTACCCCAAATATTTTGGCTTTTTATTTGAGGGGGTGAACATATGATAAGTCCACTTCAAAAATTCAAAGATGAAAAAGATCTGACATATTCTGACTTGTGTAAAATATTTGAGGTCAGTCCATCACTAATCTACAAAAATCTACAGGGAACTAACAGAAGTTTATCACCGCAGATTAAAGGAGTTTTGGCGGAATTACAGGGTATTGATCCGGAAGAACTGGAGGTAGAATATCAAAAATTCAAAGAGCAGGACAGAACTAGACTGATTAACTGCTGATAAGTTTAGGCTGACAGGGAAGGAGCAGTGTTTATAATTATGGAGCAGCTTAAGGAGAGAAGCTTCTCTGCTGCAGAAAGCAGGGAAGCAAGCCAAAGAGAAAATCTTTTAATGAAATTATTTCATAACTTAGAGGGTTTCGTGGAGATCAGAACTTTATGCAGAGATATGGCAGAGGTTAAAAGGCAGTTATTTTTTGATGATATTGACAGATTGTTGCGGTGGAGGCCTCCAGATAATGAGAACATAAGATTAAGCATTTTTACTAGGACAGAGAAGGAAGGCAGCAGCGACTTTGTAGGTCATACCAGGGCGGTTTTCGCTGATTATGATATGACTGATCTAGAGCAAATTAAGGACAGGGTTAAAAGGGCAGGACTGCCGGCTGCTAGCATAATAATTGACAGCGGCAGAGGATACCATTTTTACTGGCTGCTATACGATAAGGCTGGCCGGGAGGCAGTGCCTGTTTATAGGACCTTAGCACGCCGCACAGGGGCAGATATACAACAAGCTGGCCTCCAGGCAGGGGGAAGGTTGCCGGGAACATATAACTTAAAAGAAAAGCCTGTCAAGTGCCGGATAATAGAGTTTAATAACCAGAAATATCAGCTTGATTTTTTGGCGGAAAGTTTAGGCGTGAAGGCCAGGCCAGAGTTTGAACAGAGATTAATTGAGGGTGTCAGCAGGCCTTGCATTAATTCAATCCTTCAAGGTGTCAGCAGAGGGCAAAGAAATTTTGCTCTAGGTCGGATAACAAAATATTTACAGCAGCAGGGTTACAGCAAAAAAGAGGGCAGGCAGATAGTTTTGGCCTGGAATAGAAGGAATGATCCGCCAGAGAAGGAGCAAAAGGTTAAGAATGACTTTAGAAATTACTGGCGGAAGGATTATAAACTGCTAGGCTGCAGGTTTAATGATAACGAAAGACTGCAGCAGGAGCTTTCAATACACTGTGATAGATATAGCTGCTCTATTAGCGGCAAAATTGATAGCATTGAACTTGATAACAGTGTAGGGTATAATAACAGGCTGCTCCAGGACTTGAGGAAGTTAAGCGGTGCCGCCCTGCTAGTTTATGGCGTGCTGTCAATATACCAGGAAGGACTTAACACAGATCAGCTGGAAAACAAGGCTAATATTAGCGACAATACCAGACAAAAGGCAGTTAAAGAGCTTAATAATTTAGGTTATCTTAATTTCCGGGAAGGTATAAAGAGAAGGGGAATAAAAGATTTTTATAAGCTCAATAAACAGGGAAATTTTAAGACTGGCCGGACAATAGTGAGTAATGGGGCTATTTTAGGAGCAGTGCATAAGAATATAACTCTAAAACAGCTCAAAGTTTATATTTTGTTGCTCAAGTATGCTTTAGGCAAGAAGAACTGTTACCCAAACCTGTCAACGCTAGGTAAAGAGCTAGGTATAAGTAAAAATGCAGTCAGCCAGCATATTAAAAAACTGGAGGCAGCAGGTTATATCAAAATAGACCAAGACTACCAAAATAAAGCGATAATAAAAAACTATTACAGGCTTTTAGTTTGAGGTCTAAATAGTGTAAAAAGGTTGTTAACTTATCAAAGGGCAAAAAGTTATTAATCGTACAAAGCTTAACCCCGGATATTTTATAGGGTTGTTTTAATATTATACAGAAGGCGATTATTAATCGTACAAAACTTAACCAAATAACGAAGTAAACACGATAGCAATACAGTGCTGCAAAGATATAAGGATAAACTGTATTGCTAAAAATAAAGGGCTAAAAAGGAAATCCTCGTCTCGGTCTCGTCGAGTCCGAAACAAAGCAGGAATACAAAGAAATACAAAAAACAGATCCAAATCATAAAAAAGGACAATTATTCAATCACATAAGAGCAGATCCAGAGTTCAGTTTAATTATACCTGGCTATTAGTCGGGTTTTTTTATTTAGGGAGGGGGTAGCCAAAGTCTAAGGCTAAAGAGCTATATACCGCAACGGCAGGCAGAGCTGTACGCTGTCAATAAAGGGGTAGGGGGGTTAATTTAGTGGTTACACCAGAGAAAACACGCCCACAGCGGCGTTTTATGCTTCATTCCTGGGGTATAGCACACAAATTTTGCTCTATATGCTTGATATACTATGGATTAGACTAGTTTTGCCCTCTTTTTTATTAAAAAATATGGCGGTCAAGTTTAATATATTACTGCCAGCTATATTCTGGCCTGGGGTGGGGGGCTTTTTTTATTAATATAGTTTTATGTAAATAATTAATAATAGAAATAGTTATAAATAGCTATATTGCATAGTTAGCAGGCAGCAGCTCCAACCACAACAACAACAAGTAAACACAACAATAAGTAAGCACAACAACAACAAGTATAAAGACTTTATTAAAAAGAACAGGCAAACAAACATAACTTATTAGCTAAAAAAAGATAACTGGAGTTTTTGCAGCCCCTAAAAAGGAGGGGTTATTATTCCACACCTGTAAAAAAGCTGTGAAGGAATTTAACAGCCTGTAAACAATTATATTTAACAGAGGGAATTAAAACAGGCTGGAGGCTGATATATCAATGAAAAAAGTTAGCGAAATAGCAGAGGAAATTGGTTGCTCCAGAACTACAGTTTATAACCATTTGAACAGTTTGAATGAAGAACTTGAACAGCATATTTACAGCAGGGATGGCGTTAAAGTTATTGATAGCAAAGGGGTTGAGCTGCTTAAACTGTCAATTGAAGGCAAAGGAATTGAACAGCAGAGCTTAACAGAGGCAGGAAAAGAGCAGGAAACAGAAGGCCTTACATTACTGGAAAGGCAAGCATTACAGCAGCATATTGACAGCTTGAAACAGCAGGTTAACAGGCTAGAAAACCAGCTCCAGGAGAAGGACAGGCAGTTAAGCAGGAAGGATAAGCAGGTGGAGAATTTTCAAGTTTTGCTGCAGCAGAGAGATCAGAAGGTGGAGCAGCTAGAGGGTGAAGTTTTGGAACAGAAAAAAGGCCTGCTGGATAAGATCAAGGGTTTTTTTACAGGAGATAAGGGCTGAAAGTGTACACTTTTGTAAAACCTAAAAAGCATAATCATAGTAATCAGAGGCCTTTTAAGAGGGTTACACTATATGGTAAAACTTCGCCAAACTTTTATTTTGCGAAGGAAGTTTTTTCCAGTTAGCTTGATAGCAGGAGAATATTAAAGAATAACAGAGTTTTAGGAAGTTTTTTAACTGGAGAAATAGGGGGTTACATAACAGCCTAATCGCTTGTAAGGGGCTGACAGGATAAATAATCAGCTCATAGGGCAAATAATTGGATAAAATTTAACTGACTAAAGTTTTTTAAGGTTGCAGCAGAAATTTATCCAGCATCATTTAAACTAAAAAGTTTTTTGACTAAAAAGTTTAATTGTTATAATATTACATCATAGGAGGCGTTTAAGATGAAAAAAGAACAGGTGCATTTATCGGGAATTATATCAAAAGATCTGCATAGAAAGCTAAAAGTGCAGCTGGCTAAAGATGATCTGACTTATCAGAGCTGGCTGGAGAAAAAAATAAAGGAATATGTTGGAGAAACAGGACAGGACAAAAAAAGACAGGCCATTGACAGCCTGGAAATAGACCAGGGTTAGCAGGTTTGGTAGATGCAATAATTGTTTTATAATGGGGGGTGTTAGTATGGGAAATGGTATAGCTATATTTCTTACAATACTAGGATTATTATTAATAGTAGGCGGTTTTTTTGTTGGTGTTTATATTGCTGAAGAAACAACGGTTACTGGCTTTAATTTTGAGCTGGCAATTGTTTATTGGATTTATGGATTATTAAGCGGTAGTTTTTTTATAGGCCTGGGAAAAATTGTTGACCAGTTGGCACAAATCATCGAACAAAACGAAGAACAAAACGAATAATATCAGGGTTTGACGCATGGTAAGGCTAATATTATTGACAATACGGAAACGAAAATAGGTGGGATAAAATGAAAAGAAAAATCATATTAATAACACTTATTTTCTTAATGTTTTTCTTTATGAAATTCGAGATTATTGCAGAAGAGTACAAACCCCAAATATTTTATCTTGACCAAGAAGTAACTGAAAAGCTAGAGTTTTATGGGCGTTCATTTTCCAAGTTGTCTATGATTCGCCCTACTGGTCTTGAGTGGCTTATGGGTTATGAAGAAGACTTTTTAGTTAATTTTGAAGATATTAGCAATATGTTAGACCTAAATATTGAAGTTGATAAAAATGACGATTATATATCTATAAAAGCGTATAATGACAAGCACAAATTTTATTTAGATAATAAAGACAATACAACTTATTTGATGTTTAGCGAGAGCATTTCTAGATATGCTGAAATTAATGATGAATATATAATTGAAATTCGCAAAGATTTCTATAATAGTGAAAAGGATATGAGTGCTTTAAGAGAGGATTACAGTATTGTATATTATATATTGAATGAAAGTGAATCAAAAGATGGGAAAATATATATACCAATATTGAATTTCTTGGGTTTATTAGAGTATGAGCTGAATGTTAATATTAATGACGATGATAAAGCTGATATTATTAATATTAAACATATTAAAAGCGAAAAAATCAGGGAAGAAATTAAAGATAGATACGATACCATTTTTGAAGAAGTTATTAATTCTCCCGACTTTAACTATAATAGAGCAGAGAGAGTATTGGAATACCTTGAAAATAAACAAATAACTTTAAATGATGACGAAATTAAAAATATGTTTCTTGGAGATATATGGTTTGGAATGACTAAAGAACAGTTTAAAGTTATCAAGGGAAAACCTAATCAAATTAACATTATTTATCATACTAAAGACACCTTGCATGAACAGTGGGTTTATGGTGTGACTAATATGAGGTTTTATTATTTCGAGAATGGTATTTTAACAACCATACAAAGATTTTAAGCTTCAAAATAGAATTATGTTAGCGAAACAGGGCAAGATAGTAAAGACAGGCCATTGACAAGCCTGGAGATAGACCAGGACTGACAGCAGAGCTGCAGGGGGCTGTAATAGTGTTATATTGGCCAGCCAGGCACAAAGGGGGTCTCCGAAGGCTAAAAGCCTGCTAAAAGGCTTGTGAGGGCTTTATATGAGGGGGCAAAATAAATGCCTGAATGAAGTAAAGGAAAAACTGGAATTACAGCTCTGTTCCGGGCCGGAAGTAAGCGTCAGTCCTTTTATTTGTTTGAAAAACCAACGAATAACCATATAGACTGCTTGACACACTTTTGACACATTCTTGACACATGTGTGTTATAACAGGTATAATAAAACCCACAAGTGGGAATATCCTACAAAATAAAAAGGGTGGTGATAGTTAATGACCGACAAAATAACTGTCAGAGTTGATTCTAAGGGCAGAGTTACCCTTCCTAAAGAAATAAGAGAAAGCGCCAAAGTCAAAAAGGGTGATGTGTTTTTTGTAGATATTGACCGTGGCCAAATTAAACTAACTGAGGCAGTAAAAGATCCAATGGTTATGCTTAGAGAATATGGCCGGGAAGAGTATAGAAAAGGCAGAACGAAAAGTTTGCGTGATTATGCTGCTGAGAGAGGAATAGAGCTGAATGGATAGTTATTCAGTTGAGTTGCTCAAAACCGCAGAGGACGACCTGGATAATTTAAAGCACAAAAGAGATGAGGCTGTAGAAAAATTAAGGGAGTTAGAAAAAAACCCAAAAGAAAAGGCCTCTACTTTATCTGGCCATGATCTACAGCCTCTTTACTGTTATAGCTTTAACTTAAAAGGCTCAGGTTCTTATAGGGCAATATTTGATTTGCTGGAAGAGGATAAAGTTTGTCTTTTGTTGGTAATTGGCCCCAGGGAAAATTTTTATCCTAAAGCAAGAAAAAAAATAAAGGATCTAAAGAAAAAGGGTTTAATATAACTGCATTTTCCTGATATTATCAAAAATAATAGCAAAAGAAAAATGCCCCTGCCAGCAGAGCAGAGGCAATCAACAAAATCCATCACTTACATAAATCATAGCATATATATAGATAGCTGACAAATGATTTCTGTTGATTGCTAGCCTGCCAGGTGGGAAAAATTCACTTTGGGAGGCTTTTATTATGCCTATAATCAGGGTAGAGAAAAAGCAAAATTTTGTAGTAATGGATAAGACCAGCCTAGAGGATCCGAAGTTGTCATTTAAAGCTAAAGGTATGTTGGCTTATTTGCTTAGCAAGCCTGATAATTGGTATTGCTACAGCAAGCACCTGGCAAAAGTTGGCCCGGATGGTATATCTGCAGTTAAAACAGGACTTAGGGAATTGAGGGAGGCCGGATATTTAGAAAAAAGACCGATCAGAGGTAAGGATGGGAAAATTGTAAAGTGGGAAAGTATAATAAGAGAGCAGCCGAAAAGCCCGGCAGAAAGGGAAGTTGACCAGAAGGCCGAAAATCCACCCTCTGGAATATCCAGCGACAGGAAAACCGGCCCACTTAATAAGTACTTGAATTTAATAAGTAATGATCTTAAAGAATTAGAAGAAGAGGCTCAGGCTCTGCAAGAAATTGGAAAAAGATATGAGCAGCTATTTAATAGAGAGTTATCAGCTGACTTCCTGGAAAAGATCTTCTCCATATGTTCAGATACCGATATTATATTGAAGGCTCTGGAGGTAGCAGAAGGCAGAGGGGATAAACCTATATATTTGCTGAAAATACTGGCTGATTGGCAGAATAAGGCCCTGAAATCGGTTCCTGATATAGATGCTTACCTGGAGAAAAGGAAAGCCAGCAATGGCAGCTACAGGCCTGAAACAGGGGATCTGAATGAGGCAGCTATAAAATTACATGAAGTCAGGGAGATGGAAAAGCAGGGTTGGAACTGATTTAAACAGCTGATAAAGTTGCTAGTTATATTGGCCTTTTAATTTTGCGGTCTGCACTATTACTATTACCTATACTTTTGCTTTATTTGCCTGCATCAAGTGGTTGTTTTGTATATTCCCAACCATAATGTTCAAAAATTACCATCTGTGTGATACACTAAGCTCATAATAGTCATAACCTCCATCATAAACAGGAAAAATTGTCCATTCAAACACTTCACCATCAGGGATATTAAATTCATTTGTAGCGCCACTAGCAACTCTAACATCACCTTCATCGTATAATTTTACAGAAATATTTACAGAAGAGACTTCCCGCCCCGTTTGATTTTCTGCTTTTCCACTAACTTCTATATAACCATATTCTATTCTATAAACTTCAACATCAAACAAAACAACTTCACCATTATTGGACATATCGCAAGCTGACAAAGTTACTGTTAAAACAATAGATAAAATAAAAATACCTAATACCTTGATCTTTTGTGAATTCATTTTATTACCTTCCCTTAAAAAAGTTTGAAGCTTCTGTTATTTATCTAATTAGACATAAATCAATATTCTCCTTTGTTTTTGCCATATTTGGCCGGGAGCTGTCAGCTGAAATGTATTTAAAACTGCTGCAGATCTTCTCTGATAATAAGATTATATATAAAGCCCTGGAAGTTGCAGAGGAAAATGGAGATAAACCAGCATATCTGATTAAGTTACTGGAGGACTGGCAGAATAAAGGCCTTAAATCAGTTGCAGAGGTGGAAACATACCTAAAGAAAAGAAAGGCCAGTAAAGGGAGCTATGAGCCTGATCTGAATGAAAGGGCAAGGGGTTTGCACAACATCGAGGAAATGGAAAAAGCAGGCTGGAATCAACTTTAAGGATGGGATGATTATTAGAGAAACTGGATCTAACAGAATATCATTGCACAAGGTGCTGGATTTTTGCCTTGAGCTAAACAAAATAATAAGCGATCAGAAAAACATATCTATCAAGACTTTGGAAGTGTACTTGCGGATTGCTGCGGATCCTTATCGAACACTTGGAGAAATCCAAGATGATGCTGGAATGTCACAGTCACAAATGTACAGGATAACTAAGAAATTTGAGAAAGCTGGTCTTGGAAATCGAGAAAGAGATCCGGAAGACGGGAAAAAAATTTCAGTTTGTATTGTCAAAGAAGGGCAGAAAATTAATTAAGAAGATATACATATAAAAATCATATAAATCTAAAGATAAAAACTAGCCGATGTCAAGAGTTAAAATTTAATATTACTTATACAGCCAGCTGGATTAATTCCGGCTGGTCTTTTTAAATCTTTATCCCCTATATATAGGGGGCTATATTATAAAAACCCCCTATATATTGCGTTATTTGCCGCTAAAAAACTTTTGTTTGTATTAATATTATGGTATAATAAAAGTAAGAAAAATAAGAGAATGAAGGAAAAAAACGGGGCAGATTACCCCAAATATTTTGGCTTTTTATTTGAGGGGGTGAACATATGATAAGTCCACTTCAAAAATTCAAAGATGAAAAAGATCTGACATATTCTGACTTGTGTAAAATATTTGAGGTCAGTCCATCACTAATCTACAAAAATCTACAGGGAACTAACAGAAGTTTATCACCGCAGATTAAAGGAGTTTTGGCGGAATTACAGGGTATTGATCCGGAAGAACTGGAGGTAGAATATCAAAAATTCAAAGAGCAGGACAGAACTAGACTGATTAACTGCTGATAAGTTTAGGCTGACAGGGAAGGAGCAGTGTTTATAATTATGGAGCAGCTTAAGGAGAGAAGCTTCTCTGCTGCAGAAAGCAGGGAAGCAAGCCAAAGAGAAAATCTTTTAATGAAATTATTTCATAACTTAGAGGGTTTCGTGGAGATCAGAACTTTATGCAGAGATATGGCAGAGGTTAAAAGGCAGTTATTTTTTGATGATATTGACAGATTGTTGCGGTGGAGGCCTCCAGATAATGAGAACATAAGATTAAGCATTTTTACTAGGACAGAGAAGGAAGGCAGCAGCGACTTTGTAGGTCATACCAGGGCGGTTTTCGCTGATTATGATATGACTGATCTAGAGCAAATTAAGGACAGGGTTAAAAGGGCAGGACTGCCGGCTGCTAGCATAATAATTGACAGCGGCAGAGGATACCATTTTTACTGGCTGCTATACGATAAGGCTGGCCGGGAGGCAGTGCCTGTTTATAGGACCTTAGCACGCCGCACAGGGGCAGATATACAACAAGCTGGCCTCCAGGCAGGGGGAAGGTTGCCGGGAACATATAACTTAAAAGAAAAGCCTGTCAAGTGCCGGATAATAGAGTTTAATAACCAGAAATATCAGCTTGATTTTTTGGCGGAAAGTTTAGGCGTGAAGGCCAGGCCAGAGTTTGAACAGAGATTAATTGAGGGTGTCAGCAGGCCTTGCATTAATTCAATCCTTCAAGGTGTCAGCAGAGGGCAAAGAAATTTTGCTCTAGGTCGGATAACAAAATATTTACAGCAGCAGGGTTACAGCAAAAAAGAGGGCAGGCAGATAGTTTTGGCCTGGAATAGAAGGAATGATCCGCCAGAGAAGGAGCAAAAGGTTAAGAATGACTTTAGAAATTACTGGCGGAAGGATTATAAACTGCTAGGCTGCAGGTTTAATGATAACGAAAGACTGCAGCAGGAGCTTTCAATACACTGTGATAGATATAGCTGCTCTATTAGCGGCAAAATTGATAGCATTGAACTTGATAACAGTGTAGGGTATAATAACAGGCTGCTCCAGGACTTGAGGAAGTTAAGCGGTGCCGCCCTGCTAGTTTATGGCGTGCTGTCAATATACCAGGAAGGACTTAACACAGATCAGCTGGAAAACAAGGCTAATATTAGCGACAATACCAGACAAAAGGCAGTTAAAGAGCTTAATAATTTAGGTTATCTTAATTTCCGGGAAGGTATAAAGAGAAGGGGAATAAAAGATTTTTATAAGCTCAATAAACAGGGAAATTTTAAGACTGGCCGGACAATAGTGAGTAATGGGGCTATTTTAGGAGCAGTGCATAAGAATATAACTCTAAAACAGCTCAAAGTTTATATTTTGTTGCTCAAGTATGCTTTAGGCAAGAAGAACTGTTACCCAAACCTGTCAACGCTAGGTAAAGAGCTAGGTATAAGTAAAAATGCAGTCAGCCAGCATATTAAAAAACTGGAGGCAGCAGGTTATATCAAAATAGACCAAGACTACCAAAATAAAGCGATAATAAAAAACTATTACAGGCTTTTAGTTTGAGGTCTAAATAGTGTAAAAAGGTTGTTAACTTATCAAAGGGCAAAAAGTTATTAATCGTACAAAGCTTAACCCCGGATATTTTATAGGGTTGTTTTAATATTATACAGAAGGCGATTATTAATCGTACAAAACTTAACCAAATAACGAAGTAAACACGATAGCAATACAGTGCTGCAAAGATATAAGGATAAACTG
>SL_8KL_010_SEDDRAFT_10002069_pt1 | contig 17254 bp, 16 predicted proteins | sample SodLakKL_010_SED_4_FD_11160 | JGI IMG/M metagenome (IMG submission 11160)
TCGACGTCCGGATTTCGGGAACGGACTTCTTCGCCAGCATGCTGATGCCAAGACTTGCAGCCCGACTTCAGTCCGAGGCACCGGGAATGCGCGTTCAACTTGTTGACCTGATCCCCGATAACTACGTCGATGCGCTTGAGCAGCAGAACATCGATCTGGCCTTGCTCCCGGAGCGGTCGTTCCCGGCTTGGATCGCACATGAACCGCTTTTCCAGGCCGCGTTCGCCGTCATCGCCCGAACCGGACATCCCGACTTGGCTAATGCGGGCGTACGCCCCGGAGACACCGTTCCGCTGGACCTGTTCTGCGCGCTCGGCCATGTGCTCTGCTCGCCCGACGGCAAGTTATCCGGGCTTGGTGACGCAGCCCTTGCCCGCGAAGGCCGATCGCGCCGGGTGGTCGTGTCGGTCCCGGTATTCGAAGGCGTCATGCAAACCGTGGCGGCCACAGACCTGATCGCGCTTTTCCCACGAGACCTCGCGCTGCATCGCGCGCGGTCAAGGGAGATCTGCCTCTACGGGGCACCGGTGCCAATCCCGCCGCCACTCCTTTGCATGATCTGGCACAAGCGACGAACCGGCGATCTCGCAAATAGCTGGCTCCGGACTGTCGTTCGGGACATCCTCGCGTCGCCTGACAGCGGCGCAACCTCGTGACGAATACCCGCTACAAGCCCGATCGCCTGGCAATTGCGTGCCCCAAAGATACGCGACCGCCGAAACCGGTATGAGGAAGCGTCCGGAGAAAGATGGAGTTGGGGTCCCGAGCGGCAGTGTCCGCCTCCGACATCGCGCCAATAGCTTCTCGCGCTCACGGAGAAACTCCGGAGTCCGCCCTTATGGCAGATCCATCGGAATTTGTGCTGCTGTCAGCGCGTAGGGTTGCTTTCCCACGGATGCCGCAGCTGCAAAGCTGCACTGCCGACAGACCGAACTGGACGAACTGCGAATCTCGTTCAGCTTGGGACAGCTCTGTCTGTGTGTGTGCCATGATGTTTCTCCCTTAAGCGGCCGCAATCCTCAGGACTTCGTGCAAGAGCAGGTCGAGGTCTTCGTTGCGTGTGCGGTGATTGCAGATCGCCACGCGAAGGCAGTGCCTGCCGCTGATCGTGGTGTCGGTAAGAACCGCGACACCGCTTTCCTGGAGGCGGAGCATTATCTCGCGGTTGTGCGCGCGCAGGGCGGGCTCGTCCATGTCGCCTGGATCATGGCGAAAGCAGACAATGCTGGTCTGGACGGGCGCCATTAGCTCCAGCCCCGGTGTCGCTGTCACCTTGTCCGCAAGATACCGTGCCTGGTCGATGTTGCGGTCGATGATCCGTCCGAAGGTTTCGATCCCGTGATGCTTGAGCATCATCCACAGCTTGAGCGCACGGAAACTGCGCGTGGTTTCGGGGCTGTAGCGGTGCAGATGTTCCGCCGCAGCAATTCCGCGCTCGGCTAGTTGTAGATATTCGGCACTCTCGTCGAAGGTCGTGCGGTGCAGTCGACGGTCGCGCAGTAGCGCGCAACCCACGTCGAACGGCGCGTGCAGCCCCTTGTGCAGGTCGAGCGCGAGTGAATCCGCCCGCTCGATCCCGGCGACCAGATACCTGTTCTGCGGCGCAATGGCGATTAGGGCACCAATACAGCCGTCGATATGCAGCCAGATCCCCTCGTCCCTGCAGAGATCCGCGATCTCGGGCAGCGGATCGATGGCGCCGGTGTTTGTCGTGCCAGCGGTGGCGATCACACAAGCGGGTTTCACCCCCTGTGCGCGGTCAGCGACGATGGCTGCCTGCAAGGCTGCAACATCCATTCGGTAGGCCGCATCGGTGGCCACGCGGTGCATGGACCGAGCGCCAAGGCCCAGAAGGTTCATCGCCTTCAGGTGGCAGGTATGCACCTGGTCGGAAGCATAGATACGAAGCGGCGCGGGCATCGCGGCGAGACCGTGTTCGCGCAGATCAATTCCGGCCATTGCGTTACGCGCGGCCGTTAGACCAACGATATTTGCCATCGATCCGCCATTGACCAGAGTTCCGCTCGCGCCGTCGGGAAAACCGAGCATCTCGCGCAACCAGTCGGTGACCTGTTCATCCACCTTGCTTGCGGCGGTGTCACCGCCGCCAAGGTTCGATCCATCGATCGCGGCGAGGAAATCTGCCAGCGCGCCAGTGAAGCATCCAGCACCCATATACCATGCCCAGAAACGCGGGTGATTGTTGCCCATTGCCCACGGTAAGACTCGCGTGCGCATCTCCTCGAAGATCGCCTCCAGCGGCTGTGGCGCTTCCGGAAGCCCGGTTCTGAAGCCTGCGCGAATGTTCTCGGGCATTGGCTGCCATACCGGCCGATCATGGACATCGCGCAGATGCCCGACGGCGAAATCGATCATCCTGTGGGCAAGCGCCGCCGCCGCGTTCCAGTCATCGGGGTCAAGTGTCACGTTGTCGGGCAGTGGCACTCGCTGGGTCATGGCAGGCATCCTTTCCAGTAGTGGCTGCGGCTGACCGCTTGATCGCCGCGCATCGGTCAATTTCCGCAAGTATCATCGCCGCACACCATGGATCAGCAGATACTCTGCGGCACCGTGTTTCCGAGTGGTCCGGCGACCCCGTCGTAAAGGCGAATGGAATCGGACTCCACCGCCGCCGCCCGATCCGGTTCCAGAGTTTTGGCCAGCATTTTTGTCGGCCCGTAGCATTCGCTTATTACCACCCAGGCTGCACGGCCGCCGCAGTCGTGATCGACTGTCACGCCCTCCTCGAAGGTCAGGTCGAAGGCATTGCCCAGAAGCTCGCGTGCGCATGCGCGATTTCCCCAAGCGAAGGGTGAGGGTGGCGCCGTATCAGGTAGCGGAGGCATGTAATGCCGCATCACTTCGAACATCTTCACAAGGTTGCTGTCGTCCCTCCAGACCACCAGTGCAATGCGCCCGCCGGGTCGGCAGACACGCACCAGCTCGCCTGCGACCGAATCGGGTCGTGACGCGAACATGATTCCAAAAGTGGATGTCACGCCATCGAATGCGCCGTCGTTGAAAAGTAATGCCTCGGCATCACCGATTTCATAGGTTATCGTGCCACCCTCCGGCGCGCCTTGCGTTCTCGCCGCCGCAATCAGTTCAGAAGCGATGTCGACACCGGTCACTTTAGCGCCATGTCGCGCCAGCAGACGCGCCGTCCATCCGGTGCCGGTCGCCAGATCAAGCAAGCGCTCGCCTAGTTTGGGCACCAAGCGGCAAACACAATGATCAAGTGCGCTGGCTATCTGTCTGCTGATATTGTCATAGGCCGCGCCGCCGGAACTCCACATCATTGCAGCACCTTCGTTGCGCTGCTGAATGACATTTTTCATTGTATTTCCCCTCTGATACACCAGTTCCTTCCATTTTTGGCCGATATTCTTGCCGCAGAAGCCCGATGGCACCGAACAAGTTTTACTTTCGTGCGGTAAGGTCTACCTTCTGCTCTCAAGAAAAATGGCAGCAGATGAAGGTAATCTTTACCGACTACCCCCTCTTGAGCATCCTTTGCCTCGGGTGAAGTATTCCGTATTCAGCTTCCCAGTACACTCGAAAGTCCCGGCCTCTTGCTGGTCATGGCCGTTACTGTGCCAGTCCATGACAGTGCGCAGAAACTGAGGCGATGGTCCCGTCCCGGTTACTGCCATCAGGCCGGTGCGCCCGACCGCGCCAGCTTGTAATGATGTGTCGGACGCGATCCGTTCGTCATGCGCAATCGGCGGGGCGGTGAACAAACAGTATCGACGACTCCGTGATGGTGCGTGGTCGCGCGCCTTTTGCGCTCGCAAAACTGAGGTTTCGGTAACTTGTTTTCCGGGATTGTTCACTGTCCTGTCCTCCGTTGTTTGATCAATGCATTTCGTTAGGGCACAACTGACAGCCTAGCGCGGGCTAGAGTACCTCTCCGATCAGCCTTACCGCTCGGTGCGCGCCTTCGGACATGACCGGGCGCGGCCGATTTGATCTCGGCGTCGAAATCCATTGTCGAGTAGGGAAGTGTCATTTTGACCGGCGCCTAGGCGCCGGTCAAAATGACGGCATCAATAAGATCTAGGAGGCGCGTTCAATAGCGCTTCCTGCCGGTCAGTTGTTTGCTGTCAGCGGGTCGATGATCTGCGACACCTCGGTAATAGCTGTCACGGGAATGCCGCTGAGTTCCGAATGGCGGCGGATGGCGTCCTCGTTCTCGGCAAGATAGACGCAGAAGGTCTTGTCGCCCGTGACGTAACTGTGCTGCCACTGGATTGTTGGGCCGATTGTCTCCAGCGCCTGGTTCGATGCGCGGGCCGCGCCGCAGAGTTCGGTCATTGAAAAGTTGCCGACCCCGGGGATGCCGCGTTCGATCATGAAGCGTCGCAACTGTGCCATGTTCGTTTCCTCCTTGATTGAACAATGACAGTCTGCCATCCGGGATTTCAGTTTCCTAACAAGAAATTCTTCTCTTGCGAAAAGCAAGCTTTTCAAGTGTTGCAGATAATTTTTCTAGATATACTCCGAGTCCTCTGGAATCCGAGTTTTGCTTGACGGGCCGAGTTGATTGGATTCTGATGGGTTCATGCGTATCGAGCCGAAATTCCTGACATCTTCAGAACGTGCTGAGTTAATGTCCTGTGTGCGACGCCATCGCGAGGATCACGGCGTTGCGCGGCGCGCCAATGCGATCCTGCTGCTGGATGAGGGCAAATCCTGCCAACTGATCGCCGAATTTCTTTACCTTGACGATGATACGGTTCGTCTTTGGTACAAGGCGTATCGCGAAGGGGGCTGGGACTTGCTGTCCACTGATGGATGGAAGGGCGGTCAATCCCGGATGACCTCGGCTCAGGAAGCCGAACTCTGTGCTTGGCTAGAGGAACACTTCTGTCGTTCGACGACCCAGGTCAGAGCCCATATTTCCGCGACGTATGGCTTGGAGTATTCCCATTCTGGCTGCATCAAGCTGCTGTCGCGTCTGGGGTTTGAGTATCGCAAGCCGAAGGGCCTTCCGCGCGTTGCACCGGCCGCAGCACAAGCCGCCTTCATCGAGATGTATCAGCGCTTGCTGAACGAGTTGGAGGCTGATGAAGCTGTCTATTTCGCAGATGCCGTGCATCCGGAGTATCAGGCGAAACCGGCTTATGGCTGGGTAAAGGCCGGGTCAAATCCGGCCGTGCAGACCACAGCAGGGCGTGGGCGTGTGAACATCCATGGCGCACTGAACCTAGAAACATTCGATTTGTCATTTGTCGAGCCGATTACGGTAGACGGGCTCAGCGCTGTCCAGCTCTTGGCCAAAATTGAGGCGTCCAACCCTTACAAGCGCCTCATCCACGTGATTTGGGACAACGCGGCGTATCATAAAGGGCAAGAGGTTCGAGACTTCCTCGCAAGGCCGGACTGCCGCATCCATCTGATCCCGTTGCCATCATATTGTCCGCATCTCAATCCGATTGAACGATTATGGGCCGTCATGCACCGCCATGTCACACACAATCGATATTATCCCACGCAGAAGCAATTTGCCGATGCGATACTCGCCTTCTTCCGAAAAACTCTCCCCAACGAATGGCGGAGCTTCCGCGACACTGTCTCCGACAACTTCCGCATCATCTCACACGACAATTTTCGGGTTTTCGCGTAAGGCCGGTATAAAGAAATTCTTTTGCATCCGTAGGTTCTTCAGCCTGGCGGAACATCCTTGACTACTGCATCATGAGTGGAAGGCTGGGCATGACCGTGCTGGATAGCACAGCATCACCAAGATTCTGGCGGTGTAAGTGTTGATGATTGAGATTTTTCACAATTAGGAATGTCGCTGACGCGGACTACCCTCGGATTAGGTGTGTGCTGAATGAATTCTGGCGAAATGCCGTAATTCTGAAAACAGGACATCCCACGCCGGTTCCTGCGGAAGGATGACATGGTTACCGCTTTCCAGCATCAAAAATTGCGCACCAGGGATCCCTTCGGCCAGAGCCAACCCCTCTGAAAGGGGATGAACGGCATCGTCGCGGGCATGGATGACCAGCGTTGGCACGCTGACCTCCTGCAACTCCCCCCGCACCGAAAACCCGTCGGAGGCCTGACGAAGGCGCCAGGCGTTCTCGACTGGGGTGCATAGACGCTGCAGTTCCGCCAGCGAGGCGATCTGCTCGGTGCTGCCGCCAGGAATGTACATCGCGGCGAACATGCGCAGAAAGGCCGACCCGGATCGGCCCCAACCTTCGCGAATCATCGTGACCATCGCCTCGGACATTGCCGCTTCGCCAGGGGTGTCGCGTAGGCACCTGCCGCGCTCGTATCCGCCATGGAGGATCAGGTGGCTGACCTTTTCTGGGTTCTGCACGGCATAGCGGATCGCCACGGGGCTGCCCTGCGAGATGCCGTAAAGCACGAAGCGGTCCAGGCCGGCGGCAGTCACCACGGCGGCAAGATCCTCGACGGCCGCGTCGAGCGACAGATCATCGACGTCATGGGCGGATAGGCCGTTGCCACGTTGATCGTAGCGCCACAGCGTGAAACTCCTGCCCATCTCGTCCAGAATCGGGCGCCATATCGGGCTGTTCCAATCATGTTCGAGATGTGTCAGCCAGTGGCCCGCACGGACCATCGGTGGCCCGCTGCCCGACCGCGCATAGGCAATACGGAGCCCATCGCGGCTTCGACACATGCCGATCCGCTGACGCTCATCGACGGACTGGGCCGCGCTAGTCGAAGGCTCTTGATCAATCTGTTCGACTACCCCGACAAAGCGAAATCCGCGCCGCGGGACTGTACGGATCCATTCCTGCCGCTGCCCATCATCACCGATCACCGCGCGCGCGGCGCTGATGCGAGCACTGACCGTGGCGTCGGAGACAATCCGCCCGTTCCATATATCGGACATGAGTTGGTCGTGGCTGACTAGCCGATCAGCATGCGTCACAAGCAGCAGCAGGATGTCGAACACCTGTGGTTCGACATGGACAATCGTACCGTCAACCTCGAGCGTATGGCTGTCCGGGCAAAGCGTGCAGGTGCCGAAACGATACTTCATGCATCAACCATATCACATCACGGTGATCGGACGCTCCCGAAATCAACAGTTGCAAGACCTTTCCTGCCCAATTTCAAGCTATTCAAAAGCTTTAGGCAAGGGTTTCTTCAAGCACGACCGCGTTGGATAAGCCACAATTAATTTACGGTGAACATAATAGGAGGACATGACATGACCCAGAACGGCCATTCCGAAATTCGTCGCTGCGCCGATGGCACGATCGATTTCGACTTTTATGATGCCCGGGCCCGGGCCCTCCGCGCCCATGCGATGACTGGTTCACTGGCGCAAATGCAGGTGAGAAGTGAACATAGTTTTCGGTCTGCGATTCGCTCGTTCGTGGACGCCACTCGGTCCATTGTAATGACTATGCCGACAGAATTGCACACAAGAGCAGGTAAACCCTGTGCATCTGACAGGTCCCGCGGTTGATACGAGCGTTCTCAAGACACTGTGCATGCGGACGACTTCAAAAAGAAAAGTACTCAATGGTTTCGCAAAATGGGTGAATTCGGCGCTCAGCCAAGGTAACGTTTTGTGATGGTCGTAACCCAGCACCTCCGCGCGCTTCAGGCACTTGAACTCGCCGTCCGCTACGGCTCGATCCGGCGCGCGGCCGAAGAACTGGCGATCACGCCGGCCGCTGCGGGCCAGCGCATTCGTTCGCTAGAGGATTATCTTGGAACTGACTTGCTGCTGCGCGGCCGCTCCGGCCTACATCCGACGCCCGCGCTGGAGCATGCGCTGTCCGATCTGCGGGTTGCCTTCGCAGCGCTGGAGCGGGTGACCGAGACACTAGATTTCCAGCGTGTGTCGGAGCTGCATCTGGTGGCCGATCCCGACTGGGCAGAGCTGTGGTTGATGCCGCGGCTGTCGGCCTTCCGCGAGGCACATCCCAACATCCGCTTCTGCATCAACGGCGAAGGTGACGTGCCGATGCGGCTCGGTGCTCCGGACATGCGAATTGGCCGTTCTGAAGACCCCCGGGGCGTAGCCCTGTTCCGCGATGTGCATGTGGCCGTCACAGGCCCCGACAATCTGCGCCGGCTCGGTGATTGGGACAGCAACTTCGAACTAGAGGGTCTGCCGTTGCTGCATCTGGATCCGGATCAGGCGGATCTGGCCCTGCCGGGATGGCCCGAATGGGTGGCGAAATACGGGCAGCGCCGCGAGGGCGCCGACCGAGGCGTGAACTACCGTCACCTCAGGCAGGCGCTGGCGGCAGTACGCGAGAACGTCGGGTTCCTCATCTGCGGGCTGTGCCTTGCACGCGCCGATTTGGAGGGTAGCACTATCGTGCTGGTCTATCCAGGCGAGCGGCATCTGTCGGACGCGGTGCCATACCGGATGTTTCTGCGCGACGCGACACGGACAACCGCACAGGTCCGCCGCTTCGCCGACTGGCTGCTCGATCAGGCACGGGAGTCGCAAGCGTGGGTTGACGGCATGGCCGGGTTGGAGCGTGGCCCCACGTGAGGCTGACCATGGGCAGTGCAGCCGAGGGTAGAGAGCACCAGCGCAGGTTTGTCCGATCTCCTAAGCGCATGCTAACCTGCTCAAACGTAGAAAAAAATATTCAAATCAGATACTGAAATCATAGAGAAGGTTGTTTCCCCGGTCTATCCCCTCCGCTGACTGACCGCTTTAGCGTCTACTGAATGGCAACCGACGATCTGACTGAACGGCCGCTTCCCGCCCTCCACGACGGTGTCACACTGGCCTTCCCCATGGGCAAACCCTGGGCATCACCCTCGTCACCTCGACTTCGCGCAACATCTCGCCTAATACCAACCCATCGCGCAGCCAGTCCAGCGCCTGCCACCAATCCTGATACCCCTGCCTTGCAGACGTTATCTGCTCGGGATGCGGCCGCCAGACCACTGGACAGGCGAGCACCTCGACTGTGCGCCATTTGCGGCGCGACAGCACGCGCTCAGTGCCCACGACCAAAGCCGATCACCTCCGCATCAAAGACCTGGTAGCTGAGGCCCGGCTTGGGTTCCAGATCACGCAGCAGCTTCTCATTGAGTTTCAGTCTGTTGGTCATACCTGCAGTCTCCCTTCCGCGTGACACAGGCGTAACCCCGGGCCTCTATCAAGTCAGATCACAGGGCAGGGGGAGGAATACAGGCGGAAGGTGGAATTGAAACGGGCAGGCAATTCCGATCAACGGGGTCAGGAGGTTGGGGCAGGTCCAGTGTGGCTTAAGGACGGGGTGCGCAGGGGCGAATGACAGCGATCAGCCTTTCTAAGACCTTACGGGACGGAGCGCCCTCTTGCTGCACGTGCAGCCTGGCTGACCTGAGCGGCGGTGATACGAAGACAGCGGAAATACACACGCCCATGCATGGGGCTGGGCTTGTCAAATGCAGGTCAAGCTGATTTCAATGCTTCCAATCGATGCGTTCGCACCGAAAACAAGCTAAGGGAGGAGACCAGAATGTTGAATACAAGATTTTCGAAGTCGTTTGGGGTCAGCGCAGTCGCACTGGGCGCGAGCTTGGTGCTGGCACCAATAGCAGCGGCCGAAACCCGCGTGACGCTGAAATCAGCCTCATCAACCAGCTCATACTATGTCATGATGGTGCAACTGGGTGAAATGCTCAGCGCGCAATCCGATGGCGCAATCCAGCCAACCGTCGAAGAAAGCCAGGGATCGGTACAAAACGTCGCCGAAGCAGGTCGGCGACCAGGGGCGTTTCTGTTTACCACGCCACCGAACCTGATTGCCAATGCGCAGGCAGGGGAAGCCCCTTTTGAGCAGGGGAATTACGAGAGTATTCGCACGCTTTTCCCGATGCCCTTTATCACCATTCATCTGGTGGTCCGCGCTGACAGTGATATTCGCGGCGTCGCGGATCTGGCCGGGCGCAGTTTTATCTCAGGCGGGACAGGCACTTTTTGCCAGGGTCAGGTGGCGTCGATCTTCGAGACGCTGGGCATTGCTGACAGTGTAACTGCTCCCGAAATGGAACTGTCAGGTGCCCCCGCGGCGTTGCGCAACAATCAGGTCGACGGCTATGCTACCTGCTCTGCCCACCCGACACCGCAAGTGCAAGAACTGGCTGCGACACTGCCCGTGCGCATACTGTCCTTCACCGAAGACGAGCGTGCGGCGATCATCGAGGCCAACCCCGGGGCTGGCGCGGTGACAGTTGCCGCGAATACTTATGCCGGGGTGGACGGCGAAATCGCGACTATGGCGGTTCCCGTCGGAGCCTATGCAACCAATATGGACGATGACACTGCGCTGGCCATTGTCTCGGCCTTCTGGGAGCAGCGTGCAGACATGGCTGACACCAATCCCTGGTGGGCGGGCGTAACACCCGATCTGGTGCCGCAATTGGGCGCACCTTTGCATGAAGGTGTTGTGGCGTTTTACGCCGAACAAGGCGTGGATATGCCCTGAGCCCAGCCTGCGTTGCTGAGGTAGAGTGACAAGCAAGATCCGGGCGCGCGCCGGAAAACTTCATCGCGCGCCCTTTGCTTGTAATGCGCATACAGGAGGCCGGCCAGTGTTGCGGCCGTCTCGATACCTGACATCGGAGACTCGATGAAACGTCCGTCGTTTACTGAAGCCTGGCTAACGGTCGAAATGGAGGGCCAGCGCTTCGGTGTCATTGCGATCGGGCTGGCTGTGTTGCTGGTCGGGTTTCATTTATGGAACTCCTTTGCAGGGCTCATCCCCAACCTGATTACCCGACCAGCGCATCTTGCCTTAGCCTTGCCCTGGATTTTCGTTCTTGGCGCAGCGGCGCGGCAGGGGCGAGCGGCGTATTGGTCTGGATGGGCATTTCTTGCAGTTGGTTTGATAGTCTGTGCCCTGATCATGCTGAACCGGCGCGAACTGATCCAGCAATACGGGGCGCTAAATGGCCCTGTCCAGATTGCATTGGCGTGCGCGCTGATTGTGGTGGTGCTGGAAATGGCGCGGCGGGCGATCAAGATCGTTTTGCCCGCTGTGGCGGCAATTGTTTTGGCCTATGCGTTTTTTGGTGCCTACATCCCGGGAAAATTTGGCCATGGGGGTATGCCGGTTGACTATCTCCTTGGCACCCTGACCATAACCGAAGGCGGGCTGTGGGGGACGTTGACCGGCACCTCTGTCGATACGATCGCGATGTTCGTGATACTGGGTGGTTTCATCTCGGCCGGACAAGCGGGCGCAGGGTTCATGTCCTTTGCAACGCAAATCGCGGGGCGCGCGCGTGCAGGTGCGGCCAAGGTAGCGATCCTTTCTTCGGCCTTTTATGGATCTATTTCCGGCGTAGCGGCGGCGAATACCGCATCAACCGGGATGATCACTATCCCGACCATGAAGCGCCTCGGTTATCCACCACAACTCGCCGCTGCAACTGAAGCGGTTGCCTCGACCGGCGGGCAGATCCTGCCGCCTGTCATGGGGGCAGGCATCTTCGTGATGGCAGAACTGGTGCGCGTTCCGTATACGGAGATCATGGTCGCGGCCCTGTTGCCCGCGATCCTGTTCTTTTTGGCCGCGTGGTTCGGCGTTCATATCTATGCACTGCGCACGAATCTGGCTGCCTTGCCCAAAGACGCTCTGCCAGGTTGGGCAGTTGTAGCGCGGTCTGTCCCATTCTTCCTGCTGCCCTTCTCTATCCTGGTCGGAACGCTTGTTTTCACCAGCTACACTCTTGCCTATGCGGCAGTGTTTGCCACCATCGTGACATGGATAACCCTTATCTTCGAAGCGGATGGGTCAGTATCGTTGCAGGGTTGGTATCGTCGCACTTTGGTTGCTGTGGTCACGGCAGCACAACAGGTTGCGATCATCGCGGCGGTCATCGTTTGCGCAGGGATCGTCGTGGGCGTATTCAACATGACCGGGCTTGGGGTCAAGCTGACCTCTTTGATCTTGTCAGCTTCGGATGGGCGGTTGTGGATAGCCTTGCTTCTGACGGCTTTGGCCGCGTTGGTGCTTGGCATGGAGTTGCCTACGACAGCAGCCTATGTGATCTGCGCTGCCGTGGCCGCGCCCGCACTGGTGGGCATGGGCCTGCCGGACCTGCAAGCGCATCTGTTCGTGTTCTGGTATGCGCTGCTATGCACAATCACACCGCCGGTTTGCGGCAATGTCTTCATTGCAGCGGCTATTGCAAAGACACCATGGTTGCCGGTTGCTGGCAATGCGATGCGCCTTGGGGTAGGGCTGTTCATAATCCCACTGGGCTTCATCGCCAATCCCGAAATTCTTGATCTCGCAACCACGCCATTCGCTGCGTTCATTGCAATGGCTCAGATCGCGCTGGGGTTATGGCTTATCAGTTTTGCGGTGATCGGAGCAGCGCGACAGCCGCTGCTCGAAATACTGCGATTGCCCGCCTTGCCTGCGGGATTGGCGGTCATTTTCTTGATCTGAGAGAGTTTAAACCGAATGCCAACACCAGTCTGTCTGCGCGATGCGCGCCGTAGTTGACCGGGATAGCGGCGCTGCATCACAGTTTACAAAGAAAGTTACGACAGCGGAAGCTTGCCGCTGCAATCTAGAGCGTGTCTCTGTTTTTCAGATTCATGTTTGCAGATTTTCTGTGATGTGATTCCCTGCTGTTGAGGCAGATATGGGGGTTACAGATGGGCAAGCCACATCCAATGGAACTACGATCGCGCGTTGTCGCGTTTGTCGATGAGGGGCACGGGCACCGCGAGGCCGCGCGACATTTTCGGGTTTCACCGAAGTTCGTGAACGACTTGATGAATCTGCGTCGCGAAACGGGATCACTGGCGCCGCGCTTACAGGGCAATGGCGGCGGGCATGGCAAGCTGGCTGGGGTAACTGACTGGATTGATGCGCGCGTTGCCGCGAAGGGCGAGATCACATTGAATGAGTTGGTGAGCGAACTGGCCGAGATCCACGGCATTACTGTTCATCGTGGTAGCGTCTGGCGGGTTCTACGTGGCCTCGGATTGACGCATAAAAAAAGACCTGCAGGCGCTTGAGCAAAAGCGCAAAGATGTTGCTGCCCTCCGCCATATCTGGATCACGAAACGTCAACCATTCATGGCCAACCATCTGGAACGGTTGGCCTTCATTGACGAAACCTCACTCAAAACAAACATGGCCAAGACGACTGGCTGGGCCCCATGCGGGCAGCGTCTCGTCGATTATACGCCGTTTGGGCACTGGCGCACACAGACCTTTATTGGCGCATTGCGGCATGATCGACTGGACGCTCCCTGGGTCATTGATGGAGCGATGAACGGCGAATTGTTTAACAGTTATGTCGAAACCCAACTTGCCCCGACATTGCGCGCCGGCGATGTCGTTATTCTCGACAACCTTTCAAGTCACAAAAGCCCTGGCGCCGCTCAAACCTTACGACAGATCGGTGCATGGTTCCTGTTCCTGCCGCCCTATAGCCCTGATCTCAATCCCATCGAAATGGCCTTCTCGAAACTCAAAGCCCTCATCAGAAAGGCCGCCGCAAGAACCTACGATCAACTCTGGCAAGCGGTAGGCCACGTCTGTGAGCTATTCTCCGACGAGGAATGCTACAATTTCCTCAAGGCAGCAGGCTATGAGGCAAATTAAACGCGACACGCTTAAACCGAAGAATATGCTGCGGGCAGCATTCGCGAGTAGTTCCATTAACTTAGACTTATCGACGAACCCGGCCCAAACCAGCCGTCCATATAAGGAAGCGGCGCTGCATTGCGGCTTCCCCAAAACAGTCATCCGGTCTAAGTTACTTTACAACTTCAAGTTCGATCAGAGCCCGTATGATCCAGTACAGAACCCTTGTTGGTGCGACCGCCACAAAAGAAGAGGTGGATACCTTTGTCGAGTTGGTTGGGTCAGGCGGTGCCGTTGATGAGAGCTATGTCCGGAAAGGTGCGGTAAGACCGGGCGCTCAAATCATCTTCGCAGAAGTTGATGGCCAAGCGGTTGGCGTTGCCGCCTTGAAAGTTCCGCTGGTCGGATACCGATCTGGCCTGCAAGAACCCGCAAAAGCGGGCTACTCGCTACCGGAAAGCGAATATCCGTATGAGCTCGGCTATGTCTCAGTTTCGTCCAAACATTCCGGCCAAGGCATAGCGAAAGCATTAGTCGCAGAAGTGCTGCGCCTTGCGACCGGAAACGGCGTCTTTGCGACCACAAGCAATCCCATGATGATAAAAGGTGTGCTACCGCCCTTCAAATTCGTCCCTGTCGGCAAGACCTGGAGGAACGGAGCGGGAGACATCCTCAGTCTTTTCGTTCGGAAGTCACAAACAGAATGACGTCACCCAATCGTGTCCGGCCCAAACTGGACATTCACATGAGCAACGCAAGCGCTCCGATGAGCAACAGCTAGCACGAGATCGTCATATATCTTTATGGTTGCAAAGAAGGAGGTAAAGGAGAACTCTAACGAGAGGGTACCTTAAAAAGGATCAGATCGTCGATTGGGCCAAATTCTGCTTTGAAAAGGATCGTGAAAGGAGCATGTTAGAAGGTGTTCAATTAGAAAAGTGTGAAACAGGCTCATTATGTTTCATCATTGAAGATATCTCCGATGAGTTGAAAAAAGTTATCCGGGCGCGCCTGTCTGGGATTTGCCATGGCGCGGCCAAGGCATCGAGAACGTCGGTTATCTATTCGTACAAAAAGACGCTCACAGCTTTCTTCGCCAAATTCGACACCAAATCCGTCGACACACAAAAGGGCATGATCGGCGAGCTGCTGACCCACGTACTGTTCTTGCATTATGAAGGCGAGTTTCGTTCGGCTTCACCATTTTTCAACATGGAGGAGGACTCGATCAAAAAGGGATTTGACCTCGTCTTACATCATAAGGGCACGAGCGAAATCTGGTTTGTTGAGGTGAAAGCTGGTGAATGCGGTGTGGAAACAAGCATCAACAAGCTGGGCGGTCTTTTGTCTCTTGCAAAAAATGGCCTGAAGACCGCTTTAAACAGTGAACGAAACACGCTTTGGCAGAACGCGGTAAACGGGGCCAGCTTGGTCATTCAGGATTCAGGGCTCAAGTCACAAATCGAGGCGCTGCTTGAGAGTTTCAACGAAAAGGCTGTAGCACGTGAATCATCAAGTAAGGACTACAACGCTATCCTTGTGGCCGTGTGTTTTTCCGGCGGTCAGGCGTTCGCTACCGGAGTGGAGTTTGAAGGAAGGCATACCACACAAAAGGGTATGAATGAGTTCCGGGATTTGATGTCAATTGCGTTGCAAAAGGACGCCATCCAAAGCGTCGTAGATTTCCTGCGGAGCGAGGTTGACGATGGCTAAGGCACCGCTCATAACCCTCAGGAAATCGGATTTTTTTAAGCTTTATCAATCTCTGTTAACTCGTGGTGAATTGGGCCGGGCGCAAGCGGAAATACTTCTGGCCGCGGCTGTCCTGTTCCTGAACAATGACAACCCGGATGTCACCGCGCTGGGATATCGGATTGTTGTGATGTATGCGAACCTTACAGGCGACTACGTTCCGCTATACGACGTTGCGATTGGTCGGGGGTTCATGCCGATTGTGGACAGTGTACAATCGGGCTTGGCGGCGGAGGACGAGACGGCCCACTTCTTCCCGGAATATTTTTCATCACTGCTGGAGTTGTTCGAAGTCGAAGGTGCGATTTTCACTCAACAGCAACTGGATTTGGGAAACTTCTTTTTCGAGCACAATCTGACGGACGTCACGGTTACGGCTCCTACATCTTACGGGAAGTCCGAGTTGATTTCCGGGTTCTGCAATCAAAACCTCCAGAGCAATATCTGCGTCTTGGTGCCGACCAAAGCTTTGCTGGGCCAAACCAAGCAACGCTTGCTGAGAAAGCGCGTTGCTGGAGACGACCGTCAAATCATCACCCACGCCGAGATGTTTCAGGGTGGTGATCGCAAATTTCTGGCGGTCTTGACCCAAGAGCGATTGCTTAGGTTCTTCATCAAGCATCCGGGTGTCAATTTTGACTTTGTCTTTGTAGATGAAGCGCACAACTTGCTTGGGGAGGACGCGCGGGCTTCGTTGTTGGCCAAGGTGATCATCCTGCAAAAGCGGCGAAATCCGGCTGCGCGTTTCAAATACCTGACACCGTTTCTAGTTGATCAAAAGAACTTGCAGCTTCGATACGCAGAAATTGAACCAGAGGACTACAAGGTCAAAGAAAGCCTGAAGACAGAGCGGTTCTACGTGGTTGATTGTCGGGAAGGCGGAACTGTCCAACTTTACGATCAATATTTTGACAGGTTCGTTCAATGCGGCGATGATGCATTCGATGACGAGCTTGCGTTGATTTTAAGGCGGGCCGCCAAGAAGAATATCATCTTCTTCAACCTGCCCAAAAAGATTGAGCAGTTCATGCGTGCATTTCTTCCTCGCAATGACATTGTCGAAAGCGATAGTGTCGCGCGGGTGTGTGAGAGCATTTCAGATTTTCTTCACAGGGAGTATTTGCTTGTTGAGGGTCTGCGCAAAGGCGTCTTGTACCACCATGGTTCAGTCCCTGACATCGTGAAGCTCTACATTGAGCGCGCCTACACCGATATCCCTGAAATCCGCCATATCGTGTGCAACTCAACTTTGCTTGAAGGAGTAAACATCCCAGCAGAGAGGATGTTCATTCTTGAAAACAAAAAGGGACCAAGAAACCTATCCAAGTCCGCGTTTCGAAACCTCGTAGGCCGGGTATGCAGGTTCAATGAAATATTTAGCGGCGAAACTGGGAATCTCAGGATGCTCGAACCAGAAATATACTTGGTTGGAAGCGATGCCTATCTGGATGGTCGGACCAATTTGAAAAAGTTCATCAAGACCGTCGCACAGGTTGATCTGAAGCTTCAAGATGAGGTCGACAACGTGTTGCTGAAAGAGCGGTTGATCGAAGATGACGCCGCTGAAGAGCGTAAGCGCGAGGCCGATGAATTTCTTGAGAACGTCCTTCCGGGCACCACAGGGCTTGACGTCGCCCGCGCCGCTACGCCGGTAGGCCGCGCATGTTTTCTCAACAACGTCTCTGAGATAGAGGTTCTACAGCACGAGGTAGATATCCAAGGCATACTCGACGGTCTAGTTGACCCGCTTCAGAATTCAAATGAAGTCATGGCGTTGATTGCTGGTGCGTTTGTGCCGTTCCTCAAGGACGGTGCGGCCTTCGACATTCTTCGCCGTTTGCAGGAAGAGAACGCCCAGACCTTCTACGCCATGCTCATTGACTGGAAGATCAAAGGCTCGTCCTACGCGGAAATGATCAGGAACTTCCTTCGGTATTGGGAGGGAATGG
>SL_8KL_010_SEDDRAFT_10002070_pt1 | contig 17253 bp, 12 predicted proteins | sample SodLakKL_010_SED_4_FD_11160 | JGI IMG/M metagenome (IMG submission 11160)
ACTAATACTGGAGATGCTGAGGATACTCAGGACATAAAATTTATGATCGAAGGTGACTTAATAGATCAAGAAGAGTTTACACTCGATGGAGGAGAAGAAGATAGTGGTCAATTCATTTGGGAGACCGAGGTGAATATGGCAGGAGATTACTTCCTTGATATAATAAGCGATGATGATCTAGATAGTGAGCATGTGACTGTTTTACAGGATGCTTACTTTGAGGTTACAATCGATGAACAATCCGATGAAGAAGTGGTAGAAGGAGAAGAAATGGATATCGACGTGGATATCGAGAATACGGGTGACCAAGAGGCCACGCAAACAATTGAACTGTATGACATTGAATCACCAAACATAATTTTGGACTACGAAGAAGTTTCGTTAGCACCTGGTGATGGAGAACTTATCAGATTAACATGGACTACAGAAATCAATGATGCGGGAGATTACACGCTCCAAGTGGCAAGCGAGGACGATGAAGATAATTTAGACGTCACTCTTCTTAGAGTAGCTGAATTTTCAGTGGAGATAGATACAGGTGAATCCGATACCGAAGGAGTCGAAGGGGAAGATTTCGTAATCGTTGCTGATATAGAAAATATCGGCGAAGAAGAGAGAATAGTAACTCAAACCATAGAACTGTATGATGAAGAAGGTACAGTATTGGACCATCAAAANGTCACTTTAGGTCCAGGGCAAGAGGAGAGAATCAACCTTGTATGGGAGACCGAAATAGGTGATGCTGGAGATGAGACACAGACTTTCTACCTCGAAGTTGCTAGTGAAGATCATGATGACCAGATAATTGTAGAACTTGACCCCGGCCCAAATCTCAACTTCGCAAATGGAACTGAAACTTGGTACATAGACGGCGATGAGATAGATCCGGATGAAGGATTTGGATTGGAAGAGGGAGACACATTAACTTTTGAGGCCCAAATAAGGAATGATGGAGGCGCTCCAATCTATAATGCTTTTGTCGAATATCTCTTCCCAGACGGCAGTGGTGCAGATGAGAGTGAATACATCGACGTGGAAGTCGATGAAACTGTAAATGTTTCTGCCGAATGGAATGTAAGAGTAATCGAAGATCCAGAGATATCTATTTGGGTGAATTCTACTGGCGATAACGAGAGAAATCATGACGATATCAGATATTTTGAGGAGGATTTTGAAGATATCGAGCCTACGGTGATCCGCTTTGAGGACTTAGAATTCCCAGAACAAGAGATGATCCCTGGCGATTCTTACTATTTCGGCGGTTTTGTAGTTAGAGAATCTGATGGTAAACCTCTTGCGGATCTAGAAGTTACTGTTTCTATCCAATCGAGTCCAATACTGGTCAGTGAAACAGTTTCTACCAACGATAATGGAGAATTCGGTGTCTTTATCCAGATACCTGAAGAAGCAGCTGGAACCTACTCAGTAGAGTTTGAGGCTCATACTTATGACGTGCAGAGCACACAGGAGTCAGTAGAAGTTGAAACAGACATCCTTGAAATTGCGGGTATTCCATGGTGGATCTTTTTAGTTATAGTGGCGATAGCTGCAGGTGGTGCCGGATCAGCTCTCGCTTATTTCAAGTTCATCGGTGTGGGCGAGTTGGTCGAATGTGGAAATTGTGGTGCAACTATTTCTGCCGATGCCACTAGCTGTCCTAAATGCGGAGTGGAATTCGATATGGATACGGTGAAATGCAGCGAGTGCAGCGAATGGATACCCGCTGATTTGGATATATGTCCAGAATGTGGTGCAGAGTTCGTGAAGACGGGAAAGGAAGTTGAGGATTACACAGAGAGGATGAGGAAACAATACAAGAAATTCATCAGGAAAAAGAAAAGAGAGGCTCAAGAAGAACTGGATAAAGATCTCTCCCAGAAGGAATTCATGGATTGGTGGAAAGACAAGCCTTCATTCGTAACTTTTGATGAATGGCTGGAAAGAAAAGAAAAGCAGCGCAGAGAAGGAAGCAAAGAATGTCCAGAATGCGGAACCCTCAACAGTGTTGACGATGCGATCTGTCAAAAGTGCGGAACAAGTCTGATCGATGTGGGAGAGCTTGAAGAGGAAGAAGAAGAAGTTTTCTTAGAAGAAGAGACTACTACTGAAGAAGAGGAGAGCTTTGAAGAAGAGTCGGAAATATTCGCTGAAGAAGAAGAGATTGAAGAAGAAGAGACTGAAGAAAAAGAGACTGAAGAGCTAGAAGACAACGCTGAATCGGAGAAAGCAGAGAAAAAAGTAAAGAAGAAGCCGAAGAAGACGGTCAAAAAGAAAGTGGTTAAAAAACCCGATGATCAGGAAGACTGAGATAACCTATACCCAAAAACCCTTTCATATTTCCTAGTTTTTTTTTACATTCTATTGTTCTCTCGACCTTGAAAGACCAAATAAGCTTATAACACATTCTTAATTTTATAAATAAGTGACAAGATGTTCGAGATCAAGGAGAAGGAAGGTCTAGCAAGATTAGGTGAATTCACAACTTCTAGCGGAACCATCGAAACTCCGACGATCATGCCAGTAATAAACCCAAATAGAGAACTCGTCCCTGTAAAGAAACTTGAACAGGAATTCGGCACACAGGTCTTGATTACCAACTCCTATATATTGTACAAAGACCAGGACTTGAAAGAGAAAAGTTTGGACAGAGGAGTCCATCACCTTTTAGGTTTTTCAGGTCCGATAATGACGGATTCGGGCACGTTTCAGGCGCATGTTTATGGAAATATAGATGTGGAAGCGGAGGAGATACTTGAATTTCAAAGAAGTATAGGTTCTGATATAATCACTATTCTAGATGAATTTACTGAGCCGGATGACTCTAGAGATGTTGCTAGTAAGAAAGTCGAAAAGACGATCGAGAGAGCCGAACGAGCACAAAAATCAAAAGGCGATAAAAAAAATCTCAATGCATTGCCTATCCAAGGCTCTATATATCTCGATCTGAGAAAAAAATGCGGTGAATCCATGGGAGATCTGAATGGAGGTTTATATCCCATAGGAGGCGTGGTCCCTCTCATGGAGGATTACAGATTTCGTGAACTAGCTGAGGTTATCATCGCTTCTAAAAAAGGATTGGGTCCAAGAGGTCCGGTACATCTTTTCGGCGCAGGACATCCGATGCTCTACTCCTTAGCTGTTTTACTCGGCTGTGATCTCTTCGACTCTAGTTCTTATGCCAAGTATGCAAAGAGAGGAGATATGATGTATCCGGAGGGAACTAGAAATATAGAAAATGTGGGCCATCTAGGATGCGAATGTCCTGTTTGTACTTCTCACGATGCCGAAGAGCTCAAGGGAATTTATAAAAAAGGAAAGGTGAGACCTTTAGCCGAACATAATCTATGGATCTGTTTTAGAGAGATAGATAAGATAAAGCAGTCGATAACAGAGGGTAGTCTATGGGAGATGGTGGAGAGAAGAGTTAGGAGTCACCCAAAGCTTCTAGAAGCTCTAAAAGTTTTAAATCAAGAGTACCAATTTCTTGAAAGATTCGAACCTCGAAGCAGGAACCGAGCCTCACTTTATACAGGACAAGAATCCAGTTACAGACCTACCTTCAAAAGGATAAAACGCTGGATACTCAATGATTATTCGCCTCCAAAAGATGGACCTACTGTCTATTTTAGTTTAGATCAAGCTAAAAAGCCTTACAGTAGATTTTTTCGAGAAGAGATCGAGATGTTAGAGAACTACGATGCAAATCTTTTGGTTTCCACTCAAATAGGTCCTGTACCGCTTGAGATGGACGAAGTGTATCCTATTGCGCAGTCCTTATTCCCTCTCTATCCCGTCTATACATTTTCTTTACAACACTATGTTAAAAAAAAGCAAATAGACGAACTAATCCGATGGGAGGGAAAAGAGACTTTGAATACTCTCTCTAAATCTAAAGGACCTGACTTCGACGAGATGAAGATAAGGGCTACAGCAGATTACCAATTCGGTGAAGGTGCTGGAGAATCTTTGACAGACGGTACTTTATCTTACATCAAAAACAACAAGGGTAGGATTAAAAATGTTAAGTTAGATAGCGACCATATCCTTTCGATCAGGCATTACGACGGATTTTTTACTCTTAAAGAAGCCGGAGCAAAATTACTTCTGAATGAATTTGCACCACCAGAGCTGAGGATAGAGGTGACGGATGAAAGCGCCGAATTCAACAGAGATGGAAAGAGCGTTTTTTCTAAGTTTGTGACTAGAATGTCTTCCAACTTGAGACACGGCGACGAGGCTATAGTGGTCACTCAAAAGGACGAGATAGTCGCGATAGCAAGAGTTTTTCTTACGAAAGAGGAAACCGAAATCTTCGATAAAGGTTTAGCAGCAGGAGTCAGAACTGGTTTCGACTGCAGTAAAGATGCATCAATCTAAAATAAGACCACCGGTATGAAGTGTTTAAATGCGCATAGCCGTCCTACTTGAGGATAAATGTCAGCCAGACCGATGCAGTTATGAATGTATCAACTACTGCCCCATGGTCCGAACGGGAGATGAGACCATAGTCAAGACTGAAGATGCTGTTAGGATATCAGAGGAGCTGTGTGAAGGGTGCGGTATATGTGTAGACAAATGCCCCTTCGATGCGATAAAGATAATAAATCTTCCAGAAGAACTCGATACGGATCTGATACACCAGTTCGGCGAAAACAGCTTCAGGCTTTATCGTCTTCCTCTTCCTGAAAAAGGCTTGGTCACAGGACTTCTAGGAGCTAACGGCATCGGGAAGACAACGGCTATAAGGATGCTTTCTGGTGAAATAATTCCGAATCTTGGAGATTATGACGAAGACGTCTCTTTAGATAAAGTTATAGAAAAATATTCAGGTACAGCTTTAGGTAATTATTTTAAATCTTTAGCCGGCAGTAAAATAGATACCGCTCTCAAACCTCAGTACGTGAATAAAATACCGGCTCATTATTCCGGCAAAGTGGAAAACCTTCTCTCTAGGATAGGAGACGATTACGAGAGATGGGTTGAAGCTCTGGAGATCGAGAACACTCTGGACTCAAAAGTCACGAATTTGTCTGGAGGCGAGCTTCAAAGAGTGGCAATTGCTGCCGCCTCTACCAAGGAAGCCGATGTTTATTTCTTCGACGAACCTTCTTCATATTTGGATATAAGACAGAGATTAAAAGTGGCAGAAGCTATCAAAGAGAAAAGCGAAGATAGTAGAGTCATGGTAATAGAACACGATCTCGCCGTACTGGATTTTCTTGCGGACAACGTACACCTCCTTTATGGCTCTAAAGGCGCTTATGGGGTTGTCTCACATCCTAAAGGTGTAAGAGTTGCTATCAATTCATATCTCAGAGGCTTCCTCGATGAGGAAAACATACGCTTCCGTGACACGGAGATAACGTTCGAGAAGAGAGCTCCTAAATCAGAATGGCATTCAAAACCTATAATAGAGTACGATGAACTCGTTAAGGAGTGGGATTCTTTCAGACTAGAAACGGAAAAGGGTGAGATCCCGGAAGGAGAAGTTATAGGGATCGTCGGCCCCAACGCTACGGGTAAAACTACTTTCGTTAAGATGCTTGCTGATGTTATAGAACCTACGGAGGGTGATATAAAAAAGGATATCATGGTCAGTTATAAACCGCAGTACATCAAACCTGAATACGAAGGTAGAGTGATAGATCTATATAGGACGGAAATAGGAGAACGTCTTGACGAAGGTTTTTTCAAGTCTAATGTTTTAAACCCTCTCGACTTGGAGGATTTATACGAAAGAGAGATTCCAAATCTAAGTGGAGGCGAACTTCAGAGGGTTGTTCTAACGCTCTGTCTGGGAAGAGATGCTGATCTTTACCTCATCGACGAACCTAGCGCTTATCTCGACGCAGGTAGAAGGATGACCGCCGCTAAAGTGATACGCAGATTCATGGAAAAAAGTGATAAAGGCGGAATGATCGTGGATCACGACGTATATTTCATAGATTACGTATCAGACCTGATAATGAATTTTTCTGGTAAACCTTCAATAAGAGGAAAAGGAGAGGGTCCTTTCGAGATGAGAAAAGGGATGAATAACTTTCTACAAGAAGTGGGTATAACTTTTAGAAGAGACGCAGACACCTTTCGACCGAGAGTTAACAAACTCAATTCACGATTGGATAGAAAACAGAAATCCGAAGGAGAGTATTATTATATCGATAAAATGAATCAATAAACATTGATTTTACCTATATATAACCTCTCTTCCTGGCTTTCTTTGGTCAATTCCATGAGACCATTCTGCCTTTTTTCATCTGAAACGAGATTTTCAACCAAGATCTGTCCATCAGGATATTCTATTTGCTTCACCTTTATCTTTCTCTGCTTGTTGAGATATAGTATAGACATTAAGGAAGTGATGATATCCTTTTTTCTATCGTCGTGGATCATGCTAAAAGTGATCACTTTCTGCTCATAACAGCATATACGTTTCCATATCTTTGATATTTCGTTCTGTAGATCTTCATCGTGGGAACGAGTATCATAATTTTCTTCACGGTCCTTTAATTCCTGCTCCCTTTCCTTTTTTTTCTCCTTCCTGACCTTTTCCATTTTTTCTCTATATTTTGCTTCCTGTTTTGCGTCTTCAAAAGCATCAACTAGCTGAATAAGGGATACGGGTTTCTTTTCTTCTCTTCTAACTGCCTTCTCTAAAGGCAGACCGTCATCATCGAGTACTTCTTCTTCATAGTCTATATCTTCAGGATCTTCATAGAGTCCCTGATCCCATATTTCCCATTCATCGAAGAATCCTTCTTGTTCAACAGGTTCTTCTTGCTCTTCTTCCTCCGCAGAAGACAAAACCTGTTCGCATTGCATCTTGAGTATCGACCATGCCATGTTGATCAGCTGTCCAACAACGATAAAATTCAAGTTCTTTTTTTTCTTGGCCTGTTCCAAGTACATCTCAGTAAAAGAAACTAGGTTGATCTCCCAAGGATCCATCTTCTCATCGATAACTAGCTTAAATATGGAAGCTATCGCGTTATCGAATGGATCATCAGAGAACTCTCTTCCATCTTCGCCCATATTCTCTACCATCTGGATATAGTCATCTATCCTTTCACCGTTTCTTTCCTCGTCAATGAGAGATTTGTGGAACGTAAGATGCCGTATGACCTCTTCGGGTGAATTATCCAGATGGATTGAGGGCTCTTTCATCTCGGAGACCAAGTTACTGCACCTCCGTCTTTAACTTGCTGACCTCAGAAAATTCGGGAATGTCACTTTCCTCTTCCTCCCCGATATTGACTTTCATTATGACGTCAGAAAGCCCCTTGTCGTTTATAGTGACACCTATTATATGGTCGGACTTTTTGAGGGTTACTTTTCTCAGTGAAATCTGTATAAACTGGGCGTTGTTTGAATTATCTTTTATCATCTCCGCCACGTTTTCAGCGTTCACCCCGTCTAGGTTCTGATCGATCTCATCGAGAAGATAAAATGGAGATGGATCATACATCTGTATTGAGAAGATGAATGCCATGGAGACCAAACTCTTTTCTCCTCCAGACAGCGCATTTATCAGGTGTACTTTCTTTCCAGGCGGTCTAGCTTTAATCATAAGACCGCCTTCGAAGGGGTCCTCCGGATATTCTAGTTCAAGGTGTGCTTCCCCACCTTCGGATAAACTTTCATATACTTTTCCGAAATTCTTGTTGATCTCGTCTTTTACTTTCAACAGTCCTTCTTTCTTCTTCTCATCTAGTTCATCTATCAGATTGTCTAGTTCTTCTTTACGTTTTTCGAGTTCGGTATATTCTTCTTGGAGTTCTTCTTTCCTCTCTTTTTTCTTTTTATAATCGTTTAGAGCTCTCATATTGACTGGCTGTAAGTTTTCCATCTTATTTTTACAGCGTCGTACAGTATTTTTCAGCTCTTTCATAGAGGGAAGTTCTTCGCCTGAATAGTCGACCTCTTCGTCGATATCTTCTTTCAAATCATCAAGCTTTTCTTTTTCCGTACTCAACTTTCTTTTAGAACTTATGATGAATTCCTGTTTGGATTCTATCTTAGTATCGATTTGATCGATCCGATGTTTTTTCTCCATCTGCTTTTCTTTTTTACCTTCGAGTTCATTTCTGAGATCTTCGAGTTCTTCATCCACTTCTGACTCTTCATCTTCTAGTTCCTGAAGTTTTTCATTCTTCTCATCTATTATCGATTCGGACTTTTTGATATCACTTTCTTTTTCCTGAATTTCCATCTTCATTTCTTTTCTGATACTTTTGATTTCTTCTATATTATCTTCTAGAGTCTCCTCTCGATTCTGTTTTTTATCCAGCTCAGACTCCACTTTGTTCAACTTTTTGTTAAGCTCTACCTCTTCATCTTTCAATTCTCGCAGCTTCCTAGATAGTTCCTGGGGGCTAATTTCCCTTATATTTTCTCTTATCTGCTCTTTCTCACCTTTTAGATCTTCAATTTTATCTTCAAGATGTTCGGTAGATCTTTCCAGTTTTTTCTTCTTCTCTTCAAATTCCTTTTCCTTTTCTCTTTTTTCTTCTAGTGTTGATTCTTTCTTTTTTATCTTTGATTCCAATCTATTTATATGGGCTTCGAGTTCAGATTGTACTTGCTTGTCACTTTCGTTCTTCAATTCCTGCATATCATCCTGAATATCCTGTATTTCTTTTTGCAGATCCTTTAATGAGCTTCTAACTTTTTTCAGATTCTCCCGACTATTTTTGAGGTTATTGCTAACTTTTTCCAATTCTCCTCGGTCCGGAGCGCTGAATCCGATCATGTTTTTCTTTAAAGTTCCGCCTGTCATCGCACCGCTTTTCTCGATCTTCTCCCCATCTAGAGTAACTATTCTGACGCCGCCCATTTGTTCTCTCGCAGCTTCGATATCTTCCATCACAACCGTATCGTGGAACACATACCAGAATACGTTATCATATTCCTCCTCGAAATCGACGAGTTCGATAGCAAAATCCACCGCTTTTTCCTCCTTGAGAGTCCTCAGCGCCTTTCCTCTCGGTCTACCGGTCCTCATCTTGTTCAAAGGCAAGAAGCTCGCCCTTCCGGCATCGTTCTTTTTGAGGTGTTTTATGGCTTTAGAGGCCACTCCGTCGTCGTCTACTACGATGCACTGCATCCTTCCTCCCGCGGCGACTTGCAAAGCGGTTTCGTATTTTTCGTCAACATCTGCGAGTTCCGCGATCGTTCCGTGTATCCCTTCTAGTTCACCTTTATCCCTAGCTCCGAGGATCGTGGAAACTGCTCTGTTATATCCTTTTTTGACTGACTTGGCCGCCTTTTCTTCCGCCTTTAACTGTTCGTACTTTCTCTTCAGTCTGTTCACTCTCTGTTCCAGATCCTCCCTGTCATCTCTCAAATTTTTTTCCCTGCTCTTCTTTTCGTGGAATTTATCCTTCAGCTCTTCCAGTTTTTCGTCATGCTCTTCATTCTTGCCACTGAGATCCTCTAGTTCCATCTCCTTCTCTTTTTTCTCGAATTCTATGTCTTCCTTTTCTTCTTCCACTTCAGCTATTTCTTCTCTGATCCTCTCTATCTTGTCTTTTACGGTTTCTAAGTCGATTTTCTTATCCGATAATTTCTCCTTTTTTTCCTCCATCTTTTTCTCTAGTTGAAGAGTATCTTTTTTCAGCTCTTTTATCCTGTCATCTGAATCCGACTGTTTATCTTCTATTTCTTCTATTTCTTCCTTCAATTCTTTTAGATCTTCTTCTATCTCATCTTTTTCGTCCTCTAATCCTCTCTTCTCTTCATTTAGATCAGCGAGTTCTTCTTTCTTATCCTTTAACTTCTCCTGCAATGTCTCTCTTTTCTCTTTGTTTTTCTTGATAGTGTAATGTGCATCTTCTTTTTTGTCATCGGCCCTTCCTATAGCGAGCTTTAGATCGTTGATTTTCTTCTGAAGCTCCTTACTTTTTTCGTTCCCCTTCTCTTCCAACGCCTGGTTTAACTCTTCAATATCCTTGGTTAGATCTTCTATCTCGACTTTAAGTTCCTGCTTTTTCTTTTTCTTCTTTTCTATCTGTTCTTTATTATCTTCTATATCGTTCTGGATAGAAGCTATATTGCGCTCGGTGTTTTGAATAATCTTCCAGGTCTTTTTTTCCTCCGCTTCCGACGCTTTATCTGAGAGTTCCTGGTACTGCAGGGCCTTATCTCTATCATCTTCAAGCTCTTCTACATGGTTGGAGATCTCGTCTAAAAGTATGTTTATCCTGTCTAGATCATCGATAACTTCTTCTTTTTTCTCCTCAGCCTCCTCGATCTCTTCATCGTAGGAACTGATACCCGATATATCGTCCAATATATTTCTTCTCTCAGTTGAACTCATTTCAACTATCTTTGATATATCTCCCTGCTGGACTATGTTGTAACCTCCAGGGGAAATCCTAGCATGAGCCAACAGGTCTTGAAATTCAGTCAGAGTGGATGATCTGCCGTTCACGTAAAAATAGGAATTGTATCCCTGCTCGTTATCGGATCTTTTTATTTTTCTAGTAAAAGTTACTTCATCCTCATCTAAAGGGATCGTTCTATCTTCATTTTCGAATACGAGACTAACTTTACATTTATCCGAAGGTTTACCGTTCTTTCCGCCGTTGAATATAAGATCTGTCAGACGACCCGCCCTTATCTCTTTTGAACTTTTCGGGCCCAATACGAACAAAATAGCGTCCGCAATGTTAGACTTTCCGGAGCCGTTTGGACCTGTTATGTTCGTATAACCCTTTTTGAAGGGTATTTCCATCTTCTTACCGAACGACTTAAAATTCTTCATCCTGACCTTTTTGAGGTGCAAACTTATCTTCCTCCAAGCAATTGGACCTATGTGGGATCTCCACCTTAGGATTAGAGCGCATATAGATTCCCATCCCATGGGAAATATTGTCCGACATTTAAGCTATAAACGTCCGACAGAAAATAGGATGGGGTTGATAGTATAAAAGTCTTGGGGTTATAAACAGCAGAGGGTTGCTCAGAGTTCTCTCACTGGAAGCTTTGCCTCTGTATATTTTTGAAAAGCTCTACAGCTGCCTGAGCTTCCATACCGCTGTTCTTCAAAACAGAGTCGAATACGAAGAATACGGTGGTGTACTCGTCAGACTCATCGACGATCTGTAACTCTATCTCGGATTCTTCTGAAATATATTCTAACATTTTTAATCATCTTTTTAATCAATCAGCTACCCAAACTCGGTATTTGATATCCTTGTTTTTTAGTTCTTCCATTATCCTGTCTTTAATCATTTTTTTGGGTTTGTGGATCATAGGTACTCTCTCCATCAAGTCATCGAAGGACTCAAAATCTCCGTTCTTCTTCCTATCATCAAGGAGAGCCGTCATCTTTTTCTTTCCTAGCCCTGGGAGAAGCTCTAGCATGTGATACTTTTTTGTTATCGGATGGGCCTTATTATAGAACTCTAGGAAACGACCTTCCCCATCATCTATTATATCTTCTATTATATACGGCACTTCGCTTTTAGCCGCGTTAGTCAGCTTATCCCAACTTATCCGGCTCTTCACGTGCTTTACTTTCTCTCTTTTATCCATATCCTTCCCTATGTAAACTTTGTCTCCGACCAAAAAATTCTTCCCCTCTTTTGGTATGAGTTCGAAGAGTTTGAACTCGTCCTTTCCTAGAGCGAGGACCAGACTTTCGTGTTGATAGTCTTTCGAGTCGGGTCTCCCTTTTGGCATATAGTCTAACACGTAAGCATAATCCTCCATAGTTCCTCCCTTAAAGGTATTTTTTAATAGTATTTATTATTTTTTCCGCTTCATCATCTGATGGAGTATATCTATCCTGCTGAAAAACGGCCCTTATACCATCCTCGTCTTCAGGCAGTATATCTGCGAGCTTGTATGCCGCCTCTTCTTTCACAAAGTCGAATTCTTCCATCAGATCCTCAATCAGCTCGCTAGTATCTTCTACTGATAATCTGACGAAAGCTTCGGCATGACTCAATGCCAAACTTTGTTCATATCTCAATTCTCTCTCTTCAGATTCTTCGGTGAGCAGTTTCTTGACTTCAGCCAATGAGACATATCTTGGTTCGTCTTTTGACATGAGAATGACGCTCCTATTCTAACTCTTCAAGATGTTCTGATTTGGTTATTACTTTCTTTTTCTTTCCGCCGTCTTTGACTTCGACCAAGAAGGCATTTCCCTGCTTACCTTGGACCACTCCTATCTTACCCTGGAATCTTCTGTGCGGTTGACCTTTGTGGACGCTAGGCTCTATCTTTATCTTCACTTTTTCGCCTTCTTCGAATTCACGGAGGGCTTTGTTTATAGGGATTAGCCCTCTCTCGCTCGGTTTTTTTCTGAGTATCTTGCGCGTGCCCTGACGGGTACCTTTGGATCTTTTCATATTTCTTCACCTTCAGGATAATGGATTTTTATCACATCCAATTCATCTACTTCGCATCGAGTTTCAAGCAGTTTGGCTAAACTCGGCTGGGTTCTATTCTTGTCCCCGTGGACGAACTCCTTAACGTACGTTCCCGCATCGCATCTGATGTCGAGAGTAATACTAGTATCTTCCATAGAGACCAATTTCAGACCTCTGATCTTACGTTTTCTGATTTTATCTGATCTTCGGTGACTCACTCGCCGAGGTGTTCTCTGTGAAATCTCTCGTCCCACCAATTCATCCTTGACCTTTTTAAGTTTTGCCCCTTCTATTACCTCCTCTAGTGATATCTTAACTCTATAAGTCTTTATCGCTCTCGCTTGCTTAAGCTCTACAATCTTTTCTTTCTCGGTAAACTCCAACGAACTGATTTGAACCTCATCGTTCTCGTTGACTCTCCTTTTCAGTTCTTCCAGTTCTATTTTTCTCTTGACCGGCCCCTTGATCTCCATGACAAAAGGCCTTCCGTTTCCCAGCATCTTCGCATCGATATCTTCTCTACCCATACCGTGGAGAGTGAAGTTTTCACCGGAAGTCATTTTTACCAGGGGTTCTCCGATCATTTCCTCAACACTAGTTTCGTATATCTTTCCAGTACCGTCGCATTTGTCACAACCTTTACCCCTGCATCTCTTACACGTCCATTTCGTCTGTGGTATATCTCGACCCAACTTCTTGTACCTTCCATATACGAAAATGGGAGATATCTCGATATCTACACTATCAAATCTAGTGTCTATTATAGCCTTAATATCTGGCTTCTTTAGATTGACTTCTTTTCCGATCATTTCTTGAACTATCTTTCCTACTTCCCGGTTCACTTCTGATTTTATCGGTTCTCCAGTTGTCAAGTTGAGGTCTGTCCATATCTTTTCTTCGTTCTCTTCGATCTCCGGATCTATCCTGGATCCGACGAGAAAATCTTCGAACTCGTATCCCCGTAGATTTTCTGAAACCAATTCGGCGAACTTCTCGACTTCTTGAAAAAGGTCATTGCAGAGATCACAAGTCTCCGCTTCTTCAGGAATTTCTTCCCTCTGTTCTTCAGAGGTGAATATAGCGTAAGAGATGCGTAGACTTTTACCTCTCTCTGCGTTGGTGATCCCTGTTCCGAGTTGTGCAAATAACCTGCCTAAACAGTGATCGCAAAGATCTTTTTCTAAAGAGCCCTCAACTTTTTCTAGTAATCCAATCACAGTCATGCTTACAACCCGACATATTTAGATTTACCGTTCCATCTTGACTATTTAAGATATTAAAGTTAAAACTGCCTATCTACCAATCTCACGTGCTATCCTGTGAAGTCTTTCTTTGGTAATCAATAGAACAGTTACAACTACAGTTACGAAGCCCGCTTCTAGGATAAAACCTTGCTGTATGAAGACTCCGATCAGGAAAGTGATAAACAGTGCCACAGGAGTCGTTATTCCTATCGTTTTGATCTCGTATTTGAGATAAGCTAGTAATATCGAAAAACCGCCGAAAATTATGACTCCGATCCCCATAAATTCTAAGCCCACCGAATCGGAAAGAAAGGAGAACAAAACTCCAGACATTGACGTCAGAGGAAAAGTCCTCACTCCTGCTATGACCTTCGGCTTCCTTCTCTCGTGCTCCCTTTCCAGTCCTATCAATCCGCCCATACCTATAGCCAGTAGGACATGCAAAGCGAAGACCAAATCTATAGTGCCGATTTCCATGTTATCTATCAATGAATACTGGTTATTTTTTACTTTCGCCCGACAAGAATCAAATAATACTTTCCTTTTCCTCAATAACCATGAACACTAAGGATCTTAGATCCACTGCGAGAGGTTACCTTTCAAGGGAACCGGTGGTCAATTCTTATCAATTGGCTAGATTGAACGAAGAAGAGACAGAAGTGTTTTTGAAAGATGATATGGAAACATCAGGTGTTTTACTCCGGAAAGAAGGTACTATCACCATGAGAGGTTGCTTCGAAGCGATGAAGGAACTCCTAGCTGAGAACATAAAAGTAGGTGAGGAATATAGATTTCACGCAGTAGATCCAAACTCTTTTAGAGCTGTGCAGGAAGTACTCGAAGTAGAAGACGACAGGCCAACCTGGTTATGTAGGCGAGAATATGAAAGAGCTAGAGAGCCGGATATCGATGTAGAAGCTCTAAAAGAAGAAGATGCCCTGGTGATAAACGAATACTGGGGCTTGTCGGATAGTGATTCGACCGATTACATAAAGGAACGTATAACAAAAGGTCCTGCCTTCGGGATCAGAAGAGAAGGAGAACTCGTTGGGTGGTCTCTCACTCATTTTATCACGGAAACGACTATGGTATTAGGTATGCTGCATATCAAGGAAGAGTGGAGGAGAAGGGGCTTCGCAAAGGAGATCACAGAGAAACTATGCCTAAAAGCCGAAAAAGATGGTCTGATCCCGGCCGTACAAATCTTCAAAGATAACGAACCCTCTATCTCTCTCGCTTTAGACCTTGGATTCGAGATAAGGGCTGACCATCATTGGTTCAATGGTTTTAGAGAGAAGTGAACAGAAAGGTAGCAACACCTCAACAGTAAAAAAAGAAATATATAACATCAGCCTCTAAGCGTGTTATATGCGGACCAGTCAACCGATTGTCAGCGTTCTAGGTCATGTCGACCATGGTAAGACTACTTTTTTAGACAGGATCAGAGGAACTGCTGTTCAGGAAAGGGAAGCCGGAGCTATAACCCAGCATATAGGTGCTACGGAAGTCCCAATAGAAATACTGAAAGAAGCCTGTTCTGAGCTGGGATGCAACATCGACTTCAGATTACCCGGTCTCCTGTTCATCGATACTCCAGGTCATCATTCCTTTATTAATCTCCGTTCAAGAGGAGGCGCCCTTGCCGATCTGGCTGTTTTGATAGTCGATATAAACGACGGCTTTATGCCCCAGTCGTTGGAATCTCTTGACATATTGAAGAGGGAAAAAACACCTTTTGTGGTAGGGGCGAACAAGCTGGATAAGATACCCGGATGGAGATCTGAGGATAGACCTTTCGTAAAGAATCTACAGAGCCAGTCCGATGATGCGAAGAGTCGTATGACCGATGCCTTATATGAGATTATAGGAGATCTGTACGATAAGGGTTTCTCCGCTGATAGATATGACAAGGTGAACGACTTTTCACGGAACATAGGGATCGTGCCAATGAGTGCCGAAACAGGAGAGGGTATCGAAGACCTCTTGATGACTTTGATAGGACTAGCTCAAACTTATTTAGAAGATCAAATACAGGTTGAAGAAGGCCCGGGAGAAGGAACGATTCTAGAGGTAAAAGAAGAAACGGGTCTGGGAACCACTTTAGATACGATCATACATGATGGGATAATTAGGAAGAACGATGAGGTCGTTATAGGTACCAGGAACGAACCGGTGCACACTAAAGTTAAAGCGTTGATGAGACCCAAACCAATGGATGAGATAAGAGATCCTAGTGAAAAATTTGAAGAGGTAGACGAAGTAGGGGCGGCGGCGGGCATCAAACTCGTGACTCCTGAATGTGAAGGTGTTTTGGCTGGTGCTCCTTTGATGGTTGTCGGCGAGAAAAGCTTGGAAGAAGTAAAGGATTTGGTCAGAAAGGAGAGCCAAGCTAACATAGAGACAGGAGATGAAGGCGTTATAATAAAAGCCGACGCGATCGGCTCTCTTGAAGGACTAGCCTTCGAGTTGGAAGGAGAAGAGGTACCTATATTGAAAGCCCGGATCGGAGATGTATCCAAGAAGGACGTAACCGATGCAGTAGCGATAGACGATCCACTTCAAAAAGTTATCCTTGCGTTTAATGTAGATGTTCTTCCCGATGCTAAAGAAAAGCTGAAGAAAGAAGAAGTTGAAATCTTCCAACATGACGTAGTATACAGATTGGTCGAGGACTACGAAGAGTGGAAAGAGAAGAAGAAGGAAGAACTAGAAAAGAAGAGAAGGGAGAAAATAGTACATCCTGCTAAATTCCGTATTCTAGAGGATCACGTTTTCAGGATTTCAAAACCCGCTATAGTGGGTGTTAGAGTCCTTGCAGGAACTATAAGACCGGATCGAAGGCTTTTGAACAAGGAGGGAAAAGTGCTTGGGCAGATCAATAGTATAAGGAGTGGAGAGCAGTCTTTGGATTATGCTAAACAGGGCGACGAAGTGGCGATAGCGGTCTCAGGAGTCACTGTTGGAAGGCAGATAGAGGTAGGAGAAGAACTTTATGTGGATATACCCGAAGGTGACGCTAGAGAATTGAGAGATCTTGATTTGACCTTTGATGAAAAAAGAGTCCTTGAAGAAATAAGAGAGATCAAACAGAAGGAAAAAGATTTTTGGGGTTTTTAAGTCCTAAAATCATGACTGAATTAGAAAATTATTAATACAATTTTATCATTAGCATTTTGGAAACTCGAACTTAATCATGTTCGCTCAATAGAAGGTGATAACTCCATGAGTAAAAATATAGAGGCAGAGGTTATCTATGAAACCCCCATCGAAGATCAAAATATCGAGATAGTTGAGAGGAAAGGAATAGGTCATCCAGATAGTATAGCCGACGGTATAGCGGAGGAGATCAGTAAGGCTCTCTCTAAGATGTATCTTGAAAAACATGATAGGATACTACATCACAATACGGACGAAGTTCAGATAGTCGGAGGACAGGCGAAACCAAAGTTTGGAGGAGGGGAGATACTCGAACCAGTTTATATTCTTCTAGCAGGAAGAGCTACGACCGATGTTAACGGAAAGCGATTGCCCTATAAATCTACTGCGTTGACAACGGCTGAAGAGTATTTGAAAGAGAATTGCCCCCATCTAAATGTCGATCAAGGTGTGATGATGGACTGCAGGATAGGTAA
>SL_8KL_010_SEDDRAFT_10002072_pt1 | contig 17248 bp, 22 predicted proteins | sample SodLakKL_010_SED_4_FD_11160 | JGI IMG/M metagenome (IMG submission 11160)
GTATCGTACAGATAGATGAAAGCGCCTGCTGAAAGGAACAATAGAGGTTTGAATATTGAGTGGTTTACCATGTGATATAGAGCTGAAGAAACTGACGACGGATTCCACATACCGACAGTTGCGGTTATCAGTCCCACCTGCGCTATAGTATGCCAGGTCAATATACGCTTTATATCCCAGTACTTGAAGCTCATCAGTGCACCGATGATACCGGTTGCCAATCCGAATATTATCACTGTATTAAGGATCACTGGTATAGCGAAACCTACGCTTATCGTCCTGAACAATAGATAAAGACCGACTTTGACAGTCAAGCCGGCTAGAACCGCAGTGATCGGAGTCGGAGCGGAGACATGAGCGTCGGGAAGCCAGGTGTGAAAGGGTACTATCCCGCTCTTGACTCCTATAGTCACCAGGAAGAATGAAAAGATCAATATCCTAGTCTGTACGGGTATGGTAGGAAGTGTTGCTCCTATCTCTTTCAGATCGAGAAAACCGACATTGAAATATATCAGACCTATACCGACCAAAAATAGAAATGTAGAGACACTGCCGATTATGAGGTAATAAAAACTCGCTTTCAACGACTCTTTTGTTTTTGTGTAGGTCAATAAGACATAAGTTGCTAAAACGGTGACTTCAAAAAATTCATACCTCATTATGAGATCCCCAGTCAGAAAAACACCGTAGAGTCCGGTCGTCATGAACAGGAAGAGGAAGTAATATCTATCTCCTTTGGGAAGCATCTGTTTCGATTCGAGTGAATATACGAAGGTGGTGAGCGAGACGATGCCGACTATCCCAGACATCATGACAGAAAGATTATCCATGACCAGAGTTATTCCGTAAGGGACCTCCCATCCGCCGAGTTCATAATAGATAGGGTCAGCTATGGTCCTGGGAGTGAATAAAAATAGAAGTATAACGGGAAGAGAAAGTCCGACAAGAGTCAGCGAGTCTTTCAATTTCTGTGAAGGCCCGAGTTTGTTTATCAACTCAAGCAGGATGGCGGCTGTAAGAGGTGATATTATTATTATGATAGGTACGTGTCTGATCACTTGTATTCCTCCAACATCTCTTTAACATCTAACGTTTCGAATTCTCTGTACAGATAAAGGACCAGAGCGAGGCCGAGCGCTAAAGTGGCCAAATTCACAACTATCCCTGTCAGCATGAAAGTATGCGGAAGCGGATCGACCACCTCTCCTTCGTATCCAACGATAGGTACTGTCCCACCAGGAACATAACCTATAGATACGAAGAATAATATCACACCAGTGTTAGCGACGTTCAACGACATGAGCATCTTGATCGCGTTCCTGTTGTTTGTCAATCCGTAGATACCTAAGAATAAAGTGATCAGACCGACATGGATACCGTTCAACATGATTCCACCCCCTGTTCGAAGAAAAATACTGAGAGGACGACCACACCCGCGAAGACCTTGATCGCGACGATTATGTCCAAAAATACTAGTGATGTCATGTGGTAGGGGGTAAGATTCATGAAAAAGTTCCCACCTATCACTATACCAGCTATACCGAAAAGCAATATTATGAAGGTCCCGATTGTATCAAAAGATTCTACGTGTTCTGTCAATCTTTTCACCTTTTGCCTACCATGAGTGATCAGAACCAGGATAACGCCGGAAGCTAAAACAACGCCTCCCTGGAAACCCCCTCCAGGTGATACCGGACCAAATAGTAGAAGATAAATGCCGTACATCAATATGAAAGGAGCTAAAGCCCTACCAAAAGTCCTGATAACGATCGATTTTATGAGTCATCACCTCCATTTTCCCCCTCTTTAGGCATGATTATCTCTTTTCCGAGGATTATAACGCCGGTGATCGCGATATAAAGAACTAGGAGCTCACCGAAAGTATCGTATCCCCTGTAGTCGAACAAGATGGCTTCGACAAGATTGATCGCTCCCGTTTCTTCGTAATTCTCGACATAGAAATCGGTGAGAGGGGTCTCGGATTTATCCTCGTAGTGAAGATCCATACCTTGGATCAGTAATAGGCATATGACGACCACTAATAATGCGGTCAATATCCTTTTAGGCACGTTTTCTCTCATATCCAAACCTCTCTAATTTTTTGATTATCGCAAGGAATAATACCGTGGTGGCTCCAGTACTCACGATCGAAAAGGCTAAAGCGACATCTGGCGCCCTATAAAGGTAAAGTAGAAGGATAAGAAAGACCGACGCTAATGCTAGAAAGATCAGTGCTCTTATCAGGTCCCTTTCTATAACCACTATCAGACTCGAAATAAGGAAAAGAACTAGGAAAAGATCAATTATCATCTTCATCACCTCTTTCATCATCTTCATCAGGGTTGACGTCGTGGAAAGGTACGTTATCGGTCGCTCCGGAATGAACATGGGCCGCTCTACCGATCGAATGTGATATGATAGGTCCAGTGAACAGGATGAAGACCATCACAAGGATTATCTTTCCTGATATCTGGGTTAGCCCTATCCGGATAAGTATCCCAGCGAGTATAGCGATCGTTCCCCCTGTACCCGCTTTTCCGCTAGCGTGAAGTCTCATATAGATATCAGAAAATCTCAGTAGTCCCAAAGCGGCGGTGAACATCATCACGCATCCGAGAGAGATCAGGAGGAGAGATATCACGTTAACGATCATACGAATTCCCCTCCTTCGAGGTATTTTACCAAAGCGATAGTACCTACGAAATCTAGCATGACGAAGGAAAGTGCGATGTCAAGATAAAGTCCAAGGTCAGTTTCAACACTTATCAATATCAAAATGATAGTGATTATCACGCCTACAACGTTCAGAGAAACCAATCTGTCATACACCGAGGGGCCCACGAATAAACGATAAGAGGCTAGAAGAGCGATGAAGACTAGGATTATCGAGACAGCGGTATACAGACTCATCGAAAAACACCCCTGATCATCCTATCCCAATTGAGTATAGATTCTTTGATGTTCTCACTCAAGTTTTCAGCTTTTAGATAAGAGTAATGGACGTAAAGGAAGTAAGAATCCTCCTTCTCTTCGACATCGATCACAAGTGTTCCCGGGGTTAAAGTGATCAATAGGGAGATAAGAGTGACTTCACTCTCTGAAGTCAGACTGACCTTAGTCCTGACGACCCTAGGTTCTACTTTCATCGTCAAAGATTGATAGATGAGTATGCCGTTAGCGATTATTAGCTTTAACGTGACGTCCACGAAAAGAGCTAAAATGTTCTTCAATGAGTTCAAATATTCGGCCAATCGGGTCTTTTTTCTTTCCTCACCACGTATGACAAATCTATGGACCGTCAAAGTCACTACACTGGCACCTACTATACCCGATCCCAAGGTATACAGTGACAGATCGCCCCCTCTAAAAATCTTGATCAGTTCTCCCGTAAGTAGGAGCCAGAATAAAAGTAAAAGTACATCTAAAAGTGCATAATGTCGATTCAAAGGCTCCTCTTCGGACATCCCATCAGCCATCGTCTGACCTCTGTCTGACAAATCTTTCCGTTGACTTATCGATGATGCAAGCTATAAATCTATCGCTGCTTTCCTACAACTCAGTTGAAGATAAAAAGATTTAAATTACTTAATTCAATACTCGTATTGATTAACATGCTAGAAGAGTCATCTGAATTGATAGGGTTACAGGTCTACACGAAGAAAGGAATGTTCCTTGGGACCGTAGATAATGTGGTCATGGATATAGAAGAGGGTGAAGTCGACGGCATATTTGTTGGAGAAACGAATCCACTGCTCGTAGAAGAGTCTAAGAGTACGCTCGTACCATTTAGATGGGTTTCCGCTGTCGGAGATATCATCATATTGAGTCACTTCCCCGAAAGGATATCCATGTCCGGTGAGTCTGAATAGATCTTAAGGGAGGAAATAGATGTCTCCTAAAGTCGACGATTCGTGTTTCGTGGCTGAAGATGCCACTATCATCGGTGATGTTGAGCTCAAAGAGGGTGTGAGTATCTGGCCTCAGGCGGTCTTAAGAGGAGATCAAAACTATATCGAGGTAGGCGAAGGTTCCAATATCCAAGATCTCGTGATGGTCCACGTAGATTACGAAAATGAGGCTAAGATCGGAAAGGACGTGACCATCGGCCATGGAGCTGTCATCCATGGATGTGAAATCGGAGACGAGACGATCATAGGCATGAACGCGTCTGTATTGAGTGGTGCTAAAGTCGGAAAGGGATGTATAATAGGGGCTAACGCTCTAGTTCCACCCGGTAAAGAGATCCCGGATCACTGTATGGCTGTCGGTGTACCCGCAGATATAGTAAGAGAAGACGATGAGAGTCTTATAGAAAAGACAAAAGAGAATGCCGAGCATTATCACGATCTCCGCGATGCGCACAAGTCAGGAAGATATGAAAAGTATTGATCTTGCTATCGTCCTCTTATTTTAGATCACAGCCCATATCAAATTATATGACAGTTCCTCAATTGGTGGGAATAGAAAATCGAATGGAAGGTACTCCCATAGAGCTGCGAGCAGTATCGCTATGAGTACTAGGACTAAAAACAGCTTGATAAGCTGCCAAACCAACCAAGCTGCTAGTATGATCAAGAGTACTCCGATGAAGACCAATATGGGCACCGATACCATGGATATTCCTATCTACTAGGGATATAAGCTTTTTTTGAATCGAAGAGCGAAAAGATTAAAGTGTTCTCTAGAATGCTGAATTGATGATGTTCAAAAAACCCAAAAGATTCACAGTCGTTACCGGTAAGGGGAGAAGTTCTATCTCTTCTTTGAATGCAGTCGATAAAGCCATGATAGACGCCTCTATAGGTGAATTGAACTTGATAAAGGTATCCTCCGTACTGCCTGAAGGTATCGAAAAGAAGGATGAAATCCATGCTGAAGTAGGCGAACTTGTACCGGCGGTTTTGAGCGAATCGACAGGTGAAGATGAGGAAATAGCTGCTGGTGTGGCATGGGGATTTAGAAAAGACAAGAAAGGTGGATATGTGATGGAGATGTCTAGTAGTTCCGAAAGTATCGACCTTGGTGAATTTGAAAATGAATTGGAGAACAGGTTAAATGATATGGGTGATTCTAGAGACGTAGACCTCGTCGAGGTCGGCTCACGCTGCGAAAAGATGGTCGTTGGAGAAGATGAATCCGGCTGTGTGATAGCGGGTTTGGTGTTTTTACCATGAAGGATAAAGAATGTAAGTACGGTATAATCGTTTGCTCAGACTGCAAAAGCCCCAAAACCGTTCTCTTGAAGAACGAGACTACTGAGTGTCATCAATGCGGAAAAAGGATCACCATAAGTAAGATGAAACTGCATTTCAAAACGGATTCACGCGAAGAAGCCAGCTGGGCGGTCGGTAGATTGAACGCAAAGATGGANGGCGGNGAGTTACCTGAGGATGAAAACGAAGAAGAGAACGATCCACATGTCAAGGCTTCTATCGAAGCCGACGTAGCTGATGATGAAAGGGAAAAGTTGGATATAATATGTAGAGTCCTCGGCGGAGAGTTAGGCTCGTTCGAGATCGATGACGTTCAAAAAGTCTATGAATTATTAGATAAAGAGGGTATAGAGGACCTAGAAAAAAAACTTAAGAGGTCAAAGGAGATATATGAAAAAGAGGAAGGGNTTTTTTGCAGGGTATGACTCCTGAGGTCTAGTTTTGATCTGTTCTAGACTGGAGCGACCGGGATCGCTGTGAGGAAACCGAACCAGGCCACAAGTATGAACAGTATAGCGACCGAAACCATGACCATCCTGTATTTATTATCTAGATCATCCCTGTATATACCGCCTAGTACCAGGAACAGACCCACTAAGAATATACCGATATCTCTGATGATCTGTCCAGTATACTCCATAGCGTTCTCGAACGCCTCATCATCCTGTTGCTCTCTAGGGGTTAGACCTATATCTTCATCATCGTCCTCGTCACCGTATATATCGTCACCGTCATAATTTGTTGCGAACGGTGCAGCATGGATGATCAACATCCCGACCAGCAGTAGGACGAACCCGATTGTTATAACCTTTGCTAGGCCATCATTGCTTGTCAAGCCCTCCAAAAAACCACGTCGTGGAGGACGTTGTACTTGACGTTGTGGTTGCTGTTGCTGTGGAGGCTGCTGTTGTGGTGGTTGCTGTTCTGACCAATCTCCCTGTCCAGTGTCTTCTCTTGGACCGCCTTCATCTATTGGTCCTTCTTCATTCAAATTTATCACCAATCAATAAATCAATCTATTATATTTAAAAGTTTTCTTCTATATATGATGATTTTTAATATTGTTGGAGGGTGAGATCGAAAGATATTAAAAAATAAAATGAAAAGTGTTTTCCTGATCGGGTTAAAACCGATGTTGACTAGCCTAAAAGCAAGCCCATAGGTCCGTTAGTTAGGACTATTGTAAAGCCGATCATGGCTCCAACGATCAATAGCATAAGGAACAGTTTCTGTTTTTCTGTTAGATCATCAGCTTGGTAGAAAGCCCAAGAAGCTACGCCTCCGATCGCTAGCAGACCAATAGAGCTCAATAAATTAGCTACTGCGTTTATGTTTTCTTTCGTGTTGTAATTGTCTGGATCCTCTGCATCTAAGAAACCCGCTGTAGAGACCAAGATACCTCCTACGAACAGAAGTATGATGCCTAAAACGAGTGCCATACCTAGTGTTTCACTCAATTGTTCAGAGCTGAATGGCTGTGATCTAGGTGCGGGATGTCGAGGCGGTGGCTGTTGTTGGTATTGTTGTCTACCCTGAGGTTGTTGTCCTTGTGATCCCTCTTGTGATTGCTGCTGGGACCAAGGTTCTTGTTCGCTGCTCTCTCCGGGTGAATCTTCTCCTATCTGTCCTCCTTCATCCATTTTTTCACCAGATAATATATTGACCTATCGTATTTAAAATTTATCTTACTATATTTCACTCAAAATCTTTTTATCATGTACGGCCTTTCTAAACTATATCCGAATTTTCTATAATAGTTTCTCGCGCCTACGCCACTGATAATCCTCAATTTACTCGCATGGTCTCTAGCTATCGTCTCGCACTCCTGTAGTATCTCAGAACCGTAACCTGAATGTTGATATCCGTCTCCCTTTTCGTGCACGGGGGTCATCTCTCCGACCACCTTCAGTTCTCTGATCACTGGAAGATGATCATCAGGTATCCTCAACCTTCCATAACCCAACATTATATCTTTTTCATCGCTCAAAGAGATGAAGTGTTCTTTTCCTTCAGATGCTTTATAAGTCAAATGGTCCAAGCCGATCGATTCCATGTCGATCACTTCTTCAGAATGTCCGGCTTCCCTGCATCTTATACATTCACAATCAGAGTCTTTTTTCTTGAGTTCTTCACGGGCATATTGTCTCAGATTGGTCTTTTTGACTCCAGCTTCTACTATCTGAGATGGGATGTCTCTCTGAACCCTCTGTATCCTAACGTATCTTGGGACCCTTGCTTTCATCTCGGCTATAAGTTCCGAGGCCCTTTCCGTAGACAAGGGTTCATACTCCCCAGCTTTCCAATCCTGGTAGATCTCTGTACCTTTGATCACCAGTGCAGGATAGATCTTCAGCATGTCCGGTTTGAATCGAGGATCATCGAACAATCTGATGAAGTCATCCAGGTCATCCTGCTCACTCATACCGGGAAGACCAGGCATGATGTGGTAACAAACTTTGAACCCTTTGTCTTTAGCTGCTCTCGTTGCTTCGATCGAATCCCTAACTGTATGGCCTCTTTTGATATCCTCTAAAACTTCGTCTCTGATAGACTGAACGCCTATCTCAACTTTTGTCGCGCCTAGGTCTAGCATCTTATCGAGTTCTGAAGGACCGCAGTGATCCGGTCTAGTCTCTATTGTCATACCGATGCATCTTCTGCCTGCACTTTCATTGATTTTTTGAGCATGCTTTAGGCTTTGAGACCTACGACCATTCAGGGCTTCGAAACATCCTTTGACAAAATCCTTCTGATAGCTCCAATCCCGGTCAGGAAAAGTTCCTCCCATTATTATCATATCGATCTTGTCGGTTTTATGACCTATAGCTCGGTACTGTTCAAGCCTGTCTTTGACCTGTTCGTATGGGTCGAATCCGTTCCTTGCTCCCCTTAATGCAGCGGGCTCTTCACCAGTATATGATTGAGGGCTGGGATCTTCGCTTTTTGGACCTCCAGGACACATCCTACAGCGGCCGTGAGGGCACTCTTCGGGTGAAGTCATAACAGCTATCACCGATACACCTGACTTTTTACGAGAGGGTTTCCTTTGAAGCACGTGCACGACGTCTTCTCTATCCACGTCGTCCATCCCATCCACAACTTCTAGGATCTCTGAGTTCTTAGGAAGTTCGTCCCTCCCATGTTTTTTACAGAGCCTCATCTTGGCCTTTTGAAGCTCATCGGGAGTGCTTATCTCTCCCTCGATTATACCGCTGATGATATCTTTAAAGTAACTCATCGATGATAGTTTTCGAGTCGAGAGTATAACAATCTTTTGCCTGCAGTAGATGAGGAGATCGGTAAAAAGGAAAAGAGATATATAATTGATAGCAGTAATCATTACTGGTCGCCAACGGGCTCATAGTCTAGCCACGAGGAATAAATTCCTCTTGCTCACCAAGCAAAGCTTGACTCATGGTCCCCATCTAGACATATTCGCCAACGGGCTCATAGTCTAGCTGGTTATGACGTCGCCTTGACATGGCGGAGGTCGCCGGTTCGAACCCGGCTGAGCCCATTTTTATTCAATTTTTACTCGCTAATCAGGATCATTTCCGCGTGATAAATTGTTGTTGGTCGATCGGCAAAAAAGTCAAAAACAGAGAGATGAAAATAATCGAAGTGATCGGATTTCAAATCAAAAGAAGGATACAGAGTATACTTCAGGAAAAGCTCGGTCAGATGAAAGTTTCGAAGAGCCGTTCTATAGAAAAACTCCATTCATCGCTATCATCGTTATCCTGATCTTGATATCAAGCTTTGTAGTGTACGAACTCTATACAGATTATACTGCCGCAACAAATCTAGAATTCGATGTCAAAGGTTCTGGTCCTCCAAACCCTGGTCTGGGATCTATGGAGATCCCGATCATCATGAGTTTTAGAAATCCTTCTAACTTCGATACACCACCTATCAACGCGGAGTATGATATCTATATCGAAGGTGAATACATCGGAGACACCGAAGTACCATTAGGTATCGTTTCGGCCGGTGAAACGAAGATAGACGAACAGACACTGACGGTTTACTATGAAGAGATCAGCGACACGCTTGAAGAGACATTGATAGAGGATGATTTTACCGTCACCATCGAAGGCGAAGTACAGGCCGATATCATCTACAGATCGATCCCCGTGACCCGGGATATCGAGGCGAGCTATACATTCCATCGAGAACCAGATGTTATAGACGGACTTTAGGTCTACCATTCAAAGATCGGTTCTTGTNTCAGCTAACTCTGATCGTGTTTCAATCTTTTTAAAAGCTCTATCGCTAACAACCTGTTCAGAGGTGAATTGTCATTACCACAGTCTGGAGAGAACGTGCAGGAAGGGCATCCCTTAACACTATTACAAGAACATCTCTTCAACCTTTTGATAGATCTTGATGCTAGTTCTTCAAAAAGTGTGTAAGCATCGTGTGAGAAACCCACGCCACCGTCCACCGCGTCATATATGAAGATGGCCGGTTTACCTACCTCGGGATGGAAGTCAGTAGAGATACCTCCCACGTCTTTCTCGTCTATCAGCATAAGCACCGGGAGCATGTGTATCAAAGAATGCTCAGCAGCATGTAGACCACCCTGGTAGTTCATCTTTTGATCTTTCAACCATCCCGGCTCACCCGTTTTTTTCCGGGCGGCTTCTCTCAACGAATCTTCTATTTCATCCGGGATCTCCAACCAGGTGACCTGAGTTTCTATCTCTACCGGATCTAAATCCAAAGGATCGGTTGAGATCACTTTATCGTCCTCGAGTTTCTTCTTTTTGAATGCGAAATGATCTATAGTGACCTTTCCCATACCTCTATTAACCTTATATCCACCCGCTATCCTTTGGTCCTCGACCTTCAAATCGGATATGTTCGTGTCCCTTAAAGTGTCAGTGTAGTAATCGGTATCGATCGGTTCTAGTATTATTTTTGGATTTACTCCTTCGTTGAACTCTACCGTTTGGAAGTATTCACCCTTGTGAAGATATATCGCACCGGGATGGAATTCTCTGTATGCTCTTGTTTTATCTACATCTGGAAGACTCTCTACCTCGCCTTCCTTCCTTATCTGTACCTGGAATGTATCGGAACTGACACTATAAAGATCTATATCTTGTTGAGGAAAATCGTTTCTCACATATCTGATCCCGTTATCTAATCCTCCGGTCAAGGAACCCTCCATCTTCCACATCCGTGCTCCGTTTTTCAGTCTTTCACCGAAAAACTCACGATCCCTTAGAGTTAGCGGTGATTCATGAGCGGCAGAAAGCAGATGTCGCGAAAAAACATGATTATTAGAAAGATCGATAACAGCGTTCTCAACGGGTTCTCCTAAAAGATGATCCGGCTCGTCAACGATGAATTGATCTAATGCAGAATTGAACGGTACGAAAAAGGACATCACGTCTTCTTTTTCTCTTCCGGCTCTTCCGATCTGCTGCCAGAAACTGATCCTGGATCCCGGATATCCTGAGAGTACAGTAACATCTATATCTCCGATATTTATCCCGAGTTCTAAAGCCGTGGTGGAGACCACACCGTCTATATCACCCCTGCGGAATTCAGCTTCGGTTCTTCTCCTCTGTTTTTTGGAATGGCCAGCATGATAAGCTTCGATTTCAGATCTTTTATCATCAAATTCTTCTTCCAATATCTCCTCAGTCCAAAGTGCATCCAATTCAGTCATCTTTCTCGAAGGAGCGAACATAAGCGTCTGAAAACCCTTCTCAACTAAAAAGGCCATGAGTTCACTGCTCTCGCGGTGTGTGCTTTTTTTCACCTCCATCTTATCATGTATATCTGGAGGATTCCAAAACATCAGAGACCTCGTCCCTCTCTCGCTCCCATCATGTCTTATTATCTTGAATCCCTTTCCCGTTAGATTTTTTGAGTGCTCTTCAGGATTTCCCAGAGTAGCGCTGCATAGTATAAATCTAGGATCCTGATTGTAGTATTCGACCAATCTTCTCAGTCTTCTTATTATCCATGCGACGTGTATCCCTAGGAGACCTCTATAATGGTGAGCCTCGTCCACCACGACAGCTTTCAAGTCTTCAAAAAAATCAGCCCATTTTTCGTGATGACCTAGATAAAGATTCAAGCCAGTGAAGTTAGTGAGTATGACATCAGCTTGATCTCTAGCTTCTCTTTTACTATCGGTTGAAACGTCGCCATCATAGATACGTAGGTCAACTTCTAAATCCAGTAGAGAAAATATACCTTCTAATTCTTCTTTTTGATCTCTAGTAAGAGCTTTGGTCGGAAAGATCAAAAGTGCTTTAGAAGAACTGTTTTCGCTGATAAGGTGTGCAAGGGACAGTGCATATGCGAGGGTTTTACCAGAGGCCGTACCGGTGGTCAAACATACATCTTCTCCATGGAGAAAATGATCTATAGCTTGAGCTTGATGAGAATACAGTGATAAATCGTTCTCTTTTAAGCTATCCTTGATGAAGTCATTCAATGATTCACTCTCTTTGTATTCCGCACTTTTTCTAGGTATAGTTGTAGAAAAGGCGATCTGATCTGCGTAATCACTGTAGGCGGATTTGATATACTCCTCATCCATCACTATTTGGTATCCAACAGAGTGATAAGGCTTTTATGGTGCGGATGCATCCTGATTATGATGAAGATACTTCACCTCCCAGGCGAGAGCGTGAGAGGATATTCAGGAAAAGACGTCAGGGATATTATTTCTTATTTTGACCCCGATCTGACTATCACGAGTAACATGATAGATTTTCAGAGAAAAAAGGTCAAGGACGATATCACCTGTGAATTTATCGACCTAGATATTTTAGACGGTCTTTTCGAGAAAACTGTCGGGAACGAAGACCTGATCGTACTGACTAAAGAACAATGTCTTTCCGACATCGATCTGAACGGTGACAAAAAAACGATCATCATGACTGACTTGATAGAAGAAGATATGGACCCGATAACCTTTGATTACCAGTTGACCAACACATCAATAATAGATGATCTAGAGGAAAAATGTATCGATCTTAGATTGTTCTCAACCAGTATCGAGGCTGGAAAGAAGCCGACCTGCAAGGGTCAAACGATATATGGTTTAGGCACGTCTGAAAATATGGGTGATGTGAAGGTGCCCTGTGTTCTGACAGGAGACATGCCTCATATAGAAACTCTAGACGTGAGTAAAGTCGGGATCTCCGCTGTTCCGGGGTTGGGAAGGAAATTTTCCACTCTACTGGAACGAAGAGGTATATCTTCAAGGGATGACCTGTGTGCCTGTGAGCCTTCTGATCTTCTGAGTTGCGACGGTATCGGAGCTTATAGGAGTACGAAATGGATAAGCTCGGCTAAGGCGATGGAGGATCAAAAAGTCTACAGGATCCAAAAAGATGACCTCAGAGCAAAACATAGGATCTTTATAGATATCGAAACCGACTCTTTGAATCCTTCTATCATATGGCACATAGGTATTTTCGATGATGATAGGGGAGTGTATGAGTATTTTTTAGAAAAAGAACCTGCTCGGAGAGGAAGGATAATTAGAAGGTTCGTCGACCATATAGAAGAGATAGGAGGGAAAGATACGGTCCTTTTGGCATGGTACGGTGAAAAGTTCGATTTTTATCACCTCGAAAATTTTATCGATGAGCACTCTCCCGAAAAAAAATCAGCATGGGATGATACCGACAAGATCGATTTCATGAAGTGGGTCGATGATCACGCAGCTCTGCCATGCAGAAGTTCTAAGCTCGAAAATGTTGCCATGAGAATCGGTTACGAACCAGATCTGTTGGGTCTTGACGGTGGTGAAGTAGGCAAGATGTATTCAGAATACATGGAAGATAGTAAAAAAGAGCTGGATTGGGAAAAGTTAAAACTTTACGGCAAAGAGGACGTCATGGAGATGAAATACATATACGACAGGATCGAAGAGGCCCCTATGGTCTATGATCTAGGCGATATCAAAAAAGTTTACAGAAGATGATACTCCATCGAGGTACATGTTAATTAGTATTAAGGGTTGCACCATAATATATAATAATATCTTTTTACATATACTGTCAGATGGGTGACAACGTCTAGGTAAGAGGGTAATATAGATGAAAAGGATAGATCATGAAAAGGATGGACCTGATAATACTTCTAACTTCATGGAGGGTCTAAGCCCTTCGATAACGGACGCTCTAGAAAACATCGAAGGTGAACACGAGGTCTATGAAGAAAAGAGCGCTAAGCAGTTAGCATCTCTTTGTATGAAATATCTTCAGAAGGAAAAAGAGGTCCCTAAAAGAGACTTGAAGATGTCCATTTATCTTAAATTTTTAGATGACCCAAACGAAAATGTTATCAGAGAGATCCTTAAAAAAAATGAAGAACTTACAGAAAAAGATCTCTGGGAGATGAGTAGAGCATTTTTAGATCATATCCACGATAATACAGATGTTATCACTATCGAAAAAAACGATTATGATCATAAGTATATATGGAAGGAATGAAGTTCAGATAAATGATCACCATGTCTGGTCTTCCTCAAAAATACGCGAAACTGAGTAAATATCTATCGTATATACTTCGTCATGAGCCGGAAAAAGCCGGTCTTGATCTAGATAGAGAGGGTTTTGCAGATATCGATGCAGTTTTAGAGGCGTTAGAAGACACTGAACATCTTTGGTCTTCAATAGAAGATATCGAATATCTTATAGATAACAGTGATAAGAGAAGATTCGAGATAAAAAATGGAAAGATTAGAGCACTCTACGGTCATTCGATATGTGTAAAAATAGACAAAGATGAAAAACCACCAGTGAAGCTTTATCACGGTACTTCACCAGATTCATTACCATCTATCCTTGAAGATGGACTGAAACCCATGGGAAGACAATATGTTCATCTCTCTATCTCTAAAAAGGAAGCTTTAGAGGTGGGAAAAAGACACCATCCCGATCCGCTGATACTGGAAGTGGATTCCCTAGCGGCCTGGAAGAACGATATTGATTTTTATGATAGAGGTGATGTCTATCTCGCAAAAGAGATACCTCCTCAATATTTGGATAGTATAGATAACCCAGGATAGTAAATATGAAGATAAAAGTTGACGGTGGGTTTAGAGAAAAGATCGCTAAAAAAGGATATATTAGGTGATGACTCAGTTCGGTCACCAGGCCTCTTCCATCAGGGCCGAGAAAGACTTGTCTTTCATCGAACTATCATCATTTCCTCTTTTATCGGGAATTGATCGTTCGTCTGAAAGATCGGCACGCCATCTTATCCCCCCTATCTCGACATGATTCATCAGATCTCCATCATCCCCTGAAGCGAAAGTCTCGATTATAAGATTGATATCGGAGCCGTATATATCTGATAATTTATCAGGATACCATGAAAATGTTATCACTTCTCCGTCAGGTTCTTCAATTTCCATCCGCCCGCTTTCGGCGATAACACGCTCATCATCGATTATTATCATATTCAATTCAGGTAGTGGAGGGAAGAAGAATTCCTTTTTGGTCCTTCTGGCCTTTACGAGTATTTTCTGTTCCTTTCCCAGTTCCAGTTTTGCCGGTGGCTTGGGAAAATCCATCCTCAAAAATGACCTTTTCTTGTCCTCTAAAGATCGTAACCAATCATCGGTGTCTTTATGTGGGTCGTTCCTCAATGTTTCAACGTCACCTTGAAAATTTTCCATGTCTATAATAGACAAAGGTTCTAATAATTCTGAAGAGCTATCACCTTTTGTATCTTTAGGTTTAGAGCCTGTTTCTTCGATATCCTGTTTATTTTCGATAGATTTGGCGGAGGATTCTAGTTTATCTAAAAAACCTTGGTCTTCCTCAGTTTTATCTGAAACGCTTTCTGAAGGTACTGATGAGTCATCATCTGATCTATATGTTTCGGTCTTATCATCAACAGAGACTTCCGACAATCTTTTTTTCTGCTTTTGAAGGGCCTTGTCCTGTTTTGTTTTATAGGAAATATCACGAGCCTTGATACAAGTTTTACAGATATCTAGAGTTATCTCATTTCCTGCGAACTTGCAGCGCCATTCATCAACAAAGATGCACATCGCCTGCACCTCCTGTTGATTCTAAAAAGATGGATCTGTTTAGAACGTCACTGGTGAATGATACATTTCTTTCGATAGAGAGTTCCTCTTCAGATGTTTCCAAAGTCCTTTCATCGATACTATTTGTTCCTACAGTGTTCACTTCCCACTCTATCGCTCCGTATTCGATGGTGTTTCGCGCCACTCCAGGCTGACCACCTGTATGCTCTCCTACGAACTCCAACGTGATTCCTTGTCCAGATGGATCGATCAAGTCTTCTGTATCGAAGTCGAAATAGTGAACTTCGCCTTCAGGATCGTTTATTTCTAAGTCTTCAGCTAATGTATCTATGAGTGTACCATCCTGATAAAGCTCGATAGTAACGTCCGGATCCGTACGGGTACCTATATCTGTCCTTCTCAGAAGTACTCCGATGGTCTGTATACCTTCTAATTCGGAATCAGGATCATCCATTCCTACCTCAAGTTCTGTATCATCATCTGTATCGACAGCCTCGTACCAGTTCTCATAGGCATCAGTACTCTCGGGATCGTGTTGTAGATATTCTATATCACCTTCGAGATTATCGGTGGTTAGTTCTTCGACTGGATAGAGTTGAGCAGGGGGTTCGATCACTGTAACTGTTACTGAATCTTCATCATCTTCACTTGTTACTATAGCCTCATATTCTCCCGCATCTTCTCCATCAGTTGTCCAGGTAAAGGTTTCATCATATGTTTCTCCGGGATCGATGGTAACATCATTATCGGTTACACTACGTACTATGTCACCATCTTCATCTTCAACAGTGAACTCGATGTCCTGAGTATCTTCTATCTCTCCGGTGTTGGTAACAGTATAATCCACTTCGAGCGTTTGTCCTTCTATAACCGGATCATCATGATCAATGATCTCGACTTCGAAGAACGGTTCTTCTAGGAACTCTGCAGTTATGGTATAGTGATCTAGCATTTCTATAGATGTTTGATTGGATGTAGTATCGTCTATTGTTTCTGTATCTCCTGTCCACTCCCAGAACAAATATCCTTCATCCGCTATTGCTTCTAGATCCACTAGAGTGCCTTCTTGGTACTCGAACGTTCCTTCTCCCGGCTCTACGACTGAACCGCCTTCAGTCGAATCTATAGTGAGTTCGTAAGTCTCAACGTCGAAAACTGCAGTGATCGAATGATCATCTAGCATCTCTATCGTGGTCTGATTGGAGGTCACATCTTCTATGNTCTCAACATCNCCTGACCACTCAACGAATGAAGTGTCTTCCTCAGNTATAGCCTCTAGATCGACTACAGTTCCTTCCTCATACTCGAAAGTNCCTTCTCCAGGTTCTACGACACTGCCTCCANCTGTAGAATCTATCTCTAGTTGTGCGAGTTCATCTTCCGTTATATCCTCTTGAGATCTGACACCTTCTTGAACTTCGTCTATCTGAATCATGAACCGGATATCAAATTCATCCACACTCTCTTTGCTCGTATAAGAACCGTCTCCTGTAGTGTTTACAAAGATCTCATCCCATCCATCTTCTTCATCTATACTGAAGTTGAATCCTCCGTTATTTAGGGTCAAGTTACCGATGATCTCGTCATCCGCTTCAAACTCTATCGTGAGACTGTTAAGATGATCCTCGATCTCGCCTGCGTTGTAAAGATGTAAAGAACCGGAGATAGTATCTCTTGGATAATCTTCTTCGATGATCACATCGAACAGCCTCTTATCTTCCTCGATATTCCCCGAAGACCCGGAGCTGGATTCTAATATGCCTTCTACCTCGTCATTTGATAGGATCTCGACTTCATAGATCTCACCTATGCCCACGTTCGCACGTTCCTGCGTACTGACAGCCCATATACTGAAACTGCCCAGGAGTATGACCGCCGCGATGACGGTTGCGCTTATCCTCAACAAACGTGGTTTCATCTTGATATGACACCTTTCTTTTACCTTTGGTCAGGGGTGGGAGCTTCTTTTCTCAATCTTATATACTCATCTACAGAGATTTCA
>SL_8KL_010_SEDDRAFT_10002073_pt1 | contig 17245 bp, 18 predicted proteins | sample SodLakKL_010_SED_4_FD_11160 | JGI IMG/M metagenome (IMG submission 11160)
ATTATAATTATATTCTTGTTCATTAATCTGCCACGGCGGTTACCACTCCGGCACCCACAGTGCGTCCTCCTTCACGAATAGCAAAACGCAAACCCTCTTCTATGGCTACCGGGGTTATCAGCTCTATGTCCATATTAATATTATCCCCGGGCATCACCATCTCTACTCCTTCCGGCAAAGTCACTACCCCGGTAACATCCGTCGTCCGAAGATAAAACTGCGGACGATATCCCTGGAAAAACGGCGTATGACGACCTCCTTCTTCCTTCTTCAATACATACACTTCCGCCTTAAACTTGGTATGAGGACGTATAGAACCAGGATGCGCCAAAACCTGACCCCTCTCTACTTCCTCCCGGTCAACCCCACGCAGCAAAACACCTATGTTATCTCCAGCTTCCGCCTGATCCAAAAGCTTCCGGAACATCTCCACCCCAGTAGCTACAGTCTTGCGAGGACGCTCATCAAAACCAACTATCTCCACCTCTTCATTCACCTTGATTATACCTCGCTCAACTCTGCCCGTAACCACCGTGCCTCGACCCGTAATACTAAAATCATCCTCTATGGGCATCAAAAAAGGCTTGTCCGTCTCTCGCTCCGGCATGGGAACATATTCATCAACCGCTTCCACTAACTCCCACACCTTAACACAATTCTCACACTCGCGAGCCCCACAACCACACTCCATAGCCTTCAACGCCGAACCCACTATCACCGGCGTCTCATCCCCAGGATACTCATACTCCGACAATAAATCCCGGACCTCCATCTCCACTAACTCCAACAACTCATCATCATCAACCATGTCCGCCTTGTTCAAAAATACTACTATATAAGGAACACCAACCTGCCTGGCTAACAATATATGCTCCCGCGTCTGCGGCATAGGACCATCCGCCGCCGATACCACCAAAACAGCCCCGTCCATCTGCGCCGCACCAGTAATCATATTCTTCACATAATCAGCATGACCAGGACAGTCAACATGAGCATAATGACGATTATCCGTCTCATACTCCACATGCGCCGTCGCTATCGTTATACCACGCTCCTTCTCCTCCGGAGCCTTGTCTATAGTATCAAAATCCATCCGCTCCGCATAACCCGCACTGGATAAACAATACGTAATCGCACTCGTCAACGTCGTCTTCCCATGATCAACATGCCCTATGGTACCCAAATTCAGATGAGGCTTCGTCCTCTCAAACTTCTTCTTCGCCATTATTCATTACCTCCTTGAAATAGGAAAATCATTAATTTTGAAAAATCATAAACAACACTGCCCCGCTTTTCTTAAACTTCTAAGCCATAAAATATTTCCACAAGCTTTCCGTACAAAATAGAAAAAAATGGTGGCGGCGCAGGGACTCGAACCCCGGACTCTGCGGGTATGAACCGCATGCTCTAACCAGCTGAGCTACGCCGCCCTGGAGCTCACGACCGGACTCGAACCGGTGACCTTATCCTTACCAAGGATACGCTCTACCGCCTGAGCTACGTGAGCTAATCCTTATGATATTTAGTGAACCACTTTCGTTTTTTGAAGTAGGAACTTCCCGGTTAGTACGACTAATATTGCAAATTTACCAAGATTCTCAGGGGCAGTCCCTTCTCCCGATTTTGTCAGCTACCCAACCGCCTCTAGTTTAGCTTTCGCAAAAGCCTTACCAATCCCTCTCCTCCTGGAGAAATAGGAGAATTCTTAGCGGTTTATAGTTAAATTTATAAAGAAACCGTTATAACGCAACGATTTCTTACCTACAGGCAAATTGGTTGCGGGGGCAGGATTTGAACCTGCGACCTCCGGGTTATGAGCCCGACGAGCTACCTGACTGCTCCACCCCGCGCTGTGCTGGAGCGGATGATGGGAATCGAACCCACGTACCTGGCTTGGGAAGCCAGTGCTCTGCCATTGAGCTACATCCGCACCTATTTGCATAAATGATTATACACATTGCCCTCTCAATTGTCAAATAACCGGCTTTTCCTAAAGGGCAAGAACACGGGCGATTACACTTCCCCTGAACCTTTAGTTAAAAATTTCCCCTTAGATACCCATGGAATTTTTTGAAACTTTTTTATTAACAGGTAGGCATTGTAAATCTAAATTTTACGTATTTCCAAATAGCGTTCTAATTTGCGCTTCACCCTTTGCAAAGCATTATCAATAGACTTTACATGACGGTTTAACTCTTCAGCGATTTCTAAGTATGATTTTCCTTCCAGGTAAAGGGTTAACACTTTAAGTTCCAACTCACTTAAAATTTCTCCCATTTTAAATTCAATATTATTATATTCTTCTCTATTGATCATTAATTCTTCCGGGTCCGTTATTTTGTTACCCGAAAGAATATCTAACAAAGTACGATCAGAATCTTCGTCATAGATAGGTTTATTTAAAGAAACGTAAGAATTAAGAGGAATATGTTTTTGCCTGGTAGCAGTTTTAATAGCCGTAATAATTTGGCGTGTGATGCAAAGCTCTGCAAAAGCCCTGAAAGATGAAAGTTTATCACCTTTGAAGTCCCTGATGGCCTTATATAGGCCAATCATTCCCTCCTGAATAATGTCTTCTCTGTCTGCTCCGATCAAAAAATACGATTTGGCTTTAGCTTTAACAAAATTACGATACTTATTAAGTAAAAACTCTAAAGCAATATCATTTCCACCTTTAGCCTCCGACGCAACTTCCTCATCCGACATACTCTCAAACCCTGCTGATTCAACCCTCGCCGCATACATTTCTTGAGCAGAGAGACTCACAGACATCGCCTCCGTTTTATTTTTAAGGGACATTCACCGTGCATATTATATCTTAAGAAATAAGGTAGGTCAAGACATTAATTGCGAAAAAGCTCTTTAAGGGGAAATTGGGAAATTTGGGAAATTATTTTTTTGCCTGAAAAATTCATACGCAAATATACCTCCCGCCACAGCTACATTCAAGGAATTAATATTACCGACCATGGGGATGCTTATTAATTGATCGCATTTTTTTTGAACCAACCGACTTAGTCCCCGCCCTTCAGAACCCAAAATAAGCCCTATCCGCCTTTTCCAGTCTGCCCGCCAGTATGGAATACTCCCTTTTTCCTCCGCCCCATAGATCCAAAATCCCCGCTCTTGGAAAAGCTCCACAGTACGAGCTAAATTAGTTACTTGAACTATAGATAACCATTCCGCTGCTCCGGCAGAAACCCTTCTTACTGTAGATGTAATACCTACTGACCTGTCTCTTGGAATTACCACACCCTCTACACCGACAGCTTCCGCAACTCGCATTAAAGCACCCACATTATGCGGATCGTTTAAATGATCCAAAAATAATACAAGCAAAGGACTTTCTCTATTATCTAATTCGGTTAGGAATTCTTCCAGGCCCAAATAATTTAAAGGCAATACGTACGCTGCTACCTTCCCCATGACCGTAACAGCGCCCGTAATTTTCTCAAATTCCCGGGAATCTATAAAATAATATGGTACTCCCCGACTACTCGCAAGAGACATAATTTGCTGAACCTGAATATCTTTTCGTCCTTGCAATATAAATACTTTGGTTGCATTGCCAGCTTTTAGCGTCTCTATTACTACCTGGTGCCCCCAAATTATTCTTTCCTGTTCATTTATATTGTTCTTCATCTTTACAATACCGCTCTATTAATGACTTTTTTCTTCTTTATGAAGACGGCCGCAGGAATAATCTCCTTCCGGACAATATCCTTCTGAATCACAAACCGGGCCAGCCCCGGCAAAAAGCAAAGGAGCTATTTTGCGAACCTCCTCCAGCATCTTTTCGGCTAAACGGCGTATTTCCCACTGAGCTCTGCGGCAGCACCGTAGACGGAAAAAATTAGTTAGGCTGCGTACATTCATAGTTACCACCAATTTGGTTTCGCAGGCATTGGGAAGAATGTAGCGAGCATCCTCCTGAGGCACCATATCACTCAATTTTTGATAAGCCCGGCGGATAATTTCCATTTGCTCTTGATAACTAGCCAAGGCTTCCCGCTTGGAAGATATGGAGGGAGGCACTATATAAGTAAAATTTTTTTCATTTACATACCGCTGAGATTTTTGTGAATATGAAGCAATTCGGTGACGCACCATCTGATGGGAAAGGGCTCGGCTAACCCCTTCTATGCCAAAAGTAAAACTAACATGTTCAAAAGGAGATTCATGGCCCATGTCTCCAAGTTTTTTAACAAATACAGATATTTTTTGATCATCCATCTTCTCCATCAAATCAGCTACCCCATCAGCAGAATAACAAAGTCTTGCTGCTGCAGCAACTACTTGCTCGGGATTTGGTGTATATGACAAAATTTCTACTTTCAAAAACTTCCCCTCCCTGCTTTTTAAAAAGTAACAATCCAAAATTATACTGGCTCACTTAAAATTCTATCTTAAACACTTTGGGAAAATTTCCATCTTACCCCGTAAGGAGTATCTTCTAAAATAACCCCTTCTGCTTTTAATTCATCCCGGATAAGATCGGCTGTAGCATAATCCTTTTGACGGCGAGCTTCTTCGCGTTTTTCAATGGCTTTCTTAATTCTCTCTTCAAGTTCTTTAGATTCTCCAATTTCAATAATATCCAGGATGTCATTTATTTCCCGGAAAAAACTTTTAACCGAAACTAAAAGTTCCATATTAAGATTTTTATTTGACAGGTAAACATTTACTTCCCGCACAAGGTTAAATAGGACTCCCACAGCTTCTGCTGTATTAAAATCATCATTCATAGCCATTTTAAAATCTTCTCTTGCTTTAACAAGTTTTTCTGCCAGTTCCTTCTCGGTTGTGCCATAAGAAAATTCTTCTGCATGTTCTAAACTACCAATAATATTATCATATAAAGTTTGCAGTCGTTCTCTTCCCGCTGCTGCTGAATTTATTAATTCTTCACTATAATTAAGCGGACTTCGATAATGGGCCGAAAGCATGAAAAATCTCAAATCAAGGGGATTGCATTTATTAAGTATTTCCCTGATATTCAACACATTACCTAATGATTTAGACATCTTCTCTTCCTCAATATTTAAATAACCTGCATGCAGCCAGTAATTTACGAATTTATTATTATTTGCTCCCTCACTTTGCGCTATTTCATTTTCATGATGAGGGAAAATTAAATCCGGCCCCCCTGCGTGGATATCAATTGTTTCACCCAAATAACACATAGCCATGGCTGAACATTCAATATGCCAACCGGGGCGCCCTTTCCCCCAAGGACTTTCCCAAGATGGCTCTCCGGGCTTGGCAGCCTTCCACAAAACGAAATCAAGAGGACTTCGTTTGTTTTCATCCACTTCTACCCTGGCTCCGGCCAAAAGATCTTCTTTTTTTTGATGCGATAATTTCCCATAATCAGCCACCTTTTGGGTATCAAATAAAATGTCATCCTCGCTTATATAAGCAATATCTTGCTCAAATAACTTCTGAATGAGCTCAATTATAGGGTTGATGTGCTCTGTAGCCTTGGGATGGATAGAAGCCTGTTTTATTTTCAATAAATTAGCGTCGGCAAAATAAGCATCAATAAACTTTTCCGTTAATTCATTTACTTCTAAATTCAACTCTGCGGCTTTTTTTATTACTTTATCATCAACATCAGTAAAGTTTTGTACATAAGTAACTTTATACCCACAATATTCCAGATAACGCCTGATAACATCAAAAATCATGAATATCCGCGCATTTCCTATATGAAAATAATCATATACAGTAGGCCCACATACATAAAAAGATACCTCCGGGGGATTCAAAGGATAAAATTCCTCCTTGTGGCGAGTTAAGGTATTGTACAAATATATACCGCTCATAAAAAGCACCTCCAATTATTTAGCCTGTTTAATTTTCATTTATATAACAAAAGCAACCAAAAATTAACCACATATAGCTTATATTTAAATCTTTTTTTCCGATATTTATTACCATAAAAAAACTCAATTAACAAATAATTTTAAAAAAACCGCCTCTATTTTTCATTACAGAGACGGCTATTCACCGCGGTTCCACACTGCTTGGACCCTGTCAATAAAACAAACAAGTTCCCCCGCTTTATTGATGCTAACGGTTTCACCGAATCCCCCTACTAAGATATAACTTTTATTCAGGAGAACTGCTCCGAAGTGCATTTCAGCCAATTCGCTTTGAGGGCTTCTTCCAGCTTTTTAAAAGCCCCTCTCTGACAAATGATTTTGACTTACTGTTCTTCTTCATGGCATTTTGAATTTTTATTTATCTTATACTTTAGTTTATTATATATTCCGGTGTTTCCGAATGTCAATCTTATGAGCACATTTCCTTTGAAGTAATAAATCACATTTAAAGTAAATTTTTTGAGGCAAGAGCTTATACCTAAAGAATTTTCTTTCTTGGCTAAACCAATTATTACACGAATAGCTTGTCCTTGGAGGTGATTTATTCTTGGTGAATTTGTGAATTTTTTTTTAGCAATACCCTCTTTCTTATAACCTCTAGGAATTTTATACTAGCCGTTTTTTTCTAAAAGAGCCACTGCCTGAACGGCTATACCTTCATTTCTGCCTATAGCATCCAACTTTTCATGGGTTGTAGCTTTAATTCCCACAACATTTTCCTTTACTTGCAAAACCCGCGCAATGTTGTTCTTCATTTCACCTATGTAAGAAGAAATACGAGGCTGCTGGACAATAATAACGCTATCCAAATTAATCATATAGTAGGATTTTTTCTTAATAATTTCACTAACTTCCTCTAAAAGTTTTAAGCTTGATATATCCCTATAGTTTACATTATCCTCGGGAAAATAATAACCTATATCCGGCAAAGATAAAGCCCCCAGCATGGCATCCATAATAGCATGTACAAGCACATCTGCGTCAGAATGCCCTTCAAGACCAAGATGATATGGAATGGTTACCCCGCCCAGAACCAGCTGACGCTCCTTGACAAGCCGATGTATATCATAACCAATACCTACTCTTAACATCTATTCCTCCTGTCTCTGAATTGATTCGGCCCAGATCAAATCTTCCGGGGTTGTAAGTTTAATATTCATTGCTTCACCGGTTATTGTTTTTACTGCCTCACCCGCCCTTTTTACTAAGGAAGCATCATCTGTAGCATAAAAATTCTCCTGGAATGCTTGCTCATAGGCTTTTATTATAATTTTTTTTCTAAAACATTGGGGAGTCTGCACCAGTTTGTATCTTTCTCTATCAACTGTCTGTATATGCGTTCCCCCCTGATCAATCTCTATAAGAGTATCCTTTATCGGTATTACCGGTATCACAGCTCCGCTGTGCTCTACTTCCGTAATAGCTGCATTAATAAGATCTGGGCTGACAAAAGGGCGAACTCCATCGTGGATACAAACAACTTCAATCTCCTGGTCCATGTGCAGAAGGCCTTTATAAACTGAATCCTGACGTTCTTTGCCCCCCTCTACCAAAATCACTGTTTCGGGGATAATTACTTCAGAATTAAAAAGAATCTCCTGGCAGTATCTATTACTGCCAGGAGGAATTACCACCGCTATCCTTAAAAAATCCACCGGGGAGTTGATAAATTTTTCAAGAGTATAAAGTAAAATAGATTTTCCATTCCATAGCATAAATTGCTTGGAAATATTCCCCCCCATACGATTTCCATGCCCTGCAGCTGCAATTACAGCTCCAAACAAATTAATTCACCCCGGTTACACTTTCAGAAGAATTTTTAGGTTTAGCAAAGATCATTCTGCCGGCAGCAGTTTGTAAAACACTGGTTACCTGTAAATCCAGTGTCTCGCCTATATGTTTTTTCCCACCTTCTACAACTATCATAGTTCCATCTTCAAGATAGGCGACTCCCTGTCCGGCTTCTTTACCATCTTTAATTATTTGCGCTTGCATTTCTTCACCGGGTAGGAGCACAGGTTTCACTGCATTGGCCAATTCATTAATGTTAAGCACGGATACTCCCTGTAATTCACAAACTTTATTTAAATTATAATCATTGGTGATTATTTTACCATTTAAAAGCTTGGCCAGCTTTACCAATTTACTATCTACTTCGGCAATATCTTCAAAATCTCCTTCGTATATCTCCACCGGAATATGCATTTCTTTCTGGATTTTATGTAATACATCCAGTCCCCTTCTACCCCTGTTTCTTTTTAAAACATCAGTTGAATCGGCTATATGCCTTAATTCTTCTAATACAAATTCCGGTACTAAGATGATACCTTCCAAAAAATCAGTTTTACATATATCCACAATTCTTCCATCAATAATAACACTTGTATCAAGAATTTTATAAGTTTTATTATTATTAGTTATTTCTGAGTAATTGACATGGGCAGTTTTGCGATTAATAAGTGAAGAAACAATAGCAAAATCTTCTTTCCTGCTTAAAGCCAATTTTATACTCAAAAAAACAATAACCAAAACTACAACCGGAGATATATACACACCTATAGAGGGAATCCGGCTAAGAGGAATACTTAATAAAAGGCCAATAAGTAAAGCTACAACCAGGGCAAATGCTCCCAACACAATGTCTTGGGTAGGAATAGCTTTAAGTTTAATATCAATCCATGCATATGCTTTTCTAAAAGATTCCACCAAAGGGAGAATAGTAAAATAAAAAATAAATCCTACTAAGAATCCCCCGGCTAAAGATATACCTAAAGGCATTGCTAATTCCCTTGGGTATTCAATATCTAAAAAACCCTGTTGATTAAAAAAATAGAGCCCTAATAATAAGCCTCCCAATACCCCAAGCAAACTAATGATTTTACGAAACAACTTTATATCCACCTCCTTTCTTTGATGTTTTCCTTTCACATAACCTCCTTTACTTTATATTATAGTCATACTCTGTAATTATGCTCACTAGATGAAAATAACTCATTTTTTAATGTTTCGGCAAACAACCCGTCAATAAGCTCATTATCTGCTTTCTCCTCCAAATCATCCACCATTATTATTTCGCTAAGTAACATTCTTTTGGCGCTTTCCAGCATTTTCTTCTCACCGGCAGAAAGTCCTTTTTCTTTTTCCCGATAAAACAAATTTTTTACCACTTCTGCTATTTCTAAAATATTACCGGTTTTAATTTTTTCCAAATTCCCTGAATAACGACGATTCCAATTGCTGGTACTAGTAGTATAAGGTTCTTTTAAAATATTATATACTTTTTCTAATTCTTCTCTGCTTATAACTTCTCTTAATCCGACTTGAAAGGCATTATCCAGGGGTATCATAACTTTCATTTCACCAATAGAAAGATTCATTACATAGTAATCACGTTTTAACCCTAAAATTTCTCTTTCTTCAATAGACTCAATTACTCCCGCCCCGTGCATGGGGTAAACAACCTTATCTCCTATATTAAACAATGTACATTCTCCTGTCTCTTCTTTCGCGAAGCATACTATCAATAGGTTATTAAAATGTTATCATAAAGGGAGATAAATGTCAAAAACTATAAATTTTTTTATAAATTCAAAAATTTTTGCTTTTAAAGATAACTGCTCCATGGTGTTGACAACCTGTCAATTATTAAATTATACTTTAATCACAGTTATATTAGGTATTATGTCAAATTAGAATAAGAGGTGAATTGCAGCATGAAGGATAGTGAAGAAGTAAGCGAATTGCAAGATGCAGTCAGTCAGTTATTAGCAAGGCATCGAAGCGTCTTGGACTGTTTAACCAAGCACCATGAATCTACCTCACGCATCAATCGGGCTTTTTCCAAAGCGGTCACAAGTTGTGGTTGTATTTCCATAAATGCCAATCGCCAAAACTTTCCCGGACCTTCCAGTGGAACTCTTGAAGATTGCCCCAAACATGCACATTCTCATTTGCAAGGCAGGTTATGTGCAAGCTGCTATGAAGTTATAGAAGAAGAAATGGGAAATCACCTCTTCTACTTAACTGCTATCTGTGACCTGCTCGAGATGAACCTTAATGAAGTAATTAAAAACGAATATAGCAGGATTAATACATTAGGCCCCTATTTTTTTACTTAAAAAAGGATTAAAAAATTTTTTCCAGGACATCGAATACATTCTTCACGGGAATAACTTGAAGTGAAAACTTTCTTTCATTTTTAAGCTCGTCCATGTTAGGCAATGGCAGCAAACATTTCTGAAAGCCTAATTTTTCTGCCTCCACTAAGCGGGGGGCTAAACGGGATATGGGCCTTATTTCTCCTGTTAAACCAATTTCCCCCATAACCACTGTTTCACGTTCAATAGACCTATCTTTTATGCTGGAAACAAGGCTTACCGCCACTGCAAGATCTACAGATGGTTCCCACAGCTTAACTCCCCCTACCACATTGACAAAAGTATCAAGGCCATAAAAATTAAGGCCCACATGCTTCTCCAATACAGCCATAATCAAAGCTACCCGATTATGATCTATGCCCGTAGACGTTCGGCGCGGGGTAGCATAACCGGAAGTGGTAACCAGGGATTGTATTTCCACTAAAAAAGGCCGCGATCCACTCAAGCTGGCCGTAATAGCAGAGCCACTAGCCTGCTGTTGGTTGGAAGAGATAAAAAGGCTGGAAGGATCACTTACTTCTTCGAGGCCTTTTTCATTCATTGAAAATACACCGATCTCGTTAGTTGATCCAAATCGATTTTTAACCCCCCTAAGTATACGAAAACTATGATACCGTTCCCCTTCCAGATAGAATACACCATCCACCATATGCTCCAACAACTTGGGACCAGCTATGGAACCTTCTTTGGTAACATGGCCGATGAGGAAACAAACCATGGCTTTTTTCTTGGCCAATTGCATTAAGCTGCCAGTTATCTCTTTAACCTGGCTTATACTTCCGGGAACTCCATCTACTTCTTGACTATATAAGGATTGAATGGAATCAATTATCAATACAACCGGGCTATTACTCTCTATAATATCTCTGATAGTTTCATATTCAGGCTCAGCTAAAGCAAAAAAACCCTGGCTAATTTGCAGCCTTTCTGCCCTCATCTTTATTTGAGCAAGAGATTCTTCACCACTAACATAAAACACTTTGCATGTTTGATGCATTTGCCCAGCCGCCTGTAAAATGAGGGTAGATTTACCAATGCCCGGATCTCCTCCCAATAATAATACAGAGCCTTTAACCGCGCCTCCCCCCAAGACACGATCAAACTCGCTGATGCCGGTGGCAAACCTTTCACTTGCGGTTACTACTGACTCCTCAAGAGTGGATACTGTTATATGCGAACCAATACCACGCTTGCCTATCGTAAATTTTTGAGTTTCAGTAAAAGTGCTCCACCCTCCACAGCCGGGACATCGCCCCATCCACTTATATGCCTCGTATCCACATTCACTGCAGTAATAAGCTTCTTTCCTTTTCCCCATTTGCTTTTCACTTCCCTGCCTTCAGTATGTCTTTCTTTATTCAGGGCAAACAGCTGCGTAAAGTTTCGAGATTTTGCTTATCTTTATCCGTTCCCATCTCCGGAGTCTCCAATATCACTGGCAGATCCTGGGACCACACTTTTTTGAATAAAGCCTTAAACCCTGCCAGGCCGATTTTCCCTTCGCCAATGTGGTGGTGGCGATCCCGGAAAGACCCTATTTCTACACCGGTATCATTGGCATGAATGAGTTTAAGACGATCAAGGCCCATTTCGCGTTCCACTTCTTTCAACAACTGATCTATCCCTTTTTCACTGGCCATATTATAGCCCGCGCCCCATGCATGAGCCGTATCAAGGCACAAACCAAGGGGTATTTCGGGAAGATTGCGCACGATCTCTCCAATATACTTAATATATCCACCCAGGCTGCTCCCTCCCCCCGCTGTATTCTCCAAAAGTAGCATTACTTTTTCCGGCCAAGATGAAAGCTCTCCTTTAAGGGCTTCAATAATCTTTTGCATCCCTTTTTCCATGCCTTTTCCTCCATGGCTGCCAGCGTGGAGAACAACATAAGGAGCATCATGAAGCTTCGCCTGGCGTAAGGTTTCCCGTAACAGATTAATGGACTTATCATATGTTTCTTCATTGGCAGAAGCAAGATTAATAAGATAAGCCGTATGAATAATCAGGGGATATATAGCCAACTGCTTTAAAAGCATAGAACGCTCCTTTATTTCTTCTTCAGAGATAGAAGGAGGTTTCCAACCACTGGGATTTCCGGAAAAAATTTGTACTGTTTCCCCGCCTATTTCTTTTAATCTCCGGGCATTATAAGCAAAACCTTTTTTGAGGGGCATATGTATGCCCAAACGCAATTTTAATCACCTCCGCGCTGCCCCAGACATTTCATCCACATATTTATAACCTTTTTGACGCATGTATTCCTCCAACCCGCTCACAGTTTCTTTAACCACCTGCGGGTTTATAAAATTAGCTGTACCGATAGCAACCGCCCGAGCCCCTGCCAAAATAAACTGGAGAGCGTCATCAGCACAAGTTATCCCTCCCATGCCTATTATCGGGATATTGACTGCTGCAGAAACTTCCCATACAGCTCGAACGGCAACCGGGCGTATTGCCGGCCCGGATAAGCCACCTACGTTTTGAGGCAAGACGGGCTTATTTTTTTCGATGTCAATTACCATAGCCCTGAGCGTATTAACCAAAGAGATAGCATCCGCCCCTGCCTTTTCCGCAGCTCGGGCAATTTCAGGCAGATTACTACCATGGGGCGAAAGTTTAACTATTAACGGGCCTGCATACTTTTGACGCATCCGGGAAATAAGCTTTTCTACCATTGGTGGATCTTCACCAAAAGCTAATCCCCCCTTTTCCACATTGGGGCAAGAGATATTTACCTCTATGCCGGAGACTGCCGGTACTGATGATAATTTGTCCGCTAGCAAAACATATTCTTCTTCAGTTTCCCCGGATACATTCATAAGTACGGCTACATCGTAGCCCTGCATCGCCGGCAGTTCTTCTTCCAATACGGCATCTACCCCGGGATTTTGTAACCCCACGGAATTAATCAAGCCGGAAGGAGTTTCCACCAGACGGGGAGGAAGATTGCCTTTCTTTGAATGTAAAGTAGTCCCCTTGAGAGTAATAGCCCCCCATTCTTCGGGCGATATCCAGTGCAAATAATCTTTGCCGTATCCATAACATCCGGAAGCAGCTACAAGAGGATTTTTTAATTTTATGCCGGCAATATTAACGCTTAGAACCGGGTCGGAGTTCATCAAACACCACCAACTCTCCGGAGAAAATCGGCCCATCTTTGCAAACCCGCCGAAATTCAAATTCTTCCTGATTCTCCGGGGGAATTACCCGGCAGACACACCCCTGGCATGCGCCCACACCGCATGCCATAGTTGTTTCCAAAGAAACCTGAATCGGAATCCCAATTTCTTTTATCCCCGCGACTAAGGAAGAAAGCATTCCTGTTGGCCCGCATGCATAAATTCTATCCGGTTTTTCCCCTTCTTTTTTTTCTTCTAATGCCCTATAAAAACAATCCGTTACCATTCCTTTAAAACCAAGAGTTCCATCTTCCGTAGCAATAACAGGTTCCCGGCCTAAAAGATAAAAATAATCCGGCAAAGGCAGATGCGCTGCAGTAGGCACACCAATAAAAAAATCAAAGGAATTCTCTTTTTTAAACAAACTGGATGCCAAAAAAAAGAGAGGAGCCATCCCTATACCCCCTGCAATAAGAACCACATTTTTGTCTTCGGGAAATATTCTAAAACCATTTCCCAATGGCCCCAGCACATCCAGGGTATCACCGGCAATAAGCCCGGCCATCAAAGAAGTTCCCTTACCCACCACTTCGAACAATATCCACACAGTTCCGTCAACCGGATCCCAATAGTGTATACTAAACGGGCGGCGTAATAATGGATCAGTATAAAAAGGGAGGCGTATATGCAAAAATTGCCCGGGTGTTATTGAGGGAGACTCGGGAAGTTGCAATTTCATCAAATGCCACCGGTCAGTTATTTTTTGCATACTGGCAATCCGGCTTTTTAACATTTTTTACTTGAACACCTTTCCATCTTTCATTTTGAGCTCACCTTCCACAAAGGTCATTACCGGTTTGCCTTTTATATGGCGGCCATCAAAAGGAGTATTCCGCCCCCGGGAATAAAATTTGTTACTATCTATAGTATCGACAGCATGTAGATCAAGGACCGCAATATCTGCCACTGCTCCCTTACAAAGTGTACCTGCAGGCAATCCCATTAAGGCAGCAGGTTTACATGAATATATGTTAACAAGCTCATCCAGGCTTATAATTCCGGGATGGACCAACTCAGTTAGCAACAATGAAACTGCGTAATCCAGCGATGATACTCCAAAGGCAGCTTCTTCAAAAAGACAATCTTTATCTTCCCATTTATGAGGCGCATGATCCGTGGCTATGATATCAATTACACCCGTCCTAATTCCCTCCAAAAGAGCCTGGCGATCACTCTCGGATCTTAAAGGAGGCCGCATTTTAGCCATGGTATTAAAACCTTCCAGACATTCTTCCGTTAAAAGAAGGTGATGAGGGGTAACTTCCGCCGTTATTTTAATTCCATTTTCTTTTGCCCATCGAATCCACTCCACAGTTCCGGCGCAACTAACATGAGCAATATGTAAATTCCCTCCCGTAGCTTGCGCCAATAAAGTATCCCGGGCTACAGCAACTGTTTCTGCAACTCGAGGGATCTCCTTCAATCCCATTACACTGGCATAATAACCATCATGAGCCACCCCTTTTCCAACCAAGGAGGAATCCTCGCAATGAGAAACCACTAATTTTCGGAACGGAACCAAATATTTGAAGATATTCCACATCAGCAAACCATTATCCACATAATTTCCATCATCACTGAAAGCCACAGCGCCCGCATCAATTAAAGAAGCATAGTCAGTCATCTCCTGGCCGGCACGCCCTTTAGTTAAAGCACCTACGGTATACAAATGTCCCAGGTTTGCCTGGTGAGCTTTTCCTTTAATGTATTCCACCATCATGTAGTTATCCACTGCCGGAAGAGTATTAGGCATACAGCACACAGAAGTAATTCCCCCGGCGATTGCTGCAGTTAAACCATCCTCAATAGTTTCTCTGGCTCTTTCACCCGGTTCCCGCAAATGAACATGTAAATCAACCATTCCGGGAATAATAACTTTTTCCTCAAGATCTATAACTTCTACATCATCCTCATATATTTCCAGGGAAGGAGCTATGTCTATTATTTTTCCGTCTGCAATCAGCAGATCCCGGTAATCATTTATCTCTTGGGAAGGGTCCACAAGGATAGCTCCTTTTAGTAAAATTCGCTTTCCCATTCAGCCATCCCCCTTTAAAAGAAAATCTAATAAAGCCGCCCTCACAATAATGCCATTTTCCACCTGGCGCTGGATGGAGACAGTAATACCGGAAGGAGGTGATGTATGTAGTTTGTCCAGCGCCTCTTGTGTTATCTCCACACCTATATTCAAAGGCCCGGGATGCATAACCATAGCCCCTTCTTTTAAAAGTAAAAGCCTTTCTATATTTAACCCATAAAGATAAGAGTACTCTTCTAACGAAGGAAGCAAACCCGCCTGCTGTCTTTCTCGCTGTAAGCGCAGCAAATAAACCACGTCCGCTTCCTTAATAACTTCTTCCAGGGAAGAACCAACTTTAGCTCCCGTCTCTTGAAAACAATAGGGAAGCAAAGTAGGAGGACCTACCAGGTAAACTTCCGCCCCCATTTCTTTGAGCCCTTTTATACTGGAACGCACCACTCTACTGTGTTTGATATCACCTACCATGGCTATCTTCAAACCTTTTAACCGATCAAAATATTTCTGGATGGTAAATATATCTAATAAAGCCTGCGTAGGGTGTTCATGTGAGCCATCCCCGGCATTGATCAATGTTATATCCACTTTATTTTGCAGCCATTCCAGTGTTCCCGACTGCGGATGACGCAAAATAAGGGCATTAAGCCCCATAGATTTTAATGTTAGAATGGTATCCAGCAATGATTCCCCTTTAACCACGCTGCTCATTTCTACGGGAAAATCATAAAAATCCGCTGAAAGCCATCTTGCCGCAACTTCAAAAGAAAACTTCGTTCTGGTGCTCGGCTCAAAAAAAAGAGCAGCTACCAACTTGCCTCTTAAATAATCAAGCTTTCTTTCCCGGTAGCGGGAAAGAAAAAATGAACGCTCCATTACTTCCTGAATATGCTCCATTTTCCAATTTCTTAAACCTAACAGATGACCGGGCAAATGTTGTAACCTCCTTTAAAAACAGGTTATTTATTACCCATTATTATTTTTTTCCCTGAAACCGGGAGCTTCCTCTTCAGTATTGTTCAAAGCATGATAAAGAGCTATAAACAACATACCCATCCCCATATCCTGGTACCGATACAAAACTTTATCTATGCCACGGGCATCTTTTTGCTTAAACATTTTGATTATATCTTCAATCTCGTTTTCAAAGTTTTCCATGGTGACTCCCGCTCCTTTATATTTGATATAACCTTTTGACTACAACTATCCCCAAAACATAAAGGGAAGCCGTAGGTAAATGATAAGCAGATGCTACATCAAACAAAATATTTGCCCGAGCCGGAAATTCATCATCTTTTCCCCAAATCACTACGGCCATTTCCAATCGGGGGAATACAGGTATAATAAAAGCAGCATCTCCAGCTTTCATTGGTTCTCCGTATCCCTCATTCCGCGTAACAAATTCATCTATGTTATTTCCATACTTCGCCGCCAGCGGGATGACTGCTTCTTTTTGAAAGGGCAAGTTATGCAGTTCTCCACCGGGAAGCTCTAAAAATGAAAGCCACTTCCGCCGCGGAGGTAGAGGTTGAGCGCGATTAAGATACTGCAGGAAAAGTACCGTTTCTTCTCCACTAACCGGTGGATTAGGGCCTTCTAATACTTCTCCTTCCGGGTAAGATATATAATAGGGGTAATTGCAGTATTCTAAAAGCAAACAGTTCTTTTTTTCATCAAACATACTTCCACTATTATCAGCCATTACCCGGGGATCATTCTTGCAAAATTGGGCTTTTTCACTAATTAAGGCATCTCTATGCGAACACATTTTTTATCACCTCAACCTTGGAAGTATATTCGCTATTTAATGAAGAACATCCTTTTTTAATAATTTAAAAAATATGATAAAATACTTATCAAATTGTGAATATCACTGTCTAAGCCAGGAGGAAATAATATGAAAAAGAGCAAACCATATGCAATTCCATTTATAATAATTGTGATGGCAATTATTTTACTTGCCGGGGCAAGCATAATTGCCTTACA
>SL_8KL_010_SEDDRAFT_10002075_pt1 | contig 17242 bp, 9 predicted proteins | sample SodLakKL_010_SED_4_FD_11160 | JGI IMG/M metagenome (IMG submission 11160)
AACCGGGCCTCCATGAGCCCGGACGGCCGATATGTGGCATTTCGCTCCCAGGCCAATAACCTGACCGAAGAGGACACCGACTGGAACAGCAGCATCTACCTCCGAGACATGGTGGAGGGAAATACTACCCTGGTCAGCATAAGCGGCGCGGGAGAGCCCGGCTACGGTTACAGCGAATATCCTTCTATCAGCGCTGACGGCCGCTACGTGGCTTTCCAATCCACGGCTGAAAACCTGGCAGATATGGAACTGGAAAGGCGGACCAATTATATCTACGTACACGATAGAAATACCGCCGAGACGGTTATCATAGCACCGGAAGACATGACGGGAGAAATTTCTTCTTATGACCGCAGTCTCCCTTCCATCAGCGCTGATGGCCGGTATGTGGCCTTTCTGTCCGGCGACCCGCTGCTGGCGGCGGGCAAAGATTCAAGTAGAAACGATCTGTTTTTATACGACCGAGATGCCAACGAAACCGGGGCATACGATGAACCCGGCGGCACTCAGGTTACGCTGGAGAGCGTTTGCAGCACCGGGCAGGCAGGAAACGACAAAGTTGTGGATTGGGAATGCTGGTACCGCAGCACCCCTGCATTTTGTGAAGAGGCCCGCTTTATTGCCTTTGCTTCCAACGCCACCAACCTGGCGCCGGGCATTAACAACAACACCACCAACGTATTTATCCGGGACCGTGCCCCGGAGGCGGAGGTGATTACCCAACTTAATTATACCGGCCCATTAGCCTGGGTAGAGGGCGGAAAAGTTACACTGGAAGCTTGCCTCAGTGATATGGAAACCGGCCAGGGCTTAGAGGGAATGGTGGTTTCATATACGCTGGGTTCCCTCACAGAAGAAGTTTCAACCGAGGAAGATGGAGCAGCAGCGGTTACCTTTGATTTGTCTTTACTTGACCCCGGAACTTATAGTCTGGTGGTTGAATTTGTGGGTGACTTAACCCACTCCCCTGCCCTGGATACCCATGATTTTGTAGTAGCGGAGAACAATGCTCCTGTGGCTAAAGCAGGTGATTTTTACCGTGTCTTCGACGGCGAAGATTTATTCCTGGACGGAAGCGCTTCCTTTGATGATGACCCCGGTGACCAAGTTGTGTCATGGGATTGGGACCTCACAGGGAACGGTGATTTTAATGACGCCACAGGCAAGACTATATCCCTTGGGTGGGAAGAAGTAGAAGAGCTGATATGCGGGGGCACCGCAGACGAAACCCACGTATATAACATCGCGCTGCAGGTTACCGATACTATGGGAGAAGTCGGTATAGATAGTGCTGACGTGGAGGTTATCGTGGATTTTGCTCTTGAGGTTCTTCCGGAAGCCCAACCGGTTTCTCCTGGTGGTTCTAACGCCTTTGCCGTAAGTCTACTGGCCGTGGAAGATTTCCAGGAAGAAGTGAGCCTGAAGGTGCAAGACCTGCCTAAAGGACTCAGCGCCGAAATCAGTGACCAAACTATTGTTCCTGGGGATGTTTCAGTTCTAACTATTAGTGCCGAGCCTGATGCACCTACAGATATTTTTGAAATTGTGGTAGAAGGCACCAGCGTAGGGAAGATTCGTTCCACAACTGCCGCTATTCGGGTGGCTTATGGCCTTATACCAAAAGCTTACGGGGATATCGCAGGGCAAATAACCGATGAGGAAACCGGAGAGCCACTTGCTGAAGTAAGAGTGAAAATCGGAACTAAGACCCTTACCACTGATAGTGAAGGGAAATTTCACCGGGAAGAAGTACCCTTAGGACACAACAATGCTCCCCGCAATTACACGGTGAGTATCGAACATAACGGTTACTGGCCGATACACGAAACAGTAACAGCTATATCAGGAGTAGTGAGTCAGGTAGACCTGCCACTGATTAAAGAACGCACCGGTTCCGTGGAGGGACAGGTAATGGTGGGCCTAATAGAGGAAGATGAACCGGTGCCTACAGAAGAGGCTCTCTCAGAGGCCAGCGTTACTATAATATCTCCTCCTGGAGATCAAATCAACGTAGATAGCCAGGGCAACTACCTTCTTTCTGATCTGGAACTGCGGCACAATAACACACCACGAACATACCGTATCCAGGCCGAAGCGGAAGGATACTGGCCTCAAGAAAAGACCGTATCTGTGGAAGCCGATGATACCAAGACGCTGGATTTTGAACTTGTGGAAAAGTGCTATACTGAACTGGTCGGCGGCAGTATATCAGTGGAACTGCAAGATGGCCCCACCATTCCCGTGGAAGGAGCGCTTTTAGCCTTAGTTCCGCGAAACAGGGTGCCGGGATGGCACACTGACCCGCACTCTGACATTACTATTAACGATCCTGAAGATTTCTTTAGCCTTTTCCCGGGAGCACAAACCGGGGTGTCCGGGCAGGATGGTGCGCTGGCTTTTAATTTCCCTGTAGAGTTGACTCTAGGTTACAATAACTTTCCCCCGGGACGTTATGCCTTTTACGTTGCCTTCCCCCCAGAAAGCGGAGAGGGTCCTCCATGGGAGTTTACGCATGGTTACTGGGTTTTCCACACCCATCAGTGTGGTGAAGAGATAGAAGTTCATTTCACCGTCCCATACAAGGAACCCCCAGAACCTGAACCTGAAACATCCGGGGGTCTCTACGGATGGATATATGATGAAGAAACAAAAGAACCAATTAAGGATGCACTTGTTGAAGTGAGTGGAAACTCTAAGCGCACTGATGAAGAAGGCTACTATGAAATAAAAGAAATCAATCTGGGTGGTAAGCCCAGCAAGAAACATACGGTAACAGTTAGAGCTGATGGCTACTGGACCGAAAGGGAAGAAGTGAAACTCATTCATGAGGTGAATACTAATCTGGATATAAGCATATTGTATGAACGCTTTGCTGAAATAGAGGGCACTGTCAAAGATGTCATTTCCGGAGATCCGTTAGAAGGAGTCAATATTTACCGGGGTTACAACCGCATAGCTACTAGCAATGAAAATGGCAAATTCCAGATTTCTAATCTCTCAGTGAATCCCGGCAACCAACCGCTTACTTTTAATATGCGTGCCGAAAAAGCAGGTTACTGGCCACAGCATGAGAGCACCATAATTCGTGCAGAGGAAACATCTCAGGTAGAAATTCAATTAATGGAAATATGTGAAGGTGCTAATATCAGCGGATTGGTGGTTAATGCTTTTACGTTGGAGCCTATTGAAGGAGCAGTGATCAGCGCAGACAGCAAGAGTATTACCACCTGTAAAGACGGAAATTTTCAACTTGTAGATATTGATGTCGGATATAATAATAACCCGCGGAGTGTTTTGGTCCGGGCGGAAGCAGAAGGCTTCCATACACAGTCCAAAGTGGTGACTGTCTTTTGTGGCGCGAATATTTTTGTGGATTTTGGGCGGGTAGAGACAGAAACGGGGATTATTACCGGTACCGTAACCAGTTCCAATGGTCGGCCTTTGCCGGAGGTATTTATCGGTTCCGGGTTTGGCGGTTCTGATGTTACCAGTGCCGACGGGAATTACAGGCTGGAAAAAGTCCCCTTAGGAGAAGAAGGGGCTGACCGTGATTGGGAAATCACAGCAATTCCGCCGCGACTTTGCGTAGAAACCACAAGTAACATAGTTACTGCCAAAGCAGGACGGGAAGTGCAGAATAATTTTGAGTTTGATATTGCCTCCTGGGAACTCGAAATTGAAATAAGTGGTGCAGGTGAAGTGAGTCTGGAACCAGAACGAAACTTTTACTATGACGGCGAGAAAGTGAAACTGGAAGCTTTTTCAGACGAAGATGCCTTTAGTCACTGGGAAGGGGATATAACAGATGAGCCTGAAGAAGAGAAAAGCTTAACCCTGCGTATGGATCAGGACCGCACAATAACCGCCGTCTTTGAGCATGTGCCGGTGGAAGACCCGGAAATTTACACCCTGGAAGTGGATTCTACTTCAGGGGGAAGTGTCACAGAACCAGGTGAAGACAAGTTCGAGTTTGAAGAGGGTGAAACAGTTGACCTGGTGGCAGAAGCAGAAGAAGGATACCAGTTTATAGAATGGAGTGGCGATGTGGATTCAATTGAAGACATCGCCTCCACCCAAACTTTGATCACTATAGAAGATAATCATTCTATTACCGCTGTTTTTGCTCCCATTATCCATACCATCACTGCTACCGCTGATGCAGGCGGCAGCATCGAACCTGAAGGAGATATAGAAGCAGAACACGGCACCGACCAAGCTTTTACTATAACCCCGGATCAAGGCTATACTATCAGCGAAGTTTTCGTAGATGAAAACTCTGAAGGCCCCATCTCTGAATTTATTTTCGAAAACATTAGCTCCTCCCACACCATTCACGCCGCCTTTGAACCTCTACCGGTTTTTTATAGACTAATCATAAACATGGAGGGCCAGGGGGAGATCGAGCTTGAGCCACCGGGAGAAAAATTTGCAAAAGGAACGGAAATAATCCTACAGGCTAACCCTGAAGAAGGCTGGCTCTTTAGCCATTGGGAAGGGGATACATCAGATGAACCAGAAGAAGAAAAAGAAGAAAAGACTTTAACTCTGCTTATGAACCAAGACCGCTCAGTTACGGCCATCTTTTCAAAAGAAGACGATGATGAAGATATCGATCAAAGGGATATCTCCGACGTTTTTATAAGACCAGATCCTCCTTTGTTCTCTCCTGAAATAAGCGATTTACCTATAGAAGAAGTTATCGAACCACCTGAAGATCCAGCCATAGACCCCGAAGAGCCAGTTGAAGAAGAGTCGGTTGAGCAAGTTACTGAAGCGGAAAAACCTGAGAGAATAGAAGACCCTGAAGATGAAATTAAATGGGGAACCATATTCCTTTTAGTTTTTATCGCACTCCTGCTGATAGGTGGTATCATCTGGGTACTTTTCAGTCGGCAGAACCATATTCGAATAATTGACGACAAAACTGAAGAAGTGTTAGAAACTCAAAGAATTAAAGCAAAGCCCCGCACCCAAATTGAACTGACTGATGCTTTAGAGAAAACCTCTGATAACTCTGTGCGGGTTCAATTTTTAAAACCTATTGTAAATAAGCTCTTTGGTTACCATATTCTATTTTTAAAAGAAGACAGGATAATAGAGGAAATAGAAAATTATCAGGGCGAGTTAGAATACCGGATTAGCTTGCCCCAATCACCCCAACCAGATTAATAGAAAATGAAAAGGCTATTACCCCTAATTTAAATATAATGCTTAACTCTGATTCTAGAGTAAAACTCCTACCTCAATAGTTATAATTTTTACAAAGGGTAGGAGTTTCTATATCAAAAAGAAAGAGATAAAAGGTATTCCAACATATTCGAACCTGTAAAACCACAGGCCCCTGTAACCAGTGCCCTTTTGGTCAAATATTATCTCCCCTTATAACATTATTTCTCGTTATAATCTTCCAGCATTTGCGAATTAGTGAAAATATTATAGGTAGCGGTCCCCAACGCAATAATCTGGCCTTCCTCATCCCTTAAATCGCATCTAGTTACTACAATACGGTTACCTTTGCGAATAATAGTCCCCTCACAACTAAAACGGGAGGCAGTCCCCCTTCTGACATAATCAATCCGCAAATCAACCGTGTTAACAGCTGTTTCCTGAGGCCAGTTTAACACACTAAAAGCTGTTATCCCCCCGGTAACATCTATAAGCGTGCTGATAACTCCTCCGTGCAAAGCCTTGTGAAAAGGACTCCCAATAAATTCAGGCCGTTTATCAATGGCAAAAACTGCCCGCCCTGCTTCCAGGTGTTCCAACTCTAAACCTAGAAATTTGTTAAACGGAATTTCATCTGTAAAAAAGCGGGTTAACAGTTCAAAATAGAACTCTTTATTGTCCATTTTTTAAGATAAGACAGAAAAAGTTTATTGCCTGTCTAATACCCTCCTTTATATTATTATATCTCTAATTAAATGAAACCTCTTGGATGAAAATTTTGAAGAATCAACGTAGTGTAGTGATTAAGCATTTCTCATATATTGAAGTGATTACAGTATATGATTACAGTATATGGTTACGATGACATATAATAATTTATTCTCCAAAAGGATAATAATTCCTTCAAGTTTTATAGATTTATATATAATTCTGGCATGGTTTCCCAAATCCTCTGGTCATCTACGCCGGATATTAAAATTGCAACTCCAAAGCTATAAAAGGATACTTCAGGATTGGAAAAGGAGTTATTTCTTCTCCAAATTACGTCCTTTCCAGGTTATACCTCCCCGGAAATATTGTATTGCAGAGTTAAAAGCGATTAGGCTTACCAGAAAGATAGAAAATGGATAGCAAAATGTCATTCTATAAGGTATATGAAATGTTAGATTAACCATCGACCAGATAATTATACTCAAAAATATAGCGAGAGTAGCTTTGATTATAACTTCACCGGAAATAAAGCCTATTGTCAATATTGCCGAATCCCCTATATTTCCGGCTAACGCTGAAGATATTGAACCTCCTAAAGCTATAATAATAACTATCAAAGGAGATAAGAAAACAATAATCAGCCATACCCAGATAAATAGATAAGGCAATAAAAGATAACCAAAGAAACCAAAAAGATTTTTGGTAAATCCCTCCCAAATCTGAGCGAAGTTAGAATACATTCGACACCATAATAACCTGGTTCCATTGAATATTGCCCACCTTGCTTGATTTTGTTTGAAAAGACGAACCATAGCAATATCATCAACTACATTATTTTTGATAGTTTTATGTCCACCTAAAGTCTGGTATGTTTTATGATTAAACATAATAAATTGACCTACCCCCATAGCCAAAAACGATGCTTTAAGTCTATAAGCTAAAACTAGGGGCATAAATAACATCACACTCCACATAATTACGGGTACTACTAACCTTTCCGCCCAAGTAACCATCTTCTGCCAGGGCATAAAAGAAACAAGGTCCAGATTATGTTCTATCATTCTGCCTGCCGCTGTACTAACTGCCTGCTCGTTTAAGATTGTATCAGCATCAACAAATAAAATGATATCTCCTGTTGCCCTTTGTGCCAACTGGTGACATGCCCAATTTTTCCCTACCCATCCCGAAGGTAGTTTTTCTCCTTGTAAAACAGTTAAAGAGTGAAGCTTTTTATCATCTATTTTATGCTCATTCAGGTCTATTGTATGGTATTTTTGCAAGATGGCACCTGTATTATCAGTAGAGTTATCATCTAAAACTATGATTTCTAGATCTGGATAATCTTGAATCATCAAGCTATCAAGGCAATGTTCTATATTTTTTTCCTCATTACGCACAGGTATTAGAATCGAAATTCGAGGAAGACCATAAGTAAAATTGGGAGAATTGTTGTCTTTAAACTGGTTCAACTTGATAAAAGAAATAGGTGTCAGAGGCCTAAGATATAGCAAATTGCTTAAAGCAATCAAAAATATAATCATTAGAAATATGATGATGCCTTCTAAATGCCCGGCCAGAAATTCATTCATTATTAAGCTTGCCCTCTTTTAAAACGAAATTTTGGTTTTATTTTTAATTCAGGAAAATGCTTATAAACCAAAATCACAAAAGTTCCCAGCCATACAAGGTAGAAAGTAGGAAGGAGTTCTTGCCAAGAAATATAAACGGGAATGGATAAATTGGCAAGAATAACTGACCAGGCATCCTGGTTTTGAATAATATAAAAAACAAACAGAGATACACCTAAAAGTATTGGGATTTCCCAGTAAGTCAATCCGCACCATATACCAAAAGTTACTGCTACTGCTTTACCTCCTTTCCCCTTAAGAAAAGGAGAAAAGGCATGTCCCAAAACAGGGGCCAAAGATGCTGATATTAAAAACCAACCTGAAAAGGCTGCAGAGTAAGTATTTGCTAATATTGCCACAGGAAGTGCCCCTTTCAGGAAATCTAAAACTAAAGCAGGTATGCCAGTCTTGGCACCTCCAACTCGCCAGGCATTTGTGGCACCAGGGTTGCCATCGTGAATTTTTCTAATATCAGTTTCAGTCCTTATTCCTGCTATTATTACGGAAAAAGGAATTGCTCCCAAAAGAAAAAATCCTATTACAATAACTAATTCCATTTTAGGTTACCCCCAGTTGTAACAGTCACATCTGCTTTCTTATCAAAGCAACTTTCATAGAGGTATTTAATAAAGATGGACCTTTTCATCATATTCAATATCAAAGGATAGTCCCTCTACCACTTTTTCGTATTTTTCCACTATCTCTTTCTGATCCCTGCCTCCTATGAAGATGTTGGCCAGTTCGTAACTGTAGCTGTCTTGGCCATAGAGTTCGTCAAGGTGAACGCCTGCAGGCACCCTGATGATCACCTCTAACCCGGGGATAAACTTCTTCAAAATATTAATCTCACCTGCTGAGGGAATCATTTTTATGGTGCCTGGTTCATAGGTTCGCAGCATAAAGTTACCCGCTTTATTGAATTCACCTTCATATCCCAGCGTTCTGGGCTTTTGTCCTAGAGCCAAGTTCAACATGATGGAGAGGTGGGAGATGCCGTGCACCTTCTCGAAAATATCCGTATGAGCCTGAGAAATACGAGGATTAATTTCCAGCAAGTAAACTTCATCGGCAGTTTGATCATAGAAAAATTCTATGTTGAAAGGATAGTTATCCAGGCCAATCTGGGTAATTATACGGCGAGCCACATCAGACATTCGGAATTGAATCTCCTGAGGAAGTGCAGAAGGGTATTCATAACGCGAAAAAGAAGGCCGCCCACCTTCCCGAATGGAATCTACCACCCCGTAAGACACCACCCTGCCATCAATTACATAACCCTCCAGAGTGCATTGGTGACCGGTAATCAAGCTCTCGGCAATACAAGTTTCTTCCATGTTTGAAAACTCCTCCGGCATACCATACAAACTCATTAACTCTGTAAAAGGCCTGGTAATAAAATCGATGTTCTCCCTTACTTCCGGCATGACTTCGTAAAATTGAGCCTCCCCATTAATTCTAAAAGCCAGGTAAGAGCGGAAAGATTTGATGGGCTTGATCCAGAAAGGAGGAATAATCCCTATCTTGTCATAAGCTTCCTCATCAAATGGGTTGAAAACTTTAAAATAGGGAATGTGCTCTTTAATAACCTTGTCTTGTTCAAGACGGCTCCAAAATTTATGATCACATTTTATTATACTTTCCAGGGAAGGGCCAGGTACCTGATACTTATCTGCAATAATCGGGACCAAGATGTTGCCGGGAAAGTCATAGTAACTTGCTACCGCATCTATTCTTCCGTGCTCATCTATTCTTTGCTGGCAGAGATTGATCAAATGTTTGATATCATAAGCATCCACATCCCTTATTTCTGAAACATGTAGAGCAGGCAAGAAGTCGCAAAACGAAGCCTCTGGCAGCTTTTGAAGTTTTTTTAAATTGAACTCATCTAGTCCAATAATAAAGACTTGATTTTTAGACATATTAACTTCTCCTATCCCTTTATAATTACCAGTGAAGTTTACAGCAAATCACGAATGACCATCTCATCCCAGGTTTTGCTATATACTCGAACATCGCCCTCGTATGCATCAAGGGTGGCCCTGATGATGAAATGTGTTTTGGTGGAGGTCAAGATAGTATGGGTTTTGGTGTAGACAGACCAGTCGTCCCGTTCAAAGCGACGTTCGCTAATTACTTCCCCTCTTAAAGTGTCGTAGTTATTATTCCGGTAGATATATTTTTCCTCCACATTTTTCTCCATGGTCCAGTTTATATCGTCCAACCTTATCTTAGCATCATTATTAATAACATGCAGGGTTACCTTATTTGTGCGCAAGTTATGAATTACCTCCCACTCTTTTACTTCGGGGTGCAGCACCGAAGAAGGCCTAACATCTTTCAATTGGGGAATGCCAAGGTCTCGCAAATTGGGATCTTCTTGATTGTTAAGGCGTACCGGAAGAATCATCTGTGACTCTGCCGGATAGATTGTCAAGCGGACCGGCTCTGGAGGAGGCCATACCAGTGGCCAGTAAGAAGTAGACAACGACAATCTGATCTGGTGGCCAGACGGGAAACGTTGAGCAATATAGTTTAACGGCATGTAAATGGTATACACTTTGCCGGGTTCAAGTTCAGTGGGTTGTTCATCGCTTTCGCGGTGAGTTAGGTTCAACACACCGTAGGTAACACGGGTAGAACGACCGTTAGGTGCCACATCACTTATGCGGGCAGCAAGCATGGCTACCGGTTTGTTGCTGCTCAGTCGTATTTTCAGCAGGGGCGCCCCAAGTATTTCCATGTCTTCCGGTAAGGGTGGGGTATCAAAGACTAACGCTCCCCCATCTTCCTCCCTTTGATCACTGGGAAGATCGGTGTCTGCGGCATAAGAACACCACTTTCCGGCAAAAAGTCCAACACTCAGAGGGCTCTGAATGGTAAGTTCCGGCATGAAATCGGGGATTTGCTCGTCCAAATCAAGAAGACCGGGTTTAAAGGAATACTTCTTTTGATCTACATTACCGGTAGGGTAACCAGGTTCAGCAACCCAGCGCCCGGGCCTGGCAGGAGAAATAGGTGAAACTGTATCTTGCATCCAAACTCGAAGCCGGGGCTCTTCATCAATGCCGTTTTTAACATCTTTAAGCCACCGATCCCACCATCTGACAGCCTCCTCAAGAAAGTCAATGTTATCCCCTAATTCGCTGTGATGAGGATACTTATGCCCCCACGCACCGATTAATCCCTTTACCGGAACTTTCAGGTTTTCCAATAACCGGAAAACTGTATTGGAATAACCATCAGCCCAACCACTTACAACGTATACAGGACATTTAATAGCATCATAATTAATACACACAGAGCCGTGTTTCCAGTAATCATCAAAGCGCTGGTGCTCCAACCATTTTTTTAACCACAAACCGCTTCCTTCCAAGCGCTCCAGCCACATTTCCCGCCATTTTTCCCCCACTACTTGAGGATCAGGAGGACATGAGTTATAGGCAAACATGGTAGAAGCCCAGGAAAGGTTATCGGTGAGCAAGTTCCCGCCCATATAATGCACATCGTCGGAGTAGCGGTTATCAGATGAAGCCACAGAAACGACAGCCTTCAACTCTGGAGGCTGAAGAGCTGCAATTTGTAAACCGTTGAATCCTCCCCAGGAAATCCCAATCATTCCGATATTACCATTGCACCATGGCTGGGAAGCAATCCAGCGCAAAACTTCCAGGCCGTCATCGAGTTCCTGCTGCAAATATTCATCACGCAAAATTCCCTCCGATTCTCCACTTCCCCGGATATCTACCCTTACTCCGGCATAGCCTTGCTCGGCAAAATAAGTATAGGTTTGAGCATCACGTAAAGCTTTAAAATCTCTTTTCCGATAGGGAATATACTCCAGAATTGCAGGTACGGAGCTCTGTTTAGCATCTTCAGGAATCCACAATTTAGCAGAGAGGTGGCATCCATCAGACATAGGAATGGTCACATGTTCTATAATTTCCATAGTAATAACAACTCTATCCTTTTTAAATGTGATAATTTTCTAAAATGCACTAATAATATATTACCAACTAGGCAGCAGAATTACAACCTTCCAATGACAAAGCTTATAGTTGTCAGGAAGGCAATTTGCACATAAGAAGCCAATTTTTAAATTAAATTAATCAAAATAATATTCCCTTAAAAAAACAGGAGATGATACTTATGAGGATACATTAGAAGCATCCCATGCCTTTTAAAAATCAGTTTCATCTCTTTCCATGGTGCGAAGGTGGCATATTTCATTTACTTTTACCAAAACAAATGTAGAATTTGTATAATTAAGTACATTTATACATCCAGTTTCCTGACGGATTTTCCAGAAAGCACTTCCTACCGCCCTAAGCAAACGGCAAAGTAAAATTATATTTACTGCCCGGTGTGCTACTATTACTGTATCTCCTTCCAAGTTTTCCTGGGCTGCCCGGTAAATGCCATCTTCAGCTCTATCCGCAGCCTCGCCAAGGCTTTCACCCCCTGGAAAAACTACCTTCTCCGGATCTGAAACCCAGGTTTGATAAACTTTTGGATACTGCTTCTCCACTTCTTTTCGAGTTTTTCCTTCCCACTTCCCATAACTAATATCTAAAAAAGAAGAATCAATCTCAACATGGTCCTTTCCTAACCCTATTGAATTGGCCGCTATTTCTGCCGTCTCCCGGGCTCGACTTAAAGGACTGGATAAAAATACTGGATTTTTTAATCCCTCAAGTCTTAGTGCTTCGCCTAAAGCTCTTGCTTGCTCCCTACCAACCTCGTTTAGAGAAATGTCATATTGGCCCCTAAAAACCTCTTCTTTATTCCATTTAGTTTGTCCATGCCTTAATAGATAAATAGTTCCCATCGTCATCACCACTCATCAATACTTTTTATTTTTAATAAAATATCTGTACTAACGTATCCTTAAACCATATTAGCATTGTTCCTCATTAAACACCAGCTATAATTTTTATCCTGCCTTATTTCTTATTGTTGGAAGAATAATCTCCATAGCTACCTAACTATTTCTTGCTCGCGAAGAGGGTATAAGGAGTTCTTTCCTATATTTGGTTACTGTGCGGCGGGAAATGTCTACGCCTTTTTCCTGTAATATTTTAGTTAGCATGCTATCACTATAAGGGTTTTCAACTGGTTCGTTTTGCAAAAGTTCCTGCAAATAACTCTTGATACTGGCAGCAGAAAAACTATCTCCCTTTTTTTTACTCTTGATTTTGCTGGTAAAAAAATACTTTAAAGGATATATTCCGCTGGGAGTTTGCATATACTTGTTCAAAACAGTACGTGATACTGTAGATTCATGCAGAGAAAGTTCTTGAGCCACCTCTTTCAAAGTTAGGGGTTCCATATGGCTAACCCCCTTCTCCAAAAACCCCCTCTGTTTTTCTACAATACATTCCGCTACCCTATAAAGAGTTAAACGTCTTTGCTCTATGCTTTTTATCAGCCACATGGCACGGTTCATTTTATCTTTTACAAAGGAAGAAACTTCTTTATCTTCAGCTTTTCCAGCTCCAGCTAAAAATTGATTATAATAAGGGTTTATCCTTAAATAAGGGGAAACTTCTTCTGGAACTATCACTACGTATTTATCTCCAATCCTTCTTACGATTACATCCGGTACAATATAATCGCTGTTAGCATTAAATTCGCTCAAATTACCAGGGCGAGGGTTAAGCTTTGATATATAATTTACTGTTTCCCTTATTTCTTCCGATTCAACAGATAATTTTTCTGCTGTATCTTGCCACTTTCCAGCAGCTATATCAGGTAAATATTCCTTTATTAGAGTTCGAGCCAGCTGGGGAACATTATCCATCCGTTTGAGTTGCAACAAAAGGCATTCTTGAAGATTACGGGAACCAATACCAGCCGGTTCCACAAAATTATGAATAACGTCTAAAACTTCTTCTACTTCGGCTACTGAAGCGTTCAATTGAGAAGCTATATCTATTAAATCCTGGCGAAGGTAACCATTTGTATCCAGGCATTCAACCAGGTACTCTGCAATTATTTGCTCTTCCTCATCAAAAAGGACTCTAACTTGCAACAACAAATCCCTCAAGAATGTTTCTTCTTGAGAAGGAAGGTTTTCCAAAGTATAATATACATCTTCCCCGCCTTTGTTTATAGAGAAATCAACCTCAAAAATATTTTCTTCTCCATCATGCTCCCAGGGTAAGCCTTCTTTGTTTTCCTGGTCTTTTTCTGTGTGGACAACTTCTCCATTTTCAATGGTTTCTTCTTCCAATTCTAACACAGGGTTATTTAGTATTTCTTCCTGCAAATATTCACAAAGCTCTACCGAAGACATCCTTAAAATATTTATGGCTTGCCTGAGTTCCGGAGTCATTATCATTTTTTGAGTTTGCTTTAACTCCAGATCTTGTCTCATTTTCATAGTGGTAGAACCTTCTTTCTTTTTTCATAAACCTTTTATAATATATATTAATAATTCGACAAAGCAATACTTATTTCCTACTTTATTTATCTTATAAAAAAGAAAATGCTGATGAGCTCGGATGACTTTTATATTAATTATATAGTGAGCTCACCAGCAATAATAATTATTTAATTTTATGGCTTTATGGCTTTTTCTTACTACATGTCATATATAGTTAAGCCTTGCTCAATCCTAGTAAAGGGTAATAGCTAGCAAAATGGCCGGAATAGTTGCCAAAACAGGGGCAACAACTCCTACCCAAAAAATATGCTTATAACCTTCACGGTGGCTTATTCCTGCTGCCAACAACAAGGTGATTACTGCTCCATTATGCGGTAAAGCATCCAACCCGCCAGAAGCTATTGCTGAAATCCGGTGAATAACATCCGCTCCAATCCCCATTTCCATAAAGCTTGGGGCCAGGTGCTCCAGAGCAATAGCCAGACCACCAGAAGCGGAGCCTGTTACACCAGCTAATAAATTTGTAGTAACCGCCAGTGATACCATTGGCCCACCAGGCATTTCCATAAGAGTTGCAGCGATCAATTCGTATCCAACTGTGGCCGCGACAACTGTGCCAAATCCTACTACTGCACAAGTATTTAATAGCGGCATAATTGAATTGGCAGCACCCTGGTTTATTGTTGGCAACTGGTTTGGAATGTAATTCATAAACAGAATCGCCGAAATCACAATCCCCGCTACCAAAGCGAGTATCACATTATCCAAAATATTTAATACTACCAGCAATAGGACAGGAGGGATAACACTCAAGAATACGGGAGGAACATTGCCATCCATTTTTGCACTCGCTGAAGCAACCCCCTTGGCTGTATCTTCTTCATTAAAAGTTAATCCCTCTTGCTGCGATTTATCCAACTGCTTCTTGATATAATACACGCCTATGGCCAAGGTAAAGATTGTAGCCACTATACCAATAAATGGTGCAGCTGTAGCTGGTGTTCCCAGAACCTCCATAGGAATAATATTCTGAATTGCAGGAGTACCTGGTACCATCGTCATGGTAAAAGTGGCCGCGCCCAAAACTATAGGGGCAAGCACCATACTCCAGTGAATATTGAGTTCCTTAAAAATAGGCTTGGACATGGGGATTACGGAAAACACCACCACAAAAAGGTTAACTCCTCCGTAGGTTAGGACTGCACAGATTATCATCAAGGTCATTAAAGCACGGAAAGGCTTGTCCCTTCCTGTCAAGTCCATAATCCCATTGGCGATGGCACGGGCAGCACCACTGTCTTCCATGTACTTTCCGAAAAGCGCTCCCAGCATAAAGATGAGGAAGAATTGCATCACAAAACCAGCCAGACCTTCCATGTATATTTCTCCCAATCCTTCCATCAGATCTATACCGCTGGTTAAGGCTACCAAAACTGCACAGAAAGGTGCGATCACCAAGATGCTGTAACCTCTCATAGCCAGGAACATTAGTAAAGCTAAAGAACCAATTACACCAATCACACTTAAAGTTTCCATTAATTTTCACTCCTTTTTTAACCGGTATGCCGGGTGTGATTAAGATTAATATTACTATTCAACCTTTTATAACAAGCTCCTTTTAGTAATATATACCTGTCCACTTAAACCTTTAACCAAACTGCCCCATTAGTAAGACAATAGTCTCCTCTTTCTTTCGTTTTGCTCCTTATGAGCACTTTGTCCTCACTTTCCTTCCACATTTCGGTAACTATAGATTCTCCGGGATAAACATGACGTGAGAAACGAACCTGGATGGCATGAAAAACAGAAGGGTCATTGTTGCAATATTCCTTTAGCACTGCTCTCCCGGCAAATCCGAAGGTGCACAATCCGTGCAGGATAGGCTTTTCAAAGCCACTCATTTGAGCAAAGTCAGGATTGGCATGGATAGGGTTATAATCACCAGAGAGACGATAAAGCAAAGCCTGCTGGGGAAGGGTTTTCATTTCAACCACCCGATCTGGCTCCCGCTTAGGAGGTTCATTAGCAGGTTCTGGCCCCTTCTCGCCTCCAAAACCTCCTTCTCCACGTATAAATACTCCAAATTTGTTGTAAAACAACAGCTCGCCTTTTTTATCTTCAGTGTTTACTTCCAGTTCCATTAGTGCTCCTTTGCCCTTGTCGTAAATATTGGCAACACGGGGACGAGAGATCAGTTTGCCTTTTACAGGAAGTGGGTATTTCTTAACTTCCATGTACTGCTCCCCATGCAAGATAGCTGCCAGGGAAATGTCCACTTCTTCCACATCCATGATTTTAAATAAAGCCGGAAAGGGTGGGACAACGCCAAAAGTGGGAAGCACTTCTAGCTCGCCTTCGTAAACAAATTTAAGATCCCCTGGATCAGCTCCTGCTCCTACTCCCAAGGCGTAGAGCATTATATCCCTCTGAGTAAATTCATATTCTACAGCAGGAAGCTCTTTGCCAATTACTGAAAGGTCTATAGTCATCCATATAACCTCCTTTGCAAAAAAGTTTACACGATAAGGAAAAGTGGCGGCAGAAGGTATTACCCCACTGCCGCCAGATGTTTAGCTACACATGATCTCTTTCAAACCCAGTTTGCCCTCGGCGAACACTTTCGGATCCATGGTTTTTAGATCTTCAGAGATATAAGGCTTGAAACTCATATTAGCCACAATATCTTTTTCCAAATCTATACCAGGGGCAATCTCTACAAGTGTTAATCCCTCAGAGGTCAGTTCAAATACTGCTCTTTCTGTGATAAATAAAACTTTTTGACCAATATCTCGGGCAAAATTACCACTAAAGCTGACCTGTTCTACTTGGTCCAGGAACTTGGAATATTTGCCATCTTTAATTATTTTAAGTTCCCCGTCTTGGATCTCCATCTCCATTTCGCCACCCATGAAGGTGCCACAGAAAACTACTGCTTTTGCTGACTGGGTAATATCTACGAATCCACCCACTCCAATAAATCTTTTTCCTAACTTACTTACGTTTACGCTTCCTTCCTGATCGGCCTGGGCGAACCCTACGAAGGTCTTATCTAATCCACCACCGTTAATGAATTCAAATATTGTCGGCTGGCTGAAAATACGTGTTGGGTTTAAAGCTGCTCCAAAGCTTATGCCTCCAACCGGCGTTCCTCCAAAAGGACCTGCCTCTACAGTAAGTGTAAACTTGTCGCTCACACCTTCTTCACCAGCAATTGAAGAAACCAACTCAGGAATACCCAAACCAACATTGAGGATAGCATCTTTTTGCAGTTCAAGGGCTGCCCTTCTTCCAATAACATAGTCTTCTACTTTGCGCTCAGCAGTGATCCCGCTGCTCATTTTTTTAATTTTTTCAT
>SL_8KL_010_SEDDRAFT_10002076_pt1 | contig 17240 bp, 6 predicted proteins | sample SodLakKL_010_SED_4_FD_11160 | JGI IMG/M metagenome (IMG submission 11160)
TATCATTTCTTTGTGAGGTAAAAGTACATGGCACAGAAAGCGAGAATCTCATTGAGCGGAACCGACCCAAATAGTATCGAGGAGATCTGTGGACAGATAAGGAAGATCTCAGATAGAACAGGTGTAGAGATGAAAGGGCCGATCCCCTTACCTACTAAAGAATTGACTGTCCCAGTGAGAAAATCCCCTGATGGAGAGGGAAACGAGACTTGGGAACGCTGGGAGATGCGAGTCCATAAGAGGCTTATAGATATCGATGCAGATGAACGTGCTTTGAGACAGTTGATGCGCATACAGGTTCCCGATGAAGTGCACATAGAGATAGTGCTGAAGAGCTAGATGCGGATTTTTTTTGGGAGAAATTTTTTAATAAGGTTCAATTATAGGATAAAATTAGCAGTATAACATTTGGACTTATATAAAACCCTCATTTTGGGCCCATAGATCAGCCCGGCAGATCGCGACCTTTGCAAGGTTGAGGCCGCGGGTTCAAATCCCGCTGGGTCCATTTTCGCTACTCTCAAATGTCTCCAGCGTGATTTGAAAACACGAGGAATCAAAGATTCCTCTTACTCGGCAATTTTCTGCGAAAATCCCCTCGTCCCGCTGGGTCCACTAACAAATCTCTGATTTTTAGTGGGCATGGAGAATGTGTCAACATTCTTTAGGGTCCATTTATTCATAATAAATGGTAAGTTAGAATCTTTGATTCTGACGGGTCCATAATCATTACGGTTCAATACACTCTAGGTTTCTACTTTATCCTTTTTTGAGCCATATCTAAAGAAAATTGTGAGATGTGTCTTTCAAAAAATAATAGATTAAATTGGAAAGGATTTGCTTTTCCTCGATAGCTATACTTCACCGTTTCTTCCAATAAACTGCCACGGCTATGACCACAGCCAATAACAGGAGAGTCGAGGTGAATCCTGGAACTTCCTCCTCTGGTTCAGGTTCTGGATCTATTTCCTCTTCTTTGAATACAGCTGTTATCTCTTTATCTTCGTTCATAGTTACGGTTATAGTTGAAGCTGTGCCGGATTCGTCCCCTGTCCACTCTACAAATTCCCAACCCTCATCTGGATTTGCTATCAACTCGACCTCAGCCCCAGTTCGATAATCGTCCTCATCAGGATCTATCTCCACAGCTCCCTCACCTTCTATAGTCACATTTAGAGTGTGATAATGATCCCAAACAAAGAATGGATAGCCATCGTTGATATCTTCGTCTATATCCCATATGTCCTCATCACCTTCGTCATCATTAGGATCACCCAGAAAATCCCAAGGTTTTTCTAATCCTTCCATGTCAGTATCTGTATAAGTCGCAACATCTTTCATCTCTGCGGTGGTCTTTCCTGTGCCACCGTCGGATTCATCCATCCCGCTAGATTCGATATCCCAGAAAGAGTCGGTTACTGTCCCATAATTATTTCCGACAAGCCCACCTATCCGACTCTCTCCACTCACGTGTCCGATCGCATACGAGTTATTCAAAGTCCCTCTCCAGGAGTTAGTTGCTACAAGCCCACCTACGTTGCTATCTCCTCTCACATCGCTGGTTGCATAAGAGTTGTATATTATACCACCAGAGTTCCTTCCTATCAGTGCACCAACATCTTTTTCTCCTCTCACTTCACCAGTTGCATATGAGTTCTCTACTATGCCAAAATCGTTTAATCCCACGAGTCCACCTACCATGTCATCTCCGCTCACGTATGCATCAACCAAGCCTGTGTTGACAACCCTACCACCCCGAACTTTACTAAACATCCCTGCATGAGAAACAAAAGACTTGTTGATAGATAGATTTGAAATAGTGTGACCCCTCCCGTCGAACTCCCCTAAAAGGTATGGGACGTATAGACCAGATTCCTCGGACAGGTCTATATCTTCCGTTAGACGTAAGTTATAATCTTCATACATGGCGAAACCAAGAAAGTCTTTAAAGCCTTCTACGCAGCTTATCTCATAGTAATCCCCTGATGGAACGAGCCTTTCACTGTAATCTCCTATATCGAGATTCTTGTCTTCTATCCAATCTTGATACTGGGCATCGAAAAGACCTCCGATCGTAATATGATTTCCACCGTTTATCAGAACATCTTCTATATTGTAATATGAGTTCTCTACGCTGCCTGTAGTCCTTCCCAAAAGTCCACCTACATTTTTTTCCCCCATTCACATCGGCGGCGGCATAAGAATCGGATACCATACCACGCCTGTTCATTCCTGAGATTCCACCCACATATTCCTCTCCGCTCACGTCACCAGTTGCATATGAACCAAAAATTGTGCCATCGCTGTTATATCCCACGAGTCCACCTACATTTTTGTTTCCATTCACATCGCCGGTGGCATAAGAATCGGATACCGTACCATGCCTGTTGATTCCTGAGATTCCCCCTACATATTCCTCTCCGCTCACGTCACCAGTTGCATATGAATCAAAAATTGTGCCATCGCTGTTATATCCTACGAGTCCACCTACATACCTATTTCCGGTCACATCGCCAGTTGCATATGAATTTTCTACTGTAGCATGGTTACTTCCTACGAGTGCTCCCACATTTCTATCTCCGGTTACGTCTGCATCGATGACCCCAATATTGGTAATTTCGCCCTCATCATCGATACGTCCAAACAGCCCTACATGACCCTCGTCTGATCGATCAATGTAAAGGTCCCTTATGATGTGTTCATTTCCGTCAAAAGTTCCTACAAACTCTACGTCTCGATAATAGGCGTAATCTCCTATCGGCTCCCAACCATCTTCAGTATCGACCAACTCATCATAACCCTCCGTATCTTCATCCAAATCATTCATCAGAACATAGTCGCCGTCTAGGTCATCTCTTACTGCGTCCAAATCATGCCAATCGTAGATCCTCCTGGATTCAAAATTAATTCCTTTGACAGTTTCACCAAAGCTTTCTACTTCATCCGTCGACTTCACCTCAACCGCTGTCAGCATCAAACTGAGTAGCAGAGATAGGGTGATGACGAATACAATTATTTTCTTCATTTTCAAATCCACGAGTCAATTAAATAAAATACGGTCAGTTTCCTATAAATATCTTAGGAAACAGTCATTTTAAAAAAGAAGCACAAAAAATAAAGAGTAGGTAGGTTTAAAGTATAAAATAGAACACGAACCGACCCTGAATATAAAGGATAAATTATGAGCGAAAATAAAGAAAAAGAGGTCATTCATGCTTTGGTGATGACAATTGTACTAGTGCTCGGAACTGTATTTCCTAGCATGATTGTGTTTGGAGGAAGCGAGTCTTTTGAAGAAGGCGATATAGTTGTTCTTGCATATGCTGATAGTGATGATGAAGTCAAAGAATTGAGTGAGTACGGTGAGATCATAGATCATTACGGACGGAACGTTTTGATTAGGACGACTGAGAAGGGTGAGGAAGAACTAAAGATTGAACACGACATAAGAAGTTTAGATCACAGAAATGAACTGATAGTAAAAGGTCAGGAATTCGATACCAGTGAAGGAATGCCTGAAATACAGGAAGATCTAAAGATAGATGATTATGAACCGGGAAGAGAAGGAATATATTTGGTAGACTTGATAGGGCCGGTAAATCCCGAATGGAGAGAGAAAATTGAAGAAAAAGGAGTCGAGATAATAAATTATATTCCTAACTACGCCTACGAAGTGAGGATGACGCCGGAACAGTCTGAGGAAGTAGAGGATCTATTCTTCGTGGATTGGGTCGGTGTTTATCAGCCGGGATTCAAACTTGCAGAAGATGTAGAGCCGGGTTTAGTGAACGTAAAATTAACCGATGAAATCGGGAGTGAGATAGCAACACAAATCAGTTCAAAAGTGGAATCATTATGGGTTAGAGACCTCTCAAAAGGTCGTTCTCATTTGACTGCAGAAGTTAAAACTAAAGAAGCTCTAGTTGAATTGGCTCACATGAGCGAGGTGTATTACATCTCTAATCATCCTGAGAACAGACTTTATGATGAGGTGGCCACTCAAATAATTGGGGGAGGAGCTTGGATATGGGATCAAGACGATGATCCCTACAATCCATGGAGAGGCCGTGAAAACGAATTCGAATATGGTGCACACGTGAACCAGCTTGGTTTTTCAGGTAACGGAGAAATTGTAGCCGTTGCGGATACCGGTATAAATCCGGATCATCATGACTTCCAGGATCGAGTCATAGGAGGATACTCATTTGGGGAAGACGATGAACAGTGGGAAGACGATCATGGGCATGGGACCCATGTCGCTGGATCCATAGCTGGAAATACATTTGATGGAACAGGAGTGACTGTTGATGAGTTTGATGATGTGGATGAACTAGGTCCTTATTATGCTGCCCAAGGTCTAGCTTATGATTCAGAACTGTTTTCGATGAAGGTTTTTGACTCTGAGGGAGATTGGATAGGACCTGCGGATTATTTTGAGATCGTTGAAGTAGCAAATCAAAATGGTAATGCGTATATACATTCGAACTCTTGGGGCAGTACAAAAAATCTAGGGGAATATCTTGATAGTTCCGAAGCATACGATAAGGCTATCAGGGATGCAAACCGCAGTAGTGACGAAAATGAACCCATGGTGATCGTAGTTGCTGCAGGAAATCAGGGATCAACATATAATACGATAGGTGCGCCAGCGACAGCAAAGAATGTTATCTCGGTTGGATCTACAGAGAACTTCATGCCTGACTTTGATGTGGATAATCCGGATAGGATATCTAGTTCCAGTTCTCGTGGGTGGACTGACGACAATAGGATAAAACCTGACGTGGTAGCTCCCGGAGAAGAGGTTATTTCCACGGATCATGAGGACAATGAATGGTATAATCGGCGATCCGGGACTTCCATGGCGACCCCAGCAGTATCTGGTGCTGCCGCGGTAGTGGTCGAATGGTATGAAGAGGAATTTGGTGAAAGGCCGAGTCCAGCGATGGTGAAGGCTTTGTTGATCAACTCTGCTTATGATCTAGACGATTATAATGGAAATACTGGTCCAATACCAAATAGAGATGAAGGGTGGGGCATGGTGAATCTACCTGCGTTGTTGGATTCATCAGTCGAAATCAAACTTCAGGATCAGGATTCACTGATTACAACAGGTGAAGAAGATGAATATGAAATATCATATGATGATGATGGGGAACCTCTTAAAATAACACTCACTTGGACAGATAAAGAAGCACAGGCAGGAGATACTTGGACATTAAAAAATGATCTGAATCTAGAAGTTATATCTCCGAATGGGAACAAGTATAGAGGTAATGCATTCGAAAAAGGATGGACTCAACCTAATACGGAGACGATGGATGATTTTGATACAGATGGGGATGGGTGGGATGATGTAAACAACGTTCAGAATGTCTACATACCTCCTGAAGATCTAGAAAATGGCACTTATACCGTGCGAGTGAAAGGAGAAAATGTTCCTGCAGATGCTAATAATGATGGTGAAGCTAACCAAGACTACTCTCTTATCAAAAGAAATTCTGTAGGCCCTGAACCAGGACCTTTATTTCCAACTCATCCTGATCCGACAGATGGAGCTTCTGGCCTTCAAACTGAAGTGGAGCTAAGTGTCTACGTGGAGCATGAAGAGGGAGATAACATGGACGTTTACTTTTACGACGCTTCGGATGATACTTTGATCGGTGATGATAACGATGTCCCCAGTGGTGAACGTGCTTATTCTACCTGGAGTAACTTAGACACTGGAACAGAATATTATTGGTATGCTGTTGCTGATGATGGAACTCAAACAGCCACTTCGGATACTTGGAGTTTTACTACAGAGGTAGAGTATTATACTATCAAAATAGATTCGACGGATGGTGGTAACGTGGTCGAACCTGGAGAGGGCACATATGAGTATGAAACAGGAACCGTAGTAAATCTTGAAGCTGTAGCTGATAAAGACTACAATTTCGTAGAATGGACTGGCGACGTGGAAAACATTGAGAATAAAACAGCAGGTGACACGACTCTAACTGTAGAGAGCGATTACTCGATAACAGCGAATTTTGAAATTATAGAGGTCGACAACGTTGTGATACATCCTAAGGTGGATCAGGAATTAGAAGCAGGAGAAGAACTAGAGTTCACAGCAGAGGCGTACGATGAGCATGGAAACCTGATCACGGATGAAGTTACAGAATTCATCTGGCAAAATATTCACGATATTGATTCGGAAGAAAATGTAGCTATATTTTACGAGGAAAAAATTGGGGAATACGAAGTTACCGCTACTTTCGACGACACGACTTCATCTAGAACGACAGTAACAGTCAACCCTTCAGATGTAAGTTATATCGAGATATCACCGCAGGAGGCTCAAATAATAGCTGGGGAAACTCAGAGCTATCAAGCTACAGCCTACGATAAATATGATAACGAAATAGGCGATGTTACTGAGGAAACTACCTGGTCTATAGAGGAAGGAGCGGGCGGTAGCTGGGACCAGAATACTGGAACGTACACATCTAAGAACGATGGTACATGGACAGTGATTGGAAAATACGAAGGGTTAGAAGATACTGCCATCCTTACTGTAGTTGTAGAAACCTATGATTTGACTATTAGCATATTGGGAGAGGGAAGTACGGATCCACCTGAAGGTACTCATACTTACGATGAGAGCGAAGAAGTTACGATTGAAGCGGAAGCTGATGAAGGATGGCTATTCTACGAATGGACAGGAGACGTAACGGGTACAGACACGACGATAGACATAACCATGGATGAGGACAAGGAAATAACAGCAAATTTTAAAGAAGAACCAGATCCAGCATACTTTAAAGTTGAGATAACTGGGTATGAGGAGAACGTTACCGTAGGCGAAACCATAACGTTAAAATTCACGGTCACGAATACAGGGGAACTTGAGGATACGCAGGAGATAGTCTTTTCTGTAAATGATGATGAACAAAAATCTGAAGAAATCACCCTTGGTGAAGATGAGAGATGGGGTGCTAGCTTTACCTGGGAAGCTGACTATGTAGGGGAATACGAGTTAACCCTCTCTAGCGAAGACGATGAGGATACTGTGATGATCACAGTAAAAGAAGAGGAAGAAGAGATGCCGGGTTTTACCACGGTGCTCTTGATACTCAGTGCGATAACGTCAGGAGCGATCTACTACAAAAAAGAAGAAATGAGACCACCCTCTACAAAGTAGATAAACTACTCCTTCTTCCGATAAATCGACACTGCTATGATAACTGCAAATAATAACATAGTCAATGTAAATCCCGGTATTTCTCGTCTATCTGGTACGTCTGGTCTCCATGAAAGATCAGGAAGATCTATCCTATCTAAAATCCTGTCTAATATGCTTTTATCTTCCTCGTATCGAACCATCTCTTCATTCATCCATGGATAGGAGTCCTTATTTTCATGCCCTTCGATCTCGTAAGGTTCTTTACCGATCCCATCCCCTCTATCTTGACCATCATAGTCAGACCAATAATTTCCTCCTTTTCCACCTTCTGCGGGATCACCGTAATCCCAATTATTATCTCTATTATCCCAAGCCTGGACTTCATTTTCGATGATCTTGTTTTTTGCAATAGTATTTTCTATAGACTCCCAAAGGTAGATTCCATTTCTGTTCAAGGAAATGTTGTTCTCTTCAACAAGGTTGTCATTGCTCTGAAATAAGATCCTGATCCCAAAACGACTATTATCTGAGATAGTATTCTTCATTACGATGTTCTCATTCGAACCTGAAGAGATACTAATGCCATACCGTGAGTTAGATGCTGTATTGTTTAAAAGTGTATTACCATGAGAGCGAAGAAGTTGAAGAGCCCGCCACTGATTATTTTTTCCAGTGTTATTTCCGATAAAATTGTTGTTCGAATTGCTGAGGTAAATACTGTGCCCATCGTTGTTCAACATGGTGTTCTCAACGATCTTATTGGAGTTAGAATTAGAAATCCAGATAGCATAAGAAAGAGTAAACCAGGAATTACTGTTGTTTGAAGCTGTGTTGTCAACAATAGAGTTGTGGTCTGAATTGAAAAGACGGATACCCTTATCATTATTAGAAACAGTATTGTTGACCAAAATATTGTTATCAGAAAAGCCGAGTTGGATGCCCACCGATCCATCACTAAGATTTTGGTTCTCCACTGTTATATAGGTACAATTCACGAGTATGATCTGCCCGGCTCCTGCTGGAACAGTCGCTTGAGTTTTGTTCTTCCAATAATAGATAGGATTCCCGTTCACAGTGTTAGAAGTATCTATAGAATGGGTATCCCACCATGAGAGTTGAGACCCCCAAATATAGATACTATCGTTCATCAAAGTGTTGTTGGTTATTATAGCACTCTCAGACCTAGCGATATCCATGCCAATAGTGCTATTTGAGATAGTATTATCCATTATAGAGGTATGATTAGACCGATGAAGATCGATGGCGCGGAACATATTATTAGAAACTATATTAGATGAGATCTCAGTTCGGTGTGAGTGATCGAGCCAGATGCCGTTTCCACTATTGTTTGAAACCGTGTTAGTTGCGATTCTAGAGTTGTTAGAGTTGGCGAGTAAGATCCCATTGTAATTATTTAACACCTGGTTGTCGATGAGACTGGTATTGTCAGATCGGTCTAACCATATTCCGTGATTTTCATTGTTGGAAACGACGTTTCCTAAAATGGTGTTATTTTCAGAACCATCTAGAAAAAATCCATAATAGTGATCAGATACCCTACTATTAAATATCGAATTTTCATCACTCCCATCAAATGATATCCCTCTTTTGCTGAACAAAATAGTACTGTTCCATAATTCGTTATTTCCAGATTCGTAAAACCTTACTCCCTCTTCTTGATTATTCCTTATAACATTATTTTTTAGTTCATTGGATTGTGAGTTGTGAAGGGAGATACCGTAGTAATTGTCGGAGATGTTATTGAGGTTCAGAAAGTTAACATTAGATCCCAATAGAGCGATACCGGAATCACCACTAACTGTTACTGTTACGTTTTTCATAATCTCTCTTTCATCGTTCAATTCAGCAGCGATTGACAGTTCTACTTCACCTAGAGTTCGTGGTACCCATTCACCAGTATAATAACCGTCTCCCGGTTGATCGCCCCCGGAACCGTCATCTTCAAGATATACTGTATCTTCCCAAGTGCTAAATTCGACGCTCACGTTCGCTCCTAGAACGGGATCAACACCGTCATTTAGAGATATGGAAATTGGTGTTTCCTCTCCCCAGGGAGTTTCAGAGGTCGGTCGATGGACCCAAAATCTTATATCTTCTGGATCAGGAGAGAGTTGTAGGGCTTGATACGCATCGACGCGTCCTCCGGTTAAAGTAAGATTATGAAGAGGATCAGGTTTGTCAGAAGAAGATAAGATCGCATTTTTGAGTTGATTATGATCGTAGGTGGGATGATGTGATCGTAATAAAGCTATCAAACCGGAAACATGGGGTGCAGCCATAGATGTACCACTTGCATGAGCATACTCACCATCTAGGAAGGTACTGTTTATATCTACACCTGGTGCTCCCACATGAACGCTCCTTTTACCATAATTAGAGAACTCTGCCAGTTCATCGGTTTGATTAGTGGCGCCAACAGATATGATATTGGTAAGGTCAAAGTTGGCAGGATAGAATGGAGTTTTGTCTGCATCTACTCCATCATTTCCTGCAGCAGCCACGAAAGATATCCCCTCTTTCTGATGTTTTTCAATAGCTTCGTATAACAGTTCGCTGTAACCTCCGCCGCCCCAGCTGTTGGAAGTGGCGACGATGTTTTCGCCTTCTCTCTTTTTTTCCAACACATATTCGAGACCGGCAATGGCATTAGCGGTAGTGAGTCTAGACCCGGTTCCGATCTTAACTCCCATCAAGCTTACGTTCCAATTCACTCCCACGACTCCAAGTTCATTATCTCCCACAGCACCGATCGTTCCAGCTACGTGGGTTCCGTGACCGTGACCATCCATCGGATCGTGAGAGCCATCGATAGCGTTGTATCCATGGTGGCCTTCTTCACTGGTCCACATATTGTCTTTTAGGTCAGGATGGTTGTAATCGATCCCGGTATCCAATACAGCGACAACGACCTCTTCACTTCCTGTAGTTATATCCCAGGCGTTAGGCGCATTTATAGTCGGCATAGCCCAAAGTGAATCGTAGCCAGGATCATTCGGAACTTTCTGAAGATCCATCATGTAATTCGGTTCCGCTTTGATCACTTCTTCCATACTATTCAAAGACTCTACTTTGCTTATGACATCGGCTCCTTCATTGAGACTGATCTCAGCCATATTGAACTCTGGATATGTTCGAGATGTTATTCCCTCCACAGTATTTGCTATCTCATCTGTCTTGAACTTTAGAGCTCTCTCTTTATTCCAGAATTTTATCTCGTTATCATCCGGTGATTCTAACTGTACTAAAATACTGTCTTTAGAGTACTCTACATTCTCTTGAGATTCCGATAGGTTCGAAGAGTAGTTTTCTCCTTTGATGTTATTGTTAATGACCTCATTATCTTTTGATCTCTCAAGGAGTATCTCGTGTCCTTCATTCGAATGAACAGTATTATTGAATATTGTATTATTGTGAGTATTCTCGAGATAGATACCTTCTTGGGAATTATTTAAGATGATATTGTCCTGAATTCTGCCATTAGATGTATTGAAGAGATGCAGACCGCTGTTCTTGAAGTATTTTCCTCTTCTTCCTCGGGCACTATGCAGGTAGCATTGATTCACTTCGAAATAGTCGGTCACATTTCCAATATAAAGTGAATAACCGTAACCCACGCCATCTATCTCATACCCTTCTATGATGTAAGGATCATTCTCACTTCCATTCCCAGACCAGTTTTCTTCCTTGGCTTTTTCTGCCAAGTCATTGTCACTATCTATCCGTATCGGTTCTTGTGCTTCGTAATTATCTTCTATCAACTGGAGTCCTGGTAAGAGTCTTTCATCGTTCTTTCTTCTCCTTCTTTCTTCTGATGATCCTCTTTTATCCATCCTTGATTCAGGGTCGAAGCTTTCATAGGGCTGGTAGATTTTTCCTTCTTCATTTTCAGATGTTCGAGGTTTTTCATCTCTCAAAATATCTTGGTATTCCTTCTGATCTAAATCTTCTTTAGTATCATCTTTTTCAATATCATCATCTTTATTTTCTTCAAAATTCATTTCGCCTTCAACAATTGTTAGTTGGCCGCTTAGGAGTAATGAGATACAGATAACGAGTACCAACGTTTTATTTCCCATCCTGCTTCCTCTTCTATAATTGGATAATACCGAACGGTTCCTTTATATATGTTTTGAAACAAGGTGTTGGATATCTAGCAAGTTTAGATTTACGATAGCATCGATAAGATCAAAATTATTAAAAATTTTACAAAGTACTTTACCCCCCTAAAAAATATATAACAGAAGAGGCATGTTTCGTAATGAGTAAACAGGGGTTTTTCCCCCTGTTTGTATTGGAGGAAAAAAATTATGAAAAACAAAAAGAATAGGAAAATATTAATTTCTGTTGGAGTAGCGGCTCTTTTAGTGATGTCCGTTCTCACAGCAGCGATGGTTGGAGTTTCGGAGGAATCTGAAGCGCCGGCTGTCGAAGAGGAAATCACAGAGGACTCAGAGATTGACTTGGAGCGATTGGAAAAAACGGGAGAACCGCTGGAGCAAATTGAGAAACTAGACGTTTTGGATCCAGAACTAACAAGGCTTTTGAGCGGCGGAGAAGTCGGAGAAAGAGGGATTAGTTCTAGTGGAAATGAGCTTATGACCGATCCGCACACGGTTGACCAGCACAATGTTGAAGCAGTACACGACATGGGAATATATGGAGACGGCGTTCAGGTCTCACTGATGGACACAGGATTCGACATGGCACATCCTGATTTGATAGGGACTCATGCTGTGTTCGAGTTCGATAATGAAACTATGGATCCAGAGATGGAGATGTACGACGGATATCCGATAGCTTTTGATCCAGTCTCGATGGCAGACTACGCCTTTGATGGAGAGATAAGTCAGGATTACACGAATGTATGGGGCGGCGCCGATAACAGCTGGTACGTGGATACTAGCTATGAGAACACCACTTACGAGAATGAGACCGGTGCTATATTGGCTAATTTCACTGAGAAACAAGAATATGTCACTTATGAAATGCCTGACGAAGTTGAAGCCGGAGAGACAGTTAGATTCGGACTCCATCCAGACGAAAAACTGCACTTATGGTATGGAGAGAGACCTGCCGTTCTGTTGACTCAGGATGAAGGAGGAAATTGGACCAACGTATACGTTGATCTTGAAAACGATAGAGTATTCGAAAATGAAACCCGTGCATGGATAGATGGCGATAATCCCGAATCAGAAGTCATCACAAGAGATCTAAATGAAGATGGAATAGCTGATATATCTGGAGGTATGCTATACTTCGTCTCTGACGGAGAAATGCCGATTCCGTACTCTCAACACTTCAGAGAAACGATGAACAAGATAATCAATCTTTTCTATGGATACGAGCCCGGCACTATCGCAGATGCAACTGGAGTTGCTTACGAAGATGCTTGGGAATATGTGATCGGAGAAGAGTTCCATACGACCCCAGGAGACGGTGACATGATAGCTTTGATGGGCGACTTTAATTCGTTCGGAGCCTATGGCGCACACGGAACATGGACAGCATCCGCAGTCGCAGGTCAAGGAGTTACAGGAGTACCTCAAGAGATGATAATAGATGAAAATGAGACCACACCTTATCCACCGACGCCAGAAGGCAGCGGAGGTCTACCGAGAGGTTTGGCACCTAACGCTACGATAATCCCGATGGGAAGATTCTTTGATGCTCTACCTATGGGTAATCCACTTGCCGAAGTACCTGCCTCGTATTCGTCTTTGTTCTTCTCAGCGGAAGGTTATACAGGCAATGTTTCGATAACTAGTGATTCTGCTGATATCGCTTCGAGCAGCTTTGGATATACAGTGGGCGAGAACCACGGAGGATTCCATTGGTACGAAAGATTGTTCGATTGGGTTGGAACCCAATACACTCAGAACACGTTGTTCATAAACTCGCAGGGTAACGAAGGTAGTGGATTCGGAACAGTGAGTTCACCTTCAGGTGCACAAGGAGTAATGTCCGCAGGAGCATCCGGTAATCAGCTCTATAGGGTTGATCCTTGGAGGATGGATGACGAAGGTCCTAATCCATGGTATGGAGAAGTGACGGGAATGACCAGTACAGGTCCACACTCTAAAGGTTCACACGGTCCGGACATAATGACCAACGGTCAGTTCGGATACGGTGCAGATCCAATTAACGCACAATTAGCCAATATAGGTGGATTCCAAGGTAATAATTCATGGACACTCTGGTCTGGAACGAGCTTATCGGCACCAAACGCTGCGGGTATAGCTGCGTTGGTATTCCAGGCTTACGAGGAAGCTCACGGAGAAGCACCATGTTCTCAAACGTTGAAAAACCTTGTAATGCAGGGCGCAGACGATATGAAAAACAGTCCACATCTGCAGGGACCTGGTGAGGCGAACGCATACGATTCAGTAATGATAGCTCAGAAAGAAGGTCTTTACTCAGAGGAATTCCAATGGAGACCAGGAACGAATCCAGAGATGGCTGAGCACGTAGAACATCATGTTAACATCATGGAACCAGAAGATGAAGTGACTGATCAGATGACATTGCATAACTGGAATGAAACCGATGATATAGATTACAATATGGGTGCATACAAGCAAGAAAAAGTCGGTAACACCTCGATAGATCTTAGCAGTGGAATGGGTGGTCCTCATGGAGATGGAAGAGTACCACTTATAATGATTAATGAAACCGGGATTTACGAATTGATTTACAACGAAACCAACGACAATTGGAATATTAGCGATGAGCCGATAGCTACCTTGGATGATCCAGACGCCGATCTTTTCAGATTTGGAACTCATACTCCGTATGAGAACCATGATTGGTGGGATTACATCCTAGCCGAATTTTATAACTGGGAAGATGTCAATGACAACGGATCTTTCGATGGATTGGAAGAGAGAAACAGGATAGGTTACACTTTCGCTAGTTTACGTGCAGTAGGAATAGAGCTAACAAGCGATTACTTTACCATCCATGATGCTATGGAGAGAGCCGAAGACGGTATCGTATTACAGATGAACAATATCTATCATGACTTCATGGAAGAGGATCTTAATTTCACGTTGAACATAGAGCAATACAACCAAGTAGAATGGGACTGGATAGAGATCGATGAACCTACAGGTACGATCGGAAAAGGTGGAACTCTTGAATACGAGATCACAGCAGATGTGCCTTCAGATGCGATAAAGGGCATCTACGGCGGCAAGTTGATGATAGAAGATGAAACAAACGAAAGAACATCTCAGATACCGATCACGATAACTGTTGGAGAATACACGGATCTTTCCGACCCGATGGAATTCGGCGCCGCAGAAGGAGAAGACGACCATGGAATATACAGAAATGACAGATTGTTCGGAAGCTGGGAAGGCGGTCTAACGGGCGACTGGAGATATTATACTTTCCAATTGGAAGATGAAGTAGGTGTAGATGAAGAAATACTTCTGCAACTCGACTTCGATGAAGAGTATAGTGACATGTCTGCCTATCTACTGGGTGGACCAGAGCACGATGTGTTGGAACTAGCGGATTATTACGACGAGCCAGATTTCGAGAGAGACGCATTCAGTCTGATCGATGAAGATAGATATGGATTCAACTCTTTAGAGACCTACAACGTAACTGACATCGACATGGGAGATAGCGTTGCATTTGTGAGAGAAGAACCTCTTGAACCAGGAACGTACATGATAGTAGTCCAAAGTCATCAGATATCCGGCAATGATCCTTACCAAACATTCGAAGGTAAGTTAGAATTAGTTGACGAGCCAAACTTCGAAACAAAGATAATCGATTATGACGAAGAAGTAAGAAGAAACGAAACAGTTAATGTTGAATACGGTGTTTACAATCTTGGAGGAGAAAACGATACGCAGAACATAACATTTACAGTTTACGACGATGATGATGTTGAAGTTTACAATGCTACAGAAGAGAATGTCACTCTTGATATAGGTGAGACATATTATGGTTCGTTTGCTTGGGATGCCGAGAACGGAACAGATGAATTTGGAAAATATAGACTCGAAGTTGCAAGTGAAGATACTGAAGATGAGGTCGATGTCAGAGTAATTGGCTTTGGTGTCGAGATCGTAGATTGGGATGAAGAAGTGAGATTAGGAGAAACTGTTACCGTTAAGACCAACATAACAAACCACGGTGTAGAAGAAGAAACTCAGGATATAATCTTCTACGTAAGACGTGTAGAAGGTATAGAAGAAGTGACGCTTGAAGGCGAAGAGTCAACAGAAATTGAATTTGAATGGACACCCTCCTCTCTAGGAGACTATAAATTACTCGTGTGGAGCGATGACCACGAAGATTCAGCTGATGTCACAGTAACGGGCTTTGAAATTGAGATAACAGATTACGACGAAGAAGGAGTACTAGATGAGAATGTCACCGTAGAGTATAACGTCACCAATACCGCATCAACTCAAGGCACACAGAATATAACCTTCTACGTAGACGGTGCAGAAGAGGATATAGAAGAAAACGTAACACTCGACGCATCTGACTCCTATGAAGGTGAATTTACTTGGACAACCAATGTAACAGGTATGTACGAGCTAAGAGTTACCAGTGAAGATGACCGTGATACTGTATGGGTGACCATGGTAGACTTGGTCGAACTCACGATAAACGCAGAAGAAGGCGGAACAACAGATCCTGTACCAGGAACCTACACGTATGAGGCACTGGAATTTGTGACAGTTGAGGCAATTCCAGACGATGGTTACAAGTTCGTTGAGTGGACAGGAGATTACGAGAGTACAAGAAGAACTATAACCTTCAGGATTAGGGAAGACATGAACATAACCGCAAACTTCAGAGAGCTAGAAGAATATGAGCTAACAGTGAATATCGACGGACAAGGATCAGTAGATATCAATCCGGATCAGGAGATATACGAAGAGGGTACTGAAGTGACCTTGACAGCGGATCCAGCAGCGAATTGGCATTTCGTTGAATGGACAGGAGATTACGAGGGAAGATCTAGAACAATATACATCACCATGGATGATGATAAAGATATAACTGCACACTTTGAGATAAACAAGCATACCCTAACGATAAACATAGAAGGACAAGGTAGTACCGATCCAGCGGAAGGTACTCATACCTACGACTATGGCGAGGAAATTACAGTTGAAGCGATGCCCGATGAGGGCTGGGAATTTTCAATGTGGACAGGAGATATAGGATCACCATCTGAAGTGGTCACCGTAACGATTAACGAAGACAAGGAAATAACAGCAGTATTCGAAGAAGAACCAGAACCAGAACCAGAACCAGAAGAATACGAACTCACGATAAACATCGACGGAGAAGGCAGTACCAATCCGGCAGAAGGCACTCACACCTATGAGGAAGGTGAAGAAGTAACGATAACAGCCACGCCAGCCGATGGATGGGAATTCGTTGAGTGGACAGGAGATTACGAAAGCGAAGATTCACAAATAACTATCACTATCGATAGCGACATGGAGATAACAGCAGTATTCGAAGAAGAACCAGAACCAGATCCAGATGAGGTCCCAGGATTCACAACGATGCTCTTAGTACTCGCTGCAGTCATAGCAGTGGCAGTATACTACAAGAAAGAACAGTAAAGAACAAACTCTAGTAAAACACTAAAAAACCCTTTTTTATTTCTTTTAATTTTCCATTAAATTACTATCTAAGAAATTCATTTTTAAAGTGACGATGATTTACGAACTAATCTACCAACTAGAATTAATTGCTCATCAAGAATTAGAAAATGCTCCCGACGGGATTCGAACCCGTGTCTTTGGCTCGAGAGGCCAAGATGGTTGGCCGGACTACACTACGGGAGCAGAGAGGGCCTTTTTTAGTAAAAGGTAATCCTTACAGCTATTTTCACTATATAATAATTTCCACGCTCCAAAGCTGGTTTCAGCGTCAATATGTACGAAAGAACTATAAAGGGGGGAGATATAATAAGTCTGAGAACTCGCAATGGAGGTGAACTCGTATGGAAGGAACAGTAAAGTTCTTCAACGATATGAAGAACTATGGTTTCATAGAACCCGACGAAGGTGACGAA
>SL_8KL_010_SEDDRAFT_10002080_pt1 | contig 17227 bp, 15 predicted proteins | sample SodLakKL_010_SED_4_FD_11160 | JGI IMG/M metagenome (IMG submission 11160)
AAAACCCTTTATTTTTTATGTGAAAAATTTATATATTTTTATTAGCCCGCGCCGATTATTTTTATCGGAGCACGGTCCTTTTGGAGGGCGGACCGCCCCAGGTTAATGATTGCGGTATATTTAAAGCCCTTAGATTTAACAGTGCGGCAGGTGAGCTACTTTCATTGTAAAAGGCTTGTCTTTCATGGTATAATATACATAAAATCTATAGTATTAATATACAATATGGGAGGACATGAATATGAATCATAAAGGAGAGCGAAAACCCAATCGGCTTGCCGGTGAAAAATCGCCCTACCTTCTTCAACATGCTTTTAATCCCGTTGACTGGCATCCCTGGGGAGATGAGGCTTTTCAAAAAGCAAAGGCAGAAGACAAGCCCATTTTTCTCAGTATCGGCTATTCGACCTGCCACTGGTGCCACGTGATGGAGAAAGAGTCCTTTGAAGATCAGGAAGTGGCGGATCTTTTAAATAAACATTTTGTGGCCATCAAAGTTGACCGGGAAGAACGACCGGATCTTGATCAGCTTTATATGACCGCCTGCCAGGCTTTGACCGGGCAGGGTGGGTGGCCGCTGAGTATATTTATGACGGCAGAACAAAGGCCTTTTTTTGCCGCTACCTACCTTCCCAAGTATTCCCGGATGGGAATGAGCGGTTTGATCGAATTTTTGCCCAGGCTGGCTGAAATCTGGCGCCGCGATCGGGACCGTGTGGAGCAATCAGCTCAAGAAGTAACTGAAGCTTTGCGCAGGCATGCTGAGGATGGCGTTAAGGGACAGGGTATTGAAATTAAGAAAGAACTGCCGGCTGCGGATCTGCTTGATCAGGCCTACCGCAGTATGGAGGACAGTTACGATCCGGTTCACGGCGGATTTGGCGCTGCTCCCAAATTTCCCGCTCCACACCAGCTGGTCTTTCTCCTGCAGTACGGGAAACGGAGCGATTCGGAGCAGGCTTTGCATATGGCTCTTAATACTTTGCAAAAAATGCACCGCGGAGGAATATTCGATCAGCTCGGTTACGGTATGCATCGTTATTCTGTTGATGACAGGTGGCTGGTGCCCCATTTCGAAAAAATGCTTTACGATCAGGCAACCACTGCTGAAGCCGCTTTGGAAGCCTACCGGGTCACTGGCGAAACGGAGATGGCCGAAATGGCCAGGAAGATCTTTAACTATGTCCTGGATAACCTTGTTTCTCCGGAAGGCGCTTTCTTTTCGGCCGAAGATGCCGACAGCGAAGGCGAAGAAGGCACCTTTTATGTCTGGAAGAGGAAGGAAATTATGGATCTGTTCGACCCGGAAGAAGCGGAACTGGTAGCTGACTACTTCGGGGTTACCGAAGCCGGTAATTTCGAAAAAGGAAATAATGTCTTGCATCGGCCCTACGATGACCGGGATTTTTGTAAGGAGAAAGGGATTGAAGAGCGCCGGTTGGGCAAACTGCTAGACAAAGCGCATAATGTTATGCTCCAGGCCCGGGCCGGCCGGGAAAGGCCTTTCCTGGATGACAAGGTTATAACGGCCTGGAACGGGATGATGATTGGAGCCCTGGCCCGCGGCGCAGTGCTCCTCGGTGAAAAAAGCTATGCCGAAGCAGCCGGGAAGGCGGCTGATTTTATCCTCGATCGGATGGCCACAGGTGATGGCTATCTCTACCGCCGCTTTAGGGAAGAAGAAGCTGCTGTGCCCGCTTTCCTGGAAGATTATGCGTTCATGGCCCGGGGACTGCTTTCATGGCCCGGGGACTGCTTAAACTTAACCGGGCTACACTCGACAGCCGCCGCCTCGATCAGGCCCGCCGGTTGGCCGGCAAGATGGATCTTTTTTTAAATCCCGATGCCGGAAAACTCAAGTTTAGCGCCTCTGAAGAAAACATTGCCGGCCTGCCCCTGTATGTTGAAGCCTATGACGGGGCATTGCCATCGGGTGTTTCCGCCGCCGCAGAAACATACCTGCGCCTGGGGCGGATCCTCGGTGATCAGAGCCTGATTAGAAAAGGAGAATTGCTCCTGGGGTCGCAAAGTGGGATGCTGGAGAAATTTCCAACTGGCCATACCGCCATGTTAACGGCCCTGAACCTGGCTCATTCTCCCGGGCGGGAGAATGGTCGGTCCGGTAACGATGATTGATGCCGCTGTTCAGGATACCGCCACCATAAACAACCTGATCAGGGAAGCCATTACAGGGGTCCTGTTTTAATGACTTTTGATGTCGCTAGGAGCGGCAGGTCATAAAATGTTTATTACTGCCGGGAGAATTACCGCTCGGTCCCCCGGCTTTTATTCTGACAGGAAGAACCTGGTATTGATTTGCGGTGAGATATAACCTTCCTGATGCCGCCTTTGGGATCAGCAACATCTCCCCGGTAGCGGGGAATTATATGGATGTGAAAATGAAAAACAGTCTGGCCGGCCGCCCGGCCTATATTAGCCCCGATGTTATAACCATCGGGGCGATACTTTTTATGCAGGTAATCCCGGACCTCGTAAATAAGGCTGAGCATGGCGGCGTGCTCTTCCGCGGAAGCTTCGAAATAAGTTTCAACATGGCGCCTGGGAATAACCAGGGTATGGCCTTCATTAATCGGGCAGCCGTCATAAAAAGCGAGGGCCAGTTTGTTTTCTGTGATAATGGCCAGGTTGCCGGGTTGGCAAAATATACAGTCCTGCATTGCAAGGTTCCTCCTCCAAACATTTTCAGGGGGGCCTGTCCGGTAATAACTCCGACCATTTAAGCCCGGCCCGTTTCTTACTATAACATAAAATAACCCTAAATCGGCATGGCAAATCAAGGAGGCTGAACAAGTTCGGGAGGAGGATTTTTTTTGGTAGTGGTGAATTATCTTTTTAAGCTGTTAACCTTAATTTAGAGAATAAAGGGACAAGAAAATTCCTTTTAAGGTCTGTTTAAAGTTTGTTGAAAGGCTGCGGGTATTTAAGGGTGAGGAGAGATGACATGGACGAAGCAACAAATGCCGAGCCTGTTAAAGGAATTATTACTAACCGTGATTTGCCGCTTGTCCACCGAAAGCTGGAATAAGCAGTAGGGCTTGTAAACTTTTTGAAAACATGATCATTTTGAAAAAGGATTGAGCGTGATAAAAAAGTATAGTTCAGTCATGGTTTAATAAGCTACCTGGGCAAGGAGCTGGGCAATGATAATCAAAAAAAGAGTTTTAGTTTACCTGCTTGTTTTCATTATGGTAACTTTTCCCGCGGCCGTTCTTTACTATACGGAGTATGGTGGAGACGGCGCCGGTTGGGACCCGGCCAACCTGATCGGCCTGGATCTTCCTGAAGAAGCCGTTCCAGATGACGAACAAATAGATGATCAGGAAGAAGACCGGGTTAATTATTATGATTTATTTTTTGCGGTGGAAAAGGACCGGGACTTTTGTCCCGGCGAAAAAGAGGTTCCCGAACCGGAGCCTGAACCCGAACCGGAGCCCGAGCCGGAACCTGAACCTGCAACGGCAGAACAGGATAGCGCTCCCGCACCATCACAGGGGACTACCGCCGCCGGCAAAGAACAGGAGATGGTAAATTATATTAACCAGGCCAGGAGCAATGCCGGNCTGCCGGCATTGCAGGTAAACAGCAATTTAAGAGAGGCCGCCCGGGCTAAGAGCAGGGATATGGCCGTCAACAATTATTTNNGCCATAATTCGCCGACCTACGGCAGCTTCACATCNCTGCTCAGCAGGTACGGTATCAGTTACCGGGCAGCGGCCGAGAATATTGCCTNNAACTCCAACGGCAGNGTCCGTTCTGCTCACAACAACTTGATGAATTCCTCNNGCCACAGGANCAATATTCTGAATCGCAANTNNCANCANGTGGGAGTGGGAATTCATGTCAGGAGTGATGGCAGGCATTATTATACCCAGTTNTTTGTGGGAAATTAAGAAAAACAGCAGGCTTGGAGGGCATATATGTAAGGGAAAGNGAGCCTGGCAATAGTTAGTAATTGCGAAGCCGTTTGATTAATGAACTGGGACCAGGTTGACAGGCATTAAAGCGAGAAGGAGGCGAACAATGAAAGAATATGATCTGATTGTTATTGGTGGAGGAACGGCGGGAATGAATTTAATATTTCCGTTAACAAAACAGGGCTGGCGTGCCGCCCTGGTAGAAACGCGCCATCTGGGCGGGACCTGTATTAATATCGGCTGCATCCCTTCAAAAACCCTGATCAGTTCAGCCCGGGTTATGCAGACAGTCCGTGATGCTCACAAACTGGGAGTAGTGGCCGAACCGCCACGAGCTGATTGGCCGGCCATGGTCAATCGTAAAGATGAACTGGTAGGCAGGATCCGGGACCGGGGCTACAAAAACGTGGGGCGAAATGACAACATTACCCTTTATGAAGGCCGGGCTGCCTTCAGCGGTCCAAAAACTATAGAAGTAAACGGAGAAACCATCACTGCGCCAAAAATTGTCATTGCCGCCGGAGCCCGGACGGCTGTTCCGCCCGTCCCGGGCCTGGAAGAAGTGGATTACCTGACCTCCACTTCCGTTATGGAAATGAAGGAGTTGCCCGGCAGCATGCTGATCCTGGGCGGGGGGATTATTGCCCTTGAATTCTCCCAGCTATTTGCCCGCCTCGGTGTGGAGGTTACGATCCTGCAGCGCGGCGATCGTCTGGCTCCCAACCTCGATCCGGAAATCTCGGACGAAATCGAAAAACTCCTCGATGAAGAGGGAATCCGGGTTATGACCGACACCAACATCAGCTCTATTGAAAGAAAGCAAGGGCAGGTAATTGCCACAGACGAAAGCGGGGACGGACCCGTCCAGTATAGCGCCGAGCAGATCCTTGTCGCTACCGGCAGGCGTCCCAACAGTGATTGGCTTGACCTTGAAAAGGCCGGTGTAGATACCGATCAGCGCGGTTATATTACTGTAGATCAATCTTTCAAGACCAGTGCGGAAGGCATCTGGGCCCTCGGTGACATCACCGGTGGAATGATGTTTACACATCGGGCCTGGCATGATGCGAACCTGCTCACCCGCCACTTTTTGCAAGGAGAAAATATCGATTCCAACCACAGGTTGATTCCTTTTGCTGTTTTCACCGAACCAGAAATTGCCGCAGTCGGCCTTGATGAAACTGCGGCAAAAGAAAAAGGCTATGATGTCGGCATTCATCACTTTCCGTTTCGCTTCCAGGGCCGGGCCCGGGCTATGGAAAAATACGCTGGTTTTATCAAAATGACCGTCGACAATAAGGATAATGGTAAAATCCTGGGGACCGTAATGATCGGTCCGGAAGCGGGTGAATTGATCCATGAGCTGATTGCGGCCATAAGGTTTGGTGCGACGGTGCATGATTTGTATGATATGATCCACGTCCACCCCACCCTGTCGGAAGCAATCCATAATACGGCAGGAGCCGGGTAGAATCAAGCCCGCAGGAGGTTCATTAATGCTTAAAATTACAGTCTTAATCATCGCCACTCTATTTGCTATAACCATGCCGGCCTGGGGTTATTCTGGAGAAGAAATCCTGGATGAAGGCTTGCTAGAAGGCGAAAGGCCGGCAGGAGAAATGGCAGTTGACGAGCCGGTACCGGAAGATCCCCCCGGGGAGGCGCCTTTTGAAGAAGATGCGGATATAGAAGAACATTATTACCGGGCCCGGGTTTTGGAAGTGCAAGAAACCCGGGAAGATCACCACGATTATTACACGGCCATAGAGCAGGAAGTGCTGGTTAAGTTAACCAGCGGGCCCTTTGAAGGAAAAGAGCTCGAAATACTGAACACTTTTTTTGAAGGGGATCCTGTGTATGACTTTATCCTGGAAGAGGGTCAGGAAGTGATCGTGGTAGCCCTGGGTGAAGAAGGCAGTTTTGACCAGGTTTATGTTCAAGACCTGGCGCGTGACCGTGGAGTCTATTACCTGCTGGGTGTATTTGTCCTGGTCCTGCTACTGGTGGGGCGGATGAAAGGCTTAAAAACCCTGGTTACCCTGGTGGTGACTATCTTTCTCATCTTCCAGTTCCTTTTGCCCCTGCTTCTTCTCGGTTACAGCCCGATCCCGCTGGCGGTGGTTATGGCCTCAATGGCTATTACTTTTACCCTGTTTGTGATCGGCGGCCTTAATATGAAATCGCTGGTGGCCATCCTGGGCACGATCAGCGGGGTCGTAGTTGCCGGGTTAATGGCTTTCTGGGCTGGCAGCATTGCCCGCCTGACCGGGTTTGGCAGCCACGAGGCTCAGATGCTTTATTTCCTGGACCAGACTATTGATTTTCGGGGGCTGCTTTTTGCCGGCATTATAATCGGCTCGCTCGGGGCGATTACCGATATCGGGATGTCGGTAGCTTCGGCGGCTTCGGAAATTAAACAGGCCAGCCCCGATATTTCCGGCCGGGATCTTTTCAGGGGTTCTTTCAACGTGGGGCGTGATGTTATGGGGACCATGGCCAATACCCTGATTTTGGCGTATGTCGGGGCTGCTACCCCGATGCTGCTTCTGGTTATGGGCTATGAGATGGACTGGTTGAAAGTGATCAACATGGATATAATTGCTACTGAGTTTGTGCGGGGGGCGGCCGGAAGCATCGGCCTCATTGCCGCTGTCCCGGTCACCGCCTTTTTAGCCGGCCGCCTGCTGGTCCGGCGTTAAGATAATCCGGGCGCGGCTGCATTTTTGCCTGCAATACGGCCCATAACCAGGCATTCGGTGATGGCGCAACTACCGAGCCTGCAGGCTCCGTGAATGCCCCCGGTGACCTCTCCGGCAGCGTAAAGGCCGGGGATAGGATGTTGATTGCGGTGAATAACCCTGGCTGAAGCATCAATCTGGATTCCACCCATGGTGTAGTGGACCTTTGGCCACATTTCCATGGCATAAAAGGGAGGGGTGATTACTGGTGAGGCTTCTTTAACCAGGGGCTTTTGGTAGTCATCGTCCCTTCCGTTTTTGATCATGTCGTTGAACCTGTCTATGCTTTTTTTAAAGTTTTCGATATCAATATCGAAGTGTTCGGCCAGGCTATCCAGGGAAGTGAATGTTTTGACGATACCTTTTTTAAGGGCCCGGGAAATATCCCATCCGGCAGTAACAACCCCATTCTCGTCGGCGATTCCTACAGCGGGGTGTCCCAGGTTCATTAAAGCCTCGCCCATTTCTTTGCGGTTGCATAATTCATTTACAAAACGGGCTCCGGTTTTCGGATCAACAATCAGACCGTGCGGGAGAACAACATAGTTGCCAAACCTGGGACCGGCCCCGAATCCTTTCTCGTTCGGGGAGGCCCACGGGAAAAGTTGAATCCTCGACAAATGAACCGGGTTGGCGCCCACAGCCAGGCCTTCTTTTAATACTTCTGCGGTTGCAAAGAGTTTATTTGTGCTTAATATGGAGCAATCAAGGCGGGGATCCTGCGCCTGGCGGAAAGGTATGTCACTGCCAAATCCGCCGGAGGCAATGATCACTGCCTGGTTGGCCTGGATCTTTTTTTCCGGGCCGGCGGTTCCATTTTTGTACTGGTACCCCTCATATACTATTACGCCATTGACGCGGCCGTTATTGTCAGTAGAGATTTTCTTTACATAAATGCCGGTATGAACAGGCACACTTAAGTCTTTAAGCCGCTTGAGCTGCTTCTTTACCAGGTCCAGGCCGGCAACGGATGTTGATGTATGACAGCGGGCTACCGAATGGCCGCCGAAGATGTCAATCCGGTCAAGGTATTTCACGCCCAGGTACTCTTTGGACCATAAATATGCTTCTTTAGCTTTTTCTGTTACGGTTTTGACCAGTGCAGGGTAATTCAAGCCTTCACCGGCTTTAATCATGTCATTGTACATCAGCTCCGGTGAATCTTCTATTCCTGCCGCTTTTTGTGCTTCTGTTTGCGGGGCGGCAAGGCAACCATCGCTAATTACGGAGTTGCCCCCTGCGGCTTTCATTTTTTCCAGGACTATAACAGAAGCCCCCGCTTCAGCTGCTTCTATAGCGGCGGCAAGCCCGGCAAAACCGGCTCCAATGATTATCACATCAGCGCTTTTTTTCAATTCGGGCATTATAAAACCTCCCAGCTTTTTATTTCCATATAAAAGTTTTGTCGATCTCCAGGAGCATTAGCAATAAATACGCAGCTGTTCTAATTCAGCGCCTGCTGCCCAGATTGTCTTAGCTTTACTTTCTTACTAGCAGGGCTACGCATTCTACGTGGCCGGTGTGAGGGAACATATCCACCGGCTGGACCGTGCCTGCAGCGTAATTGCTTTCCTGCAGGCGGCCTATATCGCGGGCCAGGGTGGCCGGATCACAGGAAATATAGACAATGCGTTCCGTTTTGGCCCGGACAACTGCGTCCAGCAAACCCGGGGAACAACCCTGGCGGGGCGGATTAATGAACACTGTTTTCGGATCTTTTCCTTCCAGCAGCAAATCCGGTATTTCCTCCGCCCGGGCATTAATAAACCTTATATTGGCGGTTTTATTCAGAGCGGCATTATTCCTGGCATCTTTAATTGCTGAACTGTCCGAGTCAACCCCGATCACCTGCTCTGCCGCCCGGCTTAAATAGAGAGAAAAATTCCCTGTGCCGCAGTAGAGGTCGTAGGCGGTGGCGGGTTTTCCGGATAAAAAAGCAGCCTGCTCGTAAAGTATTTCTGCCTGTGCGGGGTTAACCTGGAAGAAAGAGCGGGGAGAAATATGGTAATGAAAAGGTGTGATTTTTTCTTCAAGGTATGATTGTCCACAAAGTGTAATCTGGCGTCCATCTTTTTTGCCCGGTTGATAAAAAGAGATTCCGGCAGGCGGATTTTTTGATTCCCTGTTAATTAGTTCGGCCATATGGCCGAGCTTGCTTTTCAGGGGTGACTGATCATATCTTTTTAAATCAAAATTATCTCCTCTTGCGGGGCCAATTAATGTAACCATGCTTTTGCCGGTGGTAAAAGAGGTGCGGATGTCGGCCCTGTTGACAGGCAGGGGATCCCCGGTGGTGGATGTTTTTTCATCACTTATTAATTCCAGGGCTGCCTGGCGGATGGCGTTGATCAATTCGCAGTTGCGGGGGTGCTGGATCAGGCAGTCCAAAATATTGATAATCTGGTGGCTTTGTTGTTGATAAAAGCCGGCTGTAACTTGTTCGCCGGCCATCCCGATGTGGATCTGGGCTTTATTGCGGTAGCGCCAGGGTTCATTCATTCCGAGGACCGGTTTCACAGTAAGTTCCTTACCGGCAATACGCCGCAGGGTTTCAGTAACCCGCTTTTTTTTCCATTCCAGCTGTTTCTCGTAGGAAAGGTGCTGGATCTGGCAGCCCCCGCAATCGGGGTAATATGGGCAGGGAGGATTTACCCGGTTTGGGGATGATTTATGGCGGGAAACCAGTTCTGCTATGGCAAAGTTTTTACGGACAGCGCTGATGATAACGCGTACTGATTCACCGGGCAGGGCTTGCGGGACAAACAGGGTAAAATTGTTTTTTTTGCCCACTCCTTCACCGCGGTGATTCAGATCGGTGATTTCAAGTTCAACAACCTGCCCCTGGGCAAAGGAATGTAGTTTTTTCTCGGTCATTTTTCACCTGCCGGTTAAATCTTGGCCGTCCAAACTGGATAAATGGCTCCAGCTGCGTCCAGTAAAGCGACCAGGATCGTCTTCAAATTTTAAACCGGCTATTGGAACGCTCACCTCTTTTGCTTATTAGCCGGCGGTTCTTGTTTTTCATGGTTAAAAGGCGGCTTCCGGTCCGGGTAGCGGCCGGGGTCTGTTCTTAAATCGGATTTTAACATGTAAACCTCAGGCAAACAAGCTGACCGGGGTTGTCCGGACTGTTTAACTGTTTTATCGTGCCGTATGTTTAAACCGGTGAAAACAGCGTCTTTGAAAGCTGTATTCAAGAAACAATTAAAAACGCGGGTAATAACGCTCGACCATTATGGCAAAGCATTATCCCCGCGTTTTATGTGAATCACCTTTCCCGCCGGCCCATTATATTTTCAGGGCAGCAGGAACCTTAAGGGGGCTGTTTAAATTTTTTCGTGTCTTACCTGCCACCCTGATGCGGGTAGGTGAGTTTAGCCAACTATTTACTTTTACTGCAACTCCGATTTCTTAATTGTATTATACGCAATCATTCCTGTCATGTCAATAGGTTTAGTAGTAATTATATGTTTGGTTGTATTTTTTTATCAGCAAAAATGCTGGAAGTCCACAGCAGCTTAAATGCAACTAGATCTTCCTGGCAATTGTCTCCACTGTAGAGTAAAATCTCCGTAGAATAAAATCTTTATTATAGAGAAACTGTAAAGTTAAAAAGGGAGATAAAAAAGGCTTAAAGCTCGATGTATAATAAAAGAAAGGAGGCAAAAAAATGCTAAAAAAAATGATTTTGATCACTTTCCTGGTTGTAAGCGTGCTTTTTGTTTATGGCTGTGGGGAAGTCGAAGAAGAGGGAGAGGTGGTAACCCCCTTGGATCCTGAAGAGAGAGAGGAACTCCCGGAAGAGATAAAAGCGTGGATTGAAGATTCCAGGGATAAATTTGGCGGCCGAGCCCGGGTTCATAACGGTTTACTCTATATCCTTGTCACCTACGGAGAAAAACCAACCGGTGGCTATATTGTGGAAATTGATGAGCTTGAAAAGCAGAACGATACTCTGGTAGTGACTGCAGAATTTACCGAACCGGGCGAAGATGAAATGGTTACCCAGGCCATAACATACCCTTATGATCTGGCCGTAGTGGAAGAAACAGAATTGTCGGTTGAATTTGTCGCTACCGGTGATGAAAACACAATCCCGGTGCTTGAAGAACAGTAAGGCGACGGAACAATAATGCCCGGAAAAGAGGTAGTTTGCCTGCGCAGTTCATAGCCGGAATTCACCTGATCAGAAAAGGCTTTCCCCGGCAAATTGTCAGCATCACATTATAGTGGGCGTCGATTACTGTTATGTCGGCGTCTTTTTCTTTTTCCAAAGATCCCTTTTTATGTTCCAGTCCCAGCACCCGGGCCGGGTTGATTGTGGCCGCAGGAAGCACTTTTTCCAGGGGCAAACCAGCCATCTTCACGGCGCCGGCCAGGGCCCGATTCATGGTCAGGATACTGCCGGCCAGGGTGCCGTCTTCCAGTAACGCTTTCCCACCCTGGTTGATGATCGTTTTTTCACCGAGCCGGCATTCGCGGTCAGGCAGACCGCATACGGCCAGGGCATCTGTGACCAAAATTGCTTTGTCAGTTGGCTTTGTCCGGAAAAAAAGTTTAACCGCTGCAGGGTGAGTATGAATGCCGTCGGCAATAATTTCAGCGCTGAGATTGTCCAGGGTCAGGGCGGCGCCCAGGACACCGGGAGAGCGGTGATGAAACCGACGCATGGCCGAGAAAGTATGGACAACATGGCGGAGTCCATGGGCCGCTGCTTTTTCGATTATTTCGAAGGTAGCCCCGCTGTGGCCGGCGGCTGCTACAATGCCGTTATCGTCCAGGCGGTTTATGGCCTTAAAAGCATGGTGCAGTTCCGGAGACAATGTAACCATACCCAGCACATCTCCGAGGGAGGAAATGAGGTCTTCGATCAGGGCCGGTTCGGGTTTCGCAAGGTAAGCTTCCGGATGGGCGCCTTTGTACCAGGGATTGAAAAACGGTCCCTCCAGGTGAAGCCCGGCCAGGTAGGGAGAACTTATTTTCGCCCGGGTTTGCCTGATCATTTCCCCGGCCTCTTTGATTCGCTCCAGGGGAGCGGAAACCAGGGTAGGCATAACCGTGGTGGTGCCGCCGGCTGCGGCGTGATATGAAACAGCGTGAATTGCTTCTTCGGAAGAAGCCAGGGTGAAGTCATGACCCCCTGCGCCGTGCAGGTGCAGATCTATAAAACCGGGCATGATCCTGCCACCACGGCAGTCAATCAACAGGCCTCCTTCCCGGGCCAGCGGTTCCGGGACATCACCGGGAAACACCCGGTCGATTTGTTCCCCGCAGACCGCTACTCCCCCGTAAAACTGCTCCCAGGGGGTGCAGACGGTGCCGTTATGAAGAACATACCTGCGGTGGCCCTCGAAGGCTAAGTTGGCTGAGACTTCTGCTGCCAGGCTTTGCTGGGCATCCCGGTTATGGATCAAGTCAGATCAGCTCCCGGTTCAGTTCCTGATTAATAAAAATGATCAAAATATGAATAGATCCTTGATTTATGGTCCAGCTTCCCCCGGTGACCGGGTGGTTGCTTGCGGTTTCCCGGATTTTAAATGATTATATCATTTAGGCGGTTTATTTAGGAATACTCTATGATGACGGGCTGTTTAAGGACTACAGGGATTTGCTGCGGAGGCGGTTTGATTTTATGTGCCTTGAATAATCAAGTGGATATGGTAAAATGACAAAGGTAAGGGTGATCCCGTTAATGAGACAGTGGGAGATTGTTTTTTGCTTAATACCAATCTAAAGTTGCGGTATCGAAATTTTTAACTGTGACGATAATTAACGGAGGTTGTTTATGGTCAAGAAAACAATAGCGGTTTTGATCTGCATTTCCAGCCTGTTTTTGCTGTTTGGTTGTGGAAACAATGATCTTGACCAGGGTAATGAAAACGAGATTACTATCGAAGTGGCCAACAAAACAGAAGATATTACTATTTCTTACGCCCTTTTTTACGGCACCGGGATGGATGAGTGGGGTGAAGATTTACTTGGCGAGGAAGTAATCGAACCGGGAGAAACGGTATCCTTTGTTCTGCCAGAAGGGGAATATACTGTTATTCCCATGACCTTTGAGTATTTCGTGCTTCCGGCGGCCCGGAATATTAGTGAAGATTTCCGGATGGAAGTAGGCAATGAAGACAAAGTTCCGATCCTGGTGACAAATGATACCGAAGTGGATATCGGCTTTCTTTATATTTCGCCGACTGAGAGTGAAGACTGGGGTGAAAACTGGCTTGGAGACGAGGTCATCCCCGCCGGGATCAGCAAATTTTTCTTTGCCGAACCCGATACTTATGATCTAATGGCCATTGACCTGGAAGGAGAAACTGTAATCGAAGAATATGAAATTGAAGTAGATGGTGAAAGACATTTTGTAATAGAAGACTTAAATGAAGAAGATGAAGCAGAAGATGAAGAACCTGAAGAGGAATAACAGTGCGTAATATATGTTTTTGATGGTAACGTTTTCTTAACAGCTGTTACTATAAAGCCTTATTTGACGGCCCGGGCGGCAATCCAGATGCGGATCAGCTCGGCCGTTTTTGTTTTGAGCAGTTCAGGGCCTTTGCGCATTGATTCTTCCAGGTCCAGCGGGCCGTTGGCGATGGCAAAACAGGCCGTAATTCCTTCCCGGTGAAAGTTTTCGGTGTTGCCTTCCAGCTGTCCTGTTAGAGCGATGACCGGGACCCGGTGTTCTTTTGCTTTGCGGGCAATGCCAACCGGAGCTTTCCCGTAGGTCGATTGTAAATCTAGCTTCCCCTCACCGGTAATCAGCAGGTGGCAGCCCGGCAGGTAACGATCGATCTCCAGGGCATCCAGGACCAGTTCAATTCCGGATAACAGCCTGGCCTGCAAAAAGGTGATCAACCCCGTGCCCAGGCCACCTGCCGCTCCCGCTCCGGGTATGTTCTCAACCTCCAGGCCAAGGTCTTTTTTTATGACCCGGGCATAGTTTTTCAGGGCCCGGTCCAGTTTATCCACCATGGCCGGGGTAGCCCCTTTCTGGGGCCCATAAATGTGGGAAGCGCCCCTGGGGCCGGTCAGGGGGTTGTCGACGTCGGAGGCCACAAGGACTTCAATTTTTTTCAGGCGAGAGTCAAGGCCGGAAATATCAATGCTTTCGAGGCGGATAAGATCAGCGCCGCCCTCACGAAGCGGTCGCCCATTCCGATCCAGGAACTTTGCGCCCAGGGCCCTGGCCATACCGGCGCCCCCGTCATTGGTGGCGCTGCCCCCGATCCCGATAATCAGTTTTTCGCAGCCTTGGTTCAGGGCAGCCAGGATTAATTCACCGGTTCCGTAAGTGGTAGTGATGGCGGGATCGCGTTTTTCCTCCGGGACCAGGGCCAGCCCGGAAGCGGCGGCCATTTCGATGACTGCAGTCCTTCCCCCATCGGTTAAACCGAAAACAGCGTCTACCTTATCGCCCAGAGGCCCTGTTACAGAGGCGGTTTTAACAGCTCCACCCGGTTTGCCGGCCAGTGATTCAACCAGGCCTTCTCCGCCGTCCGAGAGGGGGAACTTGAATATTTCCGCATCGGTGATCACGGTCCTGATGCCCTGTTCAATCATTTCTGCCGCTTTGGAAGCGCTCATGCTTCCTTTAAATTTATCCGGGGCTGCTAAAATTTTCATTTTTACCTCCAGCATCGGTTTTTCAGGGTCCTGGTTAATTGCTATTTCTACAGCAGCTATCAACAATCCTGCCGGATAGGTATACCCATGGGGGTATATTTGTGTTATAATGGAAACAAGAATTATTGAAGTCGCCTAAAAGGCGCCGGTTTTTAAAAGCATGATATTTGATAGCAGGGAGTGATTTTTATGGCAAAAATTAAAATAACAGAGAAGGCCCGGGAAAAAATGAGCAACAATTCCAGGCCTTACACTCTTTATTTGGCCTGCCGCGGCGGGTGAGGGGGTTCTTTTGTTACCCCTGCCGTGCAAGCAGGTAAACCAGAACTTGAAGATAATTATCAGCGGAAAGAAGTGGATGGAATTACCTTTTATGTCCGCAACGAAATGATGGATAAAGCATTTGTAATAGACTGGGTTGGAATCTGGATTTTGGGCGGATTGACGGTAAAAGAAATCCAGTAAGCATGCAAGATTTATAACTACAGGGAAAACAAAAGCCGGCCGGCAGGTAGCGCATGTTAAACCGGCCGGCTTTGCTAATCATTTAGCCGGAAGCTATGCTTATAGACAGAAGGTTTAAGCAGTATCAGGCACAGCCTGGAATTCATCTTTATCGGCTCCACATACCGGGCAGACCCAGGTATCGGGGAGATCTTCAAAGGCGGTTCCGGGCGCTATGCCGTTTTCAGGATCACCGTTTTTGGGTTCATAAGTATAATCGCAGAGTTCGCACATATAGCTTTGCATTGTTACTCCTCCTCGTTATATTGATTTAGCCTGTCCAGAAAGGCTTTTTAAAATAATAGCTTATCGGCGTAAGACAGTCAAACAATTTGTGTCACTTACTGAAACCGGAGGGCCTTAAAAGGCACGGTGTGTGACAGAGAATTAAAAGTTACGAATAAATGCGGGCCCGGCGCGGTAAGATAACAATATAACCAGGACTGCTTCTTTTAAATAGCAGATAGAAAGGATGGTTTTGAAGTGCGAGTTTGGGATATTCATCCGGGATATTTATCCCGTCCAAACCTGCTCGGACAGCACGCCGAGATCCATGCCCTTTACAGCATCATNACAGGGGGTAAGAAGGGATATGCCAAACATCCTGAGACCAGGCGCTGGCAGGGCAGGCCCAATGGGCTTAAGCGGGTTCATGATCTGACGGTCCTGGAAATGGCGCTCCGGGGCTTCAATCACAGCAGTCCCTGCGGTGGAGAACCTTCTTCGAAATGGGATCCGGAAGCCTTGCGCGCAGAGGAAAATGGTCCGGAATATGTTGATGAACCGCTCCGGCAGTTTGCTATCCTGGAGCAAAAAAACCGTGAAAAAGAGCGGGCCGGAAGGATCCCTTTACCGAAAGATGGCTTTACCTACTGGGCCCACCATAAATATTCGGTCATGGCCCGCGGCTATAACCATTATAAAGATATCCAGGCCTATCTGCGGCCTCTTGATAGCTGTCCTCTGCAGGATGCGGGGGAATTAATCGAAATAATTGCTAACGTCATGGCCCGACCGGTTGATACTGCCGCTCTGGCCAATGTGGTTGATCATATCTGGGGGTATTTTAAACGGGAAGCGCAGTGGCCGGAAAAAGAGATTTATTTGAACCGGCAGCCCGAAGATCTTCCCTCCCTGATCCGGTATTTTTATAATTTGGCGGTCAAATATAAGCGCGATTACCTCCTGCATTCCACTATCTTTGCAGATTTCATCGAGCCAGTTTAAGCGGGTTTCAGAATGATTATTTAAAAGGCCCGGGTAGCACCCGGGCCGCATGCCATATTTAAAATTGTTTGAATGCTTTTTTGGCCGTGTTGCAAATCGGGCATTTATCCGGGGCCGGATCCAGGCCTACCCATCCGCAGACGGGACAGAGGTATACAGCTTTGTCATCGGTATCGCTGCCGGCAGCCACCTTTTCTTTTAGATCGTTAAATATGCCCCCGTGTACTTTTTCGGCCGCATTTGCATACTCGAATGATTGCAGGGCCTTGTCCTGGTCTTCCTGCTTGGCCGTTTCAATAAATTCAGGATACATTTTGGTGAACTCGTGGTGTTCTCCTTCCGCTGCCGCTTCGAGATTTTCAAGGGTATCGCCAATTTTTTCGGCGATTTCAAAATGCTTCAGGGCATGGATCGTTTCCGCCTCGGCAATGGCTTGAAAGATCCGTCCCACATTTTTGAAGCCGTCTTTTTCGGCTTTCCGGGCGAAGGCCAGGTACTTCCGATTGGCCTGCGACTCACCGGCAAATGCTTCCATCAAGTTTTCTTTAGTTTTCATGGTCAATCACTCCTTATTTAAATAAGTATATTTATACGCAGCGCGTATAGTCCTAATTCCACAAGCCTTTTGTAAAACCTTTTGCCAGCTACTCCGTCGTTACCAGGAGCAGCTCATCAACTGTATTGACATTTCTCTGCATATAGCCTATAATTCTAATAGGAATTATATAAATAAATGCAGTTTAAGTCAAGGCGAAATATAGAAAAACCGAAAAAATATGAGCAGGATTTAATTAGACCAAATTTCCAGTCAGAAAAGGAAAGGGATGTTATTATGAAAACCTTTAACCTCGATTACACAGCGGCTACACCGGTGGAGGAAAAAGTTTTGGAAGCGATGATCCCTTATTTTACCGAACACTACGGTAACCCCTCGAGCGGGCACAGCCTGGGAGAGAAACCTCGGGAAGCCTTGGAAGAGGCCAGATCAAAGGTGGGGCTTTTGGTTGGCGCTGAAGAACTGGGTAAAAACCAGCTGATCTTTACTGCTTCAGCCTCTGAAGCTAACAACCTGGCTGTGAAAGGGATTCTCGCGGCGGGTAAAAGGAAAGGCAACCGGATTATAACTTCCGCTGTTGAGCATTTTTCTATTTTGAACCAGTTGAAGAGTTTCGAAAAAGAAGGTTACGATATCATCAG
>SL_8KL_010_SEDDRAFT_10002081_pt1 | contig 17224 bp, 15 predicted proteins | sample SodLakKL_010_SED_4_FD_11160 | JGI IMG/M metagenome (IMG submission 11160)
TTATGAAAGCAAGCTGCATGTAGCTGCTTAAATACAAACTAAAAAGAAAGGAGCTTAACTTAAATTTCTTAAAACGTGTCTTGACAATGGGGGGCAGTACAAAAAATAAACTCTTACCTAATTTATTAATATACTTACTTGCACATTATATTATCCAAATCAATTTCTTTAGGCTGGGATTTTGCTACAGTTGTAAACAACCTTTCATTAATATAATCTGCGTATTGTTCGAAACCTTCTTTATCTATAGAACAGTACGTAGATTTTCCAATATAACGAAGTTTAACTAAACCTGTATTATGTAATATCTTTACGTGATAGGAAACAGTAGCTTGAGATAAACCCAAAATTTCTATAAGCTCACAAATGCAATGTTCCTTTTCTAAAAGTAGTTTAATTATCTCCAATCGATTCTCATCACAAAGGGCTTTAAAATAAGGGAGCAAATACTTCATCTTTTATTACTCCTATCTGTAGATTATTTAATCGAAAATTTCCTATAAATTGCCATTTATATTTAATATCATAAACTATATTATCAAAAATATAATAATTGTCAACTAGATATTTTCGCAGGATCGCGCCAAGCAATTGTAGGAAAAAGAAACGTCACCTTCTAATCCCTACAATAATTTTACAATATGTAAAGAGCTGCAAACTTTTGTTTACCGAGGAATTTGGTCTTTTACTTAAATATACATATACCCTTTAGTGAACTTAGCTTCTTCTTTCTCCGCTTCCCTCACCCTAAACCTATATTGCCTTCCAAGATAATGAAAAGGAATTTTTACTCCGGTTAATCCCGGAAGGGAATGATAATAAAATGTTAGATAAAGGAAGCGTAGCAAGTACCCCTTCCCCATGCTACGTTCAGCCATGTGAAATATTTTCTACTACTTTTCTTAATAGGTTGACAATTTACAGTACATCACTTATTATTGGTTAGTGAAGCAAGAAATAGGAGGTAGATAAAATTGACTGAAGAAAAAAAATATCTTTTAGTTACTAAATGTGCGGGAAAAGAAGATCACGATGGAGAAACTTGGATTGATGAAGAAAAATTTAACGAAATCAAGCAAAAAGCAGGAAAAGCCTCTGTGGGTTTTTGTAGTGTTTGCAATCAAACCATAAAGGATAAAGAGGGTAATGTCCTTTTAAAAATTGAAGGGTGTTAAAATTACCCGGAACAAAGAATCGGGTTAGGCGGACTTTCACCGCCTAGCTATCGCCCAATGCCGGGCGCACAAAAAACCTCCTGCAGTGGGGCTCCGCAGGAGGCCTTTAGGGGTTAGCTTTTATGAAGCATTTGATGGTTAAGGTTTTTATCTATGAATAAATGGGTGGGAAGTGAACTACTCCCTCTTCAAAAGCGGGAATAGTTCACTATATTTTTACTTACCCGCATTTTCCAGAACGCGCTCAACAGCCTCCATCCACTTTTCCGAAGTGCCGGTAGCTCCTGTATAAACATCTACTTCAGATGAATTCGCTTCTTCAAAGCGTTCGGGCATTTCTTCATACGCCTCGCTCCATTCTTCTATGCCATCATAGTCCTCTTCTCTAAATTCTCCGTCTTCCTCAACTTCTTCCAGCTCGACTTCTGTAATATTTCCGTTTTCAAGAGTAACCCAGGCTACACCCCAGCGGCCACGTTCGTCTTTATCGGAAATTCCCATAAAAGTTCCGTCAAAAGGTTCCTCGTATCCAGAAGCACGCTCAATTGCTTTTTCCACAGCATCTTTAGACTTCTTTGAAGACCCGGTTGCTTCAGTATATACATCAATATCAGCTGAATTAGCTTCAACAAATCTCTCAGGCAGCTCTTCAGAAGCTTCATGCCAGACATCATATTCATAATCTTCATCCTTAGGTTCCCCATTGCCGGTATATTCCCATAAAGTTACATCGGTAATATTACCATTAGAAATTGTTACTTCCGCTTCTGCATATCCGTGTTCATCAGCTTCCGATGCCGCTTTAAATGTGCCATCTTCCATTTCCGTTTCACCGTTTTCTTCAGTTTGCTCATCCTCGACAGGATCAACAGCTTCCTCTGCCTCACACCCTGCAAAAACAATGGCTAACACAAACACCGCCACCAACAACAGGTAACTTTTTTTGATCTTTAACATAGAGCATCCCCTTTCTATAAATATTTTTCGTTGATTTAACTCTTCTTATTAGCTTTTTATTTGCAGTAAAACTAATAAAAATTTGTAGTAAGTGAATTCTATCACAATATTATAATATTTAAAGTTTCGTTGTCTATTAGGGAATCCCCTAAAATTTTTATAAGTGATTTTCCCTGCCCAATTCCTTCTATTCCACCACCGCAGCTAAACAGGAAGGGGAGGTCACTTCTATCTATGTTACTATGTAATATTATTTTAGTTTATCATGGCTTTTAAAAATCTTGCTGTAGAACTTCCAGCACCAGTCAGGATTTGCTTATGTAATCATGAACCAGGATTTAAGAATCATGAAGTTTTTAAATTTTAAAAGCTAATTTTTAAGCAGGTATTTTTAAAACACCATAGAAAAATATTATAAAGGTACTGCAATTGCATCTTGCAAAATTTTGGGGAAAAGTTTATGGGGGCGCCTCGCGGCATGGCTTGCTATAATCTGTTAATTTGCATCTTTTGGGGAATGAAAAAAAGCATTAAAAATTGCGATTAATCTATTTAAATGATTGGCGAAGTGTATATACGGTTACATGTTTTATAATTAAGTAAGGTTTTGTTTGCGTTAATAAACATTGCAACATATGATCAATAATTCTTTGGAGAAAAATATTTTAAAATCTAAAATTCTCCATATGAGTTTCCGGTGGTCAGGTAATGGTTAATCTGCTAATTTAAGGTTTTCCGCGAAGGAGTGTGTTATTTTGCCAGGGTGATAGCATTATTACACATAATATGTAGTAGGCTAAGCAAAGCCAATTACGGGTGTGAATGCCAATTCACTTCAGTTATTAAGTTTTGCAGAAAGAATTGTTTTACTAATCAGATTAGGGAGTAATAAACATGTCCATAAACGAAATTGCTTTGGCAGTAGGTGTTATTTTAATTGCTGGTCTTTTATCAGGAAAGATAGTCCAAAGAATTAAGGTCCCCATGGTCATAGGTTTTTTGGCAATAGGTGTTTTGCTGGGGCCTTCGGTTTTAAACGTAATAACCATAGAAATGAGCGAAGAATTAGAGCTTATTAAAGTAGTCGCGCTTGGTGTTATTGCTTATACTATCGGTAGTGAACTAAACTTTAAGCAGATCAAAAAAATTGTTAGTTCCATATTTATGATTACGATTGTTCAGACTATAATTATTTTTATTTTAGTCTTTGGAAGTATGTATTATATCTTCAACTTCTCACTGCCAGTTTCTCTCCTGCTGGGAGCAATAGCCCCCGCTTCTGCCCCCGCTGCAATACTGGCGGTATGTAGAGAGTACAGAGCACAAGGAACTTTTACTACTACGCTACTAGGAACAGTGGCTTTTCTGGATGCGGTTACTCTCACTCTTTTTGCCGTTATTTCAGCCGTGGTGGGTGTAATTTTAAGGGGAGAAAACATTTCAGGATCCTTCCTGATGGAGCCTTTATGGGAAATAGGCGGTTCAATTGCCCTGGGCTTTCTAGTAGGCATTGTCATGGTATATGCCATGCGTTACATCAGGCAAAGACCGCAGGCCTTGGCTTTATTAATCGGGGTAATATTGATCAACATCGGATTAGCCAACATCTGGCACCTCTCTCCACTGCTGGTCAATATGGCTACCGGAATTGCAGCAACAAATCTTTCACCCCCCAAGCTTGCCCTGCACGTTTTCGAAGATATAGAAATTTTTCTTTATGCCATCTTTTTCTTCCTGGCCGGAGCCGATCTGCGCCTGGAAATTATGGGGTATGCATGGATGGGAATAATGGGTTATATTATTTTCAGGGCTGCAGGTAAAGTAGGGGGAACCTATCTTGGAGCCAAGTTAGCCGGGGCAAGTGAGCATGTGCAGAAATACCTGGGGTTTCCCCTTATTACCAAAGCCGGGTTAAGTGTAGGCCTGGCTCTCATGGTGCAAAAATCCTTCCCGCAAATATCCGAAGTGGTGGTAGCCATAATATTAGGAGCAGTAGTAGTTTGTGAATTGGTTGGACCTTTTGCTACCAAGTATACACTCATTTCTGCGGGTGAGTGCCAGAAAAAAACTTAATCGGCTTTACCAGGTTATATTCAATGACCACTGCTGGAATCTGTATCCGCTTCAGGCTGTTGTGATAGTGGAGGTATCTTCCCTTCCCTCATCAAACTCAGCTTTTCCAAAACCTCATCGTGATATTTTCCGTTTAACTTATATAGCTTTAAATAGAAAATGGTGGCCGGAATAGCAAAGAAGATGGGCAGAGTCAATAAAACAAAAGTTATAATCAGCTTTCCTGATTCAGTTACGACCCCGGTAAACTCTCCGGTGGGGCCTATGGTGGGAATGTCGCCTATTTGAATAGCCACTCCCATAAGCAACAATGCCACTGCTGCAGAAGCCTTATAAAGGAAGCACTGCATGGAAAAGGTGACGTTTTCGGTTCTGTTTCCGGATTTTAACTCACCGTAATCTACCACGTCGGCAAGCATTACCGTGGAGCCGACCATGGCAATGCCCTGAGCAAAAAACATAAGCCAGCCCCCGAAGAATATGCCGTAAAGAACAAATCCTGCGGTACCAAAGACATAGGAAAAGAAGGACATAATGGTGAAGCCTGCTATCGTTGCAAACATGGCAAATATATAAAGATTTCGCCGCCCAAATCTTTTGGCCAAGTATGGATACAATATCATAGACAAGCCGGCGCCGCCAACACCACCTAATATTAGGAATACGGTCATCAATTCTTCCCGATCCAGAACCACTTTAAAATAGTAGATACCCGAAGTATTTAATATAGTTCCGGCTACCGCGTACAGGCCAAAAGCTAAAATATAGGCAACTAACTGGTCATTTTCTCTAACTATTTTTATGATGTGGCTTAATTTGACTTTTTCCCCCAACACTACTATTTTCTCTTTCGTGTTGGCAGCAGTAAGAGATATTGAGAGCAAGAAAACGAAGGCTATCACCATAGCCATGGTTAAAAATACATCATTGGCATACCCATAGGTGCCCAGAATTACGGGGACTCCCCCGGTGATAATAGCCCCGCCCGCGGAGGCGCATATCCTGGCAATGGAAGAAATAGAATTTCTCTGTTCTTTGGTAACGGAAATGGCCGGGACCATCGACCAATATGGAATATCCACAATAGTATATGTTATCCCCCAGAGGACGTAAAGGGAAAGGTAAAACACGTATTCCCCCGTATTACCTAAGTTAAAGTCCATGTGCATCAAAATTAATACAACACAGTTAGTAATAGTGCCTATCATGAGCCATGGGCGGAATTTTCCCCATTTGCTTCTGGTATTATCTACGATAGAACCCATAACCGGATCGTTTACCGCATCGAAAACACGGGAGAGGGCAAAGACCACCCCCACTATCATGGGGTGTAATCCCACTACCAGGGTAAGATACAACATATAAAACGCGGATATAATATTGAAGGCCATGTCTTTGCCAACTGCGCCAGTACCAAAAGAGAACTTTTCTTTAAATGTGAGGGGAGTTATTTTCTCCATTGCTTTCCTGCTTCCATTAGATTTGCATGTCAACTATATGAAAATTTCTATGTCCGTTTTTATTTTCCTTTTTATAATATTTAGTTTAAAAAAGGTGTCAGGCCTTGACATTGACACAAATTGCAAATTAAGGTGTTGTTCCTAAGCATTGATACCTATTGGTATAACGCAATCAACCCTCGAAATTGTTTTTTTGTGTCAATGTCAAGGCCTGACACCTAATTCCATCCTATCCTGAATAAAGAAGATCCTTTAAATTTTCCTCCAGCATAGCTCTCATATCAAAATACTTCGCCCAAGTCTGCTCCATAAAATCAAAACTTAATTCCTCATCCTTTGTATGCAATAACTTACCTTTAGTTACTTCATAGCAAAAACCTATACCACTGTCATTAAGGGCATGAACATCAACAGGAAGATGTACCATTGCACTAAGATGCGCACTCATTTCCAGACAGATATCCAAAACTTCATCCTCTGAAAGACAATCATCAAAATAAACTGCAATATCTACATCACGGAATGAAATATTATCATCTGTAAAAGAACCATGCGCAAACGCAAAAACAACAACCGAAAACGATTCCAGGTAATTCCTTATATCAGCAATTACTTCCTCTTTTTCGCCAGATGTAAAGCTATAAAGCCTGTTCTCATCATGCATTATTCTCACCACCATCTGCCTGATCGATAAAATAATTCAGCTCATTAAGCCACAATTCAATGTCTTCCAGATTATTACACATAATATCAAACATTATTTCATCATCAACCTTACCATATCCATGTACCAAAAGATTGCGGAATCCAACCATCTTACTCAATCTCAGAGATAAATCATTATCAATAATCCCTTTCTTACCTAAAAGGATAAAGCTTTCGGCATAACTACCCGGAGAGGTCTTTAACTGTCTTGCACATAAATGGTTCGCAATATTTGATGATGCTTCAATCATTACAATAAAAACATACCGGGCAGCAAGTACAGACTCACTACTGGCAAGAAAAACATCTTTCCCTTTGGTCACATAATTCTGTAAAATACTCAGACTATCATTAATCTCATGTATTTTTTCTGTCATCCGGGCAATATTAAGCTTTGCATAATCCACGGCAAGACCCCCGACTTTATAATATAAATAGCATATTTTTACTTTATAATATATCTATTTTTACCAGCAGTCAAATCCACAAGCATCGAGCGTTATGGCATTCTATTTAATTATAAAAGGTGTCAGGCCTTGACATTGACACAAATTGCAAATTTAGGTATTGTTCCCTATTATTAATACAAATTAGGCATAAGATATAAGATAATCAACTCTCGAAATTGTTTTTTTATGTCAATGTCAAGGCCTGACACCTAATTAGATGACTCCTAATTAATTGAAAATCATTGATTTGTCAGGCATTTGAGGGCGCACCCACAATAATAAAATAAGGTTTACTACAATAAGAACAGCAAAACCAGCCAGTCCTGTTGCCCCTACTGTAAGCACGGTGCCACCTGTGACAGGCATAATAGCCAACCCCAGGGTAGCATTCATAGAGCCATGCAGTACTGCCGCGGCAATGACTGAATTTGCTCGCACGGTGATGTAAGTAAAGAGGGGTGAAAGTAGAATGCACCAGATAATCATCATTCCCACCCCAATTACTTCGTAACCCGGGTAGTTATGCCCCATCAAGATCAGGGGGGCATGCCAAATACCCCATACAAAACCAATTACCACGGAAGATTTCCAGAACCCCAGAGGGGCCATTTCCTTTAGCAATAGCCCCCTCCAGCCCAGTTCTTCTCCAAAGCCTGCCACTGCATTAATAGTAGGCCCGGCAATGATGCCCTGCACCAGCATGAGCCAAAACGCGAGTTGAGGGGAAAAGGGCATTTCCTCCATTTGATCCTCCGGTACAAGCCCTTCTAAGTATTCGAATATTCCTTCCATTCCCGGGGAATAGGCAACTCCGGGAAACAGTAGGCTTGTTCCTATAGTAGCGAAAACAAGGACAACCGGCAGTAGCCAGGCAGCCAACCACCAGTAATTTATATTGAATTTAACCCCCAAACTTTCTATAACGGGTTCCTTGTAGATATACTTCTGGACTATTATGGCCCCCAGGAGAGGGAAAAACATATAACCAACAGCAAATACCATAGATAGAGGTGTTCCCCATTCGGCCCCTGCTAAATAATATACTCCGGCTGCCAGCCAGCTAATAAATAAGGTGATAAGAATAAACAAGAATATTTTTTTTGTATTCACTTTTACTACCCCCCGGTTTCTTTTTTTAACAACCTTTTACATCATAGCGTGTCTGGCTCTGCTGTCTTAAACCCCGGCTCTTTTCAATTGCTCAGCCAGCCTGAGGTTTTCTTCCTTTTCCATCATTCCGCCCACGGCAAGATGAATGCCATCTTTTTCTAAAAATACCATTCCCTTGACTCCGGGAACTTCCATTTTCATATAATCGCCTTTTTCATCCCCTACCATAACTTCTTCCAGTTCATAGCCAGGCGGTATGCTGGAATGCTCAACTATTGATTGGGTCATAGTCAGGTAAGGGACAGATTGGCCCGCCTGATGATAGTTTTGTAACACCACCGGATTTCCCTGAAAATAAATCAAACTAACGTTATGGAGAGTTAACTTTTCATTTTCCGGGATAATATAAAGATCAAACCCCACTTCTTCTGCCGCTTCTTTCATGCTAACTGTTCTCATTTGAGGAGCTCCTTCGCTGGTCGAACGGTCAATGGTAAAATCCTCTGGTATCTCTAAGGTAAAATATGACTGCTCAAGTCCCGCGTTCATGTTTAAATTTTCCACTTCTTTCTTCATCAATAGATTACCATCAACATCATAGTATTCTTCGAGCATTGGGAACCAGGTATTTTCTTCAATCCAAACATGGCTCAGCATTTCTCTATCTTTCAGCATGGGAGCTTCCTGGGAAAAAACCAAATGATAACAAGTTTTTTCATTTACAACCTCTTTGTTAAGAAGGGTTACAGTGCCGTTTTGGGAAAGAGTTTCTATCAAAACTGGATATTGGAACATAAAATCTGCCAGCCCACCTTCTGTGAACTGCTGGATGGTGGCGATTTTGTCATCCAGGCTGAGGACAGTCATTTCCTTATCTCCGGCCACAGCAATGACATTTCCCAGGTATGGGTGTGAATATTCAAGACGGTGAAGATCCGGCTTTTTGTACGCTAGTTCCACCCTCTGAACTTGTTTTCCCTCGCTTTCATATACTGTAGTTTTTTGGGTATACCGATAATCCTCCAGGGCTTCTTTAACCCGGCTCATCTGTTCGGCTATTTCTGCAGCGCTCATAGCAATTTTACCGGTGATCCGGTGCAATACTCTAACAAATGACCGCTGCCTGTTTAGTTTGGTCCGAAGTTCAGGGTCGGCAGCGATTTTTTCTTCCAGCTTGGCGCTATCCTCAGCGTTTAGAAAACCCTCAATGTAGTCATACAGTAATTCTTCTATGGGTTTTTCGCTCATTTTTACTCTCCCCTTTTTAATGGTAATGTCAAAACTTTCAAGCTCTGCCCGCAAATTTTCCCTGGCCCGGTAAAGCCTCGACTTTACCGTCCCGAGAGGAATTTCAAGCATACGGGCTATTTCATGCATTTTATAGCCCTGCAATTCGTGAAATACAATCACTTCCCGGTGTTCAAGGGGGAGTTTTCTTACCGCCTTAACCAGTTCAGCCTGAAAAGCCACTGATTCTGAAATATCAGGTGGGTAAATAGAATTTACCGGTGCATCCGAATCGAATAATTCCCCCGGAAACTCACTTTTACCCAGCCTTAAAGTCATGTATGCCTCATTCTTAACCAACCGGTTCAGCCAGGCATCAAAACTTGCCGGGTTTTGCAGGGTATTTAAAGATCTCATCAGCTTAACCAGCGAATTCTGCACCACATCTTCCGCCAGATGACTATCCCTGAGTATACCCATGGCAACCTTACGGGCTTTGGGATAAACATAACTGATTAACTTTTCCCAACACTGTTCGTTTCCGGCTGCGCAGCCTTCAATTAAATCTTTCTCCAAGAACTATCTCCCCCTTCTAATAAGGAGATGCAAAAAATGAGCAAAAGGTTCCTTTTATATTATAAAGGTGTCAGGCCTTGACATTGACACAAATTGCAAATTTAGGTATTGTTCCCTATTATTAATTCAAATTAGGCATAAGATATAAGATAATCAACTCTCGAAATTGTTTTTTTGTGTCAATGTCAAGGCCTGACACCTTATTTATTCTAACCACCCCATCAAGCTTAAGCCATAGAATGAAGCAATCCCCAAGCAAGTCGCCCATAATGCAAGGCTAACCGTCATCCAAATGGCGGTAGAACGTAAAGAGCATTTTAAAGCTAAAGCTACTAATAAAGCAAGATAAATACCTGTTAATAAAGGACCCAACAGGGCAAGGCCGGGGAGGCCATACCGGTCAAATATATTTCGGGCTCGCCGTTTTGCTTTTGAAAATTTATTTTTATCATCTTCGGAAGAGGAATAATCGTAGTTGTTTTCATGGGAAAAAGAATGGGAAAGGGAACTACTAATTTTTCTCTTACGCCAAAATATCCACTTTCGATAGGCCAAAACTACTCCCAGGACAGGCAAAGCATTTCCTATAAAAGCAAACAAGGAAGCCCCTAAAGGGTGCAGGCCATATGCCACAGCCATGGGTATCACTACCAGAATCTCTATCCAAGGAGTGGCTGCTAAAATAAAAACAACAAAATATTCCCATACCAACTCTTCGCCAATTAAACCCATACTCAAATAGTAATTGCAATTTCAAAAACAAGCAAGTATAAAAGCTATAAAAGGTGTCAGGCCTTGACATTGACACAAATTGCAAATTTAGGTTTCGCTCCCTATTAGTAATACAAATTAGGTATAAAGCAATCACCTCTCGAAATTGTTTTTTTGTGTCAATGTCAAGGCCTGACACCTTTTCGTCTTTTGTTTAGTAAAGTACTTTAATGGCTTTTTGATGAGCTATCTTACCCCAATAGACAAATATCACAATAAATATTATCAATACAAAGTAAGAAAGGTAGATATTAATAAAATTTCCTTCCCCCGTACTCCAGCGAAATAAATCTACCGCATAAGTAAGAGGAGAAATATATGAGACTATTTGTGCCCATTCAGGGAGTTCCTGTAAAGGGAGGAAAACACCGCTCATAAAAATCAGGGGAAAGCGAATCAAATTCGCTAACATCATTGCATTTGTGGGCAACTCAGTAGGCAATGCCGAGATTAATGATCCTAAAGCCGAAAAACAGAAAACAGCAAGGCATAAAGCTATAATTAAAGGGATAATATGCGTAAATTGGGTGCCAAAAATTAGCCAGCCTGCCAATAACGGAACCATAGAAATTAAGAGACCGAATAAAAAACCGGATATTATATCTCCCATAATATTATTCCACAAAGAGATAGGAGCAGTGAGAATTCGTTCATAGGTTTTCATCATGCGTTCCCAGGGAGAAATCAAAGGGCCTACCGCAGATGCGGTAAATAAGACCGCCACCCCTAAAATACTTGGGGTAAGCTGCGCCGGTTCTAATCCCCTGCCTATGATAAAGGCCAAAAACATTACCGAGGGGAACAACAAACCGAAAATTATTACGGGAGGCTTCATATAATAAATCTTGGTATTTTTTTTAGAAATAGCTATAGTCCTTTTGATCGATGCTTGTAGGGCTGTGGCTTTACTCATTGGTTACGCTCCTTTCCGGTAAGCCTCTTCATTGTTTATAAAATGTAAAAACACCTCTTCTAAAGAAGGTTCCTGAGTATGCAGAGAAATCAATTCTAACTCCTTTTCTTCAATCAGTTTGCCCAGAGAAGGTATAACTTTTCCGGGATGGGAAGAGTAAAGAATAAAACTATGGCCACTTTTTTTCACTTGTTCCACCCCATCCAGCCCCGCAAATTCTTTTTCTTCGGGTACCCTTCCGCCAAAGGTTACTTCTAACCAATTGAGTTTTTGTATAGATTGTTTTAGGTTAGCGGGACGATCAATAACGGCAATTCTGCCCTGGTTTATGATGGCTACTTCGTGGCAAAGCATATTTGCTTCTTCAATATCGTGAGTGCTCAAAAAGATTGTTTTGCCTTGCTCATGGAATCTGCGGATTACATCTCTAATGATCTGCTTGCTCTCCACGTCCAGTCCGGTGGTAGGTTCGTCTAAAAATAATATCTTGGGATCGCTCAGTAAAGCCATACAAAGAAGTAAGCGCTGTTTCATGCCCTTAGAAAATCCTTTAGCTTTAAAGTTCCTTTTTTCATAGAGGGTAAAAAGATTCAATAGTTCTGCCGCCCTTTTTTCGGCTTTTAATTTATTCATACAGTAAATTTCAGCAATAAACATAAGATTCTCCCAGGCAGTTAGATCTCCATAGACATTTGCCTGTTCGGGAACTACCCCAATCTCCTGTTTGGCCTCAGTGGGTTGTTCAAAAAGGGAGTAGCCCATGATTTCTACACTTCCTGCCTCCGGAATTACAACTCCGGTTAAAATACGCTGGGTAGTACTTTTTCCGGCACCGTTAGGGCCTAAAAAACCGAAAATGCTCTGTTCTTTGACATCAAAGCTAATATTGTTTACAGCTTCGACTCTTCCATAAGTTTTTACCAAATTTCGAGCACTAATTGCATTCACTGATAAATCACCCCTGTCTAATGAGATTGCTTTCTTTTTAAATTGCCGGATTAGGAATTATTATCTTCTGAAGTTTTTTTAGAGTAAACCTCTTCCATCATATGCAAAAAACCGTCCAAAGCCTCTCTTTGCGCCCTGACTACGGGAACCCAACCTTCCAGATAAGCCTCTCCTTCTTCCGTAAGTGTATATACCTTGCGGGCCGGTCCCCCAGAACCCGCTTCCAGCTTAGATTTTATAAAGCCGTCCTCTTCTAAGCAGCGCAGGCGGCGGTATACTACCGCCGGGTCAGGGACATTGGAGAAAAAAAGGAGATGGCTAAGTCTTTCCATTAAGTGATAACCGTGGGACGGCCCTTCCTTTAGCAACAGTAGCAGGCAGGGAATTAAAAAGCCTTCCAGTTTTAGGCTTTGGTCCCGGCAACTGCATCTTTTAGTTTCAGATTTATGGTTGCAATGGTGATTGCTTTCGCACATTGCTTTATTCCTCCTGGGGTATTTTCTTAAAGAGACAAATTAGCCCTAAAAATAATGGAAATAATAAACAGAACAAAATAAAGGCCCCAGGAAGACTCGCCGGTCTTGACTGGAGCCTCTTTATAAGGCTTGCCTGTTTTATTCTTGCAGGCTTCGAAGATGTTCTTCGGCAGCAGCAATTTCCTTTTTAAGCTCAGAGATATAATTTTTAATTTCTTCGATTCTTTCCTCTTTGCTTAAAAAACTTCTGACACGGGGAGAACAACAGCATCCAGAAGTATGCTCGTGTTGAGCAGGTTTCTCGCAACACATTATAAATATTTCACCTCCTTATGATTTTTCAAAAACTAAATAGTCCTAAATAAAACGATTTAATCAATACTTGTTTTGCCGAATAATTAAGTTTAATCTTTTATAATTATAATATACTATTTGTGTTATGTCACTACTTATTTTAAATCTTTAAGGATTTATAGTCAATAGTAGGGCAAAAAAAATTAATAAATATCATCCATGTCTTTTGTTAAAAAAAGAGACCTCCGTTTCTTGATACAGTTATAAAAACTGTCACAGTGACGGCAACGGTGGTAAATCACTTATACTAACAAAACTATCTTTTACTGCAGCTGTTCGGGGCAGCGGGTGAGTTCCTCATTCAGGTTACCCCAGGCCCAAATCCGGCCATCACCGGTAAGGGCTATATTATAAAGATCTCCGGTTTGTAGAGCCCGCCCCGGATAACTAATGCGGACAGTAGATATTTCTAAAACCTCCTGGCCTTCCCAGTCAGTGGTTTCTATTCTTTCCGGCGTCATACGGTCTTCTTCGTCATTGAAGCCCATCTCACCCTTGTAGTTCCGGCCCCAGGCCCATACGTGCCCGTCTTCAGTTAGCGCATTCATGTGCACATGGCCTGCCGCTATTTCGGTAACCTTGTTACCGTCCCAGTTTGTGTCGGTTATTTGTTCCGGAACGGGTCTGTCTTCGGCATCACCATGACCCAGCACCGACCAGCCGGCATCCTCGCCCTGACCGGCAGAACTCCTGCCCCAGGTCCAAACATGGCCGTCTTCAGTAAGAGCGGCACCATAGCCGTTCCCAGCAGCGACCGTCGAGACATTGCTACCACCCCAGTCCGTAGATTCCATCAGCGTAGGTCGATCCATAGTATTGTGAGAAGTCCCGTGCCCCAGTTGGAAAGCACCCGTCCCCCAGGTCCAGATATTACCGTCGGTGGTAACAGCGATATTCAACGACGTCCCTACATCTACAAAAGCCACGTTTTCTCCGTTCCAGGCTTCCGAAGTCGAAATTAAAGCACCGGAGCCATGCACATACCGGGTCTGCTCGATCCTGGTAGGAACAGTTATCGCAAATTCCTCTTCCGGCGCAGGAAGGCCCGTGTGGCGGAAGTGACCCCACGACCATAAACTGCCGTCTTCAGTAATGGCCAGAACATGGTTGGCATAATTGCCCGCATGCACCGAAACAACGTCAAACCCGTCCCAATCCGTGGAAGTTATCTCCACGGGTTCATCCAGTTCCTGCTCGGCCTCGCCGTGTCCCAGTTGGCCATAATTACAGCTTCCCCAGGACCACACGCTGCCGTCTTCCACCAACACAAAAACGTATTCGTATTCACGGCAGTAGCTGTTGCCCGTAGAAACATCCACTGCTTCCTGTCCACCCCAGAGATCACGGGAATACTCCTGCGGCTCTCCATCCCGCCATCCCCAGACATTGCCGTCTTCGTCGATGGCATAACTGGTTACCCCCGCGCTTATAGACGAAGTATCAAAGGTAAAAAGCCGCAGCCGGAAATTAGCCGTCAGGTTACGGTGATCCTCCACGGTAAACGTATACGTTTCATCACGGCTTACCTCTTCACCGTTTTCGGTCCAATTATGAAAGTAGTAATCGGGATGGGGTTCCGCCTGCACAGTTACCGTTTCACCCGGATCGTAGTTGCCCGCTCCCGAAACCGTTCCCCCTTCTTCAGGATTGGCCTCCAGCTCTATATTATATCCCCCGCAAGTAACATAAATAGCTGTGGTATAAACATCTTCAGGACCTTCGGCATACAGCCAGTAAAAGTGATCACCGCCGGGAAAAACAATCTCATCCGTCCATTCCGCCGTATCACCGACTCCCAGACTCACCTGTTCGTCAAATACCGTTTCATGCATATTCTGGCGGAAAATACGCACCCTCACGTCCCCGCTGCTGGCGGCCCAGTATTCTATCTCCAGCGGTAGCGCCTCTCCCGGGTCCACTCCGTGGATGACACTGCCCACCATTTCCCCGTCCAGCCGGAAGTTGCCGAAGGAACCATCGCTGGATACGGTGGTAATGCCTTCATAAAGGGAGCCGTCAATGGCTGCTTTCTTCTGGTAATAATTGTAGCTGTCCCATGGATCCGGCACATAAACCCAGGTAACCCACTCCCGGAAAATTTCCAGGGGGTAGCCGTGAAAATCGGTACCGGTGCGCGCCGAAGGAACGGAGCCACCTTCGTTGATGATGTAATCCTGCAAGCGACCCATTTCGCTGCGCCATCTGGAAACATGGCGGGAATTCAGGTCCGTCCCCCCGTGCAACAAGGGAACACCTCCCACCATAATTTCAATACCCTGGTAGCCGAAAACATTAAAGTGCTGCCACGGGAAAAATTCACACTCGGGGTGGGCAATAGCGGTAGAAGTGGGAACATCCGGGTTGTTGGCCACTCCCTCATCGATCATCTCCTGGGGATTTTTTAGGTTTTCCTCCAGGCCCATAATAGTGTCATTGGTTCCGTACACCAGCAAATGTCCGTCGTCATCGGGGTTAACTGCCGTTTCAATGCCGGGAAAAACGGAAAAATTGGGACCGGATATGGATACATAGTGATCCTGCATTTCGAACCACTCTTCATCAGTAACCAGTTCCTTTGTATGGTGGCCGTCGGTATTGTAAGCAAAAGAAAACCCCGCGTCTATGTGCATTTGCATTAAATCCTCCGGGTCATTCCGCCCGTCCGAATAGGTAGAATGCACGTGCAGGTCTCCGGCAACCCAGTGCCCATCATAAACAGCCTGCGTCCGGATATCCCCCGGATCATCATCCCCCCTGTCTCCGAAGGGAGGAGACAGCGATACCACGGTGATTTCAGAATCAAAGCTGATAGTATCAGTTTGTTCGCCGCCGAAAACATCAAACTCCACGGTAAGAGCATATTCCTCGTTATCACGTATGTCCAGAATTTCCGTGGGAATGATGACGGCATTGTTATACTCTTTACGGGCAAACTCCGGATTCTCCCATATTTTGTTTTCAATGATTTCGTCAATCTCCTTATACTTTTCCTGCTCCGCGGTGGAAAGCCCTTCTGCAAGTTCCGGTTGTTCCAGGAACCGCTTATATTCAAGCATCTTCTCTTTGGATATATGACGGGAAGTGTCCATCACCGGCACGATGCCGTCATCTTCAAATTTCAGATCCACCTCTTCCATATCCAGAGAACGGCCATTAACCCGGATCTCTGAGAGCGATACCCGGGGTGATGCCATATGCCCCCCCGTATCGACAATGGTGAAATTCAGTTCCCAATTTTCCGCTTCCGGGGCAAAGCGTTTCTCATTCTGCCCCATTACTATGATGTCATCCTGTTCTAATTCATCATACCCACTGCCGGGAATGCCAATAACCATGATAAGCAGCAGGGCAACCAGGATCACCTTTTTTGATTTAAGTCGCCCCATAACTCTCTCCTCCTTCTATCAGCCTGTAAAAGGGCATCATAAATATTACCTCCACCTTAACCCGATACCGGAAATTCATCTAGCAACCCCACTACTTTCTGCAAGATGAGAACGGCATCGCGGATGCTCACTTCTTCGTTTTCAACATTCACCCGGGCTCGCCTCAGGGCATCTTCATCCAGCTTATCCAGGCCCGCCGCATAGCGCAGCACCTCCATGACATCGGCTATACCAACCTCTCCGTTGTTAAGCACATCTCCGTAGCGCTCCAGAACTACTGCTTCACCGACGCCCTCCAGGCCGCCGTCTTCATTTACCACCACGTCTTCTATGACCAGGGGTAGGAACCCGGGGTGATCGGCCTCCAGGCGGAAACTGCCCTCAGGCGCAGCCAGGATGTATACCCCTTCTTCACTTCCTTTCAATGTTTCAGTTTCTTCCGTGGAGGCCCGGGCTTCACCCGTCTCTTTATCAATTAACTTTATCACGGCTTCGGACAATTCTCTGCCGGTAATATCCCGGGCAATGAGATTTATCTCGTGTAAGCCCAGGGGCTTCATTTCTACAGCGCCCACATCTTTCTCCGGCACCCACATGGTGCCGCCCCTATCTACCTCGATTTCCATCTCCGCCGTCTCAAACAG
>SL_8KL_010_SEDDRAFT_10002082_pt1 | contig 17221 bp, 9 predicted proteins | sample SodLakKL_010_SED_4_FD_11160 | JGI IMG/M metagenome (IMG submission 11160)
TAATCATGATTAAACGATTCGTCGACAGGGGAAGGGAATTGTCTTGGATGGAAGATCAACACTCGAACGATAGAGCGTTTCTAGTCCTATACGGGAGGAGAAGAGTGGGGAAAACCGAATTGATAAAGATAAAAAAAGGATGATCCTCGGAGAATGTAAGTGGAGTAAAAACAAGGTGGGGATCGACATCTTTTACGCTCTCAAAGAAAAGGCGAAAATAATAAGATGGAACAACGAAAAAAGAGAAGAAGAGTACATCCTGTTCTCTAAAAGTGGATTTGAAAAGAAGTTTGATCAGGTAGAGGATGAAGTAAAGCTGATCGATATCGAAGATCTGAAGAAAGATGGGAGTCACTCTCTCGTGACCAACTCTCTCCCTTCTTTAATCAAAAATACCACGATCATCAGGCTCACTACGGGATCCAACTGCCACAGACCCCACAGGTAATTGGCAGTCAATCCTAGAAGGAGGGCGAGAGACAAAAGCGAGCACACCAGTGTTTCCTTTGCATCGGCTTTAAGAGATTCTATTTCTAGTTTGTCTCCCAGTTCGTGTTTTTTATAGGCGATCAAAGGCATGGTGATCAAAGCTATTACCGCGATGATCATGCCCAAAGGCGAAGGTTGAGGTACCGCGGAGGTGATGAGCATATTCACAGTCTCGTAAAGGACATAGAGCGCCAGAAGAAAGAACGATGCTCCAACCAAGTACTGAGCCTTTTTTTCGATCCTTCTCTCTTCTTTTTCTGAGCTTATGTAGGGCTGTCTACGAAGCCGCCAGACTAGAACGATCCCCGACATGGATTCCGCTATACTGTCCACCCCGAAGCTCACCAGTGCGACACTACCTGAAACTGTTCCAGCAAAAATAGAAAAAACCGCTTCTACGATGCTGTACAAGATAGTAAAATACTCCAGCTTGAGAGCTTTCTTGAAGTCCTGCCGCATGTCAATTTTAATACCTGGTGTGGTATAAACTTTAGGGCCTGCGTCAACTCATATATGTCAATGGCTAGATTTTATAGTCGATGACCCGACTTTTTTAGTGTCTTTGACTTAGTAAGGCCCGCTCGATACAAAAAAAGGCAAGGTAGATAAAGACCTAGAGATGTAAAGAACGATAAGATGTTAGGTTTGATAATAGATTTTGGACTGATGATATTCATCGCGATGATGATATATCTGGACGTTAAAAAACAGGACTTTAAAAGCGATGTTTTCTGGATGTGGCTTTTAGCTTTGTCCATAGGATATTTCATCCTACAGATAATAGGTGTAGCCGCAGTATTCACGATCTACATGGTTTGGGGACGAAATCGTCCACAGAATAGAAAGGGTTAAAAAGGATTTAGTGATGTTAAATAGACAGTCAATAGGACACTTATGTGGAGCGGAATAATCATGAAAAAGTCCAGAAAGAAACAGGTCAAAAAAAGTCACTTCGACTGGTACTCTCAGATCGTCAGCGGTGCCCCTAAAAAGGTCATCGCCGTTATAGTGATATTTACATTGATGATGGGTTTTTTCGCTTCGGGCATGGAGATGGATACAGACGAAGAACATTTCGAGCCCGAATCGGATAAGCAGGAGTACATGGAAACAGTGAGAGAAAGCTTTGGAAGGGAGGATGTAGAGAGAGATACGGTTCAGGTGATATTTTCAGGGTTAGAAGATGATGTTTTTACCGTTGACGTGATGGAGGATATGCTTGCCTTAGAAAAAGCCATCCAAGAAGATGAAAAGGTAAATCGCACCCTTCTCCGGACTTTCGATATGCCTGAGGGAGTTACTACGCTTACCAGCACCTTTTTGACCGCGGATAGGATCAGTACGCTTGAGAGTTCTGTGATCCAGCAGGCCATGGCAACTCCCGAGATACGTTCCATGGCTGAGAATCAGACGGAGATGTACCACTACATGAACACCTCTCTCGCTAAGAACGTAATGCTTTTGGAGGAATTCCAAGAGATCCCTTCTTGGGGAGGTCTAGAGGGTGCGGATATGACTTTGACATCCATGTCACGGATCGCACCGGAACCGGCTTATTGGCATCATATAGAGGGGTATCGAGAGGAATTTTTCGATCTGACTGGAACTCTTCTAGCCTACGAAGATATAGGACATCAAGAGGCATCCGTGTTCATAGATGATTGGCTGACGGAGATGGAAGATACCGAAGTAGAAGAAACCCATTTTTATGAACTGGTCCAGGGAACCGATCATATATTAAGCGCCGAGGACGTTCCTCCCGCTTCTAAGGGAACTGCACGAAACATGACAGGGGTTTTTTTGAGTATTGCAGAGCCCGTTTCTAACCTACAATCTATCGAACATGCGCTTCTAGGTGAAGAAGATGGGAATCCAGTAGGAGAAGAATTCTCGATGGAAATGACCCATGAGGAAAAAGCAGATAGGTTAAATGAATTAACAGACGATGATATCAAAGAAACCGTCGCTGATATCGTAGATTATGATCCCTCAGAATTGAACGAGGCCATCGCCCTAGGAGAAGCTAATCTCGCCGATAGTATAGGAAAGGCGGAGGAAGGGCTGATCCATCTATTCATAATGGAGGAGATACTGGGGATGGCTATAGAGGAGGTGGAAGAATACATAGGGCCCGAGGATCTCGAGGACCTAGAAAATTATCAACGATTCGTTAAGCAAAGTATAGATACCACTTCCAACGAAACCATGGTAGAGTTTTATACATCCAAGGTAACCATTCAACAATCTGAACGGTTCGGCCCGGCCTTGGAGGCCATGGGAGGAGCCATGGATCGAAGCGTCAGCAATGACTTCTCGCCAACGGAGGACCCTGAATCCATCGTGGCCCATAGCTCCATCGCCATAGTTTTCATGGATCCCGAGATCGATAGAGATGAAAGATTAAAGGCCCAAAGAAGGATCATCGATATAGGAGAGGATATATCGGAACATTCGAAGGTCAGGGTTTTCGGCATACAGCTCATGATGGAGGAGATAAACGAAAGTGCAGATCAGAGTTTGAATCAACTTTTACCTCTGGCTTTCGTACTGGTTGTGATCATCTTATTCATCATCTTCCGATCATTGATGGAAACTGTTCTCAGTCTGGGAACTCTTGCTATAGCCATCCTCTGGGCCTTCGGGTTCGGAGTGATTTTAGGTTATAGCTTTAACCCTATGATCGTAGCGGTCCCCATACTGATCACGGGTCTGGTCATCGATTACGGGATACACATGGTGATGAGGTATCGGGAAGAGAAGGGTAGAGGTAATACACCCAGTGTATCCAGTAAAACTACTATATTGACAGTAGGCGCCGCTCTTGCTCTTACCAGTTTTACCACCGCAGTCGGTTTTATCTCCAACAGATTGAGCAACCTTGAGGCGATGCAGCAGTTCGGAACTTTGGCCGCCGTCGGTATAATTTCCAGCTTTATATTGATGACCACGTTCTTACCTGCGGTCATACAGGTTCTCGATGAGAGAGATGGGAATAAAAACAAAAAGAAAAAGAAGAGAAAATTGACAAAAGTCGCAGAAAAACACGGTTCAGATATCATCAGCAGAGTGCTGAGTACATCTACTGATGCCTCTGACAAACATCCATGGGTAGTATTGATCTTAGTGATGATCATAACCGGCTCAGCTGTTATTGGCGCTTTGAATGTAGACACTACGTTCAACATGGAGGATTTTTTGCCTGACGATCAACCCCAGAGTCAAAACATAGTCTTCGTCTCCAGGAATTTTGATGTGTCTGAATCACATGCATTCATCTTGACTGAAGACCAAGACATCGATTCTAGTGAATACCTTTACGCCGTCAGAGATACTACTACTAACATAGGCGGTTTAGAATTGGTGGGTAGGGATAACGGAAGTGTTCACTCTCCGCTGTCGGTGATACAAACTTACGGGATGGCAGCCAGAGGTACGGATGAATACAACGAAACCATCGTAGATGTCTTCGAGGCTAGTGATACCAACGATGACGGTGTGCCTAACCAAAACGTGACCGCTTTATACGATCTACTCTTCGAATTCCACGAAAGCAGGGATGAGGCCATGAGCGTGTTGAACCGAACAGAGATCTCTCCAGGAGAGTATGAATATAATAAGGGATTGATACGTCTGCTGGAGGACGCGGATACCCTGGCTACAGATATAGGCAAAGCCGCGATACTGGAGGAAGATCTAGAGGGAGCGGTAGCACCTTTGAGAGATGCGGGATTCACTGCGATGATAACCAGCTCGACGATGATAGCACAGGAAACCACTGATGAGTTGGACCGCACCCAAAGACTATCATTGATAGCTACCATGATCATCGTTGCCATAACACTGACCATAGTATTCTACGTGAACGACAGATCGTTAGTACTGGGTGTGATCACCACACTCCCCGTAGTTATGATAACTCTATGGGTCCTAGGATCTATGTACCTTTTCGATATACCTTTGAACGTCATGACGGTCACCATCACAGCTTTAACTATCGGTATGGGCGTCGATTACAGTATCCACATATCCCACAGATTCCTTGAAGAGCGTTCAAAATCGGAAAATAATCTGTATCGAGCCATGCATAATACGGTGCAAAATACAGGGGCGGGCATATTCGGTTCCGCCACCACTACGATAGCCGCCTTCGCCGTGGTCTGGACTTCGGATATACCGCCTATATCTCAATTCGGGGGCATAACCGCACTCGCCATGCTGTACAGTTTCATCGCTGCGGTATTCATACTACCCGCGGGCTTGATGGTCTGGGCTAGGTATCACGATCCAAAGTGATGGATCTACCAGGTATCCAGAAGATCTTTCGTCGAGTTCCTGCGATAATCGGCTGATATATCGTGTGAAGCGATGCTATATACCAAGAGGTCAGTCCGAATTCATTCCAGCCTGAAGACACAAGCGGGAGTTTTTTCCAGAGCTTCAGGTATCTTTATCTTTAAACTACTGCCTGTGCGGTGATCCTCGGGAGAAACATCCGAGCCGAGTATCGATATGTTAGAACGGTCTCGTAAATTCTTGAGAGTAACTTGTTTTCCGGGTTTGGGATCGAGGATCGTCGCGTAAACCGTATCCTTTTTACTGGTGTATCTTATCTTCATACCTTCGGGCGTGGACGTTCCTGGGGTTATCCAGGGCCGGCTACCGAAGATGGCTTCACCGTTCTTATCAAGCCAATCTCCCAAGTCCAAAAGGACTTTCTTTTGTTCGTTGGGTATGTGACCGCTGCCGTCGGGACCGACGTTGATCATCAGATTACCGTTTTTGCTGACTATATCTACCAATAGATGTACCAACTCGTCAGAGGACATGTAATCCTCCGCGGTCTCCATGGAGTTGTATCCAAAGGACGTACCTATACCTCGAACGCATTCCCACTTTTCTTCGGCGATCTCGTCGAAAGAAGAATACTCTGGTGTTACGTAATCATAGTGCGGAGGCGCCATGGTGGTCAACTTCCCGTCAACCCACATCTTTTTAGCAAAATGATTGATCAATTTTCTTACGGGGTACCGGCGGAACATCCATTGAACCGGAGCAGGTATCTGCTTCCAACGGTCGTTTACCACGCCATGGGGGACCGTATTATAGTATATCGAGAACAGTTCGCTCAGATCTCTGCCCGGAGGAAAACCGATATCGCTCCATAGAACGTCGGGCTCGTATCTCTCTATGATCTCAAGCCAATGGTTCCAAACATAGTCGAGATAGGATCTATCCGTGGGCCCGTTGGTCAATAGATCGGCCATGTCACGGATGGGGCCAGGATTAAAACTCCAGTCCAGAGCGCTGGAATAGTAAACACCGTATCTCATGTCTCGAGATCTTACGGAATCTGCAAGTTCTCCTATCACATCTCTATGGGTATGCCATCCCTGGATCACCGGTTCAGCTTTAGAGCTGTTGAAGAGTAGAAAACCGTCGTGGTGTTTTGCACCCGCTACCACGTATTCAGCACCGCTTTTTTCGAAGAGCGAAGCCCATCGGTCCGGATCCCACTTCTTTACGCTTTCGGTAAAAGGCTGCACGAAGTCTTTGTAGTCGAAGTCCTTACCGTATCTTTTACGATGGTATCTCCAAGTGTCGCTCCCCTCTATATCCATGGAGTTCATGTACCATTCCGCATAAGGGTTGTTTTGAAAATGATACCTCCAACCGCCTTCCCTGAGATTATCGATTATGTTGCGTTTCGGGGCATAAGCAGGTACCGAATACAGACCCCAATGTACGAATATACCCAATTTAGCATCTTTGAACCACTCTGGAAGAGGATGTTTTTTTACGGATTTTATTGTTGGCTTGTATCTCATATAGAAAACAAGTAGATATCTTAGTTATTTATATCTTCTCGACGAAGATAGTGTGAACGGTATCCGGGGAGTGTTGATGGGATCTAACACCTCAGGAAGGACACATGATCCTTCTGTAGTCCTGGCTCTCACCTAAAGTTTTAAGTATTAGAAAGTAAATTTATCCGGGTATAATAAATCATAACTTAAAGGTGGAGACGATGGCAGGCATAGAAACTAAAAGAAAAGTGAACCTTCTAGGCGAAGCTGGAGTAGGTAAGACTTCTTTGACCCTACGTTTCGTCAAGGATGTTTTTGGAGAGGAATACTTGAAAACCATAGGCACGAACGTGTACACCAAGAAACTTTCAATCAGCAATTCTGAAGTCAAACTGATCATATACGATATAATGGGCGAGACCGGTTTCGAAAGCGTTCGGGACAGGGCCTTTGAAAAGTCTACCGGGGCTATAGCTGTGGCGGACTCTACAAGAAAAGAAACCCTGGATAAACTCATCAACGATTGGCTGCCCAAGTACAAAAAATCCGCCGTAGACGATGCGCCTATAATCTTGGCCATAAACAAGGTCGATCTTGAAGATCAAGAGATAACGGAAGAGAGTTTACCTCAAGTAGTGCACTCCGTATTCGACTCCGTATTTTTCACCTCCGCTAAAACCTCCGAAAATGTGGAAGAGATGTTCCAAGAGTTAGGATTCAAAAGTATATACTCACGATGGGTCCACAAAGGACTGATACAAAAACGGGAATCGCTGGAAGAGAGTGAAATAGAAACTCTGCTCGAAGATGAAACCATAGACGAGCCGAAAAAACTTATCTCGGTACTTCTCACCTATGCATCGGAATTAGGTGATATATCCTATGGTACCAGGGAGAAGATATTCGAGGAAAGCGGTATAGATAAATTTTCATTGGAGGACGAAACGGTATCTGAACAACAGGCGGTTTCTTTTGGAGAGGGACTGATACAGTGGTACGAGGATAACAACGATGAAAAGTCCGGTGCCGCGATAAAAAGAGTGCTCAAAAAATACGAAGAAGATTCGTAGAGTGCCTTCACAGTTCTCTCAAAGCTTTCTTACACCTGTCCACCCAGAGCATCATGCCTCTTTCATCAAAGGCTTCCAACGCATCTGTGAGATATCCTTCCGCTCTTTTCTGTTCATCTAGATCTTTGAACAGCAGAGCGTGTTCGTATATCACCTTGGGCTGATCGATCTTACGACCGCTATCTCGGAGTGCCTTCTCGGCTCTTTTGAATTCTTGATCCGCTCTTTCCGGTTCACCTTTTTTTCTATAGACCATGCCAAGTACCCTGCGGCTCTTTCCTTCCTTGGGTCTCACGCCCATCTCGGTGGACAGCTCAACGGCTTTTTCGGCGTTTTGAAGGGCCAGATGGTGATCTTCCTCTCCTATGTAGAACTCTGCGAGTAAGCATAGATTCTCTATCGACACCTGTTTACTCCCTATCTCAAAGCATATCTCTAGGCTTTCGTCGAGACATCTTTTACACTTCTCCTTCTCCCCTTGAAACCAGAAGACCTTGGCGATGTTGTTCAGCGATTCGGCGGCACCTCGTTTTTCACCGATCATCTTACTTATCTCTAAACTCTTTTCGTGATGTTCGAGACTCTTTTTGAGATCTCCTTTATCACGATACGCCGTGCCTATATTGTTGAGAGATATAGCGATACTCTGCTTCTCTCCGATCTTTCTACTGATCTCCAGGCTTTCCTGGTAGTTTTCAAAACTCCTATCTATCTCGCCTTTATCCCTGTAAGCGGAGCCGATATTGTTCAGTGCCATGCCTATACCCCGCTTTTCCCCTATCTTCTTCCATATCTCTAGACTCTCTTCGTAGTGCTCGAGACCTCTATCCAATTCCCCTTTATAGTCGTAGAGCACGCCGAGATTGTTGAGTGAGTTACCAAGTCCCTCTTCGTCTCCTATCTCTTCTTTCAACTGCAGCGCCTCGTTCAACTGGGTCAGCGCTTTATCGTACTCTCCTCGTCTCAAGTATAGCGTCCCTATGTCGTGCAGTGCGTGGGCCCTCTCTCTATCGTTCCCGACTTCCTCGGCGATCTTCAGACTTTTTCTCCACGCCTCTTCGGCCCCGTCGTAGTTTCCCATCCTCAAGAAAGCCCACCCTTTTACACCTAAAAGTTTCAACTCATTTTCTATGATCTCAGGATCATCGAGATCTTCCACCAATCCCAATCCTTTTTCGCATATCTCCAAACTCTTGTCGTAATCGCTTTCTTCCTCGTAGATCTTTGCCATCTTACCGTATAGACCCGCCTTTTCATTGGGGTCCCTCGCCAGGTCCAAGGCCCTTTCGTATTCCTCGAAGGAATCGTCGTATTCTCCCTTGAGCTTGTAAATATCCGCTAGGCCCTCGTAGGCATCTTTCAACTTGTCCTCGTCCTCCAGCATCTCTATGGAATACTCATAGAACATCTCCGCCTCGTCGTTTGCATATCTTTCTTTAGCACTTTCTGCGGCTTTCAAGAGGTAGTTGCCCGCTTCTTTGTCATCTGCCTTGTAATAGTGCAGACCGATCTCGTCCATAACTCCTTCTTTATCTTCGTCGTAGAGTTCTTCGTAGCTACTAGCTACCATGCGATGGTACTCCCTCTGCAGTTCCTCATTCAACCCATTATAGAGTACCTCTCTTATCTTGCTGTGGTCGAACCTGTACTTTCTCTTGATAGAGTATATCAAGTTATGGGTTCTCTCCATCTCGTTGAGGTTCTTCAGGAGTTTTATCCTGTTCATACCTGTCATGACTCCCAGTACCTCGCTCTGGAACTCTTCGCCCACTACGCTGGCACATTCCAACAGTTCTCTCTGTTCTTCCACCAGCCTGTCCAATCTTCTGACCACGAGATCGTAAACCTTCGCAGGCGTGTGTACTTCTTCAAGAGTTTTTTCCGCTCTCCATACCCCTTCCTCTTCGTCCTTTACAATATGATTTTCTTCTACTAAGTTACGGAGTAGTTCCAATAAAAAGAACGGGTTCCCTTCGCACTCGTTATACAGTTTTTTCACCACTTCGTCTTTTAGTTCTATGTTCCCCAATATATCTTCCATGAAATCTTCCACATCGGTTTCCTTCAACCTTTTCAATCTGATCTCTTGAAACAGCCCCTCCCTGTTCATCTCCTGCAGTGTCTTTTTCAGTTGATGTATCTCTCCGTCGTACCTTTCTACTATGTCTTCCGGCCTGTACGTACCGACTATCATCACCTTGTTATCCTTGGTATTTCTAGAAAGGTAGTGTAGTAATTTTAATGAAGACGGATCCGCTTGATGCAAATCGTCCAAGAATAACAGGACCGTTCGCTCAGAAGAAAGCCTTTGTAAGCCCAAGAGTACGTTGTCGAACAAGTTCTCCTGTTTTATCTTGGGATCGTCAACGATATACTCTCCTTCGTATTTACCCGACTCTATGAACCACTCCATCTCGGATTCCGTCTCTTTTACTTCATCGAGGTCTCCATCCCAATCTTTCAATTCTTTCGCCTTCCCGTAGAGCCTTTCCTTCATATCGTCTATAAGGAACTCGCTCTTCGAACCTTCGATAACCACCGCCAAAGATATACCTTCTAGGGATTGTATAAGGATGTTATAGTCGCCGTAGCCGATGGAGTTCAGTTCTCCTTTCTCTTCCCTCCCCATCATGGACAAGGAGTCCTTTACGAAGTCCTGGACCAATTTGAGCATAGAAGAAAATATATCAGGATCTGTTTCGTCCCCCACGTCCTCTCGTTCCGCCTTGGCCACCAGTATGCCGGCCTCGTTTATCAGATAGGCCGCAAGTACCTTCGGCGGCGGTTCGTCGGATATCAAGTGATAAAGGTCGGCTTCCCGAAGACCTTCGATGACGGGCATCAGAGGTTCTAAACTGTCGGTCCAGCACCTACCCTGTATTATCTTAGCACCTTGGTCCTCCGCCGACGTTAACAGTTCGTTCACGAGCCTTGTTTTACCTATCCCTGCCTCACCAGAGACGAACACGGTAGATCCGCGTCCTTCCTTCGAACGTTGGAATAGTCCTATCAGTCTTTCTAACTCTGCGTCTCTCCCTATCAATTCTGGTTTGAAACTTAGATGCAGGGGTTCTTCCTCCATAGCTTCTCAAATCATCGAAAAGTATAAATGTTTTATGATGCCGCCGTGACAATGTAGTATTCCGTAAAAGTTTGCATTAGCACTGCAAAGATTCATTAAAAGTTTGTATCCTCATTGCAAACTTTCTTGGTCCGTTTGTTCATCTTTCATCTCTGTGTTGCTCCCTTCACCGCCCTTCATCATCATGTACGCTACTGCGACTAGAACTATCACTAAGATCACGACGATCATCCCTATACCACTCTCATCATCCTCATCTTCCTCCTCTTGGAATATCGCGGTTATTTCTTTATCCTCGTCTATAGTTATGGTCACCGTACTTTCAGTACCTGTCGCGTCTCCTCCCCATTCTTCGAAAAGCCATTCATCGTCTGCAGTCGCAGTTATCGTGACCTCTGTTCCTTCTTCGTAAGTATGATTTCCCTCCGCGGGATCCGTACTGCCTTCTCCTTCGATGTTTATCGTTAGGTCGTATTCTACTTTCTCTTCGACAATCACAGTTTCGGATCTGTCACCCAACTCAACAGAATATTTTCCTACTTCATCGACTTCGTGAGTATGATCAATAGCTTCACTTTCACCAGGCTCGAGAGTTAGACTCGTTATTACTTCATCCTCGATCGTCAGTTCAATCGTACCTTCCGCTTCACCTACATTCTCCACGTCCGCTGTAACGGTTATCTCGAGTGCGTCAACCTCTACACCGAAGTCGGTCACCAAAAATTCCGCTTCCGGCTCGTCTTCCTCTTCAAAATGAGCTGTTATATCTCTATCTTGGTCCATGGTGACGGTTATCTCCTTTTCCGTACCGGTTGCGTCACCAGTCCACTCTACAAAATACCATCTTTCGTCTGGTACGGCTTCAAGAACGACTTCTGTACCCTCCTCGTACTCCTCTTTATCGTGATCGACCTCAACCGTACCTTCACCTTCGATATCTATGGTCAACTCGTACAGATCTAAGGTCGTTACAGTTATGTCTCCGAGCTCTTCGACCAATTTGCCATTCACATCTCTTATCTCTACCGTGTAGATACCTACGGCGTCAAATGTATGTTCGTGCTCGATCTCGTGGGTTTCACCTGCTCCTATCTCCTCTTCGTAGATCAACTCTTCTTCTTCCCTAGACTCTTCCACAAGGTAAACGGTTACGGGCGTGGCGAAATCAACAACATTTTCTACCGTCGCTTCTATGGTACCTTCTTCACCGAGCTCGACTTCTTCTGGTATCGACCACTCTGTCACTTCCAAAACCGAGTCTATATCTACGACAGATACGTGATCAAGGAAACCTACGAATCTATCTTCAGCATCCCATATCTCTAATGTGTATTCGCCTACTTCTTCGTACATATGGTCATGATCTATGTTTGTTGTTTCACCAGCAGCTACTCCCTCCTCGTAGATCATCTCAGCTTCGCCATCAGCGTCTATCAGGGCTATCCGTGCCGTATCGTCTTCTTCACCCTGGTTCTCTACTTCTGCTTTTATGTTGCCTTCTTGACCTACGCTTACTAAGTCATCGACTTCTGAGCTGATCACGTTCAAGTCAACATCGGGATCGTACACGATCACGTAGGTGTCTATTGTGGTAAACACAGGCTCATCTTTGCCGCGCACTTCTAACTGCAGCGAGTAGTGACCTCTTCTATCCACGTTTGTGGTGGGTATCGTTGCCTCGAATATACTGTAGGTATCCTTTTCTATGAGAGTGATATCTTCTTCACGTACCTCTTCCAGTATCTCGCCGTTGGGCCCCCGTCTCAGTGTAAATCTCCACTCATCCATGTTGTCCTCCGTCAACGGCCCTTTGTCAACGAAAGGATACGACTGAGCGTAGTGCCCCTCTCCTCTGGCCTCTATGGGATCACCAAGGGCAACCGGATCAACCTCTTCTATGTGGTCAAGCCTTATCTCAGAGATATCGAACTGCTCCGGCCAGTAACCGTATTCAAACTCATGACCTTCTGCTTCTTCTCCTTGGAAGGGATAACCGTAATCGTCCCATCTTTCAAAGGTCATAGAACGACAGTCCGTATCATAATCCTTTATGTAGAACGGACCCACTGATATGTAAGAATGTTCGTACTCTTCTATGAAGTCTATGATGCTCTCTAACGTAGCTTGGACTTCGGCAAGATCCGAGGGTATCGGAGAACCTCTATCAGCATCCAAATAGTACGGTAGGTACTCTTCATCTATCATGGTCTGTAAAACTTCTACCAGATCTTCACACTGTGTTGGTGATATCTGATGTATCCAGTTGTCTGGAATTCCAATCTCATAGTTGTACGTTTCATCCACGTCCGATATATCCCATATTTCCGTGCCTCCGTGCATGTGATCCCATCCTTCGTAGGTCAATGGGTGCACTTCGGGAAAGATCTCATAGTAACTGCCGATCTTGTCATCCATGGGAAACGTGTAGTCTCCATATACAGTGTAAGTTCCGTCCTCGTTCCACTCTATCGCATGGATGCTGTCCCACCAAGGTGAATTTTGGGCCTGATGCCTCGGTAAGAATGGATCTTCAGCAGGGTTACCCAGTTCCTTCTCACGGGCGTAGTTTGCCATGACGTCCCGTATGGTGAAGTCTGTACCGTCGTGCCACACGTGTTCCTCGTGCAGGTCTATGGTGACGGCTACAGCCGCATATCCGTCCTCTATCAAACCGGCATCTATCAATTCATCACGGGTATACCACTCTCTAACTACTTCCCATTCGTCTTCTCCTGTCTGGATCGCCGGTATGTAATCCACAGCCGTCTCAGGTATCTCTATGTACTCTTCAAGTTCACCGTATATCCACTCGTAATCTGTCTTCACGTTCCCCCGTCTCTCCCACGGATCCGTATCTCTACCTTCAGACCAGTAGGAGTTCACTTCCATGGGCAATCCGGTCTCAGGATGCATCCTAGAACCGTGTTCTCTAGCCATCTTTCTCAGATAATCTCCGTAAATATCTGCCGAACCACCATAGGCGTTCCAGTTGTCCATGTAAGGCCTGTCGATACCCGTGAATATTCCCGCTTCAAGAGTTCCATCGATGGTAGTCATGGTCCTGGGTCCGAAGTACGAATCGTAACCGCTTATGGTCTCGACCACGGAGTCAAGTACATGGTCGGGGTTGTACAGATAAAAAGAAAATTCCGTGAGCAGGAAGACCCTCAGGGATTCTTCGAAACCCATCTGACTCGTATCTATCTTTTCTTCCCAGTAATCAGATTCCGACTCTACCTTTCCTTCAAAGATATCCCTTGACCTCATATCTAGATCACCAACTGTCTTGTTCGCATGTTTCCATATGTTCAACTCGGATCTTACACGTTCGGAAGGTCCTATCGGATCGTCATACCCTTCGTCATCGTACTGCCAGTGCTCTTCAGGTCCGTAGGTCTGCACGAAACCGTACCACGGAGCGTACATCTGTGCCGCTCCTGCTCCTTTGTAGTACCCTGTTTGAGTCGATACCCAACTACCCGTGTACATGTGGTAACCTAGATCGTCGTAGGGATCAGGGTCGCCGAAAAAAGCCCTCGGGATCGCAGTGGTCGAATCTACTGGATCTACCCACGCATCGAAACCAAGGTCCTGCAGTATCTCTTCAAAGTAATAGCCTAGATCGAGTCTCCAGTCTTCTACCCTAGACATTATTATGATCTCTATATCATGCCAGTCTTCTCCTGGAGCTCTGTACTGCCAGTGATCTCCGTCGTGTCTTACCTCTCCAAAAGCAACTTCTTCCTGTATCTCTTCCATTGCCCCCTCTATTATCCATTCTAAGAACTCTCGATCCCCTTCCGGGGCTAGAGCATATTTCTCTTCCACGGCCTCGACAAAATGATCCTTCCATACTTCTTCGCTTCTATCGATGTAGTTGTACCTGGTGCTGCCATACCCGTAGAGCAGTTGGTCTATCATATCTTCTCTGTCCACATACTGCATCGCGAACCTGATATCGTTGTGTGCGAAGGGATTGACCGTCCATTCTCCGTCTTTGTTGTTCGCTAACCAACGTATCTCTTCAGGTTCGTCTATCCAGCTTGCATCGATGGCGTCCTCCATGGCCTTGGTTCCATATCCCTCGTGGGACGGATTGATTAACAAATTATAGTAAGATGTTCGGGCTTCCCATTTTTCTAATTCAGGTCGGGGAATAGGCTTCATTAGATCTTTGGGTTCTAGACGATGCAAAAGAAGATCGATTTCGCCTTCGTAAACGTCGCCTATACCCTCATTCAGATCGTCAACCAATTTTACATCGACCTTATCTATGAGTTCTCCTTCTTCATCTCCGGCGGTCTGTGCACCAAAAAGAGTCACTCCTCCGATGACTAAAACCGATACGACCAACAGAGATAGGACCTTCTTCAAACCTACCATATTTTCCCTTCCGTTGTACATTAAAGTGCACGAACAATATTTAAGTCTTTTTAATCGACATTTTCATAGAAAGATGAGTGACTTGAGTTCGATACAAACGATCCTACCGTCAGTCTTCCTCCTCTGGATCATCAACAGTCTTCTCGTCACTCTGTACTATTCAGACTAATACGGGCAGAGTGAAATCTTCCGCTTTTGTGTGGTACTCCTCGTCCTCTTCGATAAAATTTTATAGTAAGAGAGATATACCAACTCGCTTAAGAAGAGGTGGATGATCGTGAAAAAGAAAGTATTTGTGGTCGCTCTCGCTTTCTCACTACTGCTGAGCGCACCGTTAGCCCTAGGGGGCGAAGCGAACGAAGGAGACGTTAAAACAGTGATAGAATGGGATGGGAACACACAACTGAGCGAGTGGTCCTACGAGGAACTAGGAAGACTGGAATTTAGTCATGACGTGTCTTTTGATTCGTTGGGTTCGAACACCATAGAAGTCAGGTACGGTGATGATGTGCTGACATCTCGTGAAGTCATTGTCAGCAGTCCTTCGGGGAGATATGATCTTATCCTCGAGCCTGACTCCGTAAGAACCGAAGAGGAAAAACCACACGATGCAAAACCGGAGCTGCAGCAGCGAGTGGAAGGTTTGTTCGCCGAGATTCAAGTCCATGAAGACGATGTTTACTTAGGAGATATGATAACCGTGGACGTCACGGTAATGAATGAATTACAGGAAGAACGTACTATATTTTTGTATTTGGTCCATGAAAACGATACAGAGTTGTTATATGAGGACGTGGTCTCACCAGCGGGAGATATAAGAGGTCATGAGATCTCTTTTGTTTACGATCTAGAGGATGCCCATATACCTTCAGAACTCTTCGTGGAATGCACCGGTCATGCCGCCAGATATCGACACAGGCGTATCGAGGTTCAAAGGCCTACCGAGCCGTTCGAGTTGGTCAGGTGGACCGGTGACTATCGAGGGGATCCGAAAGCGGACGAAATAGTCGTGACCATGGACCAAGACAGAGAGATCAGAGCCCACTTCGGGGAGGAAAGGTATGATCTCAACGTGGATACTCTAGGAGAAGGGGAGGTGAATTTAGAACCCTCTAAAACATCATATGAACGAAACGAGAAAGTTCATCTTGAAGCCACCGCCGAAAAGGGAGGATGGCAATTCAGCCACTGGATAGGTGATCATCCAGAAGGAGAACAGTTCCATGATGAGATAACGGTGACCATGGATAGAGTGAGGAGATTGAAGGCCGTATTTGAGAACGTCGATACCTCGGTGGAGCACGAACTCAACGTGAACGTTGAAGGTGAAGGCGTTGTAGAGTTAGAACCGGAGAAAGAGACTTATCACCAAGGCGAAGCGGTGAGACTTCAGGCCATCCCTGCAGGAGGTTGGCAGTTCGATAGATGGGTCGGAGATATTCTAGGAACAGATGAAGAGATCACCATCGTGATGGATAACCATAAAGATGTGACAGCCACATTTGACGACGATATCACCTACTCTCTTGATGTGAGCATCCACGGTGAAGGTAGAGTCGACAGAAACCCGTTCCGACTAGAATACAGTGAAGGAACCGCGGTGACGCTCACGGCCACACCAGAAGATACTCTCATACTAGAAGATATAGATAGAGGCGACATGGTAGGAGATTTCCACGATGATATGACCGTTGCCGAAGGGAATATCAGGGAAAATCTCTACGAGCAAGCGAGTACATGGTTGAGCGGGAACACAGATGTGACTGATATCCCTGAGTTGGAGGAAACAGATCCCTTGGATATCATGTTCGGTAAGAGAAACCAGGATTGGTTGGAAGATCCAGAGCCTCTAGAAGGGCAGTATGAGATAAGTATCAGGATGGATGGGATCGATATAGATGTACAAGATGCACAGCTCGTAGTCTATGAAAGGGCGAACGACACAGAAGAAAGTTTCCTCTCTCGATATGGGATGTTTTTGATACCTATCATCGCACTGATACTCGTGGCAATATTTGTCGGATGGAAAAAGAAAAAAGAACCCGAAAAAGATACTATACCACAACAACCACCGGGAAGCGATGACGAAGAACAAGCGAGCAAAGATGAAATACCCGAATGTCCTAGGTGTGGAGACGATCTAAGATATATTAAGGAATACGAACGTTGGTACTGCGACAAGTGCCGCGGATACAAGTGAAAGATATCTCTCCAGATACGCTCTAACGTCAAAAAAAGAAAAAAGGGTTTTTTTACTGTTGGACCTTGTTTTTTAGTTCTTCAACGATCTCAGGGTTACGCAGCGTCGAAGTATCTCCTGCGGATTCGCCCTTTTCCAGTTTCTTCAGTATCCTTCTCATGATCTTACCGGATCGCGTTTTTGGTAGGTCGTC
>SL_8KL_010_SEDDRAFT_10002085_pt1 | contig 17213 bp, 15 predicted proteins | sample SodLakKL_010_SED_4_FD_11160 | JGI IMG/M metagenome (IMG submission 11160)
AATAACCGGAAGCTCTCCAAGGTCTTCACCTATAGGATACCCTAGCCTCTTATTTATTTTCCCTTTTCTGGTCTCACATCATTTACAACTCAACATTCCCGGAACTTTTCCCGGGACGATGAGCCCCGGGAAAAGGCGTGGGTCTGTTATTCTTCGCTCATATGCGTGGTGCCGGGATGGGGCATCTCCTGGTCGAGGTCGTTCTCGTACTCAGGGTCCACTACATCGTCCTCGTCGCCCTCGAGTTCGAACTCGCTGGGCTCGGGACGCTCGTAATCGAAGTGTTCATGCTTGAGGATGCCCGTGCCGGCGGGGATGCGCCCACCGATGATGACATTCTCCTTGAGGCCTGCGAGGCCGTCGGTCTTGCCGCGGATCGCGGCGTCGGTGAGCACGCGGGTCGTCTCCTGGAAGCTCGCTGCGCTCAGGAAGGAATCGCTTCTGAGCGAGGCGCGTGTGATGCCGAGGAGCTCGGGACGCGCGACAGCGGGCTTCTGTTTTTCCGCAAGGGCGCTGGCGTTCTGTTCACGGAATGTCTTGTGGTCCACCTGCTGGTTGGGAAGAAGCTCGGTGTCGCCCTCGATGATGACCTTGAGCTTGCGCATCATCTGATGGATGATGATCTCGATATGCTTGTCGGAGATCTCGACGCCCTGGGCCCGGTAGACTTTCTGGACTTCATGGAGGATGTATTGCTGCACGGTCTCGGCGTCGGTGACCTTGAGCAGCTGCCGGGGGTCGATGGACCCTTCGGTGACCTTCTGGCCGGCGCGCACGCGCTCGCCTTCCTCGACGAGCAGTGTCACGTTGCTGTCGGTTTCATACTCCTTGCTTTCGAGGTCGCCTTCAAGAGTGATCTTATAGCGCTCCTCGATGGGGTCGATCTCGGCGACTTTACTGTCGAATTCAGCGATGATGGCCTTGCCTTTAGGCTCCCTGGCCTCAAAGAGCTCCTGGATCCTGGGAAGACCCTGGGTGATGTCGGCGCCGGCGACGCCGCCGGTATGGAAGGTCCTCATGGTGAGCTGCGTACCGGGTTCACCGATGGATTGAGCCGCGATGATGCCGACGCTCTCGCCCACTTCGACCTCCGCGCCTGTGGCGAGGTTCTGTCCATAGCACTTCTTGCAGACGCCATCGTCGGTGTTGCACATGAGTATGTTGCGGATTTTCACCTGCTCAACGCCCGCATCGACGACTTGTGAGGCGAGCTCCGCGGTGAGATAGGTATCCTGTTCCACAAGCAGTTCGCCGGTCGTGGGGTGATAGACGCTCTGCTGGGTGCGGCGACCGAGAATGCGATGGTAAAGCGACTCGACAACGTTTCCGTCCTTGTCGAGGAACGCCTTGACGACGCTGCCGCGGTCCGTACCGCAATCATGCTCGGTGACGACGAGGTCCTGACTGACGTCGACGAGTCGGCGGGTGAGGTAGCCCGAGTCAGCGGTCTTGAGGGCGGTATCCGTCGACCCTTTCCGCGCACCGTGGGTGGAGATGAAGAACTCGCTCATCGTGAGTCCTTCCCGGAAGGAGGCGCGGATGGGAAGTTCGATGGTCTTCCCCGAGGGGTTGGTCATGAGACCGCGGATGCCGGCGAGCTGCGTGAAGTTCGAAAGGCTGCCGCGGGCGCCGGATGTATTCATCATGTGGATGTGGTTGTCGATCGAGAGCTCTTCGCTTAGCCCTTTTTCAATCTGGATCTTTGCGTCCTCCCAGACCGAGAGCACCTGACGGTAGCGTTCATTCTCGGTGAGGAAGCCTTCATCGTGCATCTCCTGTATCTCTTCCACTTTCGCTTCCGCCTTCTGGATGATGTCCGACTTCTGGCTATAGGGGTTGACATCGAAGGCGCTCACAGTGATGCCCGCGTCCGTGGAATACTTGAAGCCGAGATTCTTCATCTTGTCGAGCATCTTCGAGGTCTCATTGATCTTGAAATCCTTGAAGACTCGGGAGATGATGCTCGAGAGGAACTTTTTATCGAAGGGGTCGGCGAGGCGTACCACGCCTTCATCTTCAACCGCCTTGATCTCGTTCTCGACGTTCTCTATCTCTTCATTGCTCGCATCGACTGTCGAACGTTGGAGGTAGGCGAGATTCTGATAAGCCTTCTCGAGCTCCACGCGCTTTTCAATCAATTCGCGGATGTTCATGCCACGGGTCGCGAAGTAGGCGTCGGGGGTGTTTTTGTCGAGGTTCTCCGCTTTGGGGACGTTGAGATAGGGGAAGCTCCTGGGCAGGATTTCATTGAAGATGAGCTTGCCCATGGTCGTCATGAGATAGGCGTCCCTTTGTTTCTCGCTCATCGGGGCGTGGCCCAGGGAATCCGCACGGATGCCGATCAGGGCGTGCAGGTGCAGATCGCCGTTCTCATAGGCGAGGTGTGCCTCCTTGGAATCCTTGAAGACCTTTCCCTGGCCCTTCTTATCGGGTTTCTCCATCGTCAGATAGTAATTGCCGAGGACCATGTCCTGGGACGGGGTGACGACGGGATTGCCGTCCTTGGGGTTCAGGATGTTGTTGGAGGCGAGCATGAGCACACGCGCCTCCGCCTGAGCTTCCTCGCTCAAGGGCACGTGCACGGCCATCTGGTCGCCGTCGAAGTCGGCGTTGAACGCCGGGGTGACGAGCGGATGCAGTTGTATGGCCTTGCCTTCGATGAGTTTCGCTTCGAACGCCTGGATGCCGAGGCGGTGCAGTGTGGGGGCGCGGTTCAAGAGCACCGGATGTTCCTGCACCACGTCCTCGAGTACCTCCCAGATGCGGCCGTCGGAATCGTCGATCAGTTTCTTCGCGTTCTTTATATTGTTGGCGACCTCGCGGTTGATGAGCTCCTTGATAACGAAAGGTTTGAAAAGGGAGATCGCCATCTCGCGGGGAATGCCGCACTGATACATCTCGAGGTCCGGACCGACGACGATGACGCTGCGGCCGGAATAGTCGACGCGCTTACCGAGGAGATTCTGGCGGAAACGCCCCTGCTTGCCTCTCAGCATGTCGGAGAGGCTCTTGAGTGGACGGTTCTTCTCCACGACGACCTTGCGGCCGCGCTTGGAGTTGTCGATTAGTGCATCGACGGCCTCCTGCAGCATGCGCTTTTCATTCTTGGTGATGAGATGGGGCGCGTGCTGTTCCTGCTGGCGCTTCAAGCGGTTGTTTCGGTTGAGGATGCGCCTGTAGAGGTCGTTCAGGTCGGTCGTTGCGAAACGGCCTCCGTCGAGCTGAACCATGGGGCGGAGCTCCGGCGGGATGACCGGGAGGACGTCCATGACCATCCATTCGGGCTTGTTGTCGGATTTGCGGAACGCCTCGATGATCTCAAGACGCTTCAGATACTTGTGCCGCTTCTGTTTTGAAGCGCTGTGCAGCGCCTTGCGGATCTTGTAGGACTCTTCCTTGAGGTCGAGGCGCTGAAGGAGGTACTTGATGGCTTCCGCGCCGGTGTAGGCCTTGAAGCGGTTGCCGTACTGGATGTATTTCTTCGTGTATTCGGCTTCCGAGAGGATCTGTTTGTAATGGAGGTCGGTATCGCCCCTGTCGATGACGATGTAGGAGGCGAGATAGACGACTTCCTCGAGATCCTTGGACTTGATGTCGAGCAGCGTCGCGATGCGGGAGGGCGTGTTCCTGAGATACCACGTATGCACGACGGGGGCGGCCAGCTTGATGTGGCCCATGCGCTCGCGGCGCACTTTGCTCTCGGTGATCTCCACGCCGCAGTCCTTGCATTTCTTGCCGCTGTGCGCGCTCTTCTTTTTATTATTGCAGGCACACTGATAATCCTTGGTCGGACCGAAGATGACCTCGCAGAAGAGACCGTCCCTCTCGGGTTTCAACGTGCGGTAGTTGATGGTCTCGTGCTTCTTCACTTCGCCGTGCGACCAGGAAAGTATCTCTTCATTGGAAGCTAGACGAATCTTATAGTGCTTGTACTTTTGGCTCATTTAATCACCTTATCCTCTTAATTAAAGCCGTAGCGTTCCTGATAATCCTGTCCCGGGGATTCTTCGACTAGGCTCTTGCGGGCTTCGTTCTCCCCGGTGCCTTCATTGATCAGTTCAACGGAGATACCGAGGGATTGCAGTTCTCTTGTAAGCACTCGGAATGATTCAGGAAGACTCGGTTCAGGGATGCTCTTGCCGTCGACGACAGAACGGAATACTTTGTTGCGGCCGATGATGTCATCGCTTTTCACTGTAAGCATCTCCTGGAGGCAATAAGCGGCGCCGTAGGCTTCAAGCGCCCACACTTCCATCTCGCCGAAGCGTTGGCCACCGTTCTGCGCCTTGCCTCCCATCGGTTGCTGGGTGACGAGCGTGTAGGGGCCTACGCTGCGGGCATGCAATTTGTCATCGACCATATGGTCGAGCTTGATCATGTGCATGACGCCGACGGAGACTTCACTGTCATATGCTTCGCCGGTCATGCCCGAATAAAGCGTGGTCTTGCCGTTTGGTTTCATGCCTGCTTCTTTCATGACCGCTTCGAGGTCATCGTTCTCGACGCCGTCGAAGACGGGGGTGGCCATGCGCTCCCCGAGCTCTTTCGCGGCCATGCCGAGATGGATCTCGAGTACCTGTCCGATATTCATCCGGGAAGGGACTCCGAGCGGGTTGAGCATCATGTCGATGGGGCGTCCATCGGCAGTGAACGGCATGTCCTCTTCGGGCAGGATCTTGGAGATGACACCCTTGTTGCCGTGACGGCCGGCCATCTTGTCGCCTTCTGAAATCTTCCGTTTCTGTACGATGAACACGCGGACGACCTCATTCGCACCCGGCGGAAGTTCATCGCCTGCGGCGCGCGAGAAGTGCTTGACACTTTTCACGATGCCGCCACCGCCATGCGGGACGCGCAGCGAGGTGTCACGCTGTTCATAGGCTTTCTTGCCGAAGATAGCACCGAGGAGCCGGTCTTCCGGGGTTTCTTCGGTCTGACCTTTCGGCGTGACCTTTCCGACAAGGATATCGCCTTCCTTCACCTCCGCGCCGGGAATGACGATGCCGTTTTCATCAAGCATGCGCCGTCCTTTTTCACCGACGTTCGGCACTTCGCGTGTGATCTCTTCCTTGCCGAGTTTGGTGTCGCGGGCCTCGGCATCATATTTTTCAATATGAATCGAGGTGTAGACATCCTCCTTGACGACGCGTTCGCTCAGTATAACGGCATCTTCATAATTGTAGCCGTTCCATGTCATGAAGGCGACAGTGAGGTCCTGGCCGAGCGCTAGCTCGCCTTTATCCATCGAAGGGCCGTCGGCGATGACGTCGCCGGCCTTCACTTCGTCGCCTTTCTCGACAATGGGGCGTTGATTGAAACATGTGCTCTGGTTGCTGCGCTCGAATTTATCGAGCTTGTAGCCGCGCTTTTCACCGTTCTCTTCCTCGATGATGATTTTGTTGGCGTCGACATAGTCGATGACGCCATCGTTTTTGGCGATTTTGGAAGAGCCCGAATCGCGGGCGGCTTTATATTCAATTCCCGTACCCACATAAGGGGCTCGAGGATTCAAGAGCGGTATCGCCTGGCGCTGCATGTTCGCGCCCATGAGCGCCCGGTTCGCATCATCATGCTCGAGGAAGGGGATACAGGCGGTCGATACGGAGACGATCTGTTTCGGAGAGACGTCGATCAGGTCGAGGTCCTCCTTGGGATGCATCTTCGTCTCGCCTCGATGTCGCGCAACGACATTGTCATCGAGGATACGCTGGGTCTCATCGACATTGATGTTCGCCTGGCCGATGGTGTATTCTTCTTCTTCGTCCGCGGTCAGATACATGTATTCTTCACCGATATAGAGTTCAGTATCGTCGCCTTGATTTTCACGGACGACTTTTCGATAAGGGGTCTCGATGAGGCCGAAACGGTTGACGCGGACATAGGTCGCAAGACTGTTGATCAGTCCGATGTTCTGGCCTTCGGGGGTCTCGATGGGGCAGATGCGTCCGTAGTGCGAATAATGCACGTCACGGACCTCGAAGCCCGCACGGTCACGCGTCAGGCCGCCTGGGCCGAGCGCGGAGAGGCGGCGCTTGTGTGTCAGCTCATCAAGCGGATTGGTCTGCGACATGAACTGGGATAGCTGCGAGGAGCCGAAGAACTCCTTGAGGGAAGAGGTGAGGGGACGGATGTTGATGAGGTTCTCCGGGGTCATCTCGGAAGCATCCCGGGTGCTCATCCTGTCCATGACATTCTTTTCAAGCTTGGAAAGCCCGATGCGGAACTGATTCTTGAGCAGTTCGCCGATCAGACGGAGTCGTCTATTACCGAGATGGTCGATATCATCGAGGCTGCCGTAGCCGTCCATCAGGTTCAGATAGTAACTGATGCTGGCGATGATGTCGGATGGGGTGAGATGCTCGGCGGTTTCGCTCGAATCATTACCGACAAGGCGCATGTTGATGGTCTCGCCCTCCTGGTTCTCGTGCATGATTTCAAGGATTTCGATATGCGCGAGGTCAACATGGAGCGCTTCCTTGTCAAGCGTCTCTATGATGGCGTTGATGATTTCATTATAGGCTTCTTCGCCTTCCTCGGCGATATAATCATCCGTGCTCTTGCCTTGCGAGCGCAGGTACCCTTGGGCGAGCTCTTCCGCCCCGGGGAACTTCTGCGTCTTAATCATCTCTAGCTTATCGTCGTCGCTGAGATAGCTGAGATATTCATTCGCATCAAGGATATCCTTCTGCGTCTCGAAATCATAATCAAGGTCGTGCGCCAGCACGCCGGGAACAGGCTCTCTGAAAAGATGGCGGTGATGGTCGAGCACGCGCTCCTTCTCTCTGTCGATAATATCGCCGGCGGCGAGAATGACTTCGCCGGTTTCAGGATCGACAAGGTCCTCGGCAAGGGCTTTCCCTCGCACATGTTTGAGGACGTTCAGTTTCTGGTTCACCTTGAACCTTCCAACTTCCGCCAACTCATAACGTTTAGCATCGAACAGGCGGCTCACGAAAAATTTGACAGCGCCGTCGATCGTCGCCGTCTCACCTTGCCTGAGATTCGAATACACCTCAAGTATCGCCTCTTCAGGCGAAGTCGTAGTATCCTTATCAAGCGTCTCGTCTATATGGGGGTGATCCTTGTATATGCGTCGTATGCCGTCATCCGAAAGACCGATCGCCTTGAGAATGATAGTCAGGGGGATCTTCTTCGAGCGGTCGAGTTTCACATAGAGGAGTTTCCGCTCTTCGCCCTCCTCGGTCGACTTGACTGTGTCCTTGCTTTCATATTCCAACCATGCGCCGCGATTGGGGATGATCTGGCCGAGGTAATGGCTTCTGAGTGTCTTTCGGTCGATCTCCTCAGAAAAAAATACGCCGGCGCTACGGACGATCTGGGATACAATGACGCGCTCGGAACCATTGATAATAAAAGACGACCTTTCCGTCATGAATGGAAAATCGCCCATGAAAATCTTTCTCTCCTGGATTTCCCCGGTCGTATGGTTGATGAGTTTGGCTCCCACGCGAAGAGGGCGCGAGTAGGTAAGTTCCTTCTCGCGCGCTTCATGTTCGGAATATTCGGGGTCCTCGAACTCTATGCCATTAAAGTATAATTCGAGACCGCCGGTGAAATTTTCTATAGGGGAGATATCATTTAAAAGCTCTTCAAGTCCCTCCTCTATGAACCACTCAAAAGAATTCGTTTGAACTTCGGTCAGGTTGGGAAGTTCGACATTCGATTTGACGCGTGAATAGTTCCTTCTCTCGCGCTCTCTGCCGTATTTGACAACCGAATAGCTCAACATTAAACACCCCGTTTAATCATATAAAAAATAATCGCATTACAAAAAGCGCATGGTAATGCATTTAACTATACTACCATGCACCTGTCAATGCGTCAATCAATTTTTATTATCAATTGCAAGTTTTTTTGAAACGGCGACATCACCGGTTAAGCGTCCGTCTTAAGAGGCGTCGCCTTATAGACCCGGAATCCCTTGTGTTTCTTTACTTCCTCAGTTTCGTAGTACTGCTCGAGAAACCGGTGCATGGAGGGGGCGCCGTGTTTCTTATGTACGACGAGCCAAAGGGAACCTTCAGTTGAAAGATGGCGTTTCGCACCCTTGATAAGGGCATGAAGTCTCGCTTTACCGATGCGTATGGGCGGATTCGTGACAATGAGGTCGAACTGCTCGCCCTCGAGTGCTTCAAAACCATCGCTCTTTACAACGCGGACATCCACGTTATTGTGCGAAGCGTTCTCTTCAGCCAGATACAGTGCGCGTTCATTGACGTCGGTCATAGTGACGTCCAGCCCGTATGTCACCGCGAGCGCAATGCCGATGACACCATAGCCTGTCCCCAGATCCAGAGCGTTTTTCGCATTCCCGACCTCGAGCGTTTCAAGAAGAAACGCTGTCGCTTCATCCACTCCATCCTTGGCGAACACACCGCGGTCGCTCATGAATGAAAAGTCGCGGCCACGGAAACTGAAATGCAGTTCGCGACGGTCGCTCTTCACATCAGGACGTTGGGTATAATAGTGTCCCACAGAATTCCTCCTGGATAAAGCGAACCCCGGGCATCGGGCCCGGGGTTGGCTTTTCTACTTGACTTCGACAGTAGCGCCGGCTTCTTCGAGCTTTTCCTTGATCTCTTCAGCTTCTTCTGGTTCAATGTCTTCCTTGACGGCTGCAGGGACACCGTCGACAAGCGCTTTGGCTTCTTTGAGGCCAAGGCCTGTAAGCTCGCGGACGACTTTGATGACGCCGACTTTCTTGCTGCCGGCATTGGTCAGCGTGACCGTTACTTCGCTGGGTTCTTCTTCCTCGCCTTGAGCGCCAGGTGCAGCGGCGGCAACAGCGGTGGGGTCCACGCCGAATTCTTCCTTCATCGCGTCGACGAGTTCTTTAAGTTCGAGCAGTGTTTTTTCCTTCAAAGCTTCAATGATCTCTTCATTACTGAGTGCCATGATATTCCTCCTTCAATTATCCGTTGTTCTCTTCAAGATTTTCTACATGCATGTTCAATGCAATAGCGATGTTGCGAATCGGTTCGATGATGCCGCCCGCGAACATGGTGAGCAGTTCCTCGCGGGAAGGGATTGTAGCGATGTGATTGATCTTCTCGTTGTTCATGAATTCGTCGTCGACAATGCCGACTTTCATCTCGAGCGCGCCGATCTCTTTGGAGAAATCGTAGATGGCTTTAGCGGCCGAGACGCTGTCTTCATAGGAAAATGCGACTGCATTGGGGCCTTCGACATATTCGACAAGCGATTCGTACCCGGCCGCTTGCGCCGCGCGGTAAATAATGTTGTTCTTGATGACTTTCATCTCTGCATTATTCTCGCGCAGTTTGGCGCGGAGCGCGTTCGCTTGTTCAACGGAAAGCCCGAGATAGTCGAACAGAACGACTGAATTCGCTTCCTGCATGCGTTCCTTGAGCTCTTCCACCTGTTGTTTTTTTCTTTCAATCGTCTTTTCAGACATGGTTCCACCTCCTGAATGTGCCAATAAAAAGCCTCTTCTGTCAGACGACAAAAGAGGGCTGTGCAAGCTTCTTTTTTCGTCTGCTTGGGAAATTAAGCGCTTATGCGCACCCAAGGTCTTCGACAGGATATGTGCTTTCGAAGGGTATTATGCTATAAAACCGACCGTGTGTCAACTTTTACACCGGGGCTCATGGTCGTAGAGAGTGTGAGGTTCTTGATGAAGACGCCTTTGACCGTAGAGGGGCGCAGTCGCTTGATGGTGTCGTAGAATGCCCGGATGTTGTCGATGAGCTTGTCTTCCGAGAAAGAGCGTTTGCCGACGTTCAGATGAAGATTGCCGACCTTGTCGACGCGATATTCGATCTTACCGGCCTTGGTCTCCTCGACAGCACGCTTGATATCATCGGTGACTGTACCGGTCTTCGGATTCGGCATCAATCCTTTCGGACCGAGCGTACGACCGAGCTTTCCGACTTTCGGCATCATGTTCGGCGCTGCGATGACAGCATCGAAATCCAGCCAGCCGCCCATGACCTTGTTGATAAGATCCTCGTCGCCGACATAGTCAGCGCCGGCCTCTTCAGCTTCTTTCGCCTGCTCGCCCTGAGCGAAGACGAGGACTGTCTTGCTCTTTCCGATGCCGTGGGGCAGTACGATAGCACCGCGGATATTCTGGTCCGCCTGTCTGGGGTCCACGTTCAAGCGCATGGCAGCCTCCACGGCAGGGTCGAAATTCTCATACGAGACATCCTTGAGTAAAGAGATTGCTTCCCCTAAAGGGTAGGCCTTGTTCTTATCGATCTTCTCCAAGGCTTCCCGATGCTTTTTGCTTATCTTAGCCATTGTTTACCTCCTTGTGGTCTAACGGAATATCCTCCCACATATATATGATGCTGTTGATGCGATGATTCTGCGGTTCATTCTTTCACGGTGATGCCCATGTTGCGCGCGGAACCTTCGATGATGCGCATGGCGGCTTCGATGTCATGTGCGTTGAGGTCAGGCATTTTGGTCTCCGCGATTTCACGGACCTGTTCACGTGTAACGGTACCGACTTTTTCCGTCAGCGGATTGCCCGCGCCCTTTTCTATACCGGCCGCTTTCAACAGCAAGTCCGCAGCGGGCGGCGTTTTAGTGATGAAGGAGAACGAGCGGTCCTTGTACACGGTGATTTCCACAGGGATGATATTGCCCATCTGGTCCTTGGTCTTTTCATTGAACTTGGAACAGAATTCCTGGATATTGACGCCGGCCTGACCGAGAGCGGGTCCTACCGGGGGCGCCGGGTTGGCTTTCCCTGCGGGAATTTGCAGTTTGACGACATTGGTCACTTCTTTTGCCACGATTGACACCTCCTCATAGTCGTGATGTGGTCAACGGATGCATTTGCATCCTTCCACTCAAAAAACAAGCATGGCTCAGCATGCCCGGGTATTATATCCTGCCACGCGGGCAGTGTCAAGCTTATACATTCGTATCAATCTCGTCGAAGGTGAGTTGGGCCGGCGTTTCACGCCCGAACATTTCGACGAGGACGGTCACCATGGCTTTCTCCTGGTCGATGGATTCCACCTGGCCCACCTGGTTCATGAACGGACCGGCTGTAATCCTTACCTTCTGGCCCACTTCGACATCGAGCGTAGGCGTCTCGAGCAGACCTGCGCGCTTGAGGATGGGGTTGATCTCCTCGGGTGGGAGTGGAATCGGCTTGGTGCCGCCGCCGCTACTGCCGAGGAATCCTGTCACGCCTGGCGTGTTACGGACAACGAACCAGGAATCGTCGGTCACAATCATCTCGATGAACACGTAGCCCGGATAGAGTTTGACAACTTTCTCCTTTGTTGAACCATCCGTTTTTTTCTCCCGCTTGATCTGTTCGGGGATGACGACCTGGAAAATCTTGTCTTCCATCTGCATCGACTCGATGCGGCGTTCGAGATTGTTTTTAACAGAGTCCTCCTGTCCGGAATATGTCTGGACCACGAACCACTGTTTGTCGTTCTGCTCTTCGCTCATCAGTACGGACCTACCTCGTGGAGGAATTCAAAAACAGGACGGAATATGAAATCGTAGAGGACGAACATCAAACCGAGGAAGATGATGAAGCCGAATACTCGTGCGGTATGGTTCGACATCACATTCCGCGTCGGCCAGGATACACGGCGAAGTTCGCGGAACCCCGGGATGAAAAAGGGCGCAAGAGAATAAAGGAGTGCGAAGGCCCCCACGAGCATGACGATGACTGAGAACACACGGATTTTCCACGGTGCGTCGAAAATCCACAGATCCGTCATGGCGATTGTCAGGACATCGCCTTCAAAAATATAGACTCCGAGCACAAGAACCAGTGCTCCGAGCAGACCGAGAAGCAGACCTTCAAAAGGATATTCTTTTTTAAGGATGTTCATGACTTTCGAAAATTTTTCTTGTTTGTCTTCCATGATTAGACGCTCCTATTTGCTTTCTTTATGAATCGTGTGCGCCCCGCAGTTGGGACAGTATTTCTTTCGTTTGAGGCGGGTCTTGTCATCGGCGTGCTTGCTGGTCGAATAGTTTCTCGACAAGCATACCTCGCAGACGAGACGTACTTTTCGACGCATAACATCACAACCTTGCAACTGATAATCATACCAAAAAGGCCTTTAAGTGTCAATGATTAGTCCTCAAAATATGCCCGTATTTTGGCCTTTGCGCGGTGCATGGCATTGTAGGCGGATTTAATGTTGATGTCGAGGGAGGCCGCTATGGATTCAAAGCTTCTGTTCTTGAGCTCCCGCCCTTCATACACAGAGAATTCACAGGGCGTCAGGATTCTTCGCACCTCCTCGAGGTGAAGATCGTAATACACAGTCCTCTCATGAAGGCAATGGGTGTTCTCAGCGATGTCGTCGAGATAATTGCGCGTTATCTCCTGGCGGCGTTTGAACGTCGCGATCGTGCTTATGCAGTGCCGTTCGATATTCATCTCGAAAAAACGCGTGAATGTCTTATTGTAAGAGGCATCGAACATCATAGCGGACTGATAGAGGATAATCAGACATTCCTGGAAAAGGTCGTCGAAATAGTAGGTGAGGTTGAACTTATAGATCTTTTTTATGATCAGCCGCCTGTACTTCTCCACCATAAGCTCCAACGCCGATTCATCGCCTTCTTGTATCATCGAGATGATCTCATGGTCGTTATGCATCACGCTGCCTCCGGCGTATGGCGTAAAGCGCAATACCGGTGCTGACACTCACGTTCAGGCTGTTGAGTTTCCCATGCATGGGAATCCTGGCGAGCAGGTCGCATTTCTTCCTAACCGAGGGACGGATGCCCTTCTGCTCACTCCCAAAGACCAGGCAAAGATCCATATCAGCGCGTACATGGTCGATATCACTGTCACCACCGACATCGGTACCAACCACGAACATGCCGTTTTTTTGCATTTTTTCAATCGCACGATTCACATTTGTGACTTGCGCGATATCAAGGTGTTCCACGGCACCGGCGGAAACTTTGACCACCGCCGGGGTGATCGAGACACTGCGGCGCTCTTGAAAAATGACGCCATCCACGCCGAACACTTCGGCGCTACGTAGAATCGCCCCGAGATTCTGAGGGTCTTCTATACCATCGAGCAGCACGAAAAGCTTGCGGTGAGGTTTCTCAAGCAGCGCATCAAGCGAGGCGCTGGCATAAGGCGCCACCCTGGCCGCTACACCCTGATGGCCTTTCCCGAAACGCTTGTCAAAAACTTTTTTTGACAGCACTGCCGGGGATATCCCCTTCTCCCTCGCTCTATCGAGAATCTCTTGATCCACCTGGTCCTGGACAAGTAGCTCATGTACAGTGCGATCGGCTCTGAGAGCCTCCAAAACTGAATTCTTTCCGTAGATGAACATGCAATCACCCTCCGAGAGCATCATATCACAATAGCTTCCGAATGAACTTGAGAAAATTCTCCGTCAATCAAACGGCGGCCGGTGAACAGCCGCCTTTAAAACATCACTTCAAACAAGGTCTCAAGCCGCGATGCATGTCCGTTCAGATAAAGATGCCCGACAAGCGCCTCGAGGCCGGTCGCATTCTTATATGTCATAATGCCTTCTTTGCGTGACTTCCTCGCCAACGGCGCATTGCGTCCTCTTTTCACGATGGCCTTCTCCTCGTCCGTAAGCATCGGCTGGATCTTCTCAAGCGCCCTGACCTGTGCAGCCGCATTGGTTCTTTCAATGGCGGCGCTGTGAAGATTCCGGGGTTTCGTCCTGCCCTCTTTCAAAAGATGCTCGCGGACGCGGAGTTCATACACCGCATCACCGATATAGGCAAGGGTCTGGGCGTTATAGGTCTGCACGTCAGAGAATCCCTCTCTCCTGGAGTTTTTCACGGAGCCTGTCGGCCTTGTCGAACTCCCGGTTCTTCCTTGCGTTCGTCCACTCCATATAAATCGCCCTGTCGGTCTTTGTCAACCGGCTGACTTCGGGATTGAGACCTAGTATCTTGAAGAATACATCAAAAAGCTCGAGAGCCCCACGCATCACCGGATAGGTGTTGCGCTCCCTGATTTTCTGATTGGCGTATTTCACAAGGTTATGAAGCTCGGTGATGGCATTGGGAGTGTTGAAATCATCCTCCAATGCTTCGATGAACCCTTGGTGGATTTTGCTCAGTTGACTGTCGTGCACGCCTTTCTTATCGAGCTGATCAGCCAGGTCGAGCTGATAGAAGGTCTGGCTGTATGTGCGCTTGATCTTCTGCCATTCATTCACATGATTGATCAGGATGTCGTCGGAATAATCGATGGGGCTGCGGTAGTGCGTGCTCAGGGTGAAGAGGCGGTATCCCATGTAGTCATGGTCGAGGTCTTTGACAAGGATGATGCGGCCTTCGCTCTTCGACATTTTCTTCTCATCGATATTGAGCTGCCCGTTATGCATCCAGTAATTGGCGATCGCGTTGCCGGCAAGGGCACGATGCTGGGCTATCTCGTTTTCATGATGCGGAAACATGAGTCCTGTCCCGCCGCCGTGGATGTCGATCTTCTCGCCGAAAATATCATGAATCATGGCCACGCATTCTGTATGCCACCCCGGGCGCCCTTCACCGAAGGGCGAAGGATAGGTGATGCCCTGTTCCGTCTGTTTCCACAGGGTGAAATCGAGCGGATTCTCTTTTTCAGTATCCACTTCGACACGCGCACCTTCACGCAAATCCTCGATATTGCGTCCCGATAACGCTCCGTATTCAGGAATCTTATCCACGCGGAAATAGACGTTGCCGTTCTTTTCGTAAGCGAATCCCTTCTCCACAAGGCGCTCGATATAGGATATGATGGAACTCATATACTCCGTCACGCGGGGTGCGAGATATTTTGTCGAGCTTCCCACACGACGCGCATCTTCATAAAAAGCCTCGATGAATTTATTCGCGATTGTCATCTCGTCTGTCTCATCCTCGATCGCCTTTGTGATGATCTTGTCGTCGACATCGGTGAAATTGGAGACGAAATTCACCATATAGCCCTGATGCTCGAAGAAACGCCGGACCACATCAAAAAAGATAACAGGGCGGGCATTGCCGATGTGGATGTAATTATATACAGTAGGGCCGCAGACATACATGTTCACAGTGTTCTCGTGAATCGGCTCGAACGTTTCGGTACGCTTGCTCAATGTATTATAGATCCTCATACGCATATCACCTTCATCTTCAACTTGCAATGCAGACTTATTCTAACACAGGAACAGGTATTTCAAAACCTTGCCGCCATCTCGATAAAAAAACAGAGGCGCGGGGCCTCTGTTTCTTGTTCACTCTTTACAGTTTTTCAACGTTCGAGGCTTGAGGTCCGCGGTCGCCTTCGACGACTTCGAACTCTACTCTGTCGCCATCATTCAAGGTTTTGAAACCTTCTTGGTTGATCGCGCTGTAGTGAACAAAAATGTCCTTGTCCTTTTCATCGGACACTTGGTCTTCATCGACGAACTCATCGTCTTTTGTGATGAAGCCATAGCCTTTTTCAGAGTTGAACCATTTTACAGTTCCAGTCATGTAACTAAAAATCTCCTTTTCTTAACGTGATAGTGCCATTATACAACGGGTGATTTTAAAATGCAAATATTTTTACGTGTGCAATCCACAAGAGAAGGGAAAAACAGCCCCGAAACAATGTCCAATGTCCTCAACCGAGCTTCTCAATTGTCTTCTCAAGACGCTTCAATAAGAGTTCTTTCCCGATCAGATGCATCATCCTGGGCAGGTCCGGTCCGTGCATCTGGCCACTGATTGCGATTCTTATGGGCATGAAAAGCATCTTGCCCTTCATGCCGGTCTCCTTGCCGGATTGCTTGATGGTATTTTTAATCGTCTCGGGAGTAAATGCATCAAGGGCCTTCAGGTGTCCATGGAACGTTTCAAGCAATGCTTGGACCCCTTCCTGACCGAGGAACTCCAGAGCGTCTTCATCAATAGTGAACGGGCGGTCGAAGAAATCCCTGTAGAGCTCGACAATCTGTGCACCATAGTTCAATCGGTCCTTGAACACAGATATGAGACTGTTGAACCATGTGTCGTCCCTGTCCTCACCGATACCGGCCTCGTCAAGGAAGGGCCTGCAGAGCTTGAGGGCCTCATCGTCATTTAAAGCCTGGATATAGCGGTGATTGATGTAGAGGAGCTTCTGGTTGTCAAAGGTCGCCGGCGAGGTTGACAGACGTTCCGCCTCGAAGCGTTCGATGATCGCTTCTTTACTGAGAATCTCTTCCTTGGCATCGGGACTGAACCCCAGCAGGGCTATGAAATTGAACAACGCCCCGGGAAGGAACCCCCGCTGATGATATTGTTCGATGAACTGGATGATGGAGCCATCGCGCTTCGAGAGTTTCTTGCCTTCCTCATTGACAATGAGCGGCATGTGGCCATAGACCGGACGGTCGAAGTCAAGGGCGTCGAGCACCATGAGCTGCTTGGGGGTGTTCGTGATATGATCCTCACCCCTCAGAACGTGGGAGATCTCCATTAGAGCGTCATCGACTGCACAAGCGAAATTATAGGTGGGAACACGGCTTTTCTTCATGATGACCCAGTCCTCAATGTCCTCGCTCCTGAAGGTCACATCACCCTTGACGATATCATTGAAGCGATAGACTTTCTCATCCGGAACTTTGAAACGCACTGCGTAGGGCTTGTCCTGGTCCGGCTTGCCAAGACATGTCCTGGGGTAATGAAGTCGGCTCTCGCCGCGTTCGATCTGTTTCTGCCGGGCGGCCTCGAGCTCCTCTTCGGTGCAATAGCATTTATAGGCCCAGCCCTCCTCAATCAACCGGTCTGCGAACTTGCGATAGAGATCGAGACGTTCGAGCTGCTGATAAGGACCGAAACCGCCATCCTTGTCGATGCTTTCATCCCAGTCAAGACCCAGCCATTTCAGGTAGGCCAGCTGATTCTCGATGCCTGTATCGACATTGCGTGCGACATCGGTGTCCTCTATCCTGACGATAAAATCGCCCTCGTACCGACGGGCGAAGAGGTAATTGAACAGTGCGGTGCGGGCATTGCCGATATGCAGGTACCCCGTCGGACTCGGGGCGTAGCGTACACGAACTTTCATAATATGCCTCCTTTGCTTTACGAACTCATTATAATATGTCCACGGCTTGGGCACAAGGCGAAAAAAAAGCACGTATGGCACGTGCTGTAGATATACAATACATGTGAGACCTTCGCTTGAATAAATAAAAGGTGGTCCGTATCCTATGAGTGTAACGACCAAACCACACTAAGGGAGGATACGA
>SL_8KL_010_SEDDRAFT_10002088_pt1 | contig 17183 bp, 17 predicted proteins | sample SodLakKL_010_SED_4_FD_11160 | JGI IMG/M metagenome (IMG submission 11160)
CCCCGGATGTAGGAGTCATCTTGCTCTCGGAGAGTATAGCCGAGGACATAAGAGAACATCTGCGGCAAAAAAAGAAGAGAAGAGAAGAGATCTATCCGGTGATAGTGGAGTTACCGGATAAGGAAGGTCCCGTTAAAGGTAAAGAGGATCCGCTGCAGGGCAAGATAAAGAGAGCTGTAGGTATAGATATAAGTACGCAGGAGGAAAAATAAAATGTATATGACATCCAAATTCAAGACGGATACCGTTTCAAGATCCACCCAGGAGGAAGTAAAGTATGAGAGATGAAGCAGAAGAGAGGATAAGTAAGATAAAAAAACCCGAGGCTGAAGAAAAAGGCAGGATCATACATGTAGCAGGTCCGGTGGTCGAAGCCGACGGTTTAAGAGGCGTCGAGATGTACGAAGTGGTGGAAGTCGGCGAGGAAGGTCTTATCGGCGAAGTCATCGAACTGGATGAAGACGTAGCCACCATACAGGTTTATGAGGAAACGGGAGGTATAAAGCCGGGAGAACCTGTAAAAAGGACCGGAGAACCTCTTTCACTCGAACTCGGTCCCGGTCTTATAGAGCAGATATACGACGGCATACAAAGACCTTTAGAAGGGATCGCTGAAGAGACCGGCGACTTCATCCGCAGAGGCGTAGATGTCGCACCACTAGACGAGGAGAAGAGATGGATGTTCGTACCCAAAGCGGAAGTGGGTGAGCAGGTAAATACGGGCGATATCTTAGGCACGGTGGAAGAAACTAAAACGGTAGATCACAAAGTGATGGTACCTCCGGATAAAGGAGGCGAGGTCAAAGAGATAGTATCGCAGGGAGAATACACCATAAACGAGACCATCGCTGTTTTGGAAGATGAAGAGGGCGAACAAGAGATAAGCATGAAACAGCGCTGGCCCGTGCGTGTCGGTAGACCTATAAAGGACAAGAAGCAGCCTGGCGAACTTTTAGTTACCGGGCAGAGAGTTCTAGACACTTTCTTTCCTCTGGCTAAAGGTGGAACCGCAGCTATACCCGGGGGCTTCGGGACCGGGAAATGCGTTACGGGAGACACTCCTGTTTTGTTAGCCGATGGACAAAAGATGCCTATAGAAGAGGTGTATGAAAAGTACGAGTCTAAAGGGAAAAAGAAGGTCGATAACGAGGAGGAATTGATCGAACTTCAACGACCTCTTGAGATACTATCCATGGACGACGGAAAGATAGCTAAAAAGGAGGCTACCTGTCTATACAAAGGGAAAACCGATACTACCGTCGTAATAAAAACTAAATCTGGTCGTGAAGTCGAACTCACCCCGATACACAAACTGTTCGTACTGACTCCCGAGATGGATATTATAGAGAAACCCGCAGGCGAGATCAAGGAAGGAGAAACTTTACTGGCTCCAAGAAGACTTCCGGTCGAAGAAGAAAGGAAGGAAGAAAAATTGTCAGTTGAAGACCTATTGCCCGAAAAGAGAGTTTATGGTGAAGACTTCGACAAAGTGGTCGAAACTATAGGTGATTTGGAAGAAAAATTCGGCAGTAGAAAATTACTGGCAGAAAGATTGGATATCAGCGAAGATGTTCTTACCGAGTACGCCTCGGGTAGAAATAGGCCGAAAGTAAAAGTCGCCAAAAAGATATTTGAAGAGAAAGGTATCGACTACAATATAAGGAACGTTAAAAGTGAAAGGCATTCCACACCCATAAAAGTACCTTCAAAGTTGGATGAAGATCTTGCAGAACTTTTAGGCCTTTTGCTTGGTGATGGTTCTCTAAAACCGAGCACGGTCTATTTCTACAACAACGATGAAAAACTACTGTCACGAGTCGAAGAGTTTTTCAGTGACCTTTTCGACGTGAAAACTAAAAGAGAGTACGCTAGAACTGTAAATTCTACGAAAGTCAACTGCAAAGCTTTAAGAGATCTTCTCGTATCGTTAGGCTTTCCGAATGAAAGCAAATCAAGGAATTGTAGTATTCCAAAAAAGATATTTGAAAGTGGAAATGACGTGCTAGCGGCCTTTGTAAGAGGTTATTATCTCGCAGATGGATGTTTCTCAAAATACGAAGTCGAGATCAGCACTTCGAGCGAAGATATGGCCAGCGATCTATCTTACGCTCTTACGAGGCTAGGAACGCCTCCAAGACTCGCGTCAAAAGAAACTAACAGGAACAAAAGCTACAGGATAAGGATATCCGGAGAAGAACTCGAGAATTTCTATGAAAAGACAGCGATGGATCATCGAAAATATGAGCAGATCAAGAAGTATCTAGAAAGGGACNGNAAACATTTCAGAGGNGTCAATTCGGTAGAAGTGTCCCCTGATCTTGTAAAAAAGAAGTTCGAAGAAAGCGGTATCAGGAGAAAAGAGTTCAAGGAGAACGGTATAAAGATAGCGAATTACACAACACAAGAAGAAAGGATGAGCATCCCAGTTTTCAGGAAGTTCTCATCCATGACGGCCGATGATGATTTAATTACTATGGCTGATAACCATTTAGATCATTTCTTGCCCGATCCTGTGAAGTCGGTTGAAGTAAAAGAAGGACCCAAAGACGTTTACGATCTGACGGTGCCGGAAACCCACAACTTCGTGGGAGGTAACGCCCCGATGATCCTCCATAATACGGTGATCCAGCATCAATTGGCTAAATGGAGCGACGCCGATATAGTGGTTTACGTCGGCTGTGGTGAGAGAGGCAACGAGATGACCGAAGTCCTGAGAGATTTTCCGGAACTGGAAGATCCTTGGAGCGGAGAGCCGCTCATGAAAAGGACGGTCCTTATCGCCAATACCAGCAACATGCCAGTCGCGGCGAGAGAAGCTTCAGTTTTCTCTGGCATCACTATAGCTGAATATTATAGAGATATGGGTTACAACGTAGCGTTGATGGCTGATTCCACTTCGCGTTGGGCGGAAGCTCTGAGAGAGATCTCTGGCCGGTTAGAAGAGATGCCTGGCGAGGAAGGTTTTCCGGCTTATCTTGCAAGTGAATTGGCTTCATTTTACGAGAGAGCCGGGATATGCGATCTCCACGGCGGCAGAGAAGGCTCGATATCGGTCATAGGAGCGGTCAGTCCTTCGGGTGGTGATTTCTCCGAACCGGTAACACAGAACACACTGAGGATCGTTCAGGTGTTTTGGGCCTTAGATACCGAACTTAAAAACAGGCGGCATTTTCCGGCCATCGATTGGCTCACCTCGTATTCTCTCTACCTTGACGAAGTCGGCAATTGGTGGGAAGAGAACGTCAACGAAAAGTGGAAATCGTTGAGGAGGGAGACGATGCGTCTGTTAGAAAAGGAATCCGAGCTGGAAGAGATCGTCCAGTTAGTGGGACCCGACGCACTTCCACCGTCGGACCAGTTCGCGCTTCAAGCAGCCAGGATAATAAGAGAGGACTTTCTGCAGCAGAACGCGTTCCACGAGGTAGATACGTTCTGCGAACCCAAAAAGCAGTTCAGGATGCTGCAGTTGATGATGAGATTATATGCTACTGGTTTAGAAGCACTCGAAGAAGGAGTCTCGATAGACGAGTTAGCTACGATGGAGATACTCGAAAAGATCAGCAGGATGTCTAACTATCCTTCTGAAGAGTGGGATGATAGGTACAACGACATAGAGATGGAGATGAACGAGGAATTCAACGAGCTGGAAGGATCGTTAGAACTGTCCTCGCCCTTAGATGAAGAAACTATTGAAGAGACTCAGGAGGAGGGATGATCATGACTGAAGATATGTCTAAAAGAACCGAATATCAAAATGTAACCGAGGTCTCAGGACCTCTTATGGTGGTAGAAGGTATAAGCGATGTTGCTTACAACGAGATAGCGAAGATCAAGTTACCCAATGGTGAAGAAAGGTTGGGTCAGGTTCTAGAGGCCGAAACAGACCGAGCCGTCTTGCAGGTTTTCGCCGGAACGAGAGGTCTAGATACCGACGATACCAGCGTTCAATTCACCGGTGAAGTGATGAAATTCGGCGTGTCAAAAGAACTTTTAGGTCGGGTCTTCAACGGCATCGGCGAACCCATAGATGGAAGTCCAGATATAATTCCGGAGGAGCGAAGGAACATAAACGGCGATCCCATAAATCCCTCAGCTAGAGAGTACCCGAGAGAGTTCATACAGACAGGCATCTCTACCATCGACGGTATGCTGACCCTGGTTAGGGGGCAAAAACTGCCGATATTCAGCGCTTCAGGTCTGTCCCACAACAGCGTAGCGGCTCAGATCGCTAGACAGTCCAAGGTTTTGGGTGAAGAGGAGGAATTTGCGGTGGTTTTCTGTGCTATGGGTATAACAGCAGAAGAAGCCAATTTCTTCAAAAGGGATTTCGAGAAAACAGGCGCTTTGGAACGATCAGTACTTTTCCTCAACTTGGCTGATGATCCCGCCGTCGAAAGGATAATCATCCCGAGGATGGCTCTTACCGCAGCGGAGTACCTCGCCTTCGAAGAAGATATGCAAGTTTTAGTCATACTGACCGACATGACGAACTATTGCGAGGCTTTAAGAGAGATAGCCGCAGCTAGAGAAGAAGTACCGGGAAGAAGAGGTTATCCTGGGTACATGTACACCGATCTATCCACCATCTACGAAAGGGCCGGAAGGATACTCGGTCGAGAAGGATCTATAACGATGATCCCTATATTGACGATGCCTGACGACGATATAACTCATCCCATACCCGATCTTACAGGATACATAACCGAAGGTCAGCTCGTATTTTCAAGAGAACTGCACAGGAAAGGAATAAGACCGCCGATAACTCCTGGGGAAAGTCTTTCTAGGTTGATGGAAGAAGGTATAGGCGAAGAAAGAACGAGAGAGGATCATTCTGATGTCAGTAATCAACTTTACGCCGCTTACGCCGAAGGTCTCGACTTGAGAGATCTGGTAGCCGTGGTCGGCGAAGAAGCTCTTAGTGATAGAGACAAACTTTATCTTGATTTTGCAGATAAGTTCGAAGAGAGATTTATCGATCAGGGCGATGAAGAAGATAGAACCATAGATGAAACTTTAGACCTAGCGTGGAATCTACTTACTAACATACCCGAAAAGGATCTTAAGAGGATCGACGAGAAGTGGATCGACAAATATTATCCCGGATAAGAGGTTTGGAAAGGTGTCTTCTAGCTGATACGGGAACTTCGTACAGCCCCTCTCTCAATTCTCTTTCCGCTTCCTTTCGAACAGCTTGATCTTCATCGGCTTTGGTCCTACATCTTTTACAGCGGTAGCCGGCGTCAGTACCCATTGAGGACATCTTTTTGCCGCATTCAGAACATTCGGGGTTACTCACCTTAACTATCTTTTCCGTAAGCTTTATCACTCTCATCTTCTCGATGTTCAAAGTCTTGGGCTCGTCTCTGATACCCCCCCACAATTCCACCTTATCTCCGGGCATCAGTTTTTTAACTATCTCTCTAAAACTTTTCGTCGGTTCGTATGCCGCAGCTGTTATCTTTCCAGTTTTGTCTTCCATTTTGAAAAAAACATGACCACCTTTGATGGTGTAAGGTTCGGAACGGACGATCCCTTTAACTTTAGCTGATATCCATGGTTCCGTTTTTGAGATGGACATCTCTTGTATGTGATCATCCGTACCTTGATTCGTCAAGAAAGTCATCCATCTTTGAGGTCTTTCTCCCCCTATCATATCAATTGCTTCCTTAAGCTCGTCAGGATCTCCTCCACGTACTCCGTAAAGCACTGGACAGGGAGAGTTCGGTGCTATAGATTGCTCTTCTTCTTCGTGATCATAACTATCGAAAGCTTTTTGAAGCTTCCTATCGAGCTCCATAACGTCTTTTTTTGGTATATCCCGGGGTCGTCCCCAATCATCTTTACGCCTGTAAGTGAGAAGTTCATATGTAAAATCTTGCGGCCGCCAGGACAGCGCCGCCAACGCCCCGATCAATCCACGCTCGCCTTGATATCCTTTGAAAAGATAATTTTCTTTCTTAAGATGCTGTTTGACGCGATCCAATTCCACGATACTTTTCACAGCTTCATGGTAAAAACTATCAGGCGGTCTTTTGTCTCCTACGATGAGCCCTGGATCCGTTCGCTCGCTATCGAATTCAGACCATCTTTCCACTATGCCCTTTGCTCTCTTGAAGACATCTTCCTTTTTTTTATCGCTCTGCTCACCACTGTAGATAAAAATATCCCTTTCTACGTTGCCGATATGATCTTTTTGTTTTTTTCCCTTTCCGAGAGTTATGACAACGGCACCATTACCTCTAGTCTTCCAAGGAATGTTGGGATTTAACCTTACTAATCTTGGATAATCTAGAAGAGAATGATCAGTAAATTCTCTTATGAGTTCAGTGGCAAGAAAAGTGGTGCACATACCTTCTTTTGAATCCGTATCGTCAATTGCTATGAACATTTTCGATCATCGTTATTGTATACGACCGCAATCTCTACATCTGTATCTTTCTTCCCCGATACTAACCAATTCTCCGTTGCACACGCGGCACTTCTTGTCTTCTTCATCAACTTCACTGATGCCTTCCTCCTCTGACTCTTCTTTTTTGAAGAGATGGTCGTCTATGAATTCTCTCACGTGGGCGGGTTCGCCCATAGCTCTGACGGTGGTCTCGGATAATCTATCCAAGTAACGCTGTCTAGGATCCCCTTCGCTCAGCATCCCGCCTAACCAGTCTAAAAGTAGAATGATGCCGTGAATTTTGCTGAAATTTCTTATCAAAGCCTCGGAGATCTCAAAAGTATGAGTCAGAGATTCTACTTCCAGCTTCATGATGGCTTTACCTATCGTTTTTCTAGAGCTGTATTCGAACACCGCCGAGTAAAACACCTGTACCATCCCCGCGGTCATCGGAAAGTACCAAAATGCGTCGAAACCAGGTGCCCATGCAAATGCGAATAGGAATATGATATAGACAAATATGGATGATATGAAGAAGTCGATCACATATGCTATCAAGCGCCTTATCCAGTGTTTCTGCAGAGGCTTATTATCGTGCAGTAGATCGAATCCAGTTACCATGCGTATCAACCAACTTTTAAATGTTAAATGCTCTCAGACTGCCCATCACTCATCACGTATTCAGCTTTGGATTCATCATCATCGAGCGTTTCGTTATGGATTCACACATCTTTATATTTTTTCCCTCTTTTCTTGGGTTGTAGTATCCCGAATCACGGAGTAAACTTTCGAATGATTTATAATTGAGACATTTTGTCTAAACTCATATGGAATTGTTCATCCGAGATCATAGAGAGTGCGACCCGAAAAAGTGTACTGCCAGGAAATTGCTGGACGAAGGTATTGCAGAAAAATTGTTAAAGGATATAGGGCTTGGAAAAGGAGGGATCTATCTTACACCTTTGGCGGAAAAAGCGATATCTCCTGAAGATAAAAATCTGGCAGAAGACGGTGGTATAAGAGCCATAGACTGCACTTGGACCGAAGCGGACGAGAAGATACCGGAATACGAGAACGGAAGAGCTTTACCTTATCTAGTGGCCGTGAATCCTATAAATTATGGAAAACCCTTCCAGCTCACGACCGCAGAAGCATTAGCCGCTGCGCTTTTTATCCTTGGCGAAGAAGACCAGGCAAAAGAGGTGATGTCAAAATTCAGCTGGGGTGAACATTTTTTTGAGATGAACGAGAATCCCCTGAAGGATTATAGAGAAGCGGAAGACAGTTCAGAAGTGGTCGAGATACAGAAGGAGTATATGGGTTAAACAACGTACTACTTTTCTTCAGGGATCATGTTCGGTATGCCGTCTTCGATGGGGTATTCCAAATCACAACTTTTGCAGTAGAGAGTACCTTCCTCGATCTCGTCATCTTGCTTTTCCACGGTTAAGTCCAGTTCTCCTTTACATTCTGGACATCTCAGGATATCGAGTAAACTCTCTTTCATAAGCCTTTATTGACCCATGTGTAAAAATTCTTTCGGAGCCCTTTTAGTACGAATCAAAAGATATCTATACTTTTTGGGATGTCGTTATTTCTCTTCAGATACTTTATCTGTGTTCTGGTATAACGGTACTCCACGTCACATTTTTCGTCTTGGAAGTCCCATGGATTTACGATCAATAGGTCGCCCTCTCTTATCCACATCCTCTTTTTGAGCTTCCCTGGTATCCTGCCCATACGCGTTTCTCCATCTTCGCAGATTGTCTTAACTCTTCCTCCGCCCAGCATCTTATCTGCGACGGCGAACATCTGCCCTTCGCCTCTTCTTGGGTAGGGCACCCTAACGACTTCATCTTCGTCTCCATTACTCAAAGTATCATCTACATCATAAAATATGGCCTTTATATATTCTTCGTATAGAGCACTCATCATACTAAGTCGTACAAGTGGGGACGTATTACGATATAGATCGTCACCATGAAACTGACCAATAGCAGCAGAGAAACGAAAGCTACTGGGCTGGGATTAAGGACGAAAAATATAACCGTTCCACCCGCCGGAGGGTGTTCTAACCATAAAGAGACCATCACTAATATCGCCACGCCAAGAGCCAATGCAACCGCCAGCTCGAAGGATAGGAAAGAAGGGTAGGTCCTAGAAAAAGCGAAGCCTATAAAACCACTAGCAACGTGACTGCCTAGTGCCCTTCTAGGCACCGCGGTCTTATTACCGGGCATCGCGAATAAAACAAATGCGGTAGACCCGACGGCCGCAACTAATACTATTTCCTGCCCTAAAATAGGTAGACGTAAACCTATATATAGCATCAGTGCGGCTAAAAAGCTCTGAACCACGTAATTCTTGATCGTTTTTTTCTTAAGTTTCCTGTCGAATATTTCGACCATGTGCTTCGGTACAAAAGGCAAAGTACAAAATATTTTCTATTTGCCCGATAGCGATGATCCTAAACTAGGTCATCCTCCAATTATCTCTTTTCTAGCCGCCTCGGCTATCTCTTCCCTCCATTCATTAGGACAAGATACCATTATCGCCCAGGGTTGTGTCGGTCTCCTCTGCAGAGCTCTAGCAAGAGGGCTGTATGCTCCCAGGTCGGAGATATGACCGTCGTCGAGTATCTTTATACCTGTCTTGGTCAACCTAGGTTCGGACAATTTGACCTGCTCGTACGGCACGTCGACAAGGATATTGTTTTCGCTTATCTTCTTCCTACTCGCTATAGTCCTTTCGAGGTTGCGTATATTTTCAAGTTCTCCCATATCTTCAAGATCTATCTTACCTTCTTCTTCTAGTTGTTCTTCACTCAATGTCAAACATCTCTTGTAGAGCTGTCTGTACTTGAGGCGTTCGACAGTTTCTTCCTGATAACCTCCCTGCCTTTCCAAGAAACTCAGAAACTGCCAATCCGACATCTCATAGATGTAATCAAGCTTCTTCCTGAGTTTATCTACGGCCTTAGTAAGCATAAGTTCAGCTATCCTCGCTGTCTTATGGAAGTAAACCGAGGAGTACATCAATCCTCTCGCCACCAACATGCCTTCGACAGCGGGAACGCCTCCTTTCGATACTACCAGATTACCGTTGTGAAGTTCCACTGTCTGCAGCAGTCTTTCTATATCGATTATACCGTGTGCGGCTCCAGTATAGTGTGAATCTCTGATCAAGTAATCGAGCTGATCCACGTCTAGAGATCCGTGTATCATCTGGTACAGGTATTTTTCTTCTGAGAAATGTGCCTGTTCATCATGAACGTTGAAATCCGTTATCTTCACCCTGTCAGGTTCATCTTTGATGAGGTCGGCCACTTTCTCCGGATCTATATCATGGTTCTCCAAAATTTCAGGGATGGTGGGACAGTCTCTTCCCTGGATCGCTCTACCGCCTTTTATGAGCTCCTGGGTAACGTCCATATGATCCTTGCCTGTCTTGTCTTCTATGATGAACTCCAGCGTATGACTGAAAGGAGCGTGTCCCACATCGTGTAAAAGGGCTGCGGCTTTAACTAGATCCTTTTCATCTTCATCTAAACCTAGGCTCTCGGCCATCTTCTCCGCCACGTAGTAAGCTCCTATAGAATGTTCGAGTCTAGTGTGATTGGCTCCAGGAAAAACAAGTTTAGCCAGACCCAGCTGCTTGACCTGGCTCAATCTCTGCATCTCGGGGCAGTCCAAAAGCTCGAGAAAAGGACCGCCCAACTTCACGCTTCCATGGACCGTATCTTGTATGGTCTTATAAGTCATGGGTGGAGAAGATTATCAGGGCTTTAAATAAATTCTGCTTTCGGCCATTCATATTTTCTCTTTGATGGTCCTGCCCGCTAGGATACCTGTTGCGGCTGCATTCACTATGTCGTGGGAAAGCCCAGCTCCGTCTCCCGCAGCATAAAGATCTAGAACAGAAGTTTGCAGTCCCTCGTCGACTTTGAGATGTTTTGCGTAAAATTTTATCTCCGGGGCGTACAGAAGCGTGGTCGATGAGTAAACCCCTGGGATTATCTTATCCAGCATCTCCAGCCCTTCTCTTATATCCATGACGGCTCTCTCGGGCAGAGCCATCGATATATCTCCGGGAGTGTAATCGTCCAAAGTGGGCTGTACCGGGTTCCTGTCGATTCGGTCTTCCGTTGACCTTCTTCCCGCCGTTAGGTCGCCCAACCTTTGAACGATGGGTTTACCTCCTCCGATAGTACTTGCCAGTTGAGCTATCGCCCTACCGTATCTCGTGGTATCTTCGATGGGTTCGGTCAATTTTGTTCTCACCAGGAAGGCAAAGTTGGTCTTGTCCGTCTTGCTGTCCTTCATGGAGTGGCCGTTGACGCCGATGAAACCGTCGTATTTTTCCTTTACAACGAAACCCTGATGGTTGGTACAGAAAGTTCTCACAAAATCGTCGTAACTTTTTGTGTATAAATGAAATTTAGGATCTCTGTTGACTTCTATAACGGGATCCATGATTATACTGGGGACTTCTACTCTAACACCTATATCTATCGGGGCGAAATCCGCATCCAAAGGATGCAGTTCTGTAAGTTTTTGGACCCAGTCTATGCCCACTCTACCAGGAGCTAAAACTGTCTTCTTCGCACGGATCTCTTCCCCCTCTACAGTGATACCGCCTTTGCATTCGCCGTCCTCGATAAGGATATCGTCTATCTCCGTCTCCACTCTGAACTCCACGCCTCTCTGGTCTAGTTCTTCCTTGAATGATTTGATGACCGCAGGAGCCTTGTCCGAGCCTATATGCGATTGTAGGATAGGAAAGAACTTTGCCCCAACGGAGGCTGCTCTACGCTTCAATTTATCCTCCTGATCGGTGTTCTCTTTCTTGGGCTCTGGCATACCGTGGTTGGAAAGAATTTTCTGTATATACTCTACCAATTTCCAGGCGTCTCTATCGTTCTTCGTGTACTCTCTCAGATTACCCCCTATGTCCGGTCGTAGGTTCACTGTCCCGTCGGAATATGTGCCCGCGCCTCCTATACCACACATTATGTCCTTTTCCGTCCTATCGTCTACATTTTTTCCTTTGTCGACCACTAGAATATCTTTATCCTTCTCGCTTATCTCATAACTCGCGAATAGACCAGCTGGACCTGCACCGATGATCAGCACATCATATACCATCTTGAACACGCTCTGTCTGAATCAATTACATCTATCTATTTAATCTCTTCCTTGCTGTTTTTTTTCGTAGAATACTGAGAGGACAAGTACTATACCAGCGTTAGTAGACGCGGTGCCGTTAAGTACGATGAAGACGATGTCCTCTATGTATATGGAATAGGAGGTCAGCAATATAGAGCCAAACAATATGAAGAGTATGAAAAGGTTAGAAACGTCCCTAGACGATTTCGATTTCAGAAGCTTGAATATCTGGGGAAGATAAGAGAACCCCAGGCATAAGGCGCCTATCATTCCTATGATCCTAAACATCTAGATTTCTCCTGTAACTTCGAGAACCTTAACTATAATTTTCTTTTCATATAAATACTTTGTGCACGCAGCTAGATAAAATTTATAAATAGAGTTCACGTCCCGATGAAAGGAGAGAATCAGCATGGAGATCGAAAAGTTCTTGGATCATACTATATTGAACCCCGATGCCGTGAAAGAAGACGTGAAGAAGATCTGCCGAGAGGCGAAGGCTTACGGATTCGCTTCCGTCTGTGTGAATCCCTGCTGGGTAAAGTCAGTAGACCAGGAGTTGAAAGGGACCGATATAGACACTTGTTCCGTCGTAGGATTCCCACTGGGAGCGAATGACAGCGAGATAAAGGCCTCTGAGGCGAAGAGAGCAGTTGAAGACGGCGCCGACGAGATCGACATGGTCCTCAATATAGGGAAGTTGAAAGGAGGAGATCACGCCTTTGTAGAAGGGGACATCCGAGCCGTGGTAGAGGCTGTGGAGAAAGATACCACTGTGAAAGTTATAATAGAGGCCTGCCTGCTCACCGACGAGGAGAAGATAAAGGCCTGCGAGCTCGCTAAAGAAGCAGGTGCCGATTTCGTGAAGACCTCTACGGGTTTCGCTGAGGAGGGAGCCAAACTCGAGGACGTGAGATTGATGAAGGAGACTGTAAACGACAGGATGGGAGTTAAAGCCGCCGGAGGCATCGGGAGTTATGAAAAAGCCGTAGAGATGATAGAAGCCGGCGCATCAAGGATCGGAGCCAGTTCTTCGGTAGAGATAGCTGAAGGTAAACCACATGGTCAATAGAGTTATCTGGATAGTTTTGGACAGCGTCGGTATAGGAGCATCTCCTGATGCTGAAGAATACGGAGATTCAGGGGCCGATACGTTAGATCATGTCGCTGATCATGTTGGAGGCTTGAAGCTACCTAATATGAAAGATCTCGGTTTAGGGAACATAGAAGGCGTAGACGAGGTTTCAAGCGTCAAAGAACCTAGAGCATGTTACGGCCGTTCTGCTGAAAGCTCCGTCGGCAAAGGAACAATGGTAGGGCATTGGGAGATGGTAGGGATACATAAAGACGAACCTTTTTCCACTTATCCCGACGGCTTTCCCGACGAAGTGATAGAACCCTTTGAAGAGGCCGTTGGAAAAGAAGTACTGGGTAACAGACCCGAATCGGGGACAGTTATTATCGAAGAACTTGGACCCGAACATGAGGAAACCGGAAAACCTATAGTTTATACCTCTGCTGACAGCGTTTTTCAGATAGCGGCTCACAAGGACGTGGTTTCGTTAAAAGATTTATATGCTATGTGTGAGAAGGCTAGAGAGATACTTCAGGGCGAACACGACGTAGGCAGAGTGATCGCTAGACCCTTCGTGGGTGAGCACGGAAGTTATACCAGAACAGCGGAGAGAAAAGATTTTTCCATCAAACCTCAGGGCGAAACACTCCTGAACAGATTGGAAGAAGAAGGTTACGACGTGATAGGTATAGGAAAGATCGACGACATATACGCCGGAGACGGGATAACAGACGCGATACACACGGAAGACAATATGGACAGCGTAGATAACACAATAGAACAGATGAAACAGGATAGTTCCGGTTTGATAATGACGAATCTTGTAGACTTCGATATGCGCTGGGGTCACAGGAATGATCCCGAAGGTTACGCAAGAGCTCTAGAAGATTTCGATGAAAGGGTTCCAGAGCTGCTTGAAGTTATGGGACTAGAGGACGTGATCGTTATAACAGCGGACCACGGCTGTGATCCAACTTACCAAGGAACGGACCATACCAGGGAGTACGTACCTTTACTTTTATACGGCGCTGGGTTGAAAAGAGGTGTCGATCTAGGGACTAGAAGCACTTTTTCAGATTTAGGGCAAACAGTGGCCGATATGTTCGATCTGGGACCTCTACCGAATGGTTCTAGCTTTTTGACTAATATAGAAAATCAGGATGTAAGGTGAAAGGATGAGGATGGTAGACATCATAAAGAAAAAAAGGGACGGAGGTAAACTCTCTAAAGATGAGATAGAGTACTTCGTAGAGAATTACGCACGAGAAGATATCCCGGATTATCAGGCCTCCGCCCTATTGATGGCTATATTCTTCCAAGATATGGACGATGAAGAAACAGTTCATCTTACAGAATCGATGGTACACAGTGGAGAAACGGTCGATCTTTCCGCTATCGGAGGTATAAAAGTGGATAAACACAGTACGGGGGGAGTTGGAGATACCACGACGATCATCTTGGGACCACTGGTAGCGTCCTGCGGAGTTCCTGTAGCGAAGATATCCGGGAGAGGTTTGGGCCACACCGGGGGGACCTTGGATAAACTAGAATCCATAGACGGTCTAACCGTCGACCTGTCGATCTCAGAATTCATCGGATGTGTGAAGAAGGCGGGAGTTGCCGTTGTGGGAGCAACGAAAGACTTGGCTCCTGCAGATAAAAGATTGTATTCGCTGAGAGACGTGACAGCTACAGTAAACAACATATCGCTCATAGCGAGCAGCATAATGAGTAAAAAGATAGCGGCCGGCTCCGATAAAATAGTTCTCGACGTGAAGAAGGGCCAAGGAGCTTTTATGAAGAGTACGGAAGAGGCGAGAGAACTGGCTGAAGCTATGACTGATATAGGAAACGGGATGGGGAAAAAAACAGTAGCGGTGGTAAGCAACATGGACCAGCCCTTGGGATGCACGGTAGGTAATTCCCTAGAAGTGAAGGAGGCCATACGGACTCTTAAAGGCGAGGGGCCTGAAGATCTTGAGGAACTGTGTTTCTCTCTAGGCACTCAGATGCTGATGTTGGGAGGTGCGGCAGATGATGTATCTGAAGCAGAAGAGAAGTTGAGGTCATCCATGGATGACGGCAGTGCTCTCGATACTTTTGAGAAGATGATAGAACTGCAGGGCGGCGACCCGAGATGCGTTGATGAATTGCATTTACTACCTCAAGCTGAATATAGGGAAGAGATAAAAGCTGAAAGATCGGGTCATGTAAAAAAATTGAACGCTAGAGAAGTCGGGCGCAGTGCAGCTCTACTCGGAGCTGGAAGAGAAAAGAAGTCCGATATTATAGAACTTTCCGCAGGTATAGAACTAAAGAAAAAAATCGGTGATGAAGTTGTGGAAGGAGATGTTCTAGCGGTTATGCATCACAATGATAAACAAAAGTTCGAGAAGGGTAAGAAAAAATTAAAGGGGGCCTACGAGTTCTCGGTAAAGGAACCGAAAGCTGAGCCCCTGATCTATGATATCATTGGACNAGAGGAGAAAAGATNAAAATGCAGGAAGAGTTGATAGAGAAGGCGAAGGAAGCGAGAAAAGATGCGTATGCGCCCTATTCTGACTTCAAAGTCGGTGCCGCCGTGTTGACACGTGACGGCGAGATCTATACGGGCTGCAATATCGAGAATTCTTCTTACGGTCTGAGTATATGTGCTGAGAGGGTAGCCATATTCAATGCGGTTTCCGCCGGTAAAAGTGATCTGGTAGCGGTAGCCTTGACAGCGGATTCGAAGGAGTCAGTAACTCCCTGCGGAGCCTGCCGACAGGTCATCTTCGAGTTCAATGAAGATATGGATGTGATCATGGCTGATTTGTCCGGAAACGTATCTACAAAGAGTATAGACGAGTTGTTGTGGAAAGGTTTTTCTCTTAAAGAGTAGATCAAACATAAGGTGGTAAAAGATGCCGATACATATAAAAGCGGAAGAAGAAGAGGTCGCGGATACAGTTTTGCTTCCGGGTAACCCCGAGCGCGCGAAATACATAGCTGAAAATTTTTTTGAAGACGAGAAAAAGTACAACGACTACCGGAAGATGTACGGTTATACGGGAACCTTCCAGGGAAAAAGAGTTTCTGTACAGGCAACCGGCATGGGCGTTCCTTCCATCGCTATAGTATTGGAAGAACTGAATATATTAGGTGCCGATACATTCATAAGGGTCGGGACCTGCGGTGCCCTCCAGGATCATCTTGACGAAACAGATATAATCATCGGACAAACATCTTCTAGTATAGGAACCACCATAAACAGGCTTTCCGGAGAGGTGACTTTATCGCCCGGGGCCGATTTCGGATTGATCCGATCGTTAAAAGAGGAGGCCAACATGATGGGTTTACCAGTACATGTAGGGCAGATCGTGACTTCAGATTATTTTTACGGTAAAGACGATAACTATATGGAGAAGCTGGAGCGGTTGGCCGATCTAGGGGCGTTAGCTGCGGACATGGAGAGTTCCGCCTTGTACCATATAGCGGCTAAGTATGACTCCAAGGCCGTTACCGTTCTGACCGTTTCCGATCATGTGTTCACACAAAAAAGAGCTCATCAGGAGAAGATACAGGAGGGCGTAAACAGGATGACGGAGTTGGTGCTAAAAACCGTCAGTGATTATAGGGGAAGACATTATTAACGGGACAAAATAATGTCATCCGCAGAGCTATGCTCGAGGATGAGTATGGGATTAGTGTCCCAATCTTCCTCATTAGCACTGCGGATGGAGTGGGGCTTGTCCCACGTCATCCCCTGCTTTACGAGGAATCAAATTCCTCGTCGGGAGTGAGGATGAAAGGGAGCGAACATAGTGAGTTCCCTTGAAAGTTGGCAGTCCCACCCCCAAAACCTTTCACCAAATGGATGTAGAGTGAAACGATTTTCCCAGAACGAACAAGCACTGCTTGTGAGTGAGGAGAGACTGAGTTTCTCCTCAAAGTCGGCAGGCCCTTCCCCAAAAATCATTTTTCAAAAAAAACAAGCTTATCCTACTAGTTTATTCCCACACAAAGCTGGCAATCCCCCTACCTACTGACCAATTAACACCTTCTCTCTTATTTGAAATATATATATACTGGCGGTAACGAAAGATAACCAAGATGAAGGAATGAACATATCTTTAACTATCCCTATTTCCGATCCTAAACTATTCCGCCACAAAACCACAGACAGGACACTCCACATCCTCTAGGATGATCCTTACACGGAATACACGCTCCGAAGACTCGCTCGCCTCACGGGATTCAGTCATCCAGCATAAAAGACCTATCAGACAGAGGCTTTCTACATAGTTCTATACAAAAAATATATATTACATATTTTGATCTTAGAGTAGAAGTGATGGGGGATATATGGGCATACTATCAGGTAATGATGACACGATAAAGGGTTTGACCCTTTTGATGTTTACTATGCTGGGCTACGGTGTTTTAGAATTACTACTTGCTTGGCAGAATATTAGCTTGGCTAGGGCTATTGAAGAAGAAACTTTCCCTACAACATTTTGTTTCGTCGGCTGTTTCGCAAGCCTCTTGGCCTTAGTGACATTGGGCCTACTCTTCG
>SL_8KL_010_SEDDRAFT_10002089_pt1 | contig 17174 bp, 13 predicted proteins | sample SodLakKL_010_SED_4_FD_11160 | JGI IMG/M metagenome (IMG submission 11160)
CGATCCACGTCAGTATCGAGGCGGGATCGTCCAGCAGCAGCGACCGATCGTCCTCTGCGTCGACAGCGTCCAGGCGTTCGAGGATCTGCTGGACCACGGCGACCTGCTCGTCGAGGTCGCTCGTCCGGCGTAAGGTCGCCCGTAGCCGCTCCGCAACGTGCGCGGCCAGCCGGTCCGGAGCCTCGGCGGTCAGGAGCGCGCGTTCCCCCGTCGTGACCCCCGACAACGCCTCCAACGTCCGGCGGGTCGCCCGGTCCACGAGGCGCTCGTACACCCCCGGGACAAGCTCGCGTTCCCCCACCCACACCCCCCGTCTCCGCACCGCCGTCGAACCGACCCTAGGGATNGAGGACTCAGCGATCCAGCATCGCCTGGATTCGGTCCGACTCCCCTTCCTGTCNCCNGGCTCGCATACGTTGCTCGACAGGAGTGCNGCGAGGAGGTTCCGCTTNGCCCGGCGTCCATGGCGCGACGGCTTCTTCGTCGCTGCCGACGGCAGCAAGCCCGCCGAAGAGTGGCTGCAAGGGCTACCTGCCAAGCCAGCAGCCGAGGTCATCGCCGTCGTCATGGCCGTGCGGGACGCCCCACCTCCCACCTTCGCCGGTGGCGGCAAGTGGGAAGCGATGCACGGGGCGATGGCCGGCATCTACGAGGTGCGGTGCCGCCAGGGAGGGCAGCTTCACCGGCTGTTCTGTCTGCTCGACCGCAACCATCCCGACGGAGCCGCCCTGGTGATGCTCGACGGGGACTCCAAGCCGAACCGAACCGCGATGCCCGAGTCCGTCTACCGGCGGGTCCGCGAGCGCCGCGACGAGTACCACGCCAACCGCAGCGTGGACTTCAGCTAGCGGTGAGCATCTGCTCGACGGAGGTCTGCTCGCGGATCTCGATGCGCAATCCCAACGCCTCCGCGATCGACATCATCGTGGCGAACGTCGGGTTGGCGGACGAAGAGGTGAGCAAACGCCGCAAGGAGGCCGAGTTCAGATCTGCGCGAGCCGCCAACTCCTCGCGGGTCCAACCGAGCTCGCCGAGCCGGTCCAGGACGACGTTCACGACGTCATCGAACGCGCGGATCTCGGCCAGCTCAGCCTCGACCGCAGCGGCGAACCCCGGCTCACGCCGGTCTCGTTCCTCGATCACCCGGTCGAGTGCGCTCATCCGACCTCCAATCCCCTGTTGCGCAGATGCTACAGCTGATCACTGGTCCGTGCAACGGCTGATCCCCACCGTCGACGGTGCCGGGGTCGTGCGGGCGCTGCCTCACACGCGACGCCTGCCGTGAAGCAGGCGACCACGAATTTCTGTGTCAAGGATGGCCGGGGACAGCACACAATGTTCAGCCTGCGAGGCCCAACAGGCCGCATAACTTGGTCACACGACCATGGCACCCATAGGGCACCCATGAAATGCGAAAAGGCCCCGAAGGGCCTTTTCGTNGTAGCGGGGGCAGGATTTGAACCTGCGACCTCCGGGTTATGAGCCCGGCGAGCTGACCGAACTGCTCCACCCCGCGCCGTTGATGTGAAGAACGTACCGTGCCCCTCACGCGCCTGTCGAACCGAGGGGGTGTCCGGTCGTGCGGTGTCCGGACATCCCCCTCAGCTCCACCCGTCAGGCATCTTCCTCCGCACCCTCGCCGTCGTCATCGGGGTCGCCGAACTCCTCGAGCAACTCCGCGTCCGACGGCTCGTCGTCGTCGACCAGCAGCTCCTCGATGGGCACACCCGCCGACCGGGCAGCCCGCTCGATCAGGCGCTGGGCCTCGAGCACCGCGGACTGGTAGGCGGCCAGGTCGCCGTTGCGCAGCGCCTCGTCGGCCCGACCGAACGCGGCCAGCGCTTCACGCAGCAGCCGCTCCGAGATCTGAGCCTGGTCCTCCGGCTCGGCCTCGTCGTCCGGATCGGCGTCGGGGTCGGCGTCGTCGGGCAGGTCGATGTCGTCGATCGCCTCCTCGGCGGCGATGGCGTCGGGCACGGGCACTCCGATGAGCTGGCTCAGCGAGCCAGCCAGAGTGCGATCGAAGGCCGTGCGTTCACCCATCACCAATGCGACCCGAGCGAGCTCCGGGATCTGCGCCTGGGGGTTCTCGAGGAACAGCGGCTGCACGTAGAGGATCGAGTCCGCCACGGGGATGACCTGCAGGTTCCCGCGGATCACGTCCGACCCCTCGCGGGAGCGGAGCGTGATGTAGGCCGAGATGTCGTCGTCCTGCTCGATGCGGGCCTGGGCCTGTGCCGGACCGAGCACCTGCTGGTCGGAGGGGAAGCGGACCTGTAGGAGCGAGTTGAGGTTCTCGCCGTCGGATCGCCCAGCCAGCCACGACACCATGTTCGGTCGGTTGCGTGCCAGGTAGGGCTGGATCAGCACGAACTCCTCGATCTCCTCGCCCGGCAGCTTCATGAGCAGGTAGTACGGCTCGAGGCGCTGGCCGCCCCCCGCCAGGTCCGCGGCCGCAGCCGGCCCGCCCCCGCTGGCGGCGTTGGCCGCAGCAGCCGGGTCGTTCGGGAGGTCGAACTCGTCGGCCCGGTTGAAGAACGCCGTCGCACCGGGGATGTGGTACGCGGTGTAGATGTCGGACTGCAGGGCGAACAGGTCCTGCGGGTAACGGAAGTTGGCCGCGATGTCACCCGCCTCGGCGGCCGGGGTGATCAGGTCGGGGAAGACCCGCTCCCACGCATCGAGGATCGGGTCGTCCTCGTCCACCCGGTACAGCGTCACGTCCCCGTCGAAGGCGTCGACCGTGACCTTCACGGAGTTGCGCACGTAGTTCACCGGGACGTTGCGCCCGGCGACGCTGAGGATCTCACGCTCCGAGTAGGGGTAACGGTTGGAGGTGGTGTAGGCGTCGATGATCCACTTGACGCGACCGTTCTCCACCACCGGGTAGGGGTTGGAGTCCAGTTCCAGGAAGGGCGCGACCTCGCGGACCCGGTCGATGATCTGCCGGTTGTAGAGGATGAGCGAGTCGTCACGCAGCAGGTTGGTGAGGATCAGGTTGTAGTCGTTGAACCGCAACGCGAACGCCAGCCGCCGACCGATCGAGTTGATCGCGACCCCGGCGCTGCCGTCGTACTCGGTGAGCACCTGCTCCTGGGTCTCGGGGTCCTCGAAGTTCAGTTCGTCCTCATCGGTGCGGACCAGGTTGTAGGGCGGGTCCGCGAACTCCCCGAAGTAGATCGAGGACTCCTCGGAGGGCACGACCGCGTCGGTCCCGGCCACAGGGATGTTGGAGGCGATGAACACCGGCTGCCCCTCGGCGTTGGCGGTGTTGACCTGGGAGGCCACCACGCCGAAGCCGTGGGTGAAGGTGATGTGGCGGTTCTGCCAGTTGTCGGAGGTCTCCGGCAGTTGGGAGAGCTCCCGGGTCGCCAGCATCACCTGGCGCATCGCCCCGTCGATCTCGTAGCGGTCGGTCGCCACCGAGTTGAACTCGTAGTAGGGCCTGAGGGACTGCAGCTGCTGGTAGGTCGTCTCGAGGACGTTGGGGTCCCACAGCCGCACGTTGAGGAAGGTGATGTCGTTGTCGTCCACGTCATCGAGATCGAGGTCGTTCTGGATCGAGAACGGGACGCGGTCGACCTCGTCGATCCCGTAGGCGGCTCTGGTCGCATCCAGGTTGCGCTGGATGAACTCCTGCTCCCTCGCCAGCTCCTGCGGATCCACCTGGACCCGCTGGATCACTGCCGGGTAGGCGCCCTGGAGGATGATCGATGCCACGACGAGCAGGCCGACCGCGGCGCCCGGCAGCAGGAACCCGGAGCGTCGGATCGATGCCAGCACGAGCCCGATCGCGATGACCGACACCCCGATCAGCAGGTAGAGCGCCGGCAGTTCGGCGTTGACGTCGGTGAAGGCCGCGCCGGTCACGGTCCCGCGCTCGGAGTACAGCAGCTCGTAGCGGTCCAGCCAGTAGCCCCAGGCCCGCACCGCCAGGATCAGCGCCAACAACACGGCGAGGTGGGCCTTGACGGCGGGCAGGATCTTCTCGTCCTCGGCTTCGGGCCGGATGCCACCGAGGAGGTAGTGGGCGCCGGCGGTGAGCATGGCGGTGAGCACCAGGGAGGTGAACAGCCACGTCTGCAGCAGCGCCCAGAACGGCAGCGAGAACAGGTAGAAGCCGAGGTCGACCCCGAACTGCGGGTCGGCGATCCCGACGGTGCCACCGTCGCGGAACAGCAACCAGGTCTCCCAGCTGGCGCTGACCGCCAGCCCGGACGTGGCGCCGAACACCACGGCGATGGCCACGATCAGCCAGGGCAGGTAGGGGTCGGCCATCTCGCGGTAGCGCTGGATCTGGGCCTGCTGCGGCGAGCTCGGCACGTAGAACGGCCTGAGCTTGCGCGCGATGAACAGGTTGGCCGCGATCAGCAACGCCAGGATGGCGAAGAACACCAACCCGAGCAGGATCCGGGTGGACAGCACGGTGGTGAAGACCTGGCGGAAGCCGCGGGCATCGAACCACCAGAAGTCGGTCACGAGCAGAGCGATGCGGTTGGCGCTGAACAGCACCAGGAGGAGGCCGAGCACCACGACGGTGCCGAGCCGACGGCGGACGAGTTCGCCCACGACGATCCTTGTGTCAGAGCTTGCGGTGGATGGGGACAGCACCGGGGCCGTTAGGGATCCGGCTCGCCTGAGGATGGCCCTGGCGGGAGCACGTGGCGACCTCGCGAGGGCCCACCGACGCCACCGGGCTCCGTCAGGTTCGGGGCCGTGGACGCCTCTCGGCGCGTGGTGACCGGGGACAGCGAAGGTACCTGTGGACGCCGGCCAACGCCCACCTCGACGCGGTGGGCGCCCGACCCCGGAGCCTCATGGGGTGCNCGCAGCGGTCAGGAGGCCGCCAGCAGCAGGCTTCCGGCGGGCTCACGCCCCTCACGCAGCGCCTCGAGGGCGGCCACCGCCTCGTCCAGGGTGCCGACGGGGACCAGCAGGAGGTCCGAGGCGACGGCCGCCTCCCGGGCGTCATCGAGGTTGTCCCAGGGAACGAGGAACACCTCGGCGGACATCGACCCGTTGGCAGGCGCGGAGGCCCCCGCCACCTTCTGCGGGACCCCGCCCACGCCGCCGACGGACCCGTCCCGGGACAGCGTCCCGGTCCCGGCGATGATCCGCCCGTCGATCAGATCGCCGGGCTCCAGCAGCTCCAGCAGCGACAGCGCGAACACCATGCCGGCGGACGGGCCGCCGATGGCGCCCGCATCCACCTCGATGTCGATGGGGAGGTCGAGGTCGGTGGTGAGCAGCACACCGACGTAGGGCACCTCAGGGTCGTCGGGGTTGCGGCCCAGCACCACCTGCACGGTGCGGGTCCCGCTCGCATCACGGACCTGCAGATCGAGACGGTCGCCGACCGAGCGGGCCTGGACCGCCTCGACCACCTCGGTGCTCTCGCGCACGGGTTCACCGTCGACCGCGACGATGACGTCGTCGACCCCGAGCTCGTCGGTCACCGCGTCGGCCTGGACGGCCACCACGAGGGCACCCTGAGGGTGCAACTCGTAGCCGAGGGACTCCAGGACGACGATCGTGGCGACGAGCTGGCTGTCGCGCATCGCGGCCGCGTTGATCTCGGCGACCTCGTCACGGTCGAAGCCCGGCGGGTAGACCTGCTCCCGCGGGACGACCTCGACCGATGGGGAGGTCCGGGCGCCGATCCACCCCGTGAGGCCGAGGTCGTCCTGCACTGCGACCGTCGTCAGGTGCAGCGACCCATCCGTCGGAGGGAAGACCTCAGTCCCGCTCACCGTGATGAGCCCCAGGGTGTCCTCGATCGGGCCCGGCTGGAGCGCCACCTGGCAGGCCGGCTGGGCCGCGAGCACCTCGCAGGGCACCTGGCCCCGGACCAGGAGCGCCGCCCCGGCGACCAGGACGACCAGCAACGACGCGGTCAGCAGGCGACGTGCGATCGATGTCTCGCCCGTCACCTGGCCCTCCGACGCTCGGACCACCCCGGTCCGATGCAAGGCGTCAGGCTACCGCCCGGCGGCAACCCGTCCCGGGGCGGGCCGCAGGATGCGACCCGAGGCTGCGAAGGGCTCAGCCGCGACCGAACAGGCTCCGACGGTGCTCAGGAGCCGGTTCCGGCGGCAGCTCGGACGCGTCACGGGGGACGGTGACCGGTGCCGGACCCATCACCACCGCGCCCGAGGGCGGCTCCTTGGCGACGTGCCTGCGGTGCTCGTCCTGGGAGGGCTCCTCCGCCACCGGCTCAGGGTTCCACAGCCCGTCCTCGGCGGCGGGCGCCGACTCCTCCGCGGAGGGTGGCAGCGCGGCCTCGAGTTCGGGCTCCGGCGGCGACACCGGCAGCGGCGGCTCCGGGGCGGCGTCCCCCTCCACCGCGACGACGCGGTAGTAGGTCCGCACCTCGATCGGGATCTCCTTGAACACCCTGACCTCGGAGACGTCCCCGTCGTTGCGCAGCGCCTCCACCCGTGCCAGCCCTGCCTCCAGCGAGGGGAACTCCTCCAGCTGTGGCGTGCCCTGCCCGTCGAGGTGGTGCACCGCGTACGTCATCGCCTGCTCCGTTCCTACGCCAGGATCAGCGATACCCGCCGGGAGGCGAGGCACCGTGCCCAGGCCATCGGCTTCCCCGGGACCCGCCTTGAGCCGATCGGTCACCGCGCGCGTCGACGACCGCCCAACGCACAGCCGACCACCCCGGGCGCACCCTCGCGGAGGAACCCGCAAGCAGGATCGGGGACGCGGGCCTCAGTCCGCCGGCGGCCGCTCGTCCGCGGTGAGCACCGCGCGGCGTCGACGCCGGGCCCGGGACCACCGGCCGAGCCCCACCACCGCCAGCACCGCTGCAGCCGCCGCGCCCTGCCACAACGTCGACCACCGGGCCCGGAACCGCCCGATCGTCACGAAGGGCGCGTGCTCCGCGGCCAGCGCCGCGACGGCGTCCCGGTTGCTGTACCGCGGGCACCACCCGGTCTCGGTCAGCTTCGCGTTGCTCATCACGCAGGGGTGCACGAACAGTGCGACGAACCCGGGTGGCAGGTCGCCGAGGCGCAACGCGTACACCCCCGCCGCGCCGCTGTAGGCGACCTCCTCCGGGACCTCCAGCGAGCGACGCCCCACGATCGCGGTGACCTCGTCGTAGGACAGCCAGCCGTCGGCGGCGACGTTGTAGGCACCGTCGAGGCCGGCCGTCAGCGCGTGGACGACCGCGCCCACGGCGTCGTCGGGGTGGAGGAACTGCAGGGGTGGTCGGTGGCCCCGGACGGCCGGGATCCGCGGTGCCTCGAAGGCACGGGTGACCACGGTGTCGAGGCCGGGACCGGCCAGCAGCGCCAGCCGCAGCACCGCGACCGACACCTTTGGATGCGCCTCGCGCCACCGCGTGAGCCACCGCTCGACCTCGACGGCGTGCTCGGCGGCGGCGAACCCGGGCGTGTCGCGCAGCTCGCTGTCCTCGGTCAGCGGCACGTCGTTGTCCGGGTGCGCGCCGTAGACCAACGACGAGGAGACGAGCAGCAGGCGCGCCACGCCGGCGGTGGCCGCAGCCTCCGCCACACGTCGCGCCGCGTCCACCTCGCGGGTGCGCACGGCCGCGTCGTCACGCACGGGCTCGAGCCCGCCGCCGAGGTGGATCACCACGTCGATCCCCCGCAGGACGTCGGTCAGGTCGGCGGTCCCCGGGTCGGCCTCGTGGAAGGTGAACCGGGGAGCGGCCAGCCCCTCCGGAGGCGACCGGTCGATGCCGACGATGCGGGCCACGTCGGCGACCGCGGAGAGCCGAGCGACCAGGCGGCGCCCGAGGCTCCCACCGACCCCGGTGACGGCGATGGCGCTCACCTGCGTTGCCCTCCCGCACCCCCGGCCCCGCGGAGGCGCTGCTCCCAATACCGTAGCGAGACACCGCAACCAGTGAGACCTGCCGTGAGCGACCATCCGCAACGTCCCGACGACGGAAGCGACGATCCCTTCGCGCACCTGCCACCCGAGCTGCGAGCCATGCTCGAGCAGCTCGGTGGCCCCGGCGCGCTCGAGCAGGCCCAGCAGCAGCTGCAGGCCATGTTCGGGGGGGCGATGCCCGGCTTCGGTTTCCAGCCCCCCGCCGCCCCGACCGGCCCCGTCGACTGGAACCTGGCCACCCGGGTCGCGCTGCAGCTGGCGGCCGACGGGGACCGCTCGGCCACCGACGAGGAGGCTCGGCGGGTCCACGAGGCCTTCGAGCTGGCCGAGCACTGGCTGGACGCCACCCCGCTGCCCAGTCCCACCGACGCCGGTCGCGTGGTCCCAGGATCCCGCCAGACCTGGGTCAACGCCGCGGTCGTGGCGCTCCGCCCCCTGGTCGAACCGGTCGCGCGGGCCGCGACGGATGCGATGGTCGACCTCGCCCGCGAGCAGCTCGGCCAGCTCGGCGACGCCGCCGACCTCGGTGAGCTGCTGGACCTCCAGGGCCTGCCCGAGGCGATGCGGCCCATGCTCGAGCAGCTGCTCGGCGGCGACCCGGGCCAGCTGCTCCGGCCGGCCGGCGCCGGGCTGGCCGGCCTGCAGGCCGGGCAGGTCATCGGGCAGCTGTCCCGGCAGCTGATCGGACAGTACGACCTCGGCATCCCGACCGCGCCCCGGCAGGAGGCCCACCACCTCGTCGTCAACGTCGCCGACGACCTGGCCGGCTACGGGCTCGACCTCGCCGAGGTGACGCTGGTGCTGGCCCTGAACGAGGCCGCGCACCGACGGCTCTACCACGCCGTGCCCTGGCTCGAGGCCCACGTGAGCTCGCTCGTGGCCCGCTTCGCCGCGGGCACCGTGGTCGATGCCGAGCGGATGCGTGAGGTGGCGGAGGAGCTGACCTTCGGGATCGACCCGGAGGATCCGGAGGCGCTCGGTGCCGCGATGGAGCGGGCGGCGAGCTTCCGGCTGACCCCCACCGAGGATCAGCAACGCATCCTCGCGCGGCTCCAGGCCGTGGTCTGCCTGGTCGGCGCCTGGGCTCGGCACGAGGTGGCCCGCGCGGTGGAGGCTCGCCTCCCCAACCACGACCGGATCCAGGAGGTCCTGCGTCGCCGCCGGGCCGCAAAGGGCGACGGCGAGCAGCTGCTGGAGGCCCTGCTCGGCCTCGACCTCAAGCCCGACGACGAGATGGTCGGTGAGCGCTTCGTCGGCGCCGTGGAGGCCGCCCTCGGGGCCGAGGGGCTGCATCGCGCCCTGGCCCACCCGGAGAACCTGCCCGACGGGGACGAGCTGGCGAACCCGTCGAGGTGGCTGGCCCGGACCACGGAGGGCGAGGACGTCCCCGACGACCTCAGCGCGCTGTTCGGCGAGCTCGGCGACGCCCCCCATGAGGGCAGCGCGGACGAGCGGATCGCGGCGGCGGGTCGCGGGGAGCCGAAGCCGGAGCCGGAGCCGGAGCCGGACGAGGACGAGGACGACGCCGGCGACGACGCCTGACCCGACACGTGACCCGACGCCTGACCCGACACCTCAGGCTCGCTCGTCGGGGACCGGCCGGGCCGTGGCGACCAGCCCGGCCTCGTAGCCGGCGAGGTAGCCCCGGGCCCGCTCGGTCCACGGGAACCGGTCGACGAGCCGGTGGAACGCCTCCGAATGCCCGGAGACGTGCAGGTGAGCCAGCTCGTGGACCAGGACGTAGTCGACGACGAAGCCGGGATGCACCGCCAACCGGTCGCTGATGCGGATGTCGCCCGTCGCCGGACTGCAGGAGCCATAGCGCTGCTGCATCCGGGGTGACCAGCGCACCGAGGTGGCCCGGACCCCGTCGAGGTGGGTGTCCGCCAGTCGGTCCGCCCGGCGCTGCAGCGCGGCGTCACCCCCGACGTCGGCCACCGCGCGACGCCGCAGGACCTTGCCGACCAGCGAGTCCACCATGGCCGACTCCTCGGCCTCCGACAATCCGGCCGGCACGCGCACCACGACCCGTCCGTCGGTGAGGGAGGCCTGTCCGCTGCGTCGCCGTCGCGCGCTGCGGTGCAGCTCCACCGGCGGCCAGCTGTCGGTCGCCGGTCGGTGCTCCAGCGCAGGTCGGTGGGCCGCTGCCGCCATCAACACGCTCCTCCCGCCTCACCAGCCACGGTGGTCACCGCAGCGTCGGCGAGCGTCCGCATAGCACACCCGATCGGCGTGGGACGACCCTGCCGGATGTCCGTGCGTCACTCGCACTCGGACGAGCGTAGAGGGCCGGTTGCCGCAGCTCGCCCGCTGTCCACACGGTGTGGACAGGCTGTGGAGCCGGTGTGCTTCCCAGGTCGGCCTGCGCATCGCTCAGCGGCGCACCGCCGTCGGGCAGGTCTGGTTCCGGCACGTCGTCCACAGCTCCTCCACACCCCGGGGGCCGGTCGTCCACAGCCGTTGTGGACACGGGGGTCGACAGCCTGTCGCCGCCTACCTACGGTGGCTCTCGCGAGGTCCCCAGCGATCGGGTGGCCACCACGCTCCACGGGGAAGGGAGCGTGTGGGCAGCCCGGTCCTGGGGATCCTCGTGTTCGTGGGGGTGCGTTCGAGGGGGTGTGCTCCAGCGCAGCCGAGGCGACCAGCGAGGCGGGACGGCGTTAGCATCACCCACCGCCGCGAGAGGAGCCGGGAGATGGCCGACACGACAGCAGCTGCGTTCTTCGATCTGGACCGAACCCTGATCAGCGGCTCGTCCGCGTACTACTTCGGCATCGCAGCGTGGCGCAACGAGATGATCCCCCTGACCGACCTGCTCTCCGACGCCCGCAAGGCGATCGCGTTCAAGCTGTTCGGCGCCACCGACGAGAGCTCCGAGCAGGTCCGCGACCGCATCCTCGCCGCCGTCGAGGGAGCCCGTCAGGAGGACCTGCTGGCGCTCAACGAGGAGACCATCCCCCAGATCCTCGACAAGATCCGGCCCGAGTCCCGCAGCCTGATCGACATGCACCACGAGGCGGGCCGGGACTGCTGGATCGTGTCCGCCTCCCCCATCGAGATGGTGGAACCCCTGGCCCGCGCGCTCGGCATGGAGGGGGCCATCGCGACCCGGTCGGCTGTGGACAACGGGCGCTACACGGGCCAGCTCGACGGGCCCTTCGTCTACGGCGAGGGCAAGGCGGTCGCCATCGCGGCGCTGGCCGAGGAGAAGGGCTACGACCTGCAGCTCTGCTACTCCTACAGCGACTCGGCCTCCGACCTGCCGATGATGGAGATGGTCGGCCACCCCGTCGCGGTCAACCCCGACGGGCCGCTGGAGAACGTCGCGAACCAGCGGGGTTGGCCCATCGTGGTGTTCGCCCAGCGGGTGAAGAAGGTCGTCAAGACGACCACCGCCGTGGGGGGTGCGGTCGGCCTGGCCACCACCACCTACGCCCTGGGTCGTCGGCACGGCCGCATCGCGGCCCAGGCGGCGCGGGTCGCCCTGCTGCCCTGGCGGTGAACGCCGGCCCCACCCAGCGCTTCCAGCGCAGCACCCACCTCGTCGCCCTGATCGCCGAGGTGGAGCGACTCGCCACCCTGGTCGCCGCCGCCCCCGCCGACCGCCGCGCGGCGCTCAGGGCGGGCCGGCAGCTGCCGGCCGCCCGCGCCAGCCTGGTCCTCGACGGTGCCCGCATGGAGACGATCACCGACGCCGCCACCGCCGAGGCCACGGTGCTGGCGTCGGCGTTGGACGTCGACGCGGGTGCGCTCGCGACCTCGGCCGCCAGCCGGGCGACCTGGCTCGACACCCTCCGGGTGCTCGACGACCCCGAGGACCGCGTGGTCGGGGCGCTCGAGCTGCTCGGGGTCCTGGCGGCCGACGACAGCGACGACGTGACCGACACGATCCTGACCGACACCGCCGCTGCGCTGGCCACCCTGCACCGTCGCCTGACCCGCGGGCTGGTCGCCACGGACCGCGCCGGCGCGTTGCGGGAGCTCGAACAGGCCGTCCACGACGGTGCGAGTGGGCGCATCCTCTACCTGACGGCCTCGCCAGCCACCCTCTCGCGTGAGCTCGGGCTGCTGACGGTGTGGACGGCCTCCACCGGCGCGCGGGAGCACGGGTTGATCGCCAGCGGCGTGCTCCACCTCGAGCTGCTCCGGCTCCACCCCTTCGACGCCGCGAACGGCCGGCTGGCCCGGGCCGCGGCCCGGGCGGTCCTGCGCGCCCGGGGGCTCGATCCCGACCACCTCGCCGTCCCGGAGCTGGCGCTGGCGACCGACCCGCTGGACTACCACGAGGAGGTCGCCCGGACCCTGCGACGTCGCGACCTGACGATGTGGCTGGAGCGCTGGTCCGAAGCGGTCGCCGACGGGCTCCGCGACGCCGCCCGAACGCTCGGGGTGCTCCCGACGACGCCACCGGCGCGGGCGCTGGAGTTCGTGGCGGACAACGAGCGGTTCACGATCGCCGACTACCGCGCCGAGGTGGCCGCCGGACCGGAGGAGGCCCGGACCGAACTGACGGCGCTGCTCGACCTCGGCCGGGTGCAGCGGGTACCGGGGAGCCGCGGTCTACGCTTCCGGCGCAGTGACGAACCCGACCCCGTCTAGGCTGCCGCCCCGGGAGGTGGTGCATGTCGATCCGTCCGGCGCGTGGCGACGAGGTCCACGCCGCCCACGCGGCCCTGATCCAGCGGTTCGACCCGCTGACCGCCCGGGGGCTCGACGTCACCGTGCTGGTCGAGCTCAGCGACACCGGGCCCACCAGCATCGAGATCGCCGACGGGCGGTGCACGATCCGCACCGGCACCCTCCCGCGGTCGCCGGCGGTGACCTTCCGGACCGACGCGGAGGTGTGGCTCGACCTGATCGAGGGTCGGATCCGCGGGATGGACGCCTTCCTGGCCGGGGTGCTGAAGGTCACCGGCGACCTCCACCTCGCCACCCGGTTCGAGGCGCTGTTCCGGCGCCTGCCGCAGCAGCCGCGCATCGAGGTCACCCACACCGACGTGCGGGGGCTGGAGATCGAGGCCCTGGTCGCCGGTGAGGGCCCACCCGTCGTCCTGATCCACGGGCTCGGCGCCAACAAGGTCTCCTTCCTGCCCACCGTCTCGGCGCTGGCCGACCATCACGAGGTGCACGCCATCGACCTCCCGGGCTTCGGCCGCTCCTCGAAGCCGCTGCCCGTCGGCCGCCGCTACTCGATGGGCTGGTTCGCCGAGGTGGTCAACGGCTACCTGATCGCCCGAGGGCTGGACGCCACCCACCTGATCGGCAACTCGATGGGGGGACGCATCGCCCTGGAGGTGGCGCTGCACCACCCCCGGTCGGTGCACAGCCTGGTGGGGCTCGGACCGGCGCTGGGCTTCGACCTGACCCGACCGATCGCCCCGCTGCTCCGCTTCGGGCAGAGCCACTGGATGGGAGCGGCGCCGGTCCAGCCGTCCCGTCGCCTGATCGAGAGCTTCGTCCGCAGCCTGTTCGCCGACCCGGACATCCTCCCACCGGAGCACCACCGGGTCGCGGCCGACGACGTGGTGGCCGCCTGGCGTGACCCGGCCCACCGGCTGGCGGTGCTGGCCGCCGCCCGGCAGATCGGGATGGAGCCGGGGACCGGCCGCGGCGCCTACTGGCGTCGGCTGCGCAACCTGACCGTGCCGAGCTACTGGGTCTTCGGTGAACAGGACCGGTTGGTGGCCAGCCGTTACGCCGCCCGGGTCGCCGCCGCGGTCCCGGAGGCGCAGGTGGAGACCTGGCCGGGGATCGGGCACGTGCCCCAGTTCGAGGCGCCCGCCCGGGTCGCCGCAGCCGTGACCTCGTGGTTGGAGCGGATCGGTCCCGGGCCGGTTCAGGCCACCTCGGCGACCCTGCCGTCCAGCCAGGCGCTGACCGCCGCGAGGTAGCGGTCGGGGGCCTCCAGCATCGGCACGTGGCCGATCCCGTCGAGCTCGACGAGGTCCAGATCGGGCCGGCGCGCCAGGGCACGCTCGATCACGGGCCGGCCGATCAGGCGGTCCTGATCCCCCCACACGAGCAGCGTCGGCGAGGTGATGCGGTCGAGCGCGTCATCGAGGCGTCGACGGTTCACCAGCAGCCGGACGACCGAGTTCGTCGCGGCTGCGTAGCTCTCGAACCGCCAGGGGTGGCGCTTGCCGTAGGCCGTGTTCTCCACGTGGACCGCCCGCAACGAGGGACGCAGCGGCGACGCCTCCTCCGCGAGGATGTACTGCTCGGTCTCCGCGAACAGCTCCTCCGGCGTCGAGCCCGCGTACCAGCGCATCATGCGCCGCTCACCGACGCCCGGGACCACGAAGGGGGCGAAGCGGCGCAGCGTCTCCGGGTCGAGCTCACGCAGGCGGCTGGTCGGTCCGGGAAGCGCCGGGTCCACGAGGACCAGACGGGACACGAACTGCGGTAGCTCCGCTGCCAGCAGGGTGGACAGCATCCCGCCCATGGAGTTGCCGTGCACCTCGACGCGGGTCAGGCCCATCACCCGGATCAGGGCCGCGAGGAACTCCAGGTTGTGCTCGATCCGGCTGGCCCGGGCCCGCGCCGGCTGGGAACGACCGAAACCGGGCAGGTCAGGGGCGAGCACCGGTCCGCGCTCGCTCAGCCCCCGGATGACCTCCAGCCAGTTGATCGCCGCGCCACCGAGGCCGTGCACCAGCAGCTGCGTCGGGCCGGCCGTCGGACCGTCGGCCCGGAGCACGTGCACCGGGACGTTGGACACCCACACGATCTCGCTGCGGATCCCCGCCCAGGCGGGGTCGCGCTCGCCCCAGTCGCGTTCCACGTCGTGTCCCTCCCGCCGGTCGCCGGAGCCTACGCCTCGCGAGCGGTTCGCAGCTGCTCGATGAGCGCGGCCGGATCGGTGACCGGCCGCTCACACACCAGCTCCCGGCACACGTAGGCGGCCGGGACCCCATCGAGGCTCCGGCGGCCAGCGGTGACCGGCACCGCCTCGTCGTGGTCGTCATCCACCACCACCGTGTGGGTCCCGGGGGTGCGCTCGGACCGGGCGATCCGGACGAGCGCGTCACGGGCCGGGCCTGCAGGCCCGACGATGACGACCTCGCGGGGGCCGGCGGCGACCGCCTCGAACTGCCGGAGCGACCAGCCGGCACCCGTTGGGGCCTGGGCCGCCGTGGGCTGCACCAGCCGCAGGGCCTGTTCGGCGTGGCGACGCCAGGTCAGGTCCCCTGACAGCCCGGCGAGGGTGAGGCACACCTCGATCATCACCGCGGTGCCTGAGGGCTGGGCGTTGTCGAAGGTGTCCTTGGGTCTGAGCGCCAGCACCTCGGCGTCGTGGGCGGTCTGGTACCAGCCGCCGGCCTCGGCGTCGTGGAACCGCTCGTGGGCCTCGCTCACCCAGCGCACCGCCCGCTCGTACCAGCGGGCCTCGCCGGTGGCCTCCAGCAGCTCGAGGTCGGCCAGCGCGAGCAGGGCGAGGTCGTCGAGGAAGGCCGGGATGGCGGTCCGACCGGCCGTGCGGACGTGATGGAGGCGGCCGTCGACCACGTGGGTGTCGTGCAGGGTCTCCGCGACCTCGGCGGCCGCCGCGATCCAGGCGGGCTCGTCGAGGTCGAGACCGGCACGGACCAGGCCACGGACCGCCAGGGCGTTCCAGTCGGTCAGGGCCTTGTGGTCGATCCCGGGCGGGATCCGCCGGGCACGGTGGGCCAGCAGGTGGCGACGGACGCGGTCCCACCCGGCTTCGAAGGTGGTCAGCGCGAGGCCCTCCTCGGCGGCGAAGCGGGCCCGGGGCACCGGCTCGTGCAGGACGTTGACCCCCTCCCAGTTACCGCCCGGTCTCGCGCCCAGGAACCGGGTCCAGCGGTCCACGTCGACATCCAGTTCGGCGAGCACGGCGACGAGCTCGTCGTAGGGCCAGACGTAGAACCGCCCCTCCTCGCCCTCGGAGTCGGCGTCGAAGGCGCTGATGAAGGTGCCCTCGTCGGTCCGGCAGTCCGCCAGCAGCCAGCGAGCTATCGACCGGGCGACCTCCGCCAGGTCCGGACGATCGGCCAGGACCGCGGCCCGGGCGTAGGCCGGCAGCAGGAGCGCGTTGTCGTAGAGCATCTTCTCGAAGTGGGGCACCAACCACCGCGCGTCGGTGGAGTAGCGCGCGAACCCCCCGGCGAGCAGGTCGTGGATGCCACCGCGGGCCATGGCGTCGAGGCTGTGCACGGCCGCCTCGAGCGCGGTGGGGGCACCGGTGCGGGCGTGGTGGGCCAGCAGCCACTCGATGGTCATGGCCTGGGGGAACTTCGGTGCCCGCCCGAACCCTCCGAGCTCGCGGTCCCAGGCCCGCTCGACGACCAGCTGGACGGCACCGTCGACGACCGCCGGGTCGAGCTGGGCGGCCGCCTCGTCGTCGCGCTGCTCGGCCAGCGCGGTCGCGATCCGCTCCGCCGAGCCGAGGACCTCGTCGCGCCGCTCCTCCCAGGCCTCACGCACCGCGGCGATCACCTTCGGGAAGTCGGGCATGCCGTGGACCGGCTCCTTCGGCCAGTAGGTGCCGGAGAAGAACGGGGCCCCGCCCGGGGTCAGGAACACGCTCATCGGCCAGCCGCCACGCCCGGTCATCGCCTGCACCGCACGCATGTAGACCGCGTCGACGTCGGGGCGTTCCTCACGGTCCACCTTGACGTTGACGAAGGCGTCGTTCAGCGTCGCGGCCACCTCCGGGTCCTCGAAGGACTCGTGGGCCATCACGTGGCACCAGTGGCAGGCCGAGTAGCCGACGGAGAGGAAGATCGGCACCCCGCGGCGCTTGGCCTCGGAGAAGGCCTCCCCGCCCCACTCGAACCAGTCGACCGGGTTGTCGGCGTGCTGCTGGAGGTACGGCGAGGTGGAGTGGGTGAGGCGGTTCATCGGTCTCCCGCGGACGTTGGTGATCACGGTCCAGGGTGTCGCAGATCCGGGTGACACTCAGCCGCGACACCAGGTGGGACCGTACAAGGGGCAGCAGGACCGTGGTCCGACCCTACGGGCCGGCGGTCGGTACCTTTTCCGCGCCGTACGTTCCGGAGGAGCACATGAGGGCCAGCACGCTCCTGCGCTCGCTGCTGGTCGGAGTCGCCACCACGGGCCTCGGGCTGGGTCTCTACCTCGGTGCCACCACGGCCGTGGAGGTCCATGCCGACGGGGAACTCCTCGCTGTGCGCACCACGGCCACCGACGTCGGTGACCTCCTGGCCCGCCTGGAGGTGGCGCTCGACGTCGCCGATGAGGTCGAGCCCACCGTCGACACCGCGGTCGTCGACGGCCTCGTGGTGACGGTGCAGCGGGCGGTGACCGCCACGGTGGTGGTCGACGACCGG
>SL_8KL_010_SEDDRAFT_10002090_pt1 | contig 17173 bp, 15 predicted proteins | sample SodLakKL_010_SED_4_FD_11160 | JGI IMG/M metagenome (IMG submission 11160)
CCCTGGCCAGTGAAGACACCACCCGCCTCGAAGTGGGCTACATGCCGATCCTGCCGGTGGCCCAGCTGTTCGTGCTGGAAGAGGCCGGATGGGCCGAAGAGGTCGGGCTGGAGCTGGAGCTGACCCGATTCAGCAGCGGGCCGGCCATGACCCAGGCGCTGGCCTCCGGCGAGCTGGATGTCATGTACTTCGGGATCGGCCCCGCCATGGTCAGTCGCGCCCGGGACATTCCCATCACCGTCCTGGCGGCAAGCATTCAGGAGCAGATCGGCCTGGTTGCCCGCGGCGCCCTGGCCGAGGCGTTTGAGCGGCATCCCGACGACGCGGCCGCCGCCATCGCCGATTTCACCGACCGCCAGGACCGTCCGCCGGAAATCGCGACATTCCCGGAAGGATCGGTCCCGGATACCGTGCTGCGTCATTGGCTGATCGAGGAATTGGGGATTGGCACCGAAGCNGTCCAGATCACGTCCATGGGNGCTGATCGAGTCCAGCAGGTGCTCCTGGCCCAGGCCGTGGATGGCGCGTCGATCCTTGAACCCATTCTCACCACCGTTCAGGAGCGGGTGGAAGGGGCCCGACTGGTGGCCACCGCCGACGACATGCTGCCGGGTCAGCCCGGCGCGGTGCTCGCCGCGCGGCAGTCCGCCATCGAGGAACANCCNGAGGCCCTGCGCGACCTGCTCCAGCTGCATATTCGCGCCACCCGGNTGCTGAATGACCACCCGGTAGTGGCGGCCCCGTACGTTCGCGAGTTTGTTGGCCGGCGCCTGATTCCGCTGGAGACCATCGAAACCGCACTGCAGGCACCCACCTCCAACTACGTCTCGGATCCCGATGAAATCCGCGACGGTACCCGGCGAATGCATGACTTCCAGCTGGAGCGCGGCACCCTGAATCGGCCTGTCGATCTGGACGCTCTGTTCGATCGATCCCTCTATGAAGCGGCCTGGCAGCGCGAGCAGGACCGTGTCGAAAACTAATCGCGCACTCATCAGCGCCGGCGGACTGCTGGGCTTTCTGCTGGCCTGGGAGCTGACCCTGCGGGCCGGCCTGTTGCCGGGTGCGCTGGTGCCCCTGCCATCGATCATCCCCAGCGTGCTGATCGAGGAAATCCGCGACGGCATCTGGCAGGCCATGGTGATTTCGAGCTTTCAACACTATGGCATCGGACTGCTGCTGGGTTCGTCGCTGGGGATTGTGGTGGGCGTGGCGGCGGCGCTGATGCCGTTTTTCAATGCCCTCCACGCCTGGTTGGCGAGGCTTCTGCGCCCCATCCCGCCCCTGGCGTGGATCCCCTTTGCCATCATCTGGTTTGGCATCACGCCCACGGCGGCGGCTTTCATCATCAGCATCGGCGTGTTCTGGATTAACTACTTCGCGAGTTACAGCGCCGTCGAGGCCATCGACCCGGGCTACAACGAACTGGCGGATGCTTTCGGTCAGGGAGGACTGCTCCCCCGACTCTTCAAGGTCACGCTTCCAGCGGCGGCGCCGGGGATTCTTGGCGGTCTGCGCGCCGGGCTGGGTCAGGGATGGATGACCGTGGTGGCGGCGGAGCTTTTTGGCATCACCGGAATCGGCCAGCGAATGATGGAGGCATCCAGCCTCCTGGCCACCGATGTGGTGGTGGTTTACATGCTCACCATTGCCGCGCTCTACGCGGTGATTGACGCGGTCTTTGTCCTGATTCAACGGAGGATCCTGCGATGGCAGCCGTAAATGAGACCCGGCAGCCGGTTCTCACGGCCCGGGATGTGGCCGTGGGTTTTGACGGGACCCCCGTACTCAACCAGGTGGACCTGGCCCTCAGACCCCAGGGGCTGATCGCCATTGTCGGCGCCTCCGGAGTCGGCAAGTCGACGCTGCTGCGAGCCCTGGCCGGCCTGTTGACCCCGCTGAGCGGCCAGGTCCAGCGCCCCGGTGCCACCCGACGGGACACCCGCGGCTGGTCCATGGTGTTCCAGGCCCCCCGGCTGCTCCCCTGGCGACGGGTGCGGGCCAACGTCGAGTTTGGCCTGGAAGGACTGGGGCTGTCCCGACGCGAGCGCGCACTGCGAGCCGAGCGCTACCTGGATCTCGTCGGCCTGAATGAATACGCCGATCGCTGGCCCCACAGCCTCTCCGGTGGACAGCAGCAGCGGGTCGGTCTTGCCCGCGCCATGGCCGTGGAGCCTGACGTGCTGTTCATGGACGAGCCATTCTCGGCGCTGGATGCCATCACCCGGCGCCGGCTCCAGCAATCCCTGGTGGCGCTGCGTCGCCAGACCACCGCCGCCATCGTCTTTGTCACCCACGATATTGAAGAGGCGGCGCTGCTCAGCGATCGCATTGTGGTGCTGGGTCACGCGCCCGATGAGCCCACCGCCTCGGTGCGTGCCACCGTAGACGTGCCCCTGGCACTCAGCGATCGCCGCAGTGACCCGGCCTTCCGGCCGCTGGTGCAGGAAGTCGAAGAGATGATTCGGACCGCACCGCAAGGCTTGCAGGCCGCGGATCCGAGTCCCTCCCGAGCCAGCGGCTGACCCCGACCCCCCAACGGGCGCATAATGGCTCCATGGAATTGAGTAGCCCGGAATTTACTGATGGCGGCGAAATGCCCTGGAGCATGTCCGCGGCCAACGAAAACCGCTTTCCGCCGCTCAACATCGACGGGGTACCCACGGGCACCCGCTCGCTGGCCCTGGTCCTCGAGGATCTGAACTCCCCGGTGGGCGGGCTCACCCATTGGCTCGGCTGGAACGTGCCACCTGACACCGGCCGTCTGGATGCGCTCACGTTGCCATCGGACGCCGTTGTGGGCATGAGCGACTTCGGCAAAGTGGGGTATCTCGGCCCCATTCCCCCGCAGGGGCGGCACACTTACCGGTTTGTTCTGTTCGCCCTCGACACCGAACTGGATCTGCCCGAGGGCGCCACGCGGCGGGCCTTTGATGAGGCCATCGACGGACACGTCATCGCCACCGCCGAACTCGAAGGCAGTATCGAGCGGACGCCGGAGGGCGACTGAGCATGTCCGCCCGCTATCGCGCCGACGCATTCTTTGCCACCGCCAATCCGACGGTGTTCATTGCCTCCACCATCGTCATTGGCAGCTTCGTGGCCTTTGGCGTGGTGCTCCCCGAGACCGCCAACCAGGTTTTCAGCGAGATACACGGCTTTATCACCGAGTACTTCGGCTGGGGGTATCTGCTGGCGGTGTCGTTTTTCGTCGGCTTCCTGATCTGGCTAGCCTTGAGCCGCTACGGCTCCATCCGCCTGGGTCAGCCCAACGACCGGCCGCAGTTTCGCTTCAGTGCCTGGTTCGCCATGCTGTTCAGTGCCGGCATGGGCATCGGGCTGATCTTCTGGGGGGTAGCCGAGCCGGTACTTCATTATCAGCACCCGCCCACCGGGGAGGGGGGCACCCCCGAGGCCGCCCGCCAGGCCATGGTCTACAGCTTCTACCACTGGGGGCTGCACGCCTGGGCGGTCTACGTGATTCTGGGTCTGTCGGTGGCCTATTTCAGCTTCCGCCACAGCCTGCCCCTGAGTATCCGCTCAATTTTCTATCCGCTGCTGGGCAACCGGATCTATGGGCCCATCGGCCATGTCATTGATGTGCTTGCCGTTTTTGGCACCCTCTTCGGCCTGGCCACTTCCCTGGGTTTTGGCGCCATGCAGTTCAACACCGGGCTGAACGTGCTGCTCGGCGTTGAGGTGTCCCCCACCAACCAGGTGATCATCATCGGCGCCATTACCGCCCTGGCGGTAATCGCCGTGGTCTCCGGCCTGGACCGGGGCCTGAAATGGCTGAGCCTGTTCAATCTGTTCCTGGCCGCGGGCTTCATGCTATTCGTGTTTGCCACCGGGCCGACGCTGTTCCTGATCCGCTTCCTGCTGGACTCCACCGGCGCCTATTTCCAGCAGCTCATCGGCATGAGCCTGTACACCGGGGCCGTGGAGCAGTCCGAGTGGCAGAAGGACTGGACCATGTTCTACTGGGGATGGTGGATCGCATGGTCGCCGTTCGTGGGCATTTTCATCGCGCGCATTTCCCGCGGCCGCACCATTCGGGAATTCATTGTCGGGGTGCTGGCGCTGCCGAGCCTGTTCGTCTTTGCCTGGATGACCGTATTCGGTGGCACCGCCCTGCACATGGAGCTTTTTGACACCGGCGCCGGCATTGCCGAGGCCGTGGACGCGGACACCACCGTGGCGCTCTACCGGACGCTGGCGGAGCTCCCCTGGGCGACGTTCTCCTCGGCCATCGCCACCCTGCTGATTGGCACCTACTTCGTGACCTCATCGTCCTCGGGTACCTACGTCATTGACGCGCTCATTTCCCGCGGCGCCAAGCATTCGCTGCCCCGGCAACGGGTCATCTGGGGGATCACTGAAGGCGCAGTGGCTGCCACGCTGCTCATTGTCGGCGGCCAGCAGGCGCTGAACAGCCTGCAGACCGGCGCCATCATTGCCGGTTTTCCGGTGGCGATTATTCTGCTGATCTGCTGCCTGAGCCTGCTGCGGGCGTTGCGCCGGGAATTTGACGTTCCCGGCGTCAACCCCACCCTCGGCTAGCGACGGCTGCCTAAGCTCCCCGCAATCGGGCAATATCCGCCGCGATTTCGTCGAGCACCACCGGGTCATCGATGGTCGCCGGCATGTTCCAGGACTCGCCGTTGGCAATGCTGCGCATGGTGCCCCGCAACGTCTTGCCAGAGCGGGTTTTGGGCAGGCGGTTGACCACCGCACAGTGCCGGAATGCCGCCACCGGCCCGATGTGATCGCGGATCCGCTGGATCAGTTCCGCCACCAGCTTGTCGTCGTCCCCCGCGTAGCTGCTGGAGGGCACCACCAGCCCGATGGGAATCTGCCCCTTGAAGGCATCGGCCACGCCAAAGACGGCGGCTTCCACCACCTCCGGGTGATCGCTGAGGACTTCTTCCATCTGACCCGTGGACAGCCGATGGCCGGCGACGTTAATGACGTCGTCAATCCGGCTCATGATGTGGATGTACCCCTCGTCATCCACGATGCCGGAGTCCCCGGTCAGGTAATGACCGGGATACTGGGTGAGATAACTGCTTTCAAAGCGGTCGCGGGCTCCCCAGAGGGTCAACAAATTGCCCGGTGGCAGTGGCAGGCGGATGGCGATATTGCCCAGCTCACCGGCTGGCACCGCTTCGCCCGCTTCATCCAGCGCGCGCACATCGTAGCCGGGCATGGGACGCCCCGCGGAGCCGATCTTCACCGGAATCTCCTCCAGCCCGAAGCGATACCCCGCAATGGCCCAGCCGGTCTCGGTCTGCCACCAGTGATCGAACACCGGCCGTTGCAGGTGCTTTTGCGCCCACCGCACGCTGTCCGGGTCCGACCGCTCCCCGGCCAGGAAAAACGCCCGCAGACTGGACAGATCATGACGCGCGATGGCTTCGCCGTCGGGATCGACCTTCTTGATGGCACGCAACGCCGTGGGTGCGGTAAACAGCGCCCGAACGCCGTAGGTCTCCACGATGCGCCAAAATTCCCCGGCATCCGGCGTACCCACCGGCTTGCCCTCGAACATAACCGTGGTGGAGCCATTCAGGAGCGGGCCGTAAACGATGTAGGAGTGCCCCACCACCCAGCCCACATCCGAGGCGGTGAACATCACCTCCCCCGGTTGCACGCCGTAAATGCTGCTGACCGTCCACCGCAGGGCCACGGCGTGACCGCCATGATCCCGCACCACCCCCTTGGGCCGGCCCGTGGTACCGGAGGTGTAGAGGATATAGAGCGGATGATTGGCATCCACCGGTACGCAGTCCGCGGGTTCGGCGTCTGCCATGGCGCGGTCCCAGTCCAGATCGCGACCGGCGGTGAGCTCACAGCGCTGATGGTCCCGCTGCAGGATCACGCAACGCTGCACCGGATGCTCGGCAATCTCGAGGGCCTGATCCAGCAGACGTTTATAGTCCACGGTGCCGCTGGGCTCGATGCCGCAGGAGGCGGAAATGATCAGGCTGGGCTCGGCGTCGTCGATGCGCTTGGCCAGCTCCGGCGCGGCGAATCCGCCGAACACCACCGAGTGAATGGCGCCAATGCGGGCGCAGGCCAGCATGGCGATGGCGGCCTCCGGGACCATCGGCATGTAAATGACCACCCGGTCGCCGAGCTTCACGCCATTGGCCTTGAGCACGCCGGCGAGTCGGGCGGTCTGGTCCCGAAGCTCCCGATAGGTGTAACGGCGGGTCTCGCCGGTGACCGGACTGTCCCAGATCAGAGCGTCCTGGTCGGCACGGCCATTGGCCACATGACGATCCAGCGCGTTTTCGCAGGTATTGAGCAGCCCGCCGGCGAACCAGCGATAGTGAGGCGCATCGCTGTCGTCCAGGACCTGATCCCACTGACGGTGCCAGTCCACATGTCGGGCCTGCTCAGCCCAGAATCGCTCCGATTGATTGCGTGTCGACATAGCGGCTCACCTCTCTCTCCGTGGTCAGTGGCCGCGACGGCTAGGGCGCGGCCTGTTTTTTTCTTTCTTTCTCGCGCCAGTGCCACAGGCCTTCGGCGGACAGCCAGATGTCCAGCCCGTAGGCGTCGCGATAGGCCTCCCGGGCAATCCCCTCCGGAAGCCAGGCCGACCACACATCCACCAGCCGGGACTCCAGATCCGCCACCGAATTGGCGGCCCGGGCCGCTTCAATGCCGGCATCAAGCATGGCCTCCAGGCGCTCGGCGCCTGCATCCACCGCTTCCACCACCGGAAAATGGGCGGGTAACACCCGCGCGGGTTTCATGGCCCGAATACGAGCCAGGGTCTGGCGATAGGGGTCGGGCTTGAATTGCGAGGGCGGGGAAACCGGCACCAGGAACGGATCGCCGGCCTCGCCGAAACCGTGATAGCCGGCGCCGAATGCGTCTCCGGCAATCAGGCTGTTGGAGCTGACATCCAGCACACTGAACTGGTGCCAGGCATGGCCGGGGGTGTGCAGGATCTGCAGGCGCCGCCCGCCGATCCGAACCTCGGCCTCATCCTCCAGCGGATGGATCCTCTCCTGCGCCACCGGGGTGAGTGGCGCGTAGTGGGCGTCGAAGAAGGCGTCCCCGTAAAGATCACGCACCCCGGCCTCCAGCGCGGCGGGATCCGCCATGTGGCCGGCGCCGGAGGGATGGATGCCCAACTGGGCCCGGGGCAGCGCGGCCATCAATGCACCCGCACCGCCGGCGTGATCCAGATGCACGTGGGTCGGCATGACGTAATCAACGCCCTCCGGGCCGATGCCGAGGCAATCCAGGGTGTCCAGGAGGCCGGCGACATTGCCCACGACGCCGGTGTCGACGATGGCCGCCCGGCCACCGTCAACCACCAGGTAGCAGGCGGTGTGACCGGTGCGCACGTAGCCGGTGTCAAAACGGTAAAGGCCTTCTGCGATCTCGCTGATCCCATGGCCTGCGACCGTTGCCGTCATGGCCTCTCCTCCTTTTTATGGACGGTCATTGACCGTCGAAACGACTCAGCTCTTTCGGCTGATGCGCGCGAACGACCAGGCAATCAACCCCGCCGCTGTCATTTTAAGGGCGGCGCCGGGCAGAAATGGCAGCAACCCGACGGCCACGGCCTGATGGAGGCTGCCAACAATGACGGTCAGCCAGGCCAGACCAACCACATAGACCGCCGCATTGCCGACAATGGCGGCGGCAATGGCCGACACCGGATGCCGGATCCAGCCCCGAACCGCCAGCTGACCGGCAATCCAGGCCGCGGGCACCATGCCCAGCAGATACCCGCCGGTGGGGCCCGCCAGATATGCCGGCCCGCCACCAGCCGCAAACACCGGCAGGCCCATCAACCCCTGACCCAGATAGGCCAGCACGGTGGCTGCCCCCAGTGCCGGGCCATAAACCATGCCAAGGGTGAGGACCACAAACGTCTGCATGGTGAATGGCACCGGCCAGAACGGGATTTCCACCCGCGCCGACAGCGCCAGCAGTAGAGTGCCAGCGACTACCGACACCAGCTGACGGGTCAGGCTTGCATTGATCCAGTGTCCAAAAGCGGTCTGCGCGTGGGTGGTCATGGTGCTCCCGGTTGTCATGATTTTCTGGAAAGGTAGCAGGGCCAACGCCCAGCGTCACCCTTGCCAACCGCTGAACGGGTTGCCGGCGCCCGTGTCGGCACCTAGGCTGTCTCCCGACATCGTCATCTGTCTATTTCGTGGAGGAGATCAATACCATGGATCGTCGTGGATTTCTGAAGGGGGCGGGCACCGGTCTGGTGGCGGCGGGAAGCGTCAGTGCGCCGGCCGTGATCGCCCAGCCGCGCCGCTTTCGACTGAACCTGATTACGTCGTGGCCCGCCGCCCTGGACAACCTCTATGGCACCGCCGAGTACTTCGCCGAGCGCATTGCCGCGATGACCGACGGCGATGTTCAGGCCCGCACTTCACCGGGGGGCGCCGAGGTCGGGCCGCTGGAAGTCTATGACGCCGTCTCCAATGGCGCCTTCGAGTGCTGTCACACCGCGCCTTACTATTTCATCGGCAAAAACCCCGCCCACGGATTCTTCACCGCCCTGCCCTTCGGCATGACGCTGGAGGAGCAGAATGCCTGGATGTACGCCGGTGACGGTCAGGCGCTGTGGGACGAGCTCAACGCCCGGGACAATCTGATCGCTTTCCCCGGGGGCAACACCAGCGCCCAGTGCGGGGGCTGGTTCAATGTCGAAATCAATGGCCCCGAGGACCTGCGGGGTCTGCGGATGCGCTTCCCCGGCCATGGCGGCCGGGCCATGGCCAAGGCTGGCGTCAACATCCAGCAGCTGCCCGGCGGCGAGGTTTTCACTGCCATGGAGCGGGGTGCCCTGGATGCTGCCGAGTGGGTCGGCCCCTATGACGATCAAATCCTTGGCATGCAGAACGTGGCGCAGTACTACTACCTGCCGAGCTGGGCCGAACCCAGCGCGATGCTGGGCTTTTATTTCAATCTGGATGTCTGGAATCAGTTCCCCGCGGATATCCAGGCCCAGATACGGGCCTGCTGCGCGGAAGCCAACAGCTGGATGGCCGCCCGCTATCTCTCACTCAACCCGATTGCCCTGGATGAACTGCGGGAACAGGGCGTTGAGGTGCGGGACTTTCCAGATTCGGTGCTGCGGGCGTTTGAGGCCGGCGCCGAGGAAGTCCATGAGGAAGACATGGGCTCCGGGCAGTATGCTCGCATTCATGAAAACTGGGTGGCTTTCCGGGACCGCCTTCGGGGCTGGGACGCCATCAACAGCTATCGCTATCGACGCTACATCCACGAAAACGGCGCCTGACCGACGCCGGAGCCGGCGGTTTCCCTCCGCTTACCGGGCGGAAACCGCCGGCAGCCAGGTCACCAATCCGGGAAAGGCGACAATCAGGCCCACCATCAGCAGCTGGATGAGAATGAACGGCACGATACCGCGGTAGATGGTGCCGGTGGCGATGGCCGGCGGCGTCACCCCCCGCAGGTAGAACAGCGAAAACCCGAATGGCGGGGTCAGAAATGACGCCTGCAGGTTCATGGCGATCAGCACGGCAAACCACACCGGATCCAACCCCATGGCCACCGCCACCGGAGCCACCAACGGCACCACAATGAAGGTGATCTCGATAAAGTCGAGGAAGAATCCCAGCAGAAAGACCGTCAGCATGACGAACAGCACAAAGCCCATGGCCTCGCCGGGCAGCGCCATGAGCAGATCTTCCACCAGCCACTTGCCGCCCATGGCGCTGAAAACCGTGGCAAACAGCGTGGCGCCCACCAGGATCGTGAACACCATGGCGGTCAGGCGAACGGTGGAATCGGCCACCGCCATCAGATTCGCCAGGTTGAGCTTGCGATAGGCCAGGGCCAGCAGCGACGCGCCGAGAGCGCCCATGGCGCCGGCCTCGGTGGGCGTGGCCACGCCATAAAAAATCGTACCGAGCACCGCCGCCACCAGCCCCAGTGGGGGCAATAGACAGCGAATGACCGCGACGCCCAGCGGCGCGGCGNTGCCACTGTCATCNGCACCATCGGGNAGGGCCGGCGCTGCCAGAGGGCGCCGCCAGGCCACGACAATCACCCACAGGATATAGGCCAGCCCCAGCAGCAGGCCGGGCACCATGGCACCGAGGAACAGTTCTCCGACATTGACCCCCATCTGGTCGCCGAGAATGATCAACACAATGGATGGCGGAATGATCTGTCCCAGGGTGCCGCTGGCGGCAATGGTGCCGGTGGCCAGTCGGGTGTCGTAGCCATATTTGAGCATGATGGGCAGCGCCAGCACGCCCATGGTGACCACCGAGGCGCCCACCACACCGGTGGCAGCGGCCAGCAACATGCCCACCACGATCACCGAGATGGCAAGCCCACCCCGCAGCCGGCCGAATAGCCGACCCATGGTCTGAAGCAGGTCTTCGGCCAGACCGGAGCGCTCCAGCATGGTGCCCATGAAAATGAAAAACGGCACCGCCACCAGGGTGTAGTTCTCCATGATGGATCCGTAGACCCGCTGGGGCAGAATGTTGAGCCGCGGCAGTCGGAAACTGGGCTCCCAGGGCAGCGGAATACCCAGCGATGGCAACAGATCACTGCCAATCAGCGTAAAAACCAGCGCCGTCCCCGCCAGGGCAAACGCCACCGGATAACCGGAGATCAGAAACGCCAGCAGGAGGGCAAACATGCCGAGGGGCAGAAATTCCATCATTTCGGCGCTCCGGCCAGACGATCCAGGCATTTAATGGCGTGACTGATGCCCTGCAGGAGCAGCAGGACAAAGGCCACCAGCAGCATCGTCTTGATGGGATAGAGCGGCAGCCCGCCGGGGTTGGGGCTGACCTCGAGGCGCGACCAGGACCGGACCACAAAATCCACACTGAAGTGGATCATCACCAGGCAGAATGGCAGCAGAAACCCCACGGTGCCCACCAGATCAATCCACGCACGGGTACGCGGTTTGAGCTGACTATTAAGGATATCCACCCGAATGTGGCCGTCATGCCGCAGCAGATAGGAAGCGCCCAGGAGGAAAATGACGGAAAACGCCTGCAGCTGAAACTCCAGCAGCGCATTGGAGCTCAACTGCATGCCCAGCTGGGCCCCAAGATAGCGCCCCACAACGTTAATCACGCCCACGGCCACCAGCGCCAGAGCAAGCCAGCGCAGCGCAAATCCCACCCAGTCCGTCAGACGGTCAATCTGACGGCTGAAAGCCCGGAGCGTATTCATAGGCGCGCAGAGTATGGCCAAGGGGGACTTCAGGCACAACCGGCCCGCGGGTGCCTACCAGGCCCTCTCCATGGCCTCCACCAGCGCTGTCTGATTCAGGGTGACCGGATTGCCCCGCATGGACGATGACTGGCTGGCTGCCTCAGCGACCGCCGGCAGGCGGCTGCGGGGCAGGCCCATCTCGCCAAGCCCGGGCAGGCCGTGATCCCGAGACCAGCGCTCCAGCGCCCGGGTGGCGTCGCCCGCTGACACGCCAAAGGCCCCGGCGATCCAGTGATCGACCTCGTTGATTCGATCGGCGGCCGGACCACCGGCACAGGCTGCTCGGTTGGCATCGAGAATGCTTGGCAGCAGACACCCAGCGATCTGGCCGTGGGGCGCCGCCACCAGCCCCCCCAGTGGGCCGGCCAGACCATGGACCGCACCGAGTTTGGCATTGGCCAGCGCCAGCCCCCCGCAAAGGCTGACCCAGGCCATCTCATCCCGCGCCCCGGGGGATTCGTTTCGCATCAAATCCTGAATCGCCCTGAGACCCCGGGGGATGGCATCGCGACAGAGCACGTCGGTGAAGTCATTGGCAAACGGGCTGATATACGGTTCGATGACCTGGGTGATGGCGTCCAGGCCACTGGCCAGCGTCACCGCAGCCGGGGCATGGTCGGTGAGCGCCGGATCCACCACGGCCATGCGTGGCAGCAATCGCGGATCCCGCAGCGACACCTTGCGGCGCGCCTCCGGCACACCGATGACCGCATTGGCGGTGACTTCTGCACCGGTACCCGACGTCGTCGGCAGCGCAACCCACGGCAGCGGTGCCCCATCGAGGGGCAGCCCGCGACCCACCACCTCCAGGTAATCCAGGGTGGGCCCTGTCACCGGGATCAATCCGGCCACCGCCTTGGCCAGATCCAGCACCGCGCCACCACCCAGGCCCACCACCACCTCAGCCTGCAGCTCACGGCCCTGACGGACGGCCGCCTCCACCAGCGGGACATCCGGCTCGCGGGGCCCGGCAAAGCACTCCACGATGACGCCGGTGCTTCGTAATCCCTCAACCAGCCACTCTGCCCGACCGCCGGAGGCTCCATGCACCAGCAACACCCGCTGACCCAACGCCGCAATACTGGCCGTGGCCTCGGCGGAGCGGTCCCGCCCGAAACGGATAGCCGGGCAGAGCTGGAGTGAAAACGGTACTGGCATGAGTGAGAGCCTCCTGAGTCGGACCGCCTTGATTAGCGCGGCCAATCATACCGCCTAACAACCGCACCCGACTGGTGCAAAACGCCCGCTCTTGTCTATTTTGGTGCAAACGTGACATAAACACGGAGGCGTCGTGATCAATCAACGGCGCCATGGAGGAGAGAATTCGGTTGGCACAGGCCTTGCTAAGTTTCTGGTCGCCGAATCGGCCAAAGCACCTCGACCAATAGAGGAAGGAACCCCATGAGAAAGACACTACTGACCACCACGCTGGCCGCCGCAGGCCTGATGGCCATGGGCAGCCAGGCACAGGCGTCAACGCTGGAAGATGTGATGGATGCCGGTGAGCTGCGTTGCGGCGTAAGTAACGGCCTGCCGGGCTTTTCACAGCCGGATGACGATGGCAACTGGACAGGCATTGACGTGGATACCTGCCGGGCATTCGCTGCCGCCATCCTGGGTGACAGCCAGGCCGTCGAGTTCGTACCGCTGACCGCGGCCGAGCGTTTCACCGCCCTCCAGTCCGGTGAGATCGACGTCCTGTCCCGTAACACCACCTGGACCACCACCCGCGATTCATCGCTGGGTATCAACTTCACTGGGACCAACTTCTACGATGGCCAGGGCTTCCTGGTGCAGTCGGACCTGGGTGTCACCAGTGCCTTTGAGCTTGACGGCGCCGCGGTCTGCACTCAGGCCGGCACCACCACCGAGCTCAACCTGGCCGACTTCTTCCGGGCCAACGACATGGAGTACGAGGCGGTGGTGTTCGACACCTCCGAGGCCAGTGCCCAGGGCTTTGATAACCAGCGCTGCGACATCCTCACCTCCGATACCTCCCAGTTGGCCGCGCTGCGGACCCAGCTGAGCGACCCGGAAGGTGCGGTCGTGCTGCCGGAGATCATCTCCAAGGAGCCGCTTGGCCCCGCCGTCCGGCAGGGTGACGACGAGTGGTACAACATCATCAAGTGGGTGCTGTTCGGCCAGATCAATGCCGAGGAATACGGCATTTCTTCCGAGAATCTCGACGAAATGCTCGAGTCCGGGGACCCGAACGTCCAGCGGATTGTCGGCACCGACGGCAACATGGGTGAAATTCTCGGCCTGTCCGACGACTTCATGGTCGATGTCATCAGCCAGGTGGGCAACTACGCCGAGATGTTCGAGCGCAACGTCGGTCCGGATACGCCTCTGGGCCTGGAGCGTGGGGACAACGCGCTCTGGACTGAAGGCGGCATCCTCTACGCACCGCCGTTCCGGTAAAACACCGGCCAGCCGGACGGGGCACCCCTGAGGTGCCCCGTTCGTTTCCTGCATCCAACCGAGGGTCGTCCCGGAACCCATGAGCCTGGACAATCTGCCCAATCAGCCGCCGCGCCCGAAGCCCTGGAATGACCCCCGGGTCCGGTCGGTCTTCTTTCAGATCGTCGCCGTGCTGGCGGTTGTCTGGTTTGGCTACACGCTCTTCCAGAACACCATTACGAACATGGAAAGCCGGGGCATTCGCACCGGCTTTGACTTCCTGGATCGCACCGCCGGATTCGGGATCATCATGAGCCTCATCGAATACGATGAGAGCATGACCTATGGCCGCACCTTCCTGGTGGGCCTGGCCAACACCCTGCTGGTGTCGGGCCTGGGGATTCTTTTCGCCACCGTGGTGGGTTTCATCGTCGGTATCGCCCGGCTCTCCACCAATTGGCTGGTGGCCAAAGTGGCGCTGGCGTACATCGAAATTTTCCGCAATGTGCCGCTGCTGCTGCAGATATTCTTCTGGTATTTCGCCGTGCTCGGCGCATTGCCCGCTCCCCGTCAGGCCATCAACCTGGGTGACCTGGTGTTCATGAGCAACCGCGGCATCATGATCCCGGCACCGGTCTTCGAACCCGGCAGCGGGTTAATGGGCTTTGCACTCATCCTCGCTCTGGTCTTCATCTTTTTCCTGGCGCGCTGGGCCCGTCGCCGCCAGGCGGCCACCGGGCAAATCTTCCCGGTGCTGCCCATCGCCCTGGTGCTGATTCCGGGGCTGCCCCTGCTGGCTTACTGGCTGATGGGCAGCCCGGTGTCCTGGAGCATCCCCGAATTGGGCGGATTCCGATTCCGCGGAGGCATCACCGCCATTCCCGAGCTGGGAGCTCTGCTGCTGGCACTCACTCTCTACACGGCGTCGTTCATCGCCGAAATCGTTCGCTCGGGGATTACCTCGGTGAGTCACGGCCAGACCGAAGCCGCATCAGCGCTGGGACTGCCCGGGCGACGGATCCTTCGGCTGGTGGTTATCCCCCAGGCGCTGCGGGTGATCATACCGCCACTCACCAGCCAGTATCTGAACCTCACCAAGAACTCCTCGCTGGCGGTGGCCATCGGCTACCCGGATCTGGTGAATGTGTTCATGGGGACCACCCTCAACCAGACCGGGCGAGCTGTGGAGATCGTTGCCATGACCATGGCGGTTTACCTGTTCATCAGCCTGGCCATTTCCCTGCTCATGAACATCTACAACCGGGCCGTTGCCCTCAAGGAGCGCTGATCCATGGCCGTGCATCAGCCAAGCCCTGACCTCCCGCCGCCGGTGGCGGAGCGCGGGGCGATCCGCTGGCTGAGGGACAATCTGTTCTCCAGTTGGCTCAACAGTATCGTCACGGTCATCACCGCCTATCTGCTGGCGATTTTCCTCATTCCGATCTTTGACTGGGCCTTCGTCAAGGGCGTGTTCCTGGGCGAGGGACCGGAGTCCTGCCGGCCAGACGGCGCTTGCTGGGTCTTCGTTCAGCAGCGAATCACCTTTTTCATCTATGGCAACTACCCCCGGGAACTGCTCTGGCGGCCTGATCTCGTGTTCCTGATGTTTGCCATCGCAGTGGTGCCGCAGTTCTTCCCGCTGCCTGCCCGATGGCGCAAGTGGTTGGCCATATACGGAATCACCGTGCTGCCGGTGGCCGCATACTTCCTGCTTGCGGGGGGGCACTTCGGTCTCGAGCCCGTCCGCACCACCCGCTGGGGCGGCCTGCTACTGACTCTGGTACTGGCTTATGTTGGCATCATTGCGGCACTCCCCATCGGGCTGGCGCTGGCACTGGGTCGCCGTTCGCACATGCCGGTCATCCGCGGGATATGCGTGACCTTCATCGAATTCTGGCGAGCCGTGCCACTGATTACCATTCTGTTCATGGCATCCGTCATGCTGCCCCTGTTTCTCCCCTCGGGCGTCACCTTTGATCGGCTCATGCGCGCACTGGTAGGGATTACGCTCTTTCAGGCGGCCTACATGGCCGAGGTGGTCCGTGGGGGATTGCAGGCCATCCCCAAAGGCCAGTACGAGGCCGCCGAGGCTCTCGGCCTGGGTTACTGGCGGCGAATGCGCCTGATCATTCTCCCCCAGGCGCTGAAGATCGTGATTCCCGGCATCGCCAACACGGTCATCTCCCTGTTCAAGGACACCACGCTGGTTCTGATCATCGGGCTTTTCGATCTGCTGGGTGCAGTCAAATCCACCCTCAGCGATCCCGCCTGGGATAACGTCATGGCCGAAGGCTATTTATTCGTCGCATTCTGTTTCTGGGTGTTCTGCTTTGGCATGTCGCGCTACAGCCATCGCCTTGAAAAGCAGCTCGACACCGGACACCGCAACTGAGGGTCGTCATGAGCACACCGCAAGATAACGCCTCCCCTGCCCCGACTCAGGATGCCGCCGTGGAATCCACCGCCGGCAGCGATGACGTCATCATCGTTCGTGACATGAACAAATGGTTCGGCGATTTCCACGTCCTCAAATCCCTGAACCTCAACGTCAAGCGCGGCGAACGCATTGTCATTTGCGGGCCCTCGGGCTCTGGCAAGTCCACCTTCATTCGCTGCCTGAACCGTCTCGAGGTGCATCAGCGCGGTGAGGTCTACATCGACGGCGTCGCGCTGAATGACGACGTCAAAAACATCGAGGCCGTCCGTCGGGAAGTGGGCATGGTGTTCCAGCACTTCAACCTTTTCCCGCACCTGAGCGTGCTCGAAAACTGTCTGCTGGCGCCCATCTGGGTCCGCAAGACCCCGCGGCAGGAAGCCATCGAGACGGCCATGCAGTACCTGGAGCGGGTGCGCATTCCCGAACAGGCGGACAAATACCCGGGCCAGCTTTCCGGCGGGCAGCAGCAGCGGGTCGCCATCGCCCGGGCCCTGTGCATGCAGCCCAAAATCATGCTTTTCGATGAGCCGACTTCAGCCCTGGATCCGGAGATGATCAAAGAAGTGCTGGACGTGATGGTGGGGCTGGCCGGCAGCGGCATGACCATGCTCTGTGTGACCCACGAAATGGGTTTCGCCAAGACGGTGGCGGATCGGGTGATCTTCATGGATGGTGGAGAAATCGTTGAGGAGGCGCCGCCCCAGGACTTCTTCAACAACCCCCAGCAGCCCCGCACCCAGGAATTCCTCCAGCAGATCCTCCAGCATTGACCGTGAATCGGGCGCTAATTATTGACCCCGAGCCCACTGAGCGGGATCGGCTGCTGGGTCTGGTCGCCGAGGTTTGGCCCGAGACCCGAGCGAGTGCCGCCGGGTCGCTGGCTGCGGCTTATGGCAACCTCGCCCATTGCATGCCAGGCCTGCTGATCACCGACATCTACCTGCCGGACGGCTGTGGATTTGAACTGCTGGAGACCGTCGGACGGGACTATCCCGACTCACCCCGGCTGGTGGTGACCCGTCACGATGACCCGCCCCATATTCTGGCGACCCTGCAGCGGGACGTGGACGGGTATCTCATTAAAGGGCAGGC
>SL_8KL_010_SEDDRAFT_10002091_pt1 | contig 17162 bp, 15 predicted proteins | sample SodLakKL_010_SED_4_FD_11160 | JGI IMG/M metagenome (IMG submission 11160)
GACAGAAGCCAGCTGGGAAACACCCGAATAGTGAAGTTTACCCGGGTGGGGCCTAAAGTATTAATGATTCAACCCAATTACGGCTTTCGTGCAACGTCGGGCGTAGAGCTCGAGGAGAAATCAGTTGATGAAGCTTTTGCACAGTCTGTTCTTTTTGGATTTGAAGTAGAGCTCCGGGAGGGAGACCGTGTTCTGGTCGACGCCACAAATTTCCTGATGCAGGATGCCCATGGAGTGGTTCAGCGTTTACGTGCATCCAACCAGGGCAACTATTCAATCGATACCTCCCGTTCGGCTGTCTATTTACCGGGCACATTCAACTTCCCCAAAAATTCAGAATTCGAGGTAACCCTGACTTTCACAGGAACAGGTGCCGGCAACTGGCTGCGTTCGGTAACACCAACTCCTGATGCCGTTACCGTGCGTCAGCACCACTCATTTGTTCAACTACCTGATGATGGATATAAGCCCCGTAAATTTGACCCGCGTTCGGGGTTCTTTCCGATCTCGTTCCAGGACTACAGCGCCCCCATTGGCGGTGAGTTCAATCGGCGATATATTGTGCGCCACAGGCTCGAAAAGAAGGATCCGGGCGCAGAGGTGAGCGAAGCGGTGGAGCCTATTGTATTTTATCTCGATAATGGAACACCCGAGCCGGTTCGAACGGCCCTGCTTGATGGAGCCCGATGGTGGAGTGAAGCCTTTGAGGCAGCAGGCTATAAAGATGCGTTTCAGGTAAGGATGCTTCCCGATGATGCACATCCGCTGGATGTAAGGTATAATGTAATAAACTGGGTGCACCGGTCAACAAGGGGATGGTCGTACGGATCGTCGGTTGTGGATCCAAGAACGGGAGAAATCATCAAAGGAAATGTACTGCTGGGATCTTTGAGAGTACGGCAAGATTACCTGATAGCCGAAGGACTGCTGGCGCCCTATGAAGAGGGAGTTGACCCTGACCCTCAAATGCTGGAGATGGCGCTCGACCGGATTCGTCAGCTCTCGGCGCATGAAATAGGCCACACTCTTGGTATAGCTCACAATTTTGCGGCAAGCGTTAACGATCTTGCATCGGTAATGGACTATCCCCACCCGATGGCTACGATAAATCCCGATGGGAGCCTGAGTCTTGAAAACGCGTATGACATTGGAATTGGCGAATGGGATAAGCGGACCGTGATTTGGGGATATCAAGACTTTGCTGACGGTGTAAATGAAGAGGAAGCTCTGGATGAAATTATCCGTGAAACCATCGATATGGGGCTTCTCTATCTTTCGGATGAGGTGGCCAGGCCGCAAGGAGGCTCCCATCCGTATGCACATCTATGGGAGTATGGATCGGATCCTGTTGCCCAGCTCGATCATATCCTTGAAATTCGAACCGCAGCGCTGAATCGCTTTGGCGAGCGTAATATCCGAATGGGCCGGCCACTGTCCGATTTGGAAGATGCGCTCGTGCCGATCTATCTTTTTCACCGCTATCAAACTGAGGCAACGGTGAAATTGATTGGCGGCGTAGATTATTCGTATACGCTTAGGGGTGACGGACAGAGCGGCCCGCGAATCGTAGATAATACAAGGCAGCAGTTGGCCCTCAATGCTATGTTAAATACACTGAACCCTGAAGTATTGGCCCTGCCCGAACATCTGCTGGAGTTGATCCCGCCAAGACCCGTCCGTATTCCAACCACCCGTGAACATTTTCGGGGGTATACAGATCCCATTCTGGATCCGGTTGCCATGGCCGAAGTTGCCGCGGAGCATTCAGCTTCTTTAATTTTTAATTCACAACGGGCGGCGAGGCTGATGAACCAATCGGCAAGAAACAGCAGTTATTTGAGCCTTGATGCTACAATTGAACGTGTTTTAAATCATACGCTTTTGGGTGAACAAAAAGAGGGGTATCATGGTGCCGTTCAGCGGGGAATCAATATGGCTGTATTGCGAAGCTTAATCCATCTTGCCGCAGATGAAAACGCAGCACCTGACGTGATGGCCCTGACAGGCCTGATGCTTGAAAACCTGAAATCGGAACTGGAACAAAGAACTACATCTGCCGGGCAAATGATCTGGAAAGCTCACTATAGAAAGGGTGCGCAACTGATTGGAAGCTATATAGCTGAACCCGAAAAGTTCTCCGCCCCACCGGCGCCTTACACTCCTCCGGGAGCACCCATTGGCAGCGGAGAGGTGAATTCACTGCATCTGTTGTGTGAGTTTTAAGAGTGTAGTGTAAGGAGAAAAGAAAACGTGAGACTACAGACCAAAAATCATATATGATCAAAGGCTTCAGGTTTAAAAAGAATGAGCGTGGCTATTCGGATAAGGCGTTCGCTTTTATGCGGAAAACAATTATCCCAACCACGAAATACCTGTTCAATCCCCGCATTACCAATCCGGAAAACATGCCGCTTACCGGCCCCTGTTTTATCTACGGTAATCACTCGAACTATTTTGATCCTTTTCTCATCAATGTTGGGTTGACTCGAGAACCGACTGCCGGAGTTATGACCCGGGACCAATTTTACAAGATGCTTCCCAGGATCTTTATGGACAGTATCGGCATTGTTCCCACCAGCAAGTATGTACCTGAGCCGGGAATTGTTCGAAGTGTGCTCAAGATGATTGATCAGAGAAGAATGATTGTGATCTTCCCGGAGGGAGGCCGACGGTGGGATGGAAGGGCCAAGCCTCTGATTGAAACCACGCTGAAGCTTTTTTGGAAGATGAAAATTCCCGTGCATCCTGTTCAGCTACACGGATCGTACCTGTGCTGGCCGCGATGGGCGGATAAATACCGAAGGGGGAGTATGGAGCTGCGATTTTTGGACCCCATTCACGCCTCCGATTTTAAAGATTATGAAACCTTTTCAAGCCACTGCAGGGACCTGATTGATTTTGACGAGTATAACCCTCCGGCTGAAGCATTTCCGGTTAGCTGCAGCAAGCCTGCATCGGGGATACAGCGATTACTGTACAGGTGTCCGGATACAGGCGATAGTGGGGCCGTCTATTCACCCGATGGTGAGTATGTTTACAGCCGCTCTTCAGCCATGAGATATCGAATGGATGTGGCTTCAAGATTGATTGACAGATCCGGTGGAAGTCATTCAATTATCGATCTTTTTGACAGAATTAATGAATTACCCATGGAGTACATCAAAGACGATTTAATTCTGGAAAAAACGGGGAGTCAGCTCTATAAGATAGATAAAGAGCACCAGCTCGTAAATCTCGACAGGGCGCTGGTAGAGTTAAGAAGCGACCGGCTTGAAATATCAAGCGGCTCAGCTAAACACCGGCTTACTCTTGAAGATATACGTGCTCTGTCCATTGAGCAGAATCACAAATTAACGGTAACTACACCTGACACAACATTTCAAATGAACCTTGAAGGGAAATGTGTACTTCAGTGGCAGATCTACATCAACCGCCTGAAAGCAGGTGAAAAACCGGTTAAAAATTTATAGATGAACTCCTGGATAATCGATATTTCGGCGGGGCAATTCTTTCTCGACTTTGCCTGGCTTGGCCTTTTGCTGGTATTAGCCACTGCACTTCGCTATAAAATTCCATTTCTTCAAAAATATCTTATACCTGCAAATCTGCTGGCCGGCACACTTGGGCTTTTTATCGGCATGAACGGCCTGGAGTGGATTGATCTTACCTCCGACAGGCTGGGAGCTTATGTTTATCACTTGTTGGCACTTCTCTTTATTGCGCTTGGATTAAGGGCGCCTAAAAAGAGGCTGGGCTTGTCGTCGATCAAATTTGGACTGATTTTTCTATCGGTTTACCTGACTCAGGCAATTATTGGCCTGTTAATTGCGATGCTTCTGTTTTATACAATTATGCCGGAGTTGTTTGTCGGAATCGGTTTTTTGCCGCCCCTGGCTTTCGGGATGAATCCCGGCATTGCCTACACCATCGGTGAAAATTGGGAGTTGTTTGGATTTGAATCAGGCGGAATTGTAGGGCTGACTTTTGCCGCATTCGGATTTCTTGTGGCGTATACGGTTGGGATCTGGCTGGTGCGAAAAGGCATTAAAAACGGAGAGGCCGCTTACATCGATTCTGAAGGAGAACTATCTGAAGATGTAAGGACCGGCATTATCAGGAAACCGAAAGCAAACCTCTCGGAGCGAATTACGACCTCATCAGAGTCGATTGAGTCGTTCAGCTTTCACATCGCTTTGATTGGATTGACCTATATCCTGACATTTGGAATTATGAAGGTAATGGAGTCAGGTTTGATTTGGGTTGGGGCAGAAAATGAGGTGACTACACTCTGGTCGTTTCACTTTATATTTGCCGCGATTTTTGCCATTACTGTGAGAAGGCTGATGGACACCCTTCGTATCAGTAAGGTTGTGGATGATGTTACCATGACCCGCTGCTCGAACCTCTTTATGGATTTTATGATTGTGGCATCAGTGGCGGCCATCAGTTTCGTAGTTGTTGCAAAGTATTGGATACCTCTGCTTACCATTTCGGTAACCGTAGCAATTGCGACCTGGGCAGTTATCCGGTTTCTAACCAATGATGCGTTTACTGAGTATCGTTTTGAACGATTTGCCGCAATTTTCGGGAATATGACCGGTACCCTTCAGTCCGGGCTGGTACTGCTCAGGATTCTGGATTCCGGAATGAAATCACCGGTAAGCTTTAATCTGGTATATGGAAGCGGCATAGCCCTTGTGTTCGGGTTCCCGCTTTTACTTCTCATTAATGCACCGGTCCACTACTTTGAAGATGTGGTGCAGGGTTTTTGGGTAGTGTTGTTTGCTCTTTTTATCTATCAACTACTCATATTTTTGGCCTGGCACTATTTTAAAAAAGCGAATTCAACCCACTAGTACGACAGACAGCACGACGGGCAGCTTGCCCGTCAACCAAACCCGATCACGGGCAACTTGCCCGTCACCCCGTAACACGGGCAGCTTGCCCGTCANNCCGTAACACGGGCAGTTTGCCCGTCAAACCAAACCCGTTCACAATGATTACTAAAACAGTACTATCGCTTTTAATTGCAACCCTGTTTTCAGCCTGCCAAAAATACGACCGCGCCGATATTCCGGGAGATGAGATTCGGAGCCTGATTGAGCAGGCTGATGGAGTTGCAGGTGTTTATGTAAAAGACCTGGTTACCGGCGCCACGTTTGAGGTGAATGCAGACACTGTTTTTCCAACGGCCAGCATGATTAAAGTGCCCATAATGGTTAAAGTGTTTGATCGAATTGAAAAAGGTGAATTTGGATATCGCGATGAGCTGGAGTACGGTCCGGAGCCGGAGTATCAGTATTCGGGAGATATTATCAGCGACCTGAAACCCGGCAGTAAAGTTTCCCTTGCTGAACTGATCCATTTGATGATGTCTGCATCAAATAACACCGCAAGCCTTTGGAATCAATATCTGGCCGGAACAGGGACGGCTATTAATGATTTTATGGCTGAGCTGGGGCTTGAGCATACACGGGTAAATTCCCGTACTGACGGACGCAGCGATGCCTTCAGTCAGTATGGATGGGGGCAAACCACTCCTCGTGAGATGGCCACTCTGGTTGAGAAAATGTTTAAAGGTGAGATTGTCAGTGAAGTTGCTTCTGAGCAGATGTTCAGAATTATGAGCCGTAACTATTGGGACCAAGTGGCCCTTTCAGAAATTCCGCCAACGGTTAATGTGGCATCTAAAAACGGATCTGTAAGCAGGTCAAAATCTGAGGTGTTGCTTGTAAATTCTCCTTCGGGAGATTACCTCTTCTGCATAATCACCAAAAACCAGGAGGACACCCGGAGGGAATATGACAATGCCGGATGGGTACTGGCCAGGGAGATATCACGTATCTTGTACAATCACTTTGAGCCGGATAATAAATGGGCTCCAAATCCTGACCGCAATCAATATTGGTAACTAAAAAAGGCCACAACTCTCGTTGCGGCCTTTTTCTTAAAACTATCGCTCTTGTAATCGGTAATATTACTGAACAATCAGCTTACCAACCATTCCGCCTGCAAAGTGGCCCGGGAAGCTACAGATGTAGTCATACTCACCGGTTTCTTCAGGAACGGTAAATGTAATGGTATCCGTTTCACCGTCACCCAGCATTGCTGTGGCGGCGATTACACGATCTTCATATTCCGGTGCAATGTATTCATTGTCACGTGCAGTGAGAGACGCTCTTTGGAAAGCATCAGCGTCGGTTCCCAGCTCAAGCAGTGCGAAATTATGCGACATAGCTGTTGGAGGGAGATTACTGATTGTTGTCAGTCGTACACGAATCTCTTCGCCCGGTGATGCTTCAATAGCTTCAAGAAGTATGTATTGTCCTGCCTGTCCACCGGTAACCAGTCCTTCCTGGGCTTCTCTTACCACGAATTTCATGTCATCGGTTCCGATCATTTCAATAGTTCTGACGCCATCATCCACAGCCTCTTCTTGTGCTTGTTCTGCAGTTTCTTCTCCACCGCATGCGACTAGCGCAAAAACGAGTGCAATAAAGATGGATTTAATTAATAGAGTATTCATTATTTGTATTTGTATGATTGTTATTGTTTATAATCTGTTGAGTAATTAACAACAAGATACGGTTTAGCATTCAAAGAATTCACGATTAAACTTCACGTAAAAGTGTTAGAATATCCTCTGCCACTGATTCCGGGTTCAAATCACTTCCACGGTAGTGTTTTCTGATATTTCCGTTTTTGTCGATAAGGGTAACCCTGTCTGTGTGATCAATAAAATAGATGGGTGTATTATCTTCGGTAAAACGCGTCGGAGTTTTTACAGTGGCTATTTCCAGTATTTCCAAAAGGGATTCCACTTCAGGCTTACTGCCGGTTAACAACCTCCAATTCGACTGTTCGAGGCGATAATTTTCTGCATAATCATAGAGGATTTCGGGTGTGTCTCTATCCGGATCGAAGGATATACTTACCAAAAGGAATTCCTGACTATCGGGCAGTGCCCGCTGGATATCCCTCATATTGTAGGTAATCAAAGGACAGATATCCGGGCAATGAGTATACACATATCCAACCAGCATCACTTTACCGGAATAACTTTCGGGAAATGTGACTTCTGATTTATCTTGATCAATCAGATTAAATTCGGTTCCGCCCAGTGATTTTTTAATTGACAGATTATCACAGCCGGAGATAGCAGTTAATGCTATTCCCGCTGCAAGTATCAATTTAAATAAAGGGTTAAGACTTTTCAAGCTCATCGGTAAAACTATCTTAAAGGAACCGGACTATTCGGTGAATATGGCAGTGAACCCCCATATGTGTTTTGTATCACATCATATATAACAGGTGCATATGAAAGTACGATGAGGATGATTGCAATTATAATAAAGGGTTTAAAATTTCTCAGCCAGGTTGACGGTTCGTCGTGAAGCGGTTCTGATATTGGGAAAGTAACTAAAGCCCCCTCTTCGGATGATTCACTTTTGGCAAAAACAGTACCAAAGAAAGATACCAGGTACATTATGATACCGACGAACATTATCGAACCACCAACCACGCTCATATCAATATAAAAGATCCAGTCGGGTTGGTAGAGAATACTGTCGGGGTTTGCATATGAAGCCCCTGTGTTGGTACGTCGCGGCATACCTTTCAATCCACCAATTTTCAGCCCATACGACATGATAAACAGGCCAATCGTGTATACGTATGGTGAGATCATTGCCCAACCTTTAAACTTAATCCCTTTATTCATGAATTGTCCGATCAGGTATAAACTACCTCCAAGAAAGGCCAGTAATACTGGTCCGGCAACGGTTAAGTGAAAGTGGCCGGGTACCCAGGCTGTATTGTGAATCACGGTATTCATCTGGTAAGAAGCGTTGATAATGCCTCCAATTCCGCCAAAAATAAAGATGATCAAACCCAGGATAAGATATGGGAAGAACCACTTCTCTTTATCGAAATAAGGTAGTTTCCACATCCAGCCGAACAGGCCTTTACCGCCTCGTTTATTTCCTGCATGCTCAAGTGATGCAGCCAGGGTAAAAGCAGTAATCAAGCTGGGCAGCGCCACGGCAAAGGTGAAGATACCATGCAATAGTTTCCACTGTGAGCCAATTGCAGGGTCCATATACTGGTGGTGTGTTCCTACCGGGATTGAAAACAGAATAAACATCATAAACACAAGCCGGCCGGCCATGTCTGAATAGAGTTTTCCGCCGGCGATTTTGGGCATGAATGAGTAGTACATCACATACGCAGGCAACAGCCAGAAATAGACCAATGGATGGCCAAAGAACCAAAACAGAGTCCGTGCAAGCATCACGTTTATCTCATCAACCAATCCAAGCGACCATGGCAGCAGCATGAACAGGATTTCAACGGCAACTGCAAGGGTGGCAATAAACCAGATAATGAAGGTGGTAAACATACCTACCACCGCAAGCGGAGTTTTTTCGCCTTTATTCTCTTTTCTCCACTCCAGATACATAGGCACCCAGTTATACGATGCGAGCCATGATCCCACAACCAGCATGGTTAACCCAATATAAAAGAGAGGGTGCGCTTTTAGCGGAGGATAGAAGGTGTAGAGAACAGTAGCTTCACCAATAAGTATAACGATGGCGGCAAGAACGGAACCTACAAGCATCAATATTCCGGATGTCCATGCGATTTTGCTGTTTAGATGTTTTTTCAGCGAATAGGGGATTAGAGCATTCCCCAGCGCGACAGCGAAGAAAGTGGTGAATACGATTGCATTTAAAACACCATGAAAGGTTAACCCCTTGTAATAATCGCCTCCAACAAACGGATCACTTTGGATGATGCCGGCCCGGAACAGGGTCTGCATAAAACCACCATATACCCCTATAAAAAGCAGAACCATTGGGATAATGAGCAGAACAGAATTTAAATACTTGGAGGACTTTGAAAACCGGAAGCTGTAGTTCTCCATCATAAGGCATCCCCCTCAACTTCCGGTTCATCTATACCCTCTTCGATAATAAACCTTCCGGCCATGGTATGGTGTGCTGCGCCACAGAACTCGTGGCAGGCATAGAGATACTCGCCGGGTTCATTAAACGTTACGCGCATATAGTTAATGGCACCGGGAATAGCCATAAGATTTATATTCTTTCTGTCCACTTTAAAGCCATGGATAATATCCTGCGAAGTAACATAGAGATCTACCGTAGAGCCAACAGGTAATCTTACCGTCGAAGGCTGAAACGCCCACATTCTGGAAACCATCTGAAGTTCGTAGGTATCGGGGCCGGTTTGAAAGAGTGTGTCGGTAGCAAATGGTTCCATGTCTGTAATACAGGTAGGCACCTCAATATTTTGTGCTACAGATGCATACATGATGGCTCCAAAAAAGAGCACCAATAGCATGCCGCTGAGTGTTAGGGCAAGTTTTTCAGATTTATCCATCGATCAACCCCTCCCTAACATTTCAAAGTAGAGTGCAAACCAGACGACAATAAAAAAGACCAAAAGCACAACAAAAAACGCAATTGCCCCCTTGGGTGTGAACTCTTCATGTTCCGTTTCCTCATTTCCCATAAATCCTCCCGTAAGAAATATTCAGTTAGTTAGTTAGTGTTTAATTATCGTACACAATATAGCAACCTAAAATTAAGTCGGCAAAATCAGAATAGGGCTTGACCTTGATGCTTTATAGGGGATTCCCCCATAGAGCGTGCCGAAATGATTAAAGCTATGTAGTATAAAAACATCCCTGTTCTGATGTGAACAATCTGATAAAAAAAGAGATGAGAGGCAATATAATGAAGCAGAAAAATATAGAATAACTTAAGGCTGACTGATTGTGATTTTGATATCACTTTGTAATGGCTGCCGGAAATCAGCTTCGGACTCTTCTATGGGGCGCATGAGGTGCAATAAGCTAAAAATAACGTAAAGTTACAGATCCTCCGCTTGTTCGGGCTGAAACCTTCGGCCCGCCATTTCCGATACGGCCGGTAATTTTATTCCTTTCAGAGCTCCCGGTGAAGTTGCGAAGTTCAGTTTGAACACGATTTCCGGATAAGTCCAGGTCGAAATGATCGGAATCGGGCAGCTCTATTCGAATATTACCGCCGCTTGTTCTAAGTTCAACATCGTCATTAAACCGAAGCAAGTGAGCATTTATGCTGCCACCACTGGTTCTTGCACTAATTTTTGCTGCACTGTTTTTTATATTAATGGTTCCTCCGGAAGTTCTCAGTTCAGCATTACCTACCAGCCTGTCAGCATTTATTGAGCCACCGCTGGTGCGTGCAAAAATATTCCCGCTCAGATTATTGATGTTTACACTGCCTCCTGATGTATGCAGATCAACCTCGCCATGCACATTTTTTGCAGACACGCTGCCGCCGCTTGTCCGGAGTTTTAATTCATTGGCCAGATCTTCGGCAGACATACTCCCGCCACTGGTTCTTGCATCAACTACAGACTCTGTTGGCACATATACTTTAAAGGAGACGGAAAGAGGCCTGTTGGTTCTGAAAACCCTGCTCCATCCGGTGCCCTCATGCGTTGCTGAAGCAGTAACCCGGTTTCCATCCTGTTCAATCAAAATTTCAAATTCAGAAAGATCAGTATCGGACGGGGAGAGGTAGCGTCCTCCCCTTTGAACAAACATCTGCACTTTAACTTCGTCTTGATCATGGCCATAGACATTCACAAATCCGCCCATTGTGGATACGTTAACAATAGGTGTAGCCGAGGTCTGGAACAGTTCGGTTCGGTAGGCATCCCTTTCATTTTGCGCATCAACTCCTGAAAAAAACGATAAAAGGATCGCAATCAGTGCCAATAGAAATTTTTGGAATTTATTATCCATGATTTTTCAGACTTATTAGTAATTATTAGAGAATGGAAAAGATGAAGAGCGCGCAGGCAATCAACATGACTCCGAAGAATTTGATCAGAAAATCGTTTTCCGGTGAGATAGCTTCTAATCGCTTCATAACAGTATTTTTTAAATAAAGTTAGTACTTGTTACGAAGTGATACTCTTCCAAGTTTCGTTTTGGATAAAAAAATTTCGGATCAGTAAGTATACTTGATGTAAGTAATCACAGAGTTTACTATTATTACGCCCGATTTCTACCTAACCCATTATACATGAAACTACCTTTTATACTTGCCAAGCGATTTGTTGCCGGAGAGACTTTTAACGAAACCGTTCCAAAAATAAAAGCCCTGAATGAGAAGAACATCAAGGTAACGCTCGACCTTTTGGGCGAGAATGTAAAAGACCGAAATACGGCAGATCAAACTGTTGATGAGTATGTAGGTCTTTTAAATGATATTCATGATGCCGGGTTGAAGAGCACAATCTCCATCAAGCTGACCATGCTGGGTTTGGATATTGATGAGGAGTACTGCAGGGATAATCTGAACAAGCTTTTGGACGAAGCCCGGCGACTCGAATCGTTTGTGAGGATTGACATGGAGGGTTCCGACTATACCCAGCAGACGGTAGATATTTTCAAGGACGCTTTTAAGAGATATGGAAAGCATGTTGGTATAGTGATTCAGGCGTACCTGCATCGTTCCAAAAGCGATATTGATGAACTGGCTGAGCTGGGTGCAGACGTTCGCTTATGCAAAGGTGCTTATGGTGAACCTGAACGGGTAGCACTGCAAAATATGCCGGCTATCAGGGAAGCATTTAAAGAGTATGCCAAAGTACTGTTTGATAAGACCACGTATCCCCGTATAGCCACACACGACGACGAACTTGTAGAGTGGGTAAAGAGCTACACTACAGAGAATAACATCGGCAAGGCTCGCTTTGAATTTCAAATGCTCTATGGTTTGCGCGAAGATACGATGGAGCAAATGACCCGTGATGGGTTCAATACCCGTGTTTACGTACCCTACGGCACCATGTGGTTTCCCTATTTCAAACGAAGGCTCTTAGAAAGAAAAGAGAATGTGTGGTTTGTGCTGAGTACGATGTTTAAGAAGTGATTTTCAGGACTCAGGACTCAAGGGGAAGGGTGTTGATGGTTTTTTTGTTTGGAATAATTGCCAAAGGGAGAAAAGAACTTGATTTTATATCTAATTTTAAATTCAATCTGAGATTACAACTATGTTCGATCAAACAAACAAATACAAGAATCATGGTCACTTTTTTTTCAACCCGGGAGATAACCTTAGGGAAAAAAGCTCAGAGGTTCCTGACCAGCCGGGAGTCTATTACATCATGAGATTGGCCGATGGCGGTATCGACCTGGTTTATATCGGAGCGTCTGGCACAGTCGACCAAAAAGGTGTTTTTTCTAGTCAGCTTTTAAGGGACCGGCTGAACAACGAACATGACGGCATGAAATGGCAACACTATTTTGACAAAAAAATAAAAGAGGAAAAGATTGATGCTCTGGATATCTATTGGTTCGTAACCTTCGATGAAAATAATCAGGATCTGCCTGGATATGTTGAAGGGATTTTGATGCAGCAATATTTTGAGACATACGGTACTCTGCCGCCCTGGAATAAAAAATTTCCATCATGAAATTATTTGAAGGCTAAATAGAACATCTTGCCTTTGGGCATCTGGAAAACTCGTGATATTACTAGCTTATCACATTTTTTCCTCAGCACACTCTTTCACTGCTTTAGCTACGGCTTTTGCAACACCTTCTTCGAAAGGGCCTGGGATGATTTTGTCCTCATTCGGTTCTTTTACCTGATCAGCAATAGCATAAGCTGCGGCGATGTACATCTTGTTGGTCAGTTTGGCTGATCGGGCATCCAGCAGGCCCCGGAAAATACCGGGAAAGGCGAGCACATTGTTGATCTGGTTGGGAAAGTCGGAACGTCCCGTGGCGATAATCCGGGCTCCGGCCTGGGTGGCTTCAGCCGGCATGATTTCGGGTACGGGATTGGCCATGGCAAAGATTACAGGATCCTGTTTCATGGTTCGCACCATAGCCGGTGTTAAAACCCCGGGTACCGAAACACCAATAAAGATATCGGCACCTTTTATGGCATCTTCAAGGCTTCCCTCAAGTTGATGGTCGTTGGTGATCTCGGCTACCTCCTGTTTAACGGGAGTCAGATCACCACGATCTCTATGGATGATACCGCGGCTGTCGCACATAATAATCTGCCTCACACCGATCTCTCTCAACAGGTAAATAATTGCCATACCTGCTGCCCCGGCGCCGTTGATTACAATACTCAAATCTTCAAACTTTTTACCGGTTACCTTCAGGGAGTTTATCATTCCAGCCAGGGTTACTACCGCTGTTCCGTGCTGATCGTCGTGCATTACCGGGATATCAAGAATCTCCTTAAGACGTTTCTCAATTTCAAAACATCGGGGTGCGGAGATATCTTCAAGGTTAATTCCGCCAAATGTCGGGGCTATCATTTTTACCGCCTGGATAATCTCTTCTGTATCCTGCGATGAAAGTACTATTGGAATGGCATCTACATCCGCAAATTTTTTGAAAAGTACGGCCTTCCCCTCCATCACCGGCATGGCTGCCTCGGGGCCAATATTTCCAAGGCCCAGAACAGCAGAACCGTCGCTAATAACGGCAACGGTATTCNGTTTTGAGGTGTATTCGTAGGCCAGTTTTCGGTTTTCCGATATATCAAGGCAGGGCTGTGCTACACCGGGAGTATAGGCTATACTCAGGTCGTCGATGGTATCGAGCGGCATTTTGGAGTGGATGGCTACTTTACCGCCATATTTTTTGTGAGCATCCAGGGATCGCTGAGCGTAATCGTTCTTTTTATTGGCAGACATAAATTTATTTTATTCAAAAATGAATTCGCATAAAGATACGAATCATGAAAACAAGCTTCAGATTTCAGTTTTTAAACCTTTTGTGCAATAGCTATGATCAGGCACTCAAATCAATACGTAAATAAGCTAAAGCTATATTATGAATCTTCCCGGCTCCATGTGTTGTTGGATCTGTCAATATCCGCCATTCTGAAAGATGGGTCAATTTCAATCCGACGAATCTCATTCAAAGGTCGATCTATAGACAGTTCATATTCCGGAAACACCCAAGGCCAATCCTCAGAAATTACGCGGTCAATATCCGGGAATTCATTCTCCTTCTGTCCCCACATGATGCGCATTGGAATGTAGTAGTGCTTCACCGTTCCGTCGATAAACTCCACTTCCACATCAAGGGGCATCGGCATTAACCCGATCCGTTCAAGCGTGACGGCAGTTATGCCATCCGCATCTGCAACATCTGCAATTCCATAATCGATGGTCTTGGTGGTGGTGATCCAGTATTCGTAATACCATTTCAAGTCAATGCCGCTCTCTCTTTCAGCCAAACGGATGAAGTCGTGACCTGTGGGATGTTTGAATTTCCACTCTTCAAAAAAGCTAAGAAGTGTTCTTTGAAGCACGTCATCCCCGATAATATAACCGAGCTGATGCAGAAAGATGGCTCCTTTTGTGTATGAGGCCATACTGTAAGCAGAATTCGTGATATAGTGATCGGCATGCTTGTGCATCGGCTCTTCAATGCCGGCATTCACAACATTAAAATATCCACTGTAGCGCGACAGCATTGGATCACTTTCTCCGTTATCAAAAATCTCATCCATGACGAATGCGGAGGCGTAAACAGTGAACCCTTCATCTATCCATTGATCATACACCTCATTGGTTGCAATTACCCCCTCATACCATGCATGTATCAGCTCATGTACCGTTACACTAACCAGGCTTCGAAGGTTTCGGTTGCCGGTAATCAGCGTTCCCATGGTGTACTCCATGCCGCCATCACCGCCCTGGATAACTATATATTCATCGTACGGATATTTGCCGTAACGCTCATTCATGTATTGAAAGGCTTTGATGGTATACTCAGGCAGGGCTTCCCAGTTAGCCAGCAGCTCGCCCTGTCGCTCTTCAGATGCGTTTATTGCAACGGGATCCGTTTGATAGAAAAATCTCAGCAGGGGCCCGTCGGGGACCTGTGCGGTAACGTGCGTATAATCGGGGTCGGCTGCCCACATTACATCGTGAACGTTCTCAGCCCTGAAGTGCCAGGTAAGTTTATCACCAGACGGCCTTTGCACCTGCATGTCGGCGCTCTCATACCCGTATCCAACCTCCTCAGGGTTTTGCAGAATTGATCCGGATGCAACCACGTAGTTGCGGTCGATGTGAATGGTAATATCAAACGTACCGAACGGGGCGTAAAACTCTCTGCCGATGTAGGGGTCGGCGTACCAGCCTCTCTCGTCGTACGCGGCAATTTTGGGATACCACTGCGCCATGGAGTAGCGTACTCCCTCTGCGTTGTCGCGTCCCGAACGCCGGGTTTGAAGGGGAACCTGTGCTTCATGCTCCATCTCAAAAACCACGCTCTCTCCGGGCTGGATAGGTTCGGCAAGGTGAACTTCCATTATGGTTCCCTTTATTGTGAAATCGACTTCTGTTCCATTCTGTTTGATCCAGTCAATTTTTTGATACCCGATTTCGGTTTCATCGTAGTGATAGATTCGATCGCGTACCCTGCGGTCGGGATCGGCGATGGTTCGTGAGCGTTTATCCATCATGCTGTTTGGCTGAAATGCATTGAAGAATAGATGATAGAATACGCGGTCGATCACATCAGGTGAATTGTTGTGGTAGGTAAGGGTCTGCTTGCCGGCATACCGGTTGGTCTCCACGTCAAAATCGACCTCTATTACATACTCCACCTCCTGCTGCCAGTAGCCGGCGCGCTGTGCTTCGGCTTGATCCGGGCTGAGGGCGAGGAGCGTGATGGCTAAAACCGCGGATAAGGCGAGAGGTCCGGAAAAAAGAGCAAATCGTGATGTCCGCATCAATCTATTAGGAATTAGGGTTGTAAGCAGGATGATTGCGTATTTTCTTAAAGCTGATCGATTCATATGAGGTAATTCTGTTGGGTAAATAAATTAAAAGGAAGTGCGGCTGGCAAATGCACGGCTAAGGGTAGCTTCGTCAATATATTCAAGCTCGGTTCCCATTGGTATACCGTAGGCTATTCTGGTTACGGTAATATCGTAGTTTAAAAGCAGTTTATTGATATAGTAGGAGGTGGCCTCACCTTCAGCATCCGGGTTAAGCGCAAGGATTACTTCCTGCACAGCCTCTTCAGAATCGGTAATTCTCTGAAGTAATTCTTTGACCCGGATATCGTCGGGGCCGATGTTCTCAAGAGGTGAGATAATTCCGCCCAAAACGTGATAGCGCCCGCGGAACTCATTGGTTTTTTCAATGATGTAGACATCCTGAAACTCTTCAACCACACAGATGGTGCCGTTGTTGCGTTTTGGATTACTGCAAATTGTGCAGGGATCGGTATCTGTAATCGTTCCGCAAACCGAACATCGCATTACCGATTTTTTGAGCTTTACCAGAGCGTCAGCAAGGGTATAAACACGTTCGTCGGTCTGCTTCAGCAGATGGATAGCAATGCGCTGCGCTGATTTTCGCCCGGTTCCGGGTAGTTTCGCCAGCTCTTCAATTGCCCGTTCAAGAGCTTCGGAGGTTATTTGCATCTATAAAATGTTGAATGTTGAATGTTGAATGTTGACTTGAAGTGAGAACGTCTTAAAAATTCATCATTCAACAATGGTAATTTATCAAAGGCCAAATTTGCTCATGTCCATGCCGGGTAGGCCGCCGCCGGGTAAAATATCTTTGTAAACCTCCTGCATTTTCTCTTTACCGGCTTCTTCTGCTTTTTCAAGAGCTTTGTTCACTCCGGCTACAATGAGGTCTTCGAGCATCTCCTTATCGTCTGGATCAATTACGTCGCGGTCTACTTCAATACTGATCAGTTCACGCTTTCCGTTGGCTTTCACCTTCACCATGCCACCTCCGGCATCAGCTTCCACGATCACTTCGCCCAGACGCTCCTGTGCTTCTTTAACTTTTCCTTGTAAATCTGTAATTTTACCGAACATATCGGCCATGTTAAATTGACTCATAATAGATCTATTGTTTTGAAATTAAGTTCATAATGGTTGGCAGTGTATAGAAAAAACGCAAAAGTGAAAATTTAGTTTTCGGAACCCGGTTAAAGTCTGAAAAAATAATATCAAATTTGTAATAACAATAATCGGCATCTTACTTTACTGTCAACTGTCAACTGTCTGCTAATACTCCAGTTCCGCTCCAAAAAGTTCCACAATGGTTCTGAGGTGCGGATCCTTCTTCTGTAGCTCTTTAAA
>SL_8KL_010_SEDDRAFT_10002094_pt1 | contig 17143 bp, 15 predicted proteins | sample SodLakKL_010_SED_4_FD_11160 | JGI IMG/M metagenome (IMG submission 11160)
GTCGCCGAGGACAGGAAATAGTAATTTAACAATTTAATAATTTGGAATTTGTTTTTGTGTTTTTGTTTTACAAAAGCACAAAAACCTTTTTGAAAAAATAGCTGATTTAGAAAAATGAATAGTATATTTGAAACAGAAAACGTATTAGAAGCATACCTGTCCTGTAGGTATAACAAGAGGAACAAGGGAAAGGTGTTGGAATATGAAATAAGTTATGAAGAAAAAATAATGAAATTGAGTGAAAAACTAAAAAAAAGAAAATATGAATGTGGAAAATCCGTATGCTTTACAGTAACCCACCCGAAACCCCGCGAAATATTTGCAGCAGAATTTGAAGACAGAGTAGTACATCATCTCTTGGTTGGAAAATTAGAACCCGAATTAGAAAAAACTTTTTCATACAGTTCCTTTGCATGTAGAAAAGAAAAAGGAACCCTTAAAGCAAGTAAATACCTCAGAAGTAGAATGAACAAAGTAACAAAAAACAAAACAAAAAAAGCATATTATGGACAGTTTGATATAAAAAGCTTTTTTATGAGTATAGATAAGGGGAAGTTGTTAGAAATTTTGGAAGAAGAAATATCTAAAAAATTCAAAAAAGAACAAGAAGAACTAATGTGGTTGTGTGAAAAAATAGTAAACCACGATCCAACACAAAACTATGTAAATAACGGAGTTTTTGAAAAAATACCAAAACACAAAAGCCTCTTTGGAGTCAAAAAAGGAAAAGGATTAGCCATAGGGAATTTAACCAGCCAATTCTTTGCTAACGTATACCTGAATAAATTAGACCAATATGTTAAAAGAAACCTAAAAGCAAAACACTACGTAAGATATGTAGATGACTTTGTAATCCTCTCAGAATCATTTGAAGAAATAGTTGATATGAGAGAAAAAATATCTGAATATTTAGAAAAAGAACTTTTTTTAGAACTACAACCCTCTAAAGACAAATACGGTAGCATATATGGGGGTATAGATTTTGTTGGTTATGTAGTAAAACCCTCTCATGTATTAGTTAGGGATAGGTTAGTTAAAAATTTAAAAAACAAACTATATTTCTTTAACCAAGGATATTTTTTAGAAACAAAAAAATCAAAACAAGAATACCTCCCTATGCCTTCCCCACTAAGTAAAGAAAACGTGTCTAAGATGCTCTCAACCATAAACTCATACTACGGTTATTTAATACAAGGAAATACGTTTAAATTACGTAGGAATTTATATGAAAAACATTTTGGGATACTAAAAAAAGTTTTAGAACCCAAAGAACAATACATGTACTTTGGTATTATGAATGAATAAACAATTACCCTCAATATACAAAAGCTTCTATGAAATACAAACATACCTGTATGTATTAGTAAGACACTTCCCAAAAGATTACAAATATACGTTAGGAAATGATATTTTAAAAAAAGGCTGGGAAATATTAGATGGGATATTAGAAGCAAATAATGTATGTAATGAAGAAAAAAAAGAAAAGATAGAAGGTATAAGTGTGGGGTTTGATAAATTAAAAAACAGATTACGTTTTAGTAGAGATATGAAAATAATATCAAATAAGAGATATGGTCATTTGATTGAAATTACCGGGGAATTTGGAAAAATGCTAAGTGGTTGGCAAAACTGGTCAGAGAAACACAGTAGAGTGTAGAGAAATACTACCCTCTGTGTTTTGAATAGGTGGGGTTTTGTACAAACTCCTCGGCGACGCAACGAACACAATTATTATTGTTCGTATTAGTACGATTGTTATTGTTGACGTTACCATTATTAGGGCGGACTAAAAAAGCTACCGCTATTTCATCAACTTTTTAAACCACCGCAGAATTATTTTTAAAAAGAATCCTGCTGTATATTAATACCCATAATCGGGTGTGATGAACGACATTGTACAAAAGGTCCACATAATACTAACCATTGCTCTTTGAGTTAGCTAGTATCCTTTGTACGTGTATATTATCATTAATGGAGGTTATATTAAAATTATTTTCTAGCATAATTTGTGCAATACAAGTGTTATGCTTAAAAGCTTCTAGGGGGGAAAGGTAATAAAAGTTTTTACTCCATACCGTATTATGCTATAATCCTGAAGAATTTTATGAATAATATGTTTGTGTTTGTTTATGGCAGTGATGGTTCACCAAAATGAAAATATAGATGCAGCTTTGAAAAGACTTCATAGGGAAGTTATGCGTGAAAAGGTTTTAGAAACCTTGAAGTTTAGACAATACAGGATAAAAAAGTCAGAACTTCAAAGTGAAAAAAGAAGAGAGTGGGCAAAAATGAAGAAAAGAAGAAGAGCAGCTGCAAGAAGAGCTAAGTAAAATATTATAATTCTCTTATGACACTCTCTGAGCAAATCCATAAAGACATGCTTGATGCAGTAAAAAGTGGTGAGAAGAATAGGGTGGAAGTGTTGAAGTTGGCTTTGGCATCTTTGAAAAATGCAAAGGTAGAAAAAGGAGAAGAATTGGAGAAGGAAGAAGAAGAGAAGGTGTTGTGGAAGGAGTTGAGAAAATTGCAAGACGCTTATGAGCAATATTCAGAAGGAGGAAGAGAAGATTTGGCTCAAAGAGAAAAGGAGCAGTTGGAAATTATTCAAAGCTATCTCCCAGAATTAATGAGTGAAAAAGAAGTAAGAGACTTTGTTGAAAAGAAAGTATCAGAGTTAGGAGTTGATTCTCCAAAAGACATGGGTAAAGTTATGGGAGTTGTAATGAAAGAACTCTCTGGAAAAGCTGATGGTACATTAGTAAGCGACATAGTTAAGGAAGTATTGGATGAAGATTGAAGTCTTTAATTTTAATATACTCAGTGATTTTGAAGTTTCCAGGTCGAATTTGATTAGAGGTTTGAAGGAAATTTTTTTTGATGTTGATATCTCCGTTAATTTAGTTTTTGTTGAGAAGGAAGAGATAAAGAGGTTGAATAGGGATTTTAGAGGTGTAGATGAAGTTACAGACGTCTTAGCTTTTGGCCCTTATGATGACATAGGAGAGATTTATGTATATCCATATTTTAATGAAGGTAGTATAACGAAGGAGAATATTCGAGTTGTAATTCATGGAATTTTGCATTTACTTGGCTATGATCATGAGGAATATTTTGATTCTGAAAATCCTCAGGAAGAGATGTTTATTCTACAGGAGAAGTATTTAAAAGATTTTTATGATATAGTAGGGAACGGTTAAGATAATCTGTTTTTTATGTTACTTTTTGTAGGATTAGGAAATCCAGGTAAAAATTACGAAAAAACACCACATAATGCAGGTTTTAGGGCTATAGATAAGTTTAGGAGTGCTCTAGGACATTCTTCTGCATATACTGTTAGTGATTGGGAATTTGACAAATATGCTGAGGCAATGATTAGTATAGGGAAATCTGGAGATGAGAAGAGATTTGTACTTGCTAAACCTCTCACTTTTATGAATAAATCAGGTCGCAGTATTGGACAGTTGGTAAAGCGTTATGAAATTGATCCAGAAAAAGATATGGCTGTTTTTTATGATGACTTAGATCTAAAGCTTGGAGATTTGAAGATTGCAAAAGGAAAGAATCCAAAGGAGCATAAAGGGCTTAAAAGTATATTTGATGCTATTAAAGATCATAGATTTCTTAGTGTTAGATTAGGTATTGATAACAGACAGGGTGTAGATATTCCTGGGGAAGATTATGTATTAAAGAAGTATTCGGAAGAAGAATTAGCGCTTTTAGATGAAGCTATATCAGAATCTATTAGAAAATTAAGGCTTAACATTACAGTATAGTTCCCTATGGGAGACAAATCAATTGATATTTCGCAGACTATTGCAGAATGTTTGGATCATGATTTTGTAAAGATCAAACTTTCTAATTTGGAAAAATCTCCTTTGATTTTAAAAAATTTGCGAAAAGATTTAATACCTCTTGTGGGTAAAGTTCTTTTAAAAATCTCTGAAAAAGGTTTTGATATAGTATATTGTCAGGGTGAGGAAGAATTGTATAGTGTGGTGGAAAAATATCAGAAAGGAGTTGTTAAATCTTTAAAACTTTCGATTTCAGATAGGTTAGATATTAAGGAATTTGAAAATTCTGAATATGAGCGTGTTAAAAAAGTCTCTCAGGCTGGCGAGTATTCCCTTTTGGGTGATATCTTCATAATATGGCCTTTTAACTATGATAGTCCTGTTAGAATAAGTTTGTTTGATGAAATTGTTGAGAGAATAGATCTTGTTAACGAAGTTACTTTTCAAACAATAGAGGGTTTTGAAAAAATAGATATCTATCTTGATTCTGTTGGGGAGGTTTTTTCTTTTAATTCATCCAGAGAAGAGAAATACAGTATGCCATTGATATTGGTGCACGATAGTTTGTTTAATATTGATTTTGGTTTTGAGGGTTTAGATTTAGGTTTTAGAGATATTTCGGGTTTAGATTATTATCTGAACAACAAGAAAGTTGTTTCTAGGGTAATTGATGAATATGTTCAAAAAAATTTTAGAATTATTTGTTCTTCTAGAAATATTTATGAAGTTCAAAAGGTATTAGGAGATAGGGGATTTTTGTTTACTGATTCTGAAGTAAGTAGAGGATTTGTAAATAATTATTTAAAACTTTTAGTTCTCTCAGATTATGAATTATTTGGAAGAGTTAATTTGGGAGATAGTAATGATTGGTTAAAGCAAATTCTTCCAGGAGATTATCTAGTTCACGAGGATCATGGTATAGGAGTTTTTAATGGCATTATTGATAGGGAGGGGGACAGCTATATAGATATTCGGTATGCAAATAACGATATGTTATTAGTTCCAATTTCTAAATCAGAAAAAGTTTCTAAGTATATTGGTGGGAAGGGGCGGGTTCCTGTATTGACGACATTAAATAGTGGAGGGTGGAGAAGAACAAAGAGGAAGGCAAAGGAAGATGCTCAAGCTTTGGCAAAAGAACTTTTGCAATTATATGCAATGAGAAAAATTTTTAATTCTGAAATTGATGTAAGTAGAGAATACCTTGAAAATTTGTTGAAATCTTTTGTCCAAGATTTTGATTTTGAAGATACAATTGATCAAACGTTAGTTACAAAAGAAATATTGGATGATATGACGGGTGACAAATTAATGGATAGGTTATTGGTTGGTGATGTAGGATTTGGTAAGACTGAGATAGCTATGAGAGCTGCTTTTTTGTCTCTAAGTATGGGAGGGCAAGTTGCTGTATTGGCTCCAACGACTATATTAGTATCTCAACATACTTCTGTTTTTAAGAAAAGGTTGGAGAGTTATGGCTTTAGAATTGCTGATCTTTCTAGAGGTTCTTCAAAGGAAAAGCAAGAAGAAGTATTGAAAGGGTTGGAAAATGGAGAGATCGACCTTGTTATAGGGACGCATAGTTTGTTAAGTGATAGAGTTAAGTTTAAGAATCTTAATTTGGTAATAATTGATGAGGAACAGAAGTTTGGGGTTAAGCAAAAAGAAAAATTAAAGAAGAAGAGAGTAGAAACTAACGTCCTTTCTATGTCAGCCACACCTATACCTCGTTCAATGCATATGTCCCTTTCTGGTATTAGGGATATTAGTATGTTGTTTACTTCGCCTGAGGGTAGAAAATCTATTTTGAATTACTTTAAGCCTTTTGATTGGGATGTAATAAAAGAGGCTGTGGAGTTTGAAGTGAATAGAGGAGGGCAGGTATATTTTTTACATAACCGGGTTTCTGATATTCATTTTGTTGAGAAAAAATTAAATGAACTTTTTCCGGAGTATAATGTTGGTGTTTTGCATGGACAAATGAAGCCTAGGGACATTTCTAAGGTTATGAACTATTTTTGTGAACAAAAGATTGATGTTTTAATATGCACTACCATTATTGAGAATGGTATAGATTTGCCAAATGTCAACACCTTGATAATTGATGATGTCTCTTGTTTTGGACTTTCGCAGCTTTATCAAATTAGGGGGAGGATAGGCAGATCGGATACTCAAGCCTATGCTTACTTTTTATCAAAGTCTATGAAAGGTAAAGTTGCTTCTAGGTTAGATGCTTTGATGGAAGCTCAGGATTTGGGTAGTGGTTTTCTTTTGGCAAATAGAGATTTGGAGATAAGGGGGGCGGGTGATTTGCTCGGTAGCTCCCAATCAGGAAATATTAACTCGGTTGGGTACGGATTGTTTATGAAATTTTTAAACGAAGCTATACAAAAAAACACAAAGGAATAAATTTTTACTCACATTTAATATTGCTTTAAAATTTTCTTTGAGATATCCTCTAATATGTCTCAAGTACTCTATAGAAAATATCGTTCTCAGAATTTTGACGAATTGAGGGGACAGAACCACATTTCTCCCATTCTCAAGAATGCTGTTAAGAAGGGTAGTATATCTCACGCCTATCTTTTCACCGGATCTCGTGGTACTGGAAAAACTAGTGCGGCGAGAATATTTACAAAAGCTATTAATTGTTCCAAACTATCCAAAGGAAATCCATGTAATAAATGTGAGAGTTGTAAAGCCATTACAGATGGCAAATTTATGGATTTGGTAGAAATAGATGCTGCATCTAATAGAGGAATAGATCAAATTAGGGAATTGAAAGAGAGGATAGAATTTAATCCAGTTGAAGGTAAATACAAGGTATATATTATAGATGAAGTACACATGCTTACCAGTGAAGCCTTCAATGCTCTTTTGAAGACTTTAGAGGAACCTCCTGAGCATGTCATTTTCATACTCGCTACAACCGATTCTCATAAGTTACCTCCGACAATACTCTCCAGATGTCAAAGATATGATTTTAGATTAGGATCGGATGGAGAGATAGCTCAATTAATTGATGATATCGCTAAAAAGGAAGGTATTAAAATAAGTTCTGAAGCAAAAGACATACTAGTACATAATGCTAAAGGGAGTTTTAGAGATGCTCTTTCATTATTAGATGTCGTGTATAGTGGGCAGTTGGATACTGCTAAGCCAAAAGAAATAAATGCAAATGAAGTAAAGGATATTTTGGGAATTCCAGACTCCACAATGGTTTATTATTTACTCGAGAAGCTTGTTGAAAACGACAAGTCTGCTGCTTTAGAAATGGTGGAAGAAATTGATAGGGAGGGAGTAAATCTTCAACAGTTTGTGAAATATACATTGCAAATGTTAAAAGATATTCTTACCAAAAAGATGAAGGAAGAATTAGATGAGAATGAATATTCTTTTGCTAAGGATTTGGATATACAGGATATTGTGATGTTGATTAATGGTTTTTTGAAAATTGAAAGAAATTTGAAGAATTCATCTATCCCAGTTTTAGAATTAGAAGTTCTAGTAGGAGAGATGAATTTTAATAGTCGAGAGGTAAGTGAGGCCAAATCTACAAGTAAAACTAAGGGAAGTAGTACATCTCAAAAGTCAAAACCAAATAATCAAAAAGATGATCAAGGTAAAAGTGCAAGTAAAGATAAAAAGGAATCTAGTGGAAAAGAAAAGAAGCAGAAGGAAGGAACAGGTTTGACTTTACAGATAATTAAAAAGGATTGGAAGAAAGTAACTAAGAAAATACAGCCTGCTAATGGACATTTATTTGCTTTTTTGGATAGAGTTAATTTAATGAGTTTTGAAAATGATAAATTGGTTCTTGAAGTACCTTTTCAATTTCATAAAGATAGAATAGAGGATCCAAAGAGTCGTGAAGCTATTCATACTGTTTGCCAGGAAGTTTATGGTACAACTTTTTTTTATGAATGTGTTGTAAATTCTCAAATTGTTAGCAAAAAAGAAGCTGATCCCTCAACGATTTTACAAAAGCAGGATGGTGGGAAAAAAGATAAGGATGGGGATAGGAAGAGCAAATCTAAAAAAGGGAAGGGGGTAGATGAAGCAGAGAAAAAGAATCCTGAGGACATTTTTTTAGAGATGTGAATTTAGAGTATATTTTAATTCTTCTTTTTTCTTGATAGAATCCTATGAGTTTAATTAAATTTTAAGAGATATTATTATGGCTAATCCAATGGGGCAAATGAAAGATATGTATAAAATGCAGAAGGAAGCTAAAGAGATGCAAAAGAAACTTAGGAAGCAGAAAGTTACCGGGGAATCTAAGAGTGGGAAGGTTGTTATTCATATGAATGGGGCACAAGAATTTGAGGATATTGATATAGATGAGAGTCTATTAGATCCTGAAATGATTGTTGTTTTGAAGAAAAACATGGAAGAAGCGTTTAAAAACTATCAAAAGAAATTACAAAAAGAAATGATGAAAGATTTTGATATGGATAAATTAAAGGGGATGTTGAATTAATGTCTGCATTACCTAGTGCTGTTACCAAAGTTATAGAGGAGTTTGAAAAGCTTCCAGGAGTAGGACCAAAGTCTGCTGCTAGAATGGCTTATCATTTTTTGAGATCTCCGAATAATGATGCGGGTAAGTTGGCAAAGAGTCTTTCTGAAATGGAAGAGAAGGTGCAGTTTTGTGAAAAATGTTTTAATGTAGCAGAAGCTTCTGAGTGCGATTTATGCTCTAGTTCTAATAGGGATCAAAGTAAACTTTGTGTTGTCGAAGAGCCTTTAGATATTGTTGCTTTTGAATCTTCTGGCGTTTATGACGGACTTTATTTTGTGCTAGGTGGAGTTATATCTCCTGCAGATGGAATAGGTGCAGAGGAACTTAGATTTTTTGAACTTAAAGGTAGGATTGAAAAATTATTGAAGCAAGGGAGTTTGGAGTTAATTATAGCTACGAACCCGAGTTTGGAAGGAGAGGCTACAACTGAATATATCAAGGATTTAATTAAGGATTTTTCTGAAGTTACATTAAGTAGGTTGGCTATGGGATTACCTACAGGTGCCGATTTGGAATATGCTGACAATCTAACGCTAAAGAGGGCGTTAGAGGGTAGAAAAGATATTTAATTATTGTTTTTATGAAATTATATAATTCTCTGACAAAACAAATAGAAGATTTTAAACCTTTAAAAGAAGGTGAAGTCTCCATATATAGTTGTGGACCTACCGTCTATTCGGATATGCATGTTGGAAATCTTAGAGCTTATGCTGAGTGGGATATATTACATCGCTCTTTATTATATCTTGGCTACGATGTAAATAGGGTTATGAATTTTACAGATGTTGGTCATATGAGTGATGATGATGATTTTGGTGAAGACAAGCTAGAAGAATCTGCAAGTAAGCAGGGGATTGATCCCTTTGAGATAGCAAATAAATATATTAGAAGTGTTCTTAGTGATTTCTACAAATTAAATTACCTTAGTCCATCCGGAGAGTTATTAGATCCTGAAATTGATTTGGAAGAACTTAAAAAACATAATTGGGTAAGAGCAACTGATTATATTGATGAGATGATTGATTTTATAAAAAAGCTTGAAGCTAATGGATACACTTATGAGACTGAGCAAGCAGTATATTTTGATGTTATGAAATATGAAGATTATGGTAAATTATGTGGTCAAGATTTAAGAGAAAAGGAAGTAGGTGTTAGAGATGAGGTTGAAGTTGATGAGGAAAAGAGAAATCCTGCAGATTTTGTTCTTTGGATGAAGAAAGTTGGAAAATACAAAAATCATATTATGTCGTGGAATTCTCCCTGGGGAGAAGGATTCCCTGGTTGGCATATAGAGTGTTCTGCAATGTCTTCTAATTTATTAGGAGAAAAATTTGATATTCATACGGGTGGTGTAGATCTTATTCCTGTTCATCATTCTAATGAAAGAGCACAAAATTGTGGTGTATATGGACATGATTCTGTAAGATATTGGTTGCACAACGAGTTTATTCGGACGCCCAAAGACGAAAAGTTGAGTAAAAGTAGAGGAAATGCATTAACTCTTGAGGATATAATTGATGGTGGAATTGAACCTATGGATTTACGTTTCCACTACATTTCAGTAAATTACAGAACTCCTCTTCAGTTTAACTGGGAGGTTTTAGAAAAGAGTAGAAGGGATCGTATATCTCTTTTGAACAGAATAAGGGATTTAGATGTTGAAGATTATTCATCTGGTGAGTTATTGGAAGATTATGTAGAAAAATTTAAAGATTGTTTAAGAGATAATTTAAATATTTCAAGTGCTTTAGCTCTAATTTCTGATTTACTTAAGTCGGATGAGAAAGGTGAAGATATTGTAAAAACAATATTAGATTTTGATAGAGTTTTGGGTTTGAGAATTTATGAAAGTCTTCAAGAGGATGTTTCTGAAGAAGTTAAAAAGCTTTTAGAAGAGAGGAAAAAAGCAAGAGAAGAAAAAGATTTTGAACAGTCAGACACCCTTAGGGATGAAATAGCAAAGCATGGATTTAAAGTAATGGATACTCCTGAGGGACAAAAATTAGAAAAGATATAATATGCAAAATACACAAACTTTCAAATTAAAAGAGAATCAAGTTAATGAGATATATGATTTACTTCTTTCTTTTGGTCAGCATCTGACGAATCCAAATCAATATGTTAAGTGGCATATAAAGGGGGAGGATTTTAGTGCAGTTATGTATAAAAGTGGGAAGTTGGTTTTACAGTCTTCAAATGATAGTCTAATTGAAGGGGTGTCCGAAAAATTATCTAAAACAGATTCTAATATAGAACCACATATTGGTTCAGATGAAGTAGGAAAGGGAGATTATTTCGGGCCTTTAGTTGTTTGTGCTGCATATGTTTCTGATGAAGAATTAAAAAAGATTAAAGAACTTGGTGTTACTGATTCAAAGGATTTAAATGATGAAGATATTGTAAGAATAGCTAAGGATTTAAAGGTTGATTTGTGTCATCAAGTAAAGATTATTAAGCCTAAGGAATATAATGATTTGAATTCAAAATATCAGAATGTTTCAATTCTACTTGCAAAAGCTCATTCTGAAGTTTGTTCAAAATTATTTAGAGATTTAAAAGAGGAAGGTAAGAAAATTTCTTTTGTTTCTGTAGATCAATTTTCTAAAAGTAAAAAAAGGTTAGAGAATGAGTTTTCGGATTTGGATTTACTTTTAAAACAATTTCACAAGGGAGAGAGTGATATTGCTATAGCTTGTGCTTCAATAATTGCTCGTTATGAGTTTTTACAGGAGATGTCGAAGATGGAAGAAGAATATCATTTTAAGTTTCCTTTGGGTGCAACACATGTTATTTCTAAAGGAAAGAAGTTTGTAAAATCTTTTGGTGAGGATGAATTGTATAATGTTGCGAAGGTTTCTTTTAAAACTACTGAGAAGATAAAGGGGAAAGGTTTTTAAAAACCCGTCTTTATATTGTATAATTGGGCGTCTTGGAGGGGTGCCAGAGCGGTCGAATGGAACGGTCTTGAAAACCGTCGTAGGAGCAATCCTACCCAGGGTTCGAATCCCTGTCCCTCCGCCATAGTCAAAAATCTAGCCAATTTTATGGTAGCAAATGGGATGCTTATTCATTTTTTAAAAATAATGTTTTCACGAATATTTTCTAAGATTAGATACTAATATTTTAGATTGAATTCTGTGAAAACTTTTTTATTCTTTTTCATTCTTATTTTGTGTTTTTTTACTTTTACAACCGCAATATATTCTGATGGTTTTTATGATAATGATGCTGATTTTCTACATAATGAACTATATGTAACTCCCATTCTGCATATTAAAAAAGATTTAGATCTTGAAAATGAAAAATATTCATTGAGTTATGAAGAGGAAGAAATTTCTGGTTTGGAGGAACCTGTTTTGGGGGAAAATGTTTTCTGGGATGATCATGTGGTGGAAGTTGATGGAGGTGTTAGGAGGAAAATAGGGGTGAATGATAGGGTGTTGGTTGCTCCTCATACCCAGGTTGGTTTGTCAGCTTTGTTGAATAATTCTTCTGGACATGAATTAATATCTGATTCTTGGATAATCTTCTTATCAAAGAGTGATAAAAGTGAGGATTGGAATAATTTTGGTTTTAATTATTCTTCAGGTTCTGTTTCCTTTAATTTTGCTGGTGAACGGATAGAGCTCGTGGGTTCACGTCATAATCCCTTTGTGGGGGAAACATTTGAAATAGCTGAAGATGAATTGTCGACGTATGATTTGGAGACTTTTGATATATTGCAGCCTTTAGAGGTTGTTAATTATGAGTACAATTTTTTATTTAATAATGAGGGTGATTTACTAGTAGAGATTGAGAATGAAGTAAAAAATAATTTTGGAGGTGAATTGAAGGGAGTAGAATACAGTCATTATGATTATTCGCTTGAAAGGGATTTTAGTTCTGAAGAGGTCTTTGTGTATGAATATGAATTAAATTTTGGTTTAGATTTTGGTATTGGTACAAATATTTTTGAAGGTTTTAATATATCTGTACCTAAGTATTCTGAGTGTATTGCAAGAGGGTCATTACTTGGTGATGATAACTTTGATCCTGATACTAGAATAATGAGTCTTAGGAGAGATGATTGTAATTCTCATCTAGGTTGGATGAGGAGAATTTCTGATTTAGATTTTTATCCTGAGGGGCGTACTATGTGTATAGATTTAATTCCTCACAGCATAATCGGACAAGAGTTAAGACATAATATTTCTGAAAATGTGTATGATGATATAGTTGTGAGTTTTGTTAAAGATTCAAAAGAGGATTTTTTCTTAGGAGAGGATTTGTCTTTTGAATTTGTAATTGAAAACCGAGGGAAGTCTAGTTTAAAAGATTTGATCATAGAAGTGGATTATCCTGAGGAATTTCAAAGTTTAAATTCTTCTAGTTGTGAATTTGAGAATAACATTGTAATTGTGTCCGAATTGCTTAGAGGTGATTCAAAGAACTGTGAACTTATTTTTGAGATAGAAGAGGATAAAGAGTTTTTGCTTTTAAAACATGATTTAATTTTTGCTGATAATATTTCAGATACAAAAAGCTTTAAATATTATCCAGATTTTGAATTTGACTTGTATTATGAAGGTGATGATTTTCTTTTTGAAAGTCATTATGAAGATATAGATGTTTTGAAAAGAGAGGATTGGGACATTGAAGGATATGATTTTTGTCAAAGATTTTCTGCTCTTGGATTATACAGGATTATATGTCCTTTGTAGAAAGTTTGTTTTCTTGGTATTATCAATACTATGAAAATTTCTTTTGGGATACCAGATTATGTACAAAAAGTGGCCCGTATATTGGCTAAAGAAGGGTATAAATGCTACCTTGTGGGTGGTGCTTTGAGGGATATTGTCTATGGAAAAATTCCGAAGGACTATGACTTGGCTACTGATGCTAAACCTGATGTTATGTTGAATATTTTTCCTAAGGCTGTGTCTACAGGAGCAAGATTTGGTATGGTAACGGCCTTGGTGTCTGATAGGCATGGAGAAGTTAAAGAGGTTCAGGTTACAACTTTTAGAAGTGAAGAGAATTATGTTGATGGCAGGTGGCCTGCTAAAGTCGTTTTTATAGATGACTTGGAAAAAGATTTAGGGAGAAGAGATTTTACATTCAATGCTATGGCTTTGAATTTAACTGATGCGACACTAGATGGTAATGAGAGTGAAAGAGAGTGGGATCTATATGATCCATTTAATGGAGTGCGAGATTTGGGGATTAAAGTTGTTAGAGCTGTTGGAACTCCCCTGGAGAGGTTTAAAGAGGATGGATTAAGAGCTTTCAAAGCTTGTCGTATGGCTTCGCAGTTGCAATTTGATATTGAGGAAGAGACTTTTAATGCAATAAAAGAGGCTTTACCGGTTGCAAAGAAAGTTTCGATGGAGAGAATAAGGGATGAATTTGTTAAAATGTTAACGGAATCTCCAAAACCTTCCATAGGGGTAGATTTGATGAGAAGGACAGGACTTTTAGAGATATTCTTGCCTGAGCTTGTGGAATGCTATGGAGTTGAGCAAAAACTCTATCATATTGATGATGTTTATTGGCATTCTCTAAAAACCTGTGATGCTGCATCTGATAGTATAAAAGTCTCTGCTTTATTACATGATATTGGTAAGCCTAAGCAAGATACGGGAGATGGTCGTTTCTATGGTCATGATATAGAGAGTGCTAAAATCGTTGGTGAAGTAATGAAAAGATTAAAATTCCCCAAGTATGAAATTGATAGTGCAGTTAAGTTGGTAGAAAACCATATGTTTTTTTATCCTCATATTCAAGAAGATATGTCACAGGAGGAGATAGATAAAATTAATGAAAGGGCATGGTCAGATGCGGCAGTACGTCGATTTATATCTAGAGTTGGGGAAGAAAATATAGAGAATTTATTCCAACTTAGAATTGCTGATGCAGTAGCTAATCCTAATACTGCATTTCATCCTAAAGAAATAGAAGCTTTGCAACAGCGTATTTCGGAAGTTAGAGAAAAAGATATGGCTTTGAAAGTCACAGATCTCGATATTAGTGGGGGAGATATTGTACAATTGGGTGTTCCTAAGGGCCCTCAAGTTGGAGAAGTTCTTAACTATCTCCTTGAGAGGGTTTTAGATGATCCTTTACTTAATACAAAGGATAAATTAATTTCATTAGTAAAAGATTATGTCAAACAACAGGAAGGTAACTAAAGCTATAATTACTGCTGCTGGTTTTGGTACGCGGTTTCTACCCACTACTAAATCCGTTCCTAAGGAGATGGTTCCGATTTTAGAGTACCCAACGATCCATTATATAGTTAAAGAATTAGTAGAGTCAGGCATAGAAGATATTGTTGTTGTTACAAGGAGATCTATGCCTGCTACAATGGAGTATTTTGAGACTCATATGGAGGTTGAGGATTTTCTTAAGGGTAGTGGTAAAGACGAAATTTTGGATAAGGTTCAATTTACAAATAATATTGCAAATTTCGCTTTTATAAATCAAGATTCAACTCTGCCGTATGGTTCTGGCTCACCTGTGCTTTCTGCGAAGCAATGGGTTGGGGATGAAAATTTTGTAATAGTCTATTGTGATGATTTAGTTCTCTCTGATGTGCCTGCTACAAAGCAATTAATAGATGTATTTAATAATGAATCTGATTCTGAGATGGTAATTTCTGGGCAAGAAGTTTCTTGGGATGATGTAGAGAAGTATGGGATTCTTGAATACGATCAGGAATCTACTTCTGGGCAATTAAAAGCTCTTGTTGAAAAACCTCCAAAAGATGAAGCTAAGAGTAATTTGGCTTACTATGGTCGCCATGTATGTACTCCGAAATTGTTTGATTACTTGGACCCAGAACAAACAGAGGAGGGTAGAGAGTTCTTCTTGTCCGAGTGTATTCATAGAATGGCAAAGACAGAAAAAGTTTTAGTTAAAGCAGTAGAAGGAGAATGGTTAACTACCGGCGATCCTTTAAATACGCTTAAGGCTTCTATTAAATATGCCCTTGAGCGGGAGGAATACAAGGATAAGCTATTGGAATTTATCAAGGATTTAAATTAGATCCTTGCATTATTTATTTACTTGTGCTAAACAGGTAATAAGGATTATTTTTGATACTTGTTTTGATTTGTTTAAACTACCTAATGTCTTTATAATTTGCTTTCTTTCAGTTACTGTTTTACTCCTTTCATCTTTTTTGGTGCATAATCATTTAGATGTAGATTTGTCTACCTATGCTTCTCAAGATTCTACAGAGGCTCAGATGGAAGAAAAACTACAGACCCCTCATAGAGGTAATGTTTTTAGGGTCCAATTTAATGAAGCTGCAACCGATTTGCACAAATTAAGTGTAAATCATATGTATGGGAATGCTGAAGTGGAGGAAAAGTATGAAGAACTTCCCGAATGGTTAGAAGGGACACCGTTTGAAAAAGTAAGGTATGTCACATTGGAAGATGGGATAACTGAAGAAGAGCTTAAAGAACAGATGGCTCAATATTATGATAATGCTTATGTAGACAAGGTTACACCGGTTTACGAGCAAAGGTTATTAAATTCGGGTTGGGAAGAAGATGGTGAGGGCAGAGTTATTCCAAATGATTGGGATGAAGAAAAACATTGGTATTTTGATAAGATTAATTTACCTGAGCTTTGGTATGAACAAGATTGTTTGCAGGAGGCTGAGACTTGTGGTGGTCAAGAGGATGTTGTTGTTGCGGTTATAGATACAGGTTTAGGATTGGATAACTATGAAGGTAATTTTGATTGGGATGGTGAGGATTATAATAACATCCAATATGGACAGGCGTCCGAAATAGAAGGGATAAATATATGGGAGAATCCTAATGTTGGTGAATTTGGAGATGGTGTTTGTGGTGATCAAAACGGTGTTGATATGGAAGTTTGGGTATGGAATAGAATATATTCTGGTAAGGACACTGGTGCTGAGGATTTATGCGAACAGTCAGATTTTGAAAAAGAAGGACAACCCAATGATGATGATGGGCATGGGACATTTGTTAGTGGTGTTATTGCTTCTGCAACAAACAATGAAGAAGGAAGTGTTGGGATGGCTCACGATGTGAGCATTATGCCCATAAAAGCGAATGTACCTTTCTTAGGTAGTTTTTATTCGGATACTGTAGAATTCTCTATATATTATGCAGTTGAAAATGGTGCCGATGTTATAAATTTGAGTATTGGAGGTGAGTCAGATCCAGAATATGAGGATGCTATAAACCATGCTTATGAAAATGGGGTTACTGTAGTTGGTGCTTCCGGCAATAGTGGTGAAAATTTGGATGAGGTTATGTATCCTTCAGCTTATGAGAATGTTATTTCAGTAGGGTCAGTTAACGAGGATGGCACTAGGAGTTATTATTCACACCATGGAGAAGATCTTGATTTTGTTGCTCCGGTTGGAGATGGCTCAGATGTTGGGGAAGCAATGTGGCATCAAAGATTAAATTGTGATTCGGAAGAATATTGTGATCTAGAAGACTCAGAGCCTGATTTCACTAATTATGAAATGGATTTTGGGATAGGAACTTCGTATGCAGCTCCTCAGATAGCAGGTGCAGTTGCCCTTATTAGCAGTATAGATGGGGATTATACCCCAAACGAAAAGGAAAATATTTTGCGAGAAACAGTAGAATATCTTGGAGAAGGAGGAGAGCATGATTTAGAAACAGGTTATGGAATGTTGGATTTACTTGAATTGCATAACTATTTGGATGATACACCAAGTTATACTTTAGAGTATATAGCAGGTGATAATGGTGAATTAATTGGTTTAACGGAACAGACAGTAATTGAAGGTTCAGATGGAGAAAAGGTAGAAGCAATCCCGGATGAAGGTTATCACTTT
>SL_8KL_010_SEDDRAFT_10002095_pt1 | contig 17143 bp, 18 predicted proteins | sample SodLakKL_010_SED_4_FD_11160 | JGI IMG/M metagenome (IMG submission 11160)
CAGGCTCGGCCACGCCTATGGCGTAAGCGATCTGCACCTCGCAACGCTCAGCTATTTCAGCTGCAACGATATTTTTGGCAATGTATCTGGCCATGTAGCCTGCACTTCGATCCACTTTGGAAGGATCTTTTCCGGAAAAGGCCCCGCCGCCATGATTTCCCATGCCGCCGTAGGTATCCTGGATGATCTTTCGCCCTGTGAGCCCGCAGTCTGCAATGGGACCGCCCAGCACGAACCTGGAGGTGGTATTTATAAAGATGCGCGTGTCTTTGTCCAGCATCTCGGGAGGCAGGGTATGGAAGACCACTTCTGCCCGCACGGCCTCCGCCAGATCTTCGTAAGAAGTATCCTCGTTGTGCTGGGAGGCAATGACCACGTAATCAATCCTTGCCGGCTTGCCGTTGAGGTACTCCACGCTGACCTCGGTCTTGCCGTCGGGACGCAGGAAATCCAGTATCCCCCTCTTGCGCACGTAAGCCAGCCGCCTGGACAGCTTGTGGGCATAATATATGGGTGCCGGCATAAACAGTGGACTTTCCCGCACGGCATAGCCGAACATCATGCCCTGGTCCCCTGCTCCCTGGTCCTCCCGGGATTTGCGGTCAATCCCCCTGGCAATGTCCGGAGACTGTTTGTCTATGGAGGAAAGAACCGAGCACGTCTCCCAGTCAAAACCCATTTCTGAACTGCTGTAGCCGATTTTACGCAGGGTCTGCCTGACAATGTCCGGCAGATCAGCATACCCGCTGGTGGTGATTTCACCGGCAATAAAGGCCAGTCCCGTGGTAACCAGGGTTTCACAGGCCACCCGGGCATGTTTGTCCTGGGCCAGTATAGCGTCCAGCACCGCATCTGAAATCTGATCCGCCACCTTGTCCGGATGGCCCTCTGTAGCGGATTCGGAGGTGAACACATAGTTTTTATTGGATAAGAACATGCCTATCCCCTTTCGCCTTTCTTATGCGGGGTGAGTATCCCCCCGGACATAAGCAGCTTGAAGGAATCCTCCACGCTCATGTCCAGAGGGATGGTTTCATCTTCGGGCACCATGAGATAAAATCCGGATGTAGGGTTGGGAGTTGTGGGCACGTAGACGTTGACCATTTTTCTCCTGGTCTTTTCCTGCAGTTCGCCCACAGCCACACCGGTAACATAGGCCATGGCGTACACTCCTTCCTTGGGATATTCAATAAGCACCACCCGCTTGAAGTCCCTGGCCGTACTCCTGGCTATGGTATCCAGAAGCTGCTTGACCGATGTATAGATCTTGTTGACTATGGGAATACGTTCAACAATTTTTTCCCATAGGTACACCAGCTTTTTTCCCAGATAATTGCGGACAAACATCCCGGAAAGGATCAGCACCACCAGTAGCAGGATCAGGCCCAGACCCGGGACCGGGAAGGGCATGAAATTCTCCGGGCGGTAGGAGGGGGGAATGATGAGCAGGATACGGTCAATCCATTCAATGGTAACCTTTAAAATGAAAAAGGTGGCCACTATCGGGGCCAGAAACAGGATGCCGGCCAGGATATTCACCTTTAAAAACTTGCGCACCCGGCCGAAAAGGGACATTTGTTCCCGGCGATCGTCCATCTCACTGCCCCTTTGCCTTATTGGCCTCGTCCACTAGAACCACGCTGGGAACATGTTCCTGCTGCTCCTGGTTGGTTAACTGGCAGTAGGCTGCAATGATCACTTTCTGTCCGGGGCTGCCCTTGTGAGCCGCGGCACCGTTAAGCCTGATCTCTCCCGGCTCTCCGTGTATTGCATAAGTGGTCAGACGGTTCCCGTTATCCAGATTATAAACATCCACCTGCTCAAAAGGCATGATCCCCGAAACCTTCAACAATTCGGGACAGACTGATATACTCCCTTCATAGTCCAGGCAGGCCCCGGTCAGTGTGGCTCTGTGTATCTTGGCCTGTAAAAAAGTACGTAACGGCATAATGAAATGATCGTTTGCTGTCTGCAACTGGTTAAAGGTTGAGGAGGGGGCTGTTGCCGGACATTTTTTGGTTGTATTCTCACAACTAATCAGCACCTGCGGTCGAAAATCCAGGGTCCCGGGGTTCGGCAAACAGGGCGTTAACTGTCTGAGCGACGTCCTGTTTGCCGAATCTCCGGACCACTGGAGCTCATATCATTTTTGGTGAACAGTTACGTATTCTCTTACTATTCATTTCCTGCGGTGGAATCCCCGTGCCACTGGAGTACATGATTATTATGATCAATAGTTGATGCGACTGCAAAAAGTCGGAAAATGAATAATTCAGGAACCAACAATCTACATAACTCTTTGTTTTTACTGACCTCTGACGTCTGATCTCTGACGTCTGTGACTGCAAAAATGACTTTTTGCAGTCACATCATAGTTGCGTATTCCCCAGTATTAACCAAGCAAAATATTGTCAATGAGCCGGGCCCGGCCAAGCTTCAGGGCCACTGCCGCCAGTGCCCCGGGATTTAATGTGTCCGGTTTGTCCAGAGTATCGCAGTCCACTATCTCCACGTAATCGATTTCTCCCTGAGGAAGATTATTCTGGTAATATCTTTCAAGCTCCCTTTCCAGCTGACTTCGGTCTGTAAGGCCCGACTGAAACCTTTCCCGGGCATATAACAGGCCCTGGTAAACCCTGGGGGCGGCTTTTCTTTGTTCCCGGTCAAGATAAGCATTGCGCGAACTCATGGCCAGCCCGTCCTCTTCGCGCACAATGGGCCTGCCCACCACTTCAACGGGGATGTTCAGATCCCTGGCCATCTTGCGGATAACTGTCAGCTGCTGCCAGTCTTTCTGCCCGAAAACAGCCTTGTGCGGACAGGTAAGGTTGAAAAGCTTGCAGACCACCGTGGCTACACCCCGGAAATGCTCAGGTCTGGACCTGCCGCAGAGCTTTCCTGACAGTCCTGCCACTTCCACCCAGGTGGCATAATCTTCGGGATAAAGACTTTCCTGGCCCGGGGTAAAAAGTATATCCACTCCTTCCTCTACGGCTGCATTAATATCCCCGTCCAGATTCCGGGGATAACGCTGATAGTCCTCTCCGGGGCCAAACTGAGCCGGATTGACGAAAAGAGAAACCACCAGCAGGTCGCAGTATTCCCTGGCCCAGCGCATGAGGCTTAGATGCCCCTGATGAAAAAAACCCATGGTGGGCACCAGGGCCAGGGTCCTGCCGGAATGCCTGGCCTGCATACAGGTCTGTTGAACCTGGGAACAGGAGGAGATAATGTCCATCTAACTTCAAGTGGTTAAGGTTTTCCGGAGACCCTCTGTTCCACCCTGGTAAAAGAAAAAACCAGGGGGGACAAATCTAAACAGAATAAGCCAGAGACAACCAGTCCGGTTGAAACAGGCCGTACAAACTGAACAAAATTTAGCCCAAATAAGTGTGCTTGTCCATCCCACGCTATTGTAACCACCCGGGCTTTTCCAGATTTTCCCACCAGGCAGGGAATTGGTCCAGGGTTGAGTTTATCTATGATTCCAACTATGCTGATAGACTTTAATCACTACTTGGAGAAAACATCTCGTAACGGAGGAAAAAAGTGCAGCAAGCCAGTAGATTCCGCCTTGTGGAAGAAAGGCATATCCCGGAAATAAACTCCCTGGCCCGCCTNTTTGAACACCAGAAAACCGGGGCCAGAATTCTATCCATGACCAACAAGGATGAAAACAAGGTATTCGGCATCACCTTTCGCACCCCGCCCAGGGACAACACCGGGGTAGCGCACATCCTGGAGCATTCAGTGCTTTGCGGTTCCCGCAGATACAGGGTCAAGGAGCCCTTTGTGGAGCTCTTGAAAAGTTCGGTGCAAACCTTTTTAAACGCCGTCACCTTCCCGGACAAGACCAGCTACCCGGTGGCCAGCCAGAACCGGCAGGATCTGTACAATCTTATGGACGTATACCTGGACGCTGTATTTTTCCCCAACATTCCCCCAGAGGTCTTTGCCCAGGAGGGCTGGCACTATGAGCTGCCCTCTCTGGAGGCACCCCTCAAGTTCAAGGGAGTGGTCTACAATGAAATGAAAGGAGCCTACTCCTCTCCGGAAAGCCTGCTCGCCGAGTATTCCCAGCAGTCTTTGTACCCGGAAGGCACTTACGGCCTGGATTCAGGAGGAATCCCCGAGGAGATTTTAAACCTGACCTACGAAGATTTTGTGCAGTTTCACAAAAGATTTTATCACCCTTCCAATTCCTGGATTTTCTTCTACGGCGACGACCCTGAACAGGAACGCCTGGACCGGGTGGGGGAGTTCCTGGATCAGTTTGCACCTCTGGAAGTAAATTCCCAGGTCAATACCCAGCCCCGGACCACTCTGGAGAAAAGGGTGGAGAAAAGCTACAGTGCCTCAGACGAAAGGGATCCCAGGTGCTATCTGACTATAAACTGGCTTCTGCCGGAAACCAGCTACCCCCAGCTAAACCTTGCACTGCGTATTCTGGATTTCATCCTCACCGGAATGCCTGCCTCCCCACTGCGCCAGAGGCTCATAGAATCAGGACTGGGTGAGGACCTGGCCGGGGTGGGCCTGGAAACGGACATCCTGCAAATGTACTACTCCACGGGCATGAAAGGGGTGCCTCCGGAAAACCTGGAACAGGTGGAATCGCTTATCCAGGAGACTCTGCAAGACCTGGCCATAAACGGCATTGATCCGGAAATAGTTCAGGCAGCCATGAGCAGCGTAGAGTTCGCTTTGCGTGAAAACAACACCGGCTCCTTTCCCCGGGGCCTGGCAGTGATGTTCAGAGCGCTGAGCACTTGGCTCTACGATGAAAGCCCTTTCCCTCTGCTGGAGTTCAGTGATGTCCTGGAGCAGATCAAGCTTAGGCTCGAACAGGGAGAAAGGGTATTTGAAAACCTTCTTCAGGAACATTTCCTGGACAACCCTCATAGAACCGTGGTTCTACTAAAACCCGATTCCGAGATGGAACGCAGGATCCTGGAAACGGAAAACCAGCGCCTGGAAGAAGCCAGGAAAAAACTGGACCAGAAGCAGGTGCAGGAACTGGTGGAAAGCACCCTGAGGTTCATGAGATGGCAGGAAGAGCCCGATGACCCGGAGGAACTGGCCAGGATTCCCAGACTTACAAGAGCGGACATGGAGCCAAAGGTCCGCACCGTGCCCAGAAGGGAACAAAAGATGCAGGGAGCCACCCTGCTTCTGCACCCCCAGCCCACCTCAGGTATTTTCTACCTGGACCTGGGCATGGATCTGCATTTTCTTCCCCAGAAATACCTTTCCTATGTTCCCCTGTTTGGAAGGGCCCTTTTGGAAATAGGCACCTTCAGTCAGGACTATACAGCCCTCACCACCAGGATAAGGCAGCTCACCGGCGGCATTGTTCCGGTCCCTTTTTCCCATTCGGTGCGTGGAGCCAGAGAGAGCACCTGCCGGCTCTTTCTGCGCGGCAAATCCCTGCCGGAAAAAATCCCGTACATGTTCAAGATATTCAGGGATATTCTTACCCAGGTCAAACTGGACAACAAAGAGCGCTTCAGGCAGATGGTCCTTGAAGAAAAATCAGGCCTGGAACAGGCTCTGGTGCCTGCAGGGCACCGGGTGGTGGGCATGCGCCTCAAGGCCAGGTACTCGGAAGCTGACTGGGCCCAGGAACATATGTCCGGTGTAACCTACCTGCTGTTTCTAAGGCATCTCCTACAAAACATAGAAAACAACTGGGACCAGGTCCTTTCCCACCTGGAAGACATAAAAACCCTGCTGGTGCATAAGGGCAGCTTGCTGGTGAATATAACTGCCGAGGAAGAAGCTCTGGACCAGGGCTGTAAACACCTGCAGGACTTTCTGCAGGAGCTTCCCCTGGAAGAGCCATCCCGTCAACACTGGAAATGGAGCTGCACTCCCGGTAACGAAGCCCTTTTCATCCCGGCCAGGGTCAACTACGTGGGCCGGGCCGTGGACCTTGAAGCCGGAGCATACCGGTTTCACGGGTCATCCCTGGCAGCCACCAGGTTTTTGCGCGCCGGATGGCTCTGGGACAAGATCCGGGTCCAGGGGGGTGCTTACGGGGCCTTCAGCAGCTATGACCATTTCAACAATGTCATGGCCTTTACCTCTTACCGCGACCCCAATATTACCAACACGCTGCAGTCTTTTGAAGGCTCAGGGGCCTATCTTGCCAGTCCTGACCTGGATCCGGATGAGGTGGAAAAGGCGGTGATCGGAGCCATTGGCGAAATGGACAGCTATCAGTTGCCAGACGCCAAGGGATTTTCATCCATGATCTGCTATCTGGCCGATATTACTGACGAATATCGCCAGAATATCAGAGATGAGATACTTGGTGCCTCAGTGGAAAACTTCCGGGAATTCGGGCAGGCCCTGAACCAGGCCCTGAAAAAAGACAGGGGTGTCATAAGCATTCTTGGCGGGCAGAGCCAGATAGAAAAGCATAAGGAGGAACTGGATCTGGAAAACAGCTTCCGCCTTTTGTAAAATGTCCTTACAGCTTTTTCATTCCATGAAAACGGGGTGCAAAACACAGACATGATGCCCGGACTCTCATGACCGGAGAGCCGGGCATCATGCGCTTGTGTCCTGGCGGGCAAAAGTTATTAATAACCTATCTTACTGAATATATTATTTTCCAGCCAGGTGCCGTCCCACCATTCGGCAGGGTTCACCGGTATACCGGACACCAGAACCTCGAAATGCAGATGATCCCCAACTGCCAGGCCGGTAGTGCCGGTCCTGCCTATATTTTCCTCTCTGGCAACCTCCTGTCCTTCACTGACGTCGATGCTGCTTAGATGAGCGTAAAGAGTCTGCAGCCCCAGGCCATGATCCAGAATCACCGTCTGCCCGTATATGCCCAGATCCCCGGTAAAAACCACTTCACCTCTTTCAGCCGCCGGAACCGGAGCCTGAGCCGTGGAAGCCAGATCCACTCCCAAGTGCACCTGGCGGTCAATCTCTTCACCTTCATAATAATAAGTTCTGTGGTCCGCATAACCGGCCATGAATGCAGCTGGCTTGCGCCTCATGGGCCCTTCAAGCATGAAGTCAGTAGATGTTCTGGCCGAGATCTTTCGCACTTTATTTCGGTTCTGCTCCCTTAACTCCCGGTTTACCCTCAAAAAAACTTCCAGAAGATCATCTTCCCCCGGGAACTTGCTTTCAAACTGGGGCATCTGGGACCTCAAGAATCCATCGCTTATATTCAGCTCGGCCTGCCTGAAATTCCTGGCATTGACATGATAGTTGAAGCCCGTCACCTGCTTGTTGCCAGCCTTGTCTTCAGCCATGACCCTGGGGGTATCCCCCTGGGGATCAGCATCATAGGCAAAGGAGAAAAGGCAGTAATAATTTCCGTCAGGTTTCTGATAAGCGGGAAAAAAATATTCACCCAGCTGCACCCCGGTCTTTTCCACTTCCTTGGACAGGGCATAGATGACCAGGCCCGCCCCGCCCTGGTTCAGATTATGTATGGAGGATACCAGTGAAATTGAAGGGGGAACGCTGTCAAAGACCATCTTCCTGGAAGCCAGGGACTCGTTTCCCCGCCCCCAGTTGACAATGGACCTGTCTACAGCCCGGACCAGAAGCTCGAATTCTCCCTGGTCCAGGGCAGGTAATTCCAGGCTTGCCTGCAGGTCGTTGACTCCTGGTTCAATCTCCTCCTGAACCGATTTTTTAACCTCTCCGTTCTGCAACACCTGCACTTCAACATATTTCAGGCCCAGTCCCGGATCATGCACCTGGATTTCAAAGGATCTCTCAGCATTAGTATGACTCACTTCAGGTTCAATGCCGATTACAGGCTCCTCCCTGTCCACGTAGTTTACATATACGTATCCCGCGCCCACTGCCAGAATCAATACCAGTACCAGCCAGAATCCTTTCTTGAATTTTAACGCCATAATATCCTCATATTATTTAAAAGTATCCAAAACCTTTTACAGGGCACTTATTTCATCTTCACTCGACAGAGACCAATTTTAAACCTCCTGATGAAAAAATCAACATCAAAGTACTAATCAAGACGGCTCAAATTATAAATTTTGTTGCTGGGCAATTTGCCGGCAGTTTAAACTTGCTATGCACTGCAGTTTCAGGTAATGAGTATAAAAAGGCTGGTAAGTGGTCCAAAATGCCCCGGAGGTGTCCATATAATCAGCCTCCCGCTGTCAAGTTTTTGTGGAGAATCTATAAGTTGGTGGCATCTAAACAGCTTTAAAAAGCCAAATTTTTAAAAGGAGGTTTTCAGGTAATGTCCCAGGAAAAAATAAAGCCCGTGGGAGAGGAACAAGGCAACAACCCCTCTTTTACTCCGGATGAGGTCAGCAATGTCAAGCAGGATATGGGCAAGATCGCCCTTGTGGTAGCAGTGCTGGCTGTATTTCTGCTGATTATTTTTTACTACACCGTCAACTCCAAGGTGCAGGAATTTTCCCAGAAGGTCGACCTTATTGAGGAAGCCAGGACCATGGTAGAAGATGTCGAAGACAAAATGGCCAGCGATATGAGCAGCTTAAAATCAGATATGCGCCAGATTACACAACAGACCGAAGGCATTGCTGACAACCTCGACAAGGCCGAAAAACAGATTGCAAAGCTTGACGAAAACATGGCCAAGATGGATGAGCGAATCGCAGAAATCGAAGACCTGCCTGACGTGGTCAGAAACATGGTCCTTGGCGGCATGCTTGAAGAAATTTCTAAAAAAGCAGAATACGTTGGCTCCCAGGTTTCCGAGGAACAAAAGGAAAAACTGGAAGAAGCCCGCAGGATCATGAATGAGGTACGTGAAGGAATGCATTAGCATCTGTCTTAAATTTCAATAGTTTGTACTTAAAAAGCCCATGTCCGCTTGCGGACATGGGCTTTTTTATTGCTGAATTGAAAATCGAAAAACTGAGCAAGGAAAACCGTCCTCCTGCTCAAAACTTTTCAATGAATCCCGCAGCAATTTTGAGCTTGTTTCGTTTTTTAAATACTTGACAGACTCTTGCACTTCCGGTTCTTATATGCTATATTAATTATAATCATTATATATATTAGTCGGTTATTTATGTACACCATAAAACTCAATTTTGCTCTGTTTTTTGACTTCAACGGGAAATTTGCGATATATCAGACAAGGAGGGGATTATGGCTAAATTGACTCTGAAAGTAGTTATACTTTTTTTCGCCCTGACACTTTTGTTGGCTCCGGCATCGTCAATGGCAGAAAACCTTATAAATATCAATACAGCTGAACAGAAGGAACTGCAAAGCCTGCAGGGAATAGGCCCGGCTCTATCAGAGAGAATCGTGGAGCACCGCGAGCGATTTCCTTTCGAGAACAAAGAGGATATCATGCAGGTATCCGGGATCGGCGAAAGCATCTATGAAAATATCAAGGATATGATTGTCGTGGATTAGATTCTCCGGCCGGTTTTCCCGTTGAAGCATTCAAGGCCTGTGGAGCGCATATGTCGTCCCAGGCCTTTTAATTTGTGCCAGGATCCCTAGAGCCCTTAATTTTTTGTGACCTCTACCCACTTATACCGAGTTCCTACACGAGAATCGCCGGGTTAACTTGATTCACAAGAGAAAATGGACCTTTTACATCTACACCCATGTCACAAGCCCCGGTCAAATCTACAAAGGCGCACATTGCCCCGCATCACTGCTGTTCGTTTCCAGGCCTGAAAAAATACTTGACAAACACCTGAACAACGATAACGATTCCTAAAAAGGAAAAATAATTATGCGCTTGACAAAACAAAGAAAAATCATACTGGAAAAACTTAGGCATTCACGCAGCCACCCTACAGCTGTCCAGGTCTATGATCAGGTCCGCAGTGAACTGCCCAATATAAGCCTTGGCACAGTTTACCGCAACCTGGATATTCTTTCCAAAGAGGGGATAATCAGCAAGATAGAGACCTGTGGGGATCAGAAAAGATTCGATGGGATCCCCGATCCTCATCTGCACATTATCTGCTCCTGTTGCGGAAAGGTCCAGGATGCCCCAAAGGAGCCGGACATTGATATGGATCAGCTGACCCGGGTGGAGACGGATTTTAAAATAACCGGGGTCAGGCTGGAACTCCTGGGTGTCTGCCCTGAATGTAATCAGGAAAACAACTGAAGTACCCCCGAAGTGTTTATCCTGAGCAATAGATCAGATTTTTCCATACTGAGAAAAATTTTGTTGATCAGTCAGACTGATGGCAACTGTGGCTTATGTTAACTATCTTTATCAAAAAACCAAAAAAACCAGGAGGTTGATGCTTATGAAATCTTTGAAAGGCACCAAAACTGAAAAAAACATCCTTACCGCTTTTGCCGGTGAATCTCAGGCGCGAAACCGTTACACCTACTTCGCCAAGCAGGCCAAAAAGGACGGTTACGTCCAGATATCCAATATTTTTGAAGAAACAGCCAATCACGAAAAAGAACACGCCAAACGACTTTTCAAGTTCCTGGAGGGCGGCGAAGTTGAAATCCAGGCTGCATACCCGGCCGGCAAAATCGGCTCCACACTTGAAAACCTCAAGGAAGCAGCTGCCGGAGAAAACCACGAACATCAGCACATGTATCCCGAGTTCGCCAAAACAGCCAGAGAGGAAGGATTTGTCGAAGTGGCCGAGGCCATGGAAGCTATAGCTGTGTCCGAACAGTTCCATGAAAACAGGTATCGCACCCTGATTGCCAACATAGAACAGGGCAAGGTGTTTAAAAAAGACCAGGAAGTAACCTGGAAGTGCCAGAATTGCGGCTACACCCACAAAAGCGCCGAGGCACCCGGGGAATGTCCTTCCTGTGTCCACCCCCAGGCTCATTTTGAGGTTCTTTGCCAGCACTGTTAAGAATACCAGAGCTTGGCACTGCTAAACCCAAAACTTTTTTCTCCACCGGCCGGAAGCAGATATACCAGTGCAAATAATGCCGTAAGCCAGGATTACAAACCATTCAATCAGCGCAGCCGGCCCTGACAGGCCCTGCCCCAGGAGTAGAAAATGGCCCAGCCTGAAGAAATGTGGCAATGCCAGATGACCAATTGTGGCTGTATTTACGACCCGGACAAAGGTGACCGGAAAAGTAAAACCCCCAAGGGAACTGCCTTTGAAGATCTTCCCGAGGGCTGGAAGTGTCCCGTTTGCGGGGCTGCTCCCAAGAACTTCCTTCCCCTGGCCGGTCCCGGGTCTGCAAAGGAAGGATAACGAATTCAAAACACCAGGCTGAGCACCAGCCATGCCTGTAATTTTTAACCAGCACTTGGAGGAAAACATGCAAAAATGGGTATGTACAATCTGTGGTTACGCCTACGATCCTGCTGCCGGTGATCCGGACAACGGGGTAGCAGCAGGCACCAGGTTCGAAGATGTGCCTGACAGCTGGGTCTGCCCGGTATGCGGAGCAGGAAAAGAGGACTTTGCCCCTGAAGGCTAAGATTTTCAAAACTGTTTACTGCTTTTTTCGGGGCAGGCATCTATTTAGCTGAATAACGCCCATGCGTCCTGGCCTTCTGGTCGGTATTCCGTTTCGAGGGCCCGGCTGTACGATTCCTGTTGCCAAAGGCGTCTAACAGAGTAAAAGCAGACTAAAAGTGTGCGCTGCAACACAACCTGGAAAGTATCCCGCTGATGGCTTCTGCGGGGCTGCTAACTCCCTATAGGGCTTCTGTGGAGGACAAATGCCTGCAATTGAAATTAAAAAGAATATTTACTGGGTCGGAGCAATAGACTGGAACCTGAAGAATTTTCACGGTTATGCCATGGCCCGCCGGGGTACCAGTTACAACGCCTACCTGGTCCTGGACGACAAGATCACCCTTTTCGACACAGTCAGTGAAAAATTCAAATGGGACCTCTACCACCAGGTCAGAAGCCTGGTAAAGCTTGAGGAAATTGACTACATAGTGGTCAATCACGTGGAACTTGATCACTCCGGGGCCCTGCCCTTCATGGTGGACAAGATTAAACCGGAGAAGATATTTTGCTCACCCATGGGTGAAAAGGCCATCCACGACCATTTTCACAACAAAGAATGGCCGCTGCAGGTGGTCAAGGACGGAGAAAGCATTTCCCTGGGCAAAAGAAACGTGACCTTCATGGAAACCAGGATGCTGCACTGGCCGGACAGTATGTTCTCCTACATCCCTGAAGACAAGCTGCTCATATCCAGTGATGCCTTCGGTCAGAACATAGCCAGCCAGAAGATATTCGACGATGAGCACGATTTGAACCTTCTTCTTTCGGAAGCCAGACACTATTATACCAACATCATCCTGCCCTTTTCGCCTCTGGTCCAGAAACTTTTGAACAAAGTGCAGGAGGCAGGACTGGAAATAGACATGATCGCCCCGGACCACGGTGTCATCTGGCGCACCCACCCGGACAGGATCCTGGAAGGCTATGCCGAATTCGCCGCACAGACCCTAAAGCCCAAGGCTGTTCTGGTATACGACACCATGTGGGGCAGCACCGAAAAGATGGTCAAGGCCGTGGCTGATGCCCTCACCGAAGAAGGCATAGATATCAGGATGATGTCTCTTAAATCCTTTCACCACAGCGATGTCATGGGCGAGTTTTCGGATGCAGCGGCCCTGGTCTGTGCCTCTCCTACCCACAATAACGGCATGCTCCCCCTCATGTCGGATTTCTTGACCTACATGAAAGGTTTAAAGCCCAAGAACCGGCTGGGAGCATCCCTAGGGTCCTACGGCTGGAGCGGGGAAGCCCCCGGGGCAATAGCCAGGGTCCTGGAGGAGGCCGGGTTTGAACTCCCGGAAAAGCCGTTGCGAACCAGGTATGTCCCCGCACATGAACAACTGGCCCAGTGCAAGGAACTGGGACGCACCCTGGCTTCGGCCATTAAAGCCAGAACTCAAGCCTAATCCATGCAGCAAAGCAGTAAAAAGCCTGCTTACCGGGAACTGAAAAAGAAAATACCAGGTCTTCTGGACCGCCAGGATATTGAGCCGGTTCTTTCGGAACTTAAGCAATACCCAGCGCAGAAACTTCTGGGGGCTTTATATTCAGCTCTTTTAAGCCCCCGGAAGCTTATAAAATGGCATTCTGTCACAGCCATCGGGGCAACAGCAAGCAGAATTGCTCAATCCGACCTGGAACAGGCCCGCATTGTCATGCGCCGCTTCATGTGGACCCTCAACGACGAGTCCGGCGGCATAGGATGGGGGTCGCCGGAATGCATGGGGGAAATCATGGCCCGCCACCAGGGCCTGGCTCTGGAGTATCGCCGCATTTTATTCTCCTACCTGGCCCAGGGAGACACTGGCAGTGACAACTATCTGGAATACCTTCCCCTTCGCCGGGGAGCTTTCTGGGGCCTGGCCAGGCTGGCCCAGGGTGATCCGGTACTGGCCAGGGAAGGTAGTTTTCAGGTCCTGAAGGCCTTGAGGCAGGAAAATGATCCGGAAATCCTGGCCCTTATCTGCCTGTATCTGCGTCTCAGCCGCCGCAGCCCGGACGAGTTTCCCCGGCCCGACCCGGGCAACGGCACCCTGGAGATTTACTGGGACCAGAAGCTTCAATCACTTCCCGCCAGGGAGCTCTGCCTGGTGTAATTCGGCCGGCGTATCAATCATATCTGTAAAACAAACCCCCAAGCCCGAACAAATGCTAAACAAGGCCTACATACCCCTCTTAAGACCGCACCAGTACATCAAGAACCTGTTTGTGTTCGCTCCGCTTTTCTTTTCCTTTCGTTTCCTGGAAGCCGAACCCCTGTTCAGGACCTTTACAGCCTTTGCCGCATTCTGCCTGGTGGCCAGCAGTGTTTATATCTTCAACGACATAAAGGACATTGCTGAAGACAGCAGGCACCCGTTAAAAAAGCATCGACCCCTGCCAAGGGGCCTGATTTCCATATCCAGGGCATATATCTGCATGGCTGTTCTGTTGATTGCCGGCCTGGGCCTGGGCCTTGCTCTTGACTGGAGAATATTTTTCATTCTGGCCGGGTATTCTCTGCTGAACACCTTTTACACAGTAAAATTAAAACACGTAGCTGTCCTGGACGTATTCATCATAGGCATTGGTTTCGTACTCAGGATATTCGCCGGTGCAATGGCCGCCGGGGTGCTGGCCTCCATGTGGATAGTGCTCATGACTTTTTTGCTGGCACTGTTCCTGGCCCTGGCCAAGCGCCGGGACGATGTGCTTCTGTCCGGGGAAGGCAGGGATGTGCGCAAGTGCATTGACGGCTACAATCTGGAGTTCGTCAACGTCTCCATGATCATCATGGCTGCCGTGACCCTGGTCAGTTATATCATGTACACCATATCCCCGGAAGTCCAGGACCGTTTCGATTCCAGACACCTGTACCTGAGCGCTGTCTTTGTTCTAATGGGGATCATGCGTTACCTGCAGATAGTGTTTGTCCACCAGGGAGGCGGCAATCCCACCCGGGTTATGCTTGAAGACCGCTTTATGCAGACAACCGTGGCCTGCTGGCTGCTGTTTTTTCTAATCCTTGCCCTGACATGACCACAGCATTCTTATACGCCGTGTTTGCCCTGACTGCCATTCTGGTCAATCTGGGTACGCAAATGCTCAGCTTCAGCCTGTACCAGGGTGCCCTGGATCTATACCTGGCCCTGGCCTGCGGCACATTCACCGGGCTGTTGACCAAGTACCTCTTGGACAAGAGGTATATTTTCAGATACATTGCCCGGGACTTATACGATGACACCAGGAAATTTTTCCTTTATTCCTGCATGGGGTTGTTTACCACCCTGATATTCTGGGGCACTGAAATCGGATTTCACCATCTTTTTGAATTTCCCCAGGCCAAGTACGTGGGAGGGGCACTGGGCCTTACCATCGGCTATATTCTCAAGTACAGGCTGGACAAAAAGTGGGTTTTTGCTGCCGGGAGATAATATTGGCCCGGGCGTGAGATGCTTTCTTTGATGGAGATAAAAAAGCTTGCTGGTATCCAACTGGAACAACTATCCCCGGGTAGAAGCCGCTCTGGCCGACTTCAGATCCCAGGATGAGGCCCTAAGCATTCTTGAAGAAGCAAATAAATGCATACCCCGGGGTCTGGGCCGCTCTTACGGGGATTGCTCCCTGGGTGCTGACATCATCTCCACCCCCGGCTTCAAACGCTTAATTCACCTTGATCCCCAAAAAGGCACCCTGGAATGCGAGTCCGGGACCAGCCTGGACCAGATACTTTCGGTCATTATCCCCCATGGCTGGTTTTTGCCAGTTACCCCGGGCACCAGCCGCATAACCTTGGGGGGGGCCATTTCCAGTGACGTGCACGGCAAGAACCACCACCTGCATGGCGCCTTCGGCCGGCACGTGCTGGATCTGCGTCTTTTGACTCCACAGGGCCAGGTCCTGGAGTGCTCCAGAAATGAAAACCCGGAGATTTTCCAGGCTGTGTGCGGCGGCATGGGGCTTCTGGGCCTGATACTCTCGGCCAGGATAAGCCTTATGCCCCTGGAATCCGTATTTATCCGCCAGAAAACCATCCCGGCTGCAGACCTGGACCAGCTCATGGGGCTCTTTGAAAGCTACCACCAGAGCACTTACACAGTAGCCTGGATGGATTGCCTGAAAAGCGGCAGAAACCTGGGTCGGGGCCTTTTCATGCACGGGGAACACTGCCGGGCAGGTGAAGCTTCCCGCAGGGGGCTTACCCACCCGGACAGCAAAGTCTTGAGCTTACCTTTCAACCTGCCTTTCAGGGCGTTGTCCCCATTGGGGATCAAGGCCTTCAACAGCCTCTATTTTTATCGCAAATCCAGGCGCACCGGCTACCAATTTTCAAACATCGCCTCCTTTTTCTATCCCCTGGATGTTATTGACAACTGGAACCTGCTTTACGGTAAAAAAGGCTTTCTGCAGTACCAGTTTGTTCTGCCCAGCCGCAATTCCCGGGAAGGCCTGCAAAAAATCCTGCAGCATATAAATTCCTTTGGCCAGCCACCCTATCTTGCTGTGCTGAAACTCCTTGGCCCCGGGGAAGGCCCTTTGTCCTTTGCCCAATACGGCTACACCCTGGCCCTGGACTTTCCGATGCGTCCCGGAGTCTTTTCCCTGTTAAAAGCCCTGGACCGGGTGGTGCAAAAACTTGGGGGCAGAATCTACCTGGCCAAGGATGCCAGGATGCAAAAACACATGTTCTGGCAAGGCTATCCCAGGGCAAAGGAATTTTTAGAACTCAAAAAAAAGCTTGACCCGGAAAACAAATTAAGTTCCCTGCAGTCCAGGAGGCTTGGATTATGTCAAAACCAGTACTGATCCTGGGGGCCGGCTCGGACATGGCTAAAGCCCTGGCCCACGAGCTGGGCGCGGCAGGTCATGATCTATACCTGGCCGGACGAAACCTGGAAGAACTGCAGAAAGACGCCCGGGACCTGGAAATCAGATACGGCATCAAGGCCCGGGGAGTATATTTCGATGCCCTGGATTTCGCCTCCCATGAAAATTTCTATGACGGGCTGGAGACAAGGCCTTATGGAGTGGTCCTGGCCTTCGGAATCCTGGGGGATGAATCCCTGGCCCGCAGCTCCCGCGAACAGTGGGAAAAAATCATTCATACCAACTATACCGGGTGCGTAAGCATCCTCACTGTGGCCGCCAACCGCCTGGAACAGGCAAAAGAAGGTTTTGTGGCGGGGATAAGCTCGGTGGCCGGCGACCGCGGCCGGGCTGCCAACTATGTATACGGCAGCGCCAAGGCCGGTCTGAGCACCTTTTTAAGCGGCCTTAGAAACAGGCTGCACGGATCCGGAGTGCGGGTGATCACTGTAAAGCCCGGATTTGTCAGGACCAGGATGACCAGGGACCTGGACCTGCCTTCCCGGCTCACAGCCACTCCGGAACAGGCAGCCAAAGATATTTTTCGGGCCATCACCAAAAAGAGGGATATAGTCTATACCCGGTGGGTCTGGCGCTGGATCATGCTGGTGATAAAAGGCATTCCCGAGAAAATATTCAAGCGCATGTCCATATAGTCAGTGAATACTTCCTGCCCCTTTTCGAAATGGATAAAAAGTCACTTCTTACCCATTTCGAGTCAAACGCGAAATGAGTAGAAAATGAACTACATCCAGGCCAGAGACTTTTTTTATTTCTCCCTGTTCCTGTCCCTGCCGTTAAAGCTTATCCTTGCCGGTACACTTCCCCTGACCGGTGACGAAGCCTAT